>Ga0182024_10019677_pt1 | contig 12415 bp, 10 predicted proteins | sample P32metaG_FD_120480 | JGI IMG/M metagenome (GOLD analysis project Ga0182024, IMG submission 120480) | Permafrost microbial communities from Stordalen Mire, Sweden - P3-2 metaG (Illumina Assembly) | ecosystem: Environmental > Terrestrial > Soil > Wetlands > Permafrost | place: Sweden: Stordalen...
CGCGATCACCACTTGTGGGAACCCGGCGGAAGCGCTCGCGGTAAAGTTCACGTCGCCTCCATAGGACGCGATAATCGTGTGGCTGGCCGCGCTCAGCGTCGAGATGTTCAATGTAGCTACTCCCGAAATCACAGGCCCGGTCGCGAGTGTCGCAGCGCCCTCTTTAAAAGTCACGGTGCCGGTCGGACTGCCCGCTCCTGGGCTCACCGGCGCAACCGTCGCTGTGAAGGTCACCGTTTGACCCACGTTCGCGGGGTTGGGGGCACCTACCAGCGTGGTGGTTGTTGAGGCTTGATCGACAACCTGCGTCAAGATGGTCGAAGTACTCGCCGCGAAATTGGCGTCGCCGCCATAAGAAACTGTGATGTTGTGGCTTCCGGTGCTGAGACTGCTGGTGTTGAAGCTGGCGCTACCGTTCGTCAAAGACAAGACTTCAAAAGGCGTTTGTCCATCCTCGAAGCTCACCGTGCCGGTTGGGGTATTCGAACTCACGGCTGCGGGAGTCACCGTCGCGGTGAAGGTGACTGCCTCGCCGAAGACCGAAGGATTAGGCATCGATTTCACGGCCGCAACAGACTCGGCGCCCGCCGCGATTTTCACCACGTATGCATCCCGGAAGCCGGTGTAGGTGGTTTGTGCGGCGCCCGGTGTAGTGGGAAAAATCGGTGAAATGGTTGCACCGGTTGCGTAGGCATTGCCCAACGCGTCCACGGCGATCCCGAAGCCCTGCCCGTAGCCGAGGAAAGTGGAATAGACCAGCGCCGAACCATCGGGAGTCAACTTGGTTACGAAAGGGTCCACGGCCCCAATCCCCTTAACAAACGGTTGCAGGGAATTTAGCGTGGGGAAATTGTCTGACTGGCTATAGCCTGTCACGTAGGCCGCGCCGGTGGAATCCACGGCGATCCCGTCACCGATGTCGCCATTGCCATTGACGGATTGGCCCCCACCCAGATAGGTGGAGTAAACCAGCGCCGAGCCCGCCGGATTCAGCTTCGACACGAAAACACCTTGATTGATAATGTTGATACTAACGGCGCCGTCGAGGGCTGCCTGGAATGGTTTTACAGTGGGAAAGTTGGTGGACTCAGTAAATCCGGTTACGTAGGCGCTGCCGGCTGAATCCACGGCAATTGCCAACCCCTGATCAGCCCCGCTGCCGCCCAGGTAGGTGCTGTAAACCAGAGTTGAAGTATTGGGATTGAACTTGGCGATGAAGGCGTTTTCGACGCCTCCGAAGACTGGCTGCAACGCATTTACAGTGGGAAAGTTCGATGAAGTTGTGAAGCCAACGACGTAGACGTTCCCCGATGGATCCACAGCGATCCCAGTGCCTTGATCACCGAGCTTTCCGCCCAAATACGTGGAGAAAACCAGCGAGCTGCCGTCTGCGGTAAACGTAGTGACGAAAGCATCCCCATTGGCTCCTATGGGTAGCGACCCGCCGGTGACGGGGAAATTCTTGGAATTGACCTCGCCCGTTACCGAGGCACGGCCGGAGGAATCCACCGCGATGGCCTGTCCCCAATCCGTTAAGCTGCCCCCCAGATAGGTGGAATACAAGAGCGCGGAGCCGCCCGCGCTCAGCTTTGTAACGAACGCCGCGGTGTTGAAGCCGGTGCTTGGTTTGATGCGCTGGAAAGCACCGGCTGTTGTCGGGAAATCGGAAGAGTCGGTCTGACCGGTCACATATGCGTTGCCCGAAGAATCCACGGCGATGCCGGCGGCACTGTCCGTGGCGCTCCCGCCGAGGAAGGTAGAGTATTCAAAACCTGAGCCGTCCGGCTTGAATTTCGTGACGACAACATCCGAGACGCCGCCGCCGAAGGACGGTTGGGCGGCATTGGCGATGGGGTAGTCGGTGGAATTTGTAGAACTGATTACGTAAGCGCTGCCGGCGGAGTCCACCGCGATGCCGGCAAAAGCACCGGTGTCGCTCCCGGAACCGCCCAAGAAAGAAGAGTAGACCAATACCGGATCGATAACCAACGGCCTGGAGTGGTCGTAAGAGCCTACATTAAACGCCACCTGGTCATCGCCTCCGAGCGCGTATTTTACGTCGATGGATTGTCGTCCGTTTTGGGTCCGCTGATACGCGACCGGCTTTCGTAAATGCACCAAGCCTGCGGAAGTGTCCAGCACCAGATCGCCACTCTGATCGATCCGGATCTTGCTCACGCCCGAGATGCCAAGCCGCGCTATGCCCGGGTCCACACCGGGAGCAACGACTAGGTCGTATTCGAGCTGCTGCTGATTGCCGTAGTAAAGCAGATCGACGCCGGGATATATGTCTCCATATTTGACCTTCCCGTAAGTGGGAACATTGGTGCGCCACTTTTTCGGATCGTTTCCGATGAAGTAATTGACGGTGCCGGAGAGTTCCTCGACGCCGGTGGCCTGGGCGTTGGAATTCGCTCCTAGAAGCCGCATGTGCAGAGCGCTCTTATTGAGAGCCAGCACTGCCTCCGAAGAAGTCAGGAAAAGTGTGTATCCGCGACCGCGCGACAGAAACTTCACCTGTCCGCCCGTTTGTCCCGCATTGGCTTCGAAACGCAGCGGCAATTTGCCATACGCTTCGGCGGCGTGTGCTCGAGCGGTGATTCCCGGGGCCTTCAGCGGCTTTTTGCGCGAATGGGGGCCGAGCCAGCCCAGCATGACGGCCAGGGCCAATAGAACAACGGCCAGGTGCTTAGTCCGAACTTTTTTATTCCACATTGTGAGGCCCCAAAGGCGTCCTTGGGCTCCCGCTCTACGAGAAGCTCAGCACCACTGTGACTTGGACAAGCTGGCCGGGGACTACAGCGATGGGCGTCATGAGGACCTTGTTGGTGAACGTTGTCGGGCCAAAGTTCAGCATGTCACTACTGTTACAGCCGGTCGCGGCCCCCACCGCACAGACATCCACAAGCGTTCCAACGGCAATAAAAGTCCCGCCTCCCGCAACTGTAACGGAACCAGCCAGTACAATGCTGCCAGCGTTGGGCCCAGATGTGGGCGCGCTAAGCGTCAGGTTCTTGCTGTCCGGCGCCGAATCGATTTCGGTGGGTTCATCTATAACGCATAACTGGGTCGAGTTGCACGGGCCGGGGGCGACCGAGACGTCCAAAAACACGTGCCATAATCCGGTGACACTTCCCCGTGAGAGAGAACCGACGAGGACGCCAGCCCCAGTGGACTGAAGCGAGTTTTCAAAATCACGATGACTCGCCAGTGTGCCGTCGGGATTGCGCACATCGATGGTCCAGTGGCCGTGGACTTTGATGCCTTCCCCCGGCCCTCCCGATGTCTTGGCTTCGTTCACCACCATGTCGGCCTGGCAGGCGGACGCGGCGATGCCTTGATCGGGAGCGATCCGCGGCTGAATTTCCATGCGTTGACCGGCCTCTTTGACGACTGCGCTCGCAGGCAAATCCAGCGTCGCGGACTGACCCGGCTGCAGCGAGACGTGGGAACTTGCGCCGATGGGTTTGCCACCGCTATCCAAGAACCCGATTTGAGCGGCGCAGGAATCCGGTGCACGCGCGGTAACGGTGAGCCGCACGGTCTGGCCAAGCGTTACGCCAACCGGCTCAGGCTGACCCCACAGAATGGTGGCGGCAAGCAGTGCACTGACGAAAGGAAGAGCTTTTAACATTGGGTTCTCCATTTGGAATCAACTGTACGGTTTCAAAGTGAGTGCTGGTGGCGAACTGTCCCACCCGCACTGAATTATTTTTGGGGCGCTCCAAAGCGGGTTATCAACCCGCTGCAGGTTGGCAACCTGCCCTACAGACTACGGCAAACTGATGGTGTATCCGGTGATCGTGCAGGTGAAGCTTCCCGCACTGTGCGCGATGGTTGAATCGGAACAGGATGCCGAACCGCCAGGATCCGCGTATTGCGTCAGCGGTTGAGTTACCGCAAAAGAACCGTCCGGCTCCGCAACCAAGGGAATATACGTATTGACGCCCACTCCGCCTCCGACTGAACTGAGAATCAGCGATCCTGGCGTGCCGCCGGAGAAAGTCATGCTGACAGTTTGAATCACGACCTCTGTGTTGGGTGGGACTACTGGCATGAAGCAGGAAATACTAGTCGTGCTACAGCTCTGTTGGTACGGGTGCCGGCCTGGAGCGTCTACGTCCTGGTTGGGCACTGGATTGGATCGGGTATTCGTCACATCCACCAGAGCGGCCGCGACGGCATGGGCGGCTCGCGGAAAAGCCAAAGTGAGCAGGCCGGCTGCGAGAGCAACGGCTCCGAAAGAAAGAAGTGATTTGGGTAGTCTGTTCATGATGAATCCGATCTCGTGCTAGTTAGTGGTCAAGTATCCGTGCATCCTCACGTCGACCGGGCACGAAGGCGAACTTCCGGCGACATGCGGGGTGGATCCAGCCGGGAACACAGTCCCGGAGCGATATTCGAAGTGGCTTGTGTTTGGGCCAGACACGGACCAGGCCATGCTCTCAGTCTCAGGGCCAATAACGATCTCGATCGGCCCAGAGCAGTTCGGTTGGATATCGACGTCGGTGATCACCAGAGACTGAGTGGCCGGAACGGAGTAGCTGGGAGGCGTGCCGATTCCGGTTATAACGCCTCCCGATACGAAAACAAAAGTTGAGAAGGTGGGCCCGGACGTGTTCCCTTCGAGATTGACCAACTGCGCAGCTTGGCTGGGGGCGCTCTGCGTGATGGCTGGGTTCGCCGATGTATTCAGCACCTGCACCAGTACGGCTGCGGCGACTGCATGGGCCGCTCGAGGAACGGCTAACGTGAGCGCGCCGGCTGCGAGAGCCACGGGTACGAAAGAAAGAACAGACTTGGATAATCTGGTCATAGTGAATCTGGGATCTCCTTGTTTGTTGGCTTGAGAGCCTTCCGACGCCGTGCGAGCACCGTGAGCGCCAATGCCATGCCGGCCACTCCAAAAGTGCGCGGCTCTGGCGTTGCGGTGATATCGAGCGCCCATTTCGCGGTGTCGTTGTTGCAGTCGTTGACGTCGGCGCAGGTCTGAAACACGCCTCCGGTGAAATCGGTGAAGCCATCCCCAAGAGTACCGGGCGGTGCTTCGAAAACGGCGTTGGGCACGTTCTCGCCGTCGGTCAATAGCACCGTGTACGTTCCCGGGCCAAGGCCCGTGAACGGAAGATTGACATCGCCGCATTGGCCGGAGACACTGCCGACGGTCAAAGTTCCGGCCGGTGGACATCCCGGAGTGTAGTTGGAAAGGACGTCCGAATCGCCGTTAAGAAAGAGTGCTGTGGGTCCGGTTCCAGAGAAGAGGCCGACGAAGGGGTCGAATCCGCCGGACGGGATCACCGCGCCGGCGGCGTTGGTTCCCCCGCCGAAGCCGTAGGTCTGGATCGTCACGTTGCCGCCAGTTGGCAAGGTTAGGGTAATGAGGAGGGTGTCCTCAGGAGTAGAAAAAGTCCCCGTTTCAGACACAGTGCCTGCCCACAGTGTGGTCGCGACAAGCAATGCACTAACGATGGGAAGGGCTTTCATACGGATTCAAAGTGAGCGGGGATGCCAAACTGTCCCACCCTGACAGAGAATTATTTTGTGGGGCGGACCCCCTGGTCCGCAGCCGACGCCCACGTCGGCTTGCTGAGTTGCGATGCGATGCTACCTGACGGCCACCAGCCGCACTGGAAAACGCGCGACCGTGATCAACCCGCCGTCCGCCTGCGCGCCAGACACTACCAAGGTGTACGTCCCTGCATGGAGCACGCCGGACGGAATGGCCACGCTGATCGAATCCGGTGAGTTTGCCTCGATCCCGTCCTGCTTCCAAATCTCTTCGCCACGGCTACCAATCACCGCCGCCCGATACCGCGAATATCGCGTCGCGTCGATTTCGGCCAGAAAGACCATCCAGCGCGGCTCAGCCGGAATGGTTACATCACGAGGTTCGGATGCATCGCGGCTCAAGCTCAGTCCGAAGACAACCGGAGCGCGTTCCAGGCTCGATCGGACGCTGGCTAATTCACTCCGAGCGCTCTGCCGCTCGAACAGAAAAACGGAGCTGGCCGCTATCGCGATTCCCACGCACGCACAGGCGGCTATTGCTGTCCAGCGCCATCCGGAACCCGCGCGGGTCTCCGCGACCGATTCGCGAACCGCCAGCCGCAAGCTTCTCGCGGCCTCGATCTGTTCCTGGCACGCGGCGCAATCCACAAAATGTTCCTCAAACTCCGCGCGTTCGTCCGCGGGCATGGTGCCGCGCACATACTGATCGATGAGGTTCTGCTCCTCAATCCGCAAATGGTCCATGTCCGCGCTCAAAATTCGTCCTTCCTATATAAGGTGCGCGCCGGGACGGTACTGTGCCACATCACACCCATTACTTTTTGCGCCCTTCCCCTATTGACTCGTATATTTTCTTGTAGCGCTGCCGCGCCCGGCTGATTACATGATTGAAGTGCAGCGCGCTGATGCCCAGGTCCGCACAAATGTTCTCCTTCTCATCATCTTCGATGTAAAAGCGGTAAAGTATCTTACGGTCCCGATCCGAAGCTAGCTCCGACAACACCTGCCTTGCCAGCGCCGCACGCTCCCGGCGCAGCAACTGATCAAGCTGGCTTGGTTCCGGGCTTGGGAATTGGCGATCCGGCTCGCCTTCGTACCGCTCTTTTAATCGTGCCGCCCGCCGAAAATGCTCGACCACCAGACTCCGCGCGATTCCGCAAACAAAACCCGCCAGCCTTTCGGGCTCCCGCACTTCGCCCGCGCGAACCTTCAGCAACACCAGCCGGAACGTCTCCTGATAAACGTCGGCAGCGGCCGAGGAATCCGCCATCGACTGTCCAATGATGATGGACACACCGCGGCTGAAGCGCTGTACCAACTCATTCTCGGCCGCGCGTTCGCCGGCTCGGATGCGAGATACCAGACCAGCGTCACTCGAGCCCGCTACTTCCATTCGCCCTGCAACGTAAACGCTGCCCAATAGTAGGCCCGCGTCCAGCGGGAGTCTTTCCAGAGAGCGATCTGGGCCCGCCGCAATGCCGCCGCAGGTCGGAGATTCTCCATCAACATGCCGCGATAAAAGACGCGCATCAGCTCGGCCGTCGATCGGTCAGGCACGGTCCACAAGCTGGCCACAACGGCCGGACTTCCCGCGTACATGAAGGCCCGTGTCAACCCGACCAACCCCTCACCGCGGACATCTTTGCCGAGCGCCGTCTGACACGCGCTGAGCACCACCAGATCCGCATTGAGCTTGAGATTGTAGATATCGGCCGCTTGCAAAAAGCCGTCGCGCGGCTTACCACCCCGATCCACCAGCGATAGCACGATACTCGGAAGCTCCGGGTGAAAAGGATTTACCAGGCCATGCGACGCAATGTGCACATATCTATAGTCGCGCAGCGCCCCGCTCAGCACAGTGGCGCGGCTCGCATCAAAATCAAAAGCCGAAAATCCCGAGCCTGACGGAGCTAGCGCCAATATGTTGTCGGCTTCCCTCCGCGTAAAGATAAGACGATCGAAGGTGGTACGCGCGAACACCTGTCCACGTGTTTGGTTCTCCGAGCTCGCGTCGGCATTGGTAGCTGCCGGATTGCCAGTTACGCGCGGATCGTCCGCGGCGAACACTGGGTCCGCCAGAACGGCCACTAGTTTCGAACTTCTGTTCCTCTCGCCGCCGCGCCGCAGGAAAGCGATGGTCGACGCCGAAGGAAGATTCACAATCTCGTGACTGGCAATCATCGGCTCAGCGGGATTAACCGGCGATGGCAGCGCGCTGAACGGAACGAATTGCAGGGAGCCCGAAGTAACAATCAGCAGCCGCTTGGTTCCCAATTCTTCAGCCACGGGACCAAGCACGGCGCGGCTTAGCGCCTCAAGAGCCGCAGGTGCAGACTTGGCAAGCCCACGATCCGTGGCGCTGCGGATGCTTTCCCGTGCGCGTTCGGCCAGCGCGTCAAGCGTGGAACGGCCTGGCAAGACATAGCTCCGAAAACTGGTGCGGGAAACGGCCCACAGAAAGCTGCGTTGCTCCCCTGGCGCATATTCCAGCAGCAACGTGCCGGAATCCAGATATTCGCGCTGCAACCGGGGGAGCTTCAGAGGATCCTGTTCGGCGAAGTTTGCATATCGCGGGCTTGCACTCAGGATCTTCGCCTCCAGTTGCTGATACTCCGTGGTTGCCTGCCGGATCTCCGCTCCAACGGCATTCGCTGCTGAACTGTCTCCTCCAGCCACCATCAGTTGGATCTGCCGCTCCATCTTGGCTTGGAGCCGCGCGGAAAGAATCCGCTCGCGGCTGATCAACGCCGGATCAACGCCCTGCCGCAATCCAGCCCGCGCCTCGCTCAGAAGGTCGAGCAGTGTGCGCGCCCGCGCCCGTTCCGCTGTCTCAAAAGCCTGTTTGTCATAACCGCGCCCCGGATGAATCTGATCCAGATGCATCAGCGTGTCCTCCAGCGCGTCATATTGGTCCAGAACAGTTGTGAGCCAACTGGAACGCAGCTCTCCACCGATTACTGCCGCGCGAATCTGTTCGTCGATGCGTAGCGCTTCTTCAAGATGCTGTCTGGCGTGCTCCCAATCGCGGTCGTCGCTCTCAAGCAGCGCCAGAAGGTACATCGCCCGGCTCTGTTCGAAGCGATCTCCGATCGCGGTGAGTTGCCCCGAAGCTTCCACGAGTGAATTCCGCGCCTTTTTCTTATCACCGAGCAAACGATAGGCCGCGCCGATGTTCACTTCAGTGGCCGCGCGACTACGACGGTCGCCGATGGCCGTCAACAATTGGAAGGCCTGCTCGAAATAGGCAAGTGCGTCCTTGGCGTCCCGATCCTTCAACGACAACGTTCCCAGGCTGTTCAGGACACTCGCCTCACCACTCTGGTGGCTCGCGCCGCGCAGCAGTGGGAGCGCCTGGCGGTATGCTTCCAGAGCTTCCACGCGCTCGCCGAGGGTGGCGTACACCGAGCCCAGTTCGGCCAGCGCCAGCCCCTCTCCGCGTTTATCCGAGAGTTCCTGCTGGATTTTCAGCGCCTGCCGGCCATATCCGAGCGCTTGTTCCGTATCGCCCAGCTGCAAGAAAACATGCGCAATGGAGGTGAGGATACTTTCTTCCTGAATCCTGTCTTTGAGTCTGCGCGTCAGTGCCAACGCTTGCTGCAAGGTGTTGAGCGAATCCTGGGGTTGCCCCAGAGCCAGATACAAGTTACCCAGATTGGTAAGCGCGCGGCCCTCGCTCCTGGCATCGCCCACTTCGCGAATGATCGGCAGGGCTTCGGTTAGCGATTCCAGTGCCTGATCCAGATCACCGAGCCGCGCGAACGACGTCCCCATATAGTAGAGCGTTGTGCCTTCCCCACGCCGATCGTGCTGCTCACGCCGCATGGGCAGCAGTTCGCGAAACGTATCCAGAGCTTTATAAGAATCGCCGAGCGCGTAATAAATGGTGCCGGCGTTTGCCAGAACCAGCATTTCTCCGTGCCGATCATGTTCCTCGCGTTTGATGGCCAGCGCACTGGTGACGTAGGGCAGGGCCTTCTTTGGGTCACCCATAAGCAGGTAGACGGACCCGATGTCGCTCGAAGCCGACCCTTCCAGATTCCGGTCCCCCACCGACCGCGCCAGGCGAATGGCCGATTCGAGATGTTCCAGCGCTTTCTTCGGTTCACGGAAAGACAGGGCCACGCCCAGGTTGGTCAGCTCGTCGGCCTCGCCCAGCGTATCGTGGGCTGCCCGCGCCAGCGGCAAAGCTCGATCGAGAGCGTCCACAGCCTTCTGGTTCTCGCCCAGAGCGATGTACACATCGCTCATCGTGTCGAGCGTGTGGCTTTCCTCCGCTTTGTCCCCAATCCACTCCCAGAGCGGAAGAGTGGCCTCGAATTTGATGGCGGCCTGTTGGAGGGATTCTTTTGAGCCGGCATCCTGAAGTGCTCTGGCGCTTTCGAACAGCCGCTCCGCTTCGACACGCACGCGATCGGCTTCCCTGGCAGGGCGCTGTTCGGCGAGCCGTATTTCAAATCCGCGGGTGGCAACATCCCCGGTCCTGAGTGAACATTCCAGAACAAACCGGCCGGTTTGTGCGGCTATGTGCGAAACAGAAATCGTTCTGCTTTCGTCCGCGCGATTCGAAAAATTGGCGGCCTCGGAGCCGTCGGGTGCCGTCAGCCGGATCTTCAGAGGAAGGCCGTTTGGCTGAATGGCCACGCGCAGGAACTCCCCACTTTGCGCCGCGATCTGCCAGGAACGCGCCTCGCCCGTAACCGGCAGGCTTTGAATGGGAACCTGGAGAGACAGAACTTGCGGATCCGCCTGAGTTTGGGCCTGACTCGCGGAGCAGAGGGCGATAACAGCCAGCAACAAAAGGCCGGAACTCCACCTCGGCTCAAACAAGCTGCGTGGCCTCCGTTTTGAAATTGTACACTCCACAAAGATGGCCCAAAATATTGCCGATATTTCCCAATCGGCAAAATCGGGAGAAGAATGCAGCATCCACAAATGATTTTCTCGCTGATGGATGGGATGCGTGTGCTTACACGTATTCCATGAGCGCCATGAAACCGTAGTCCATGTGCATCTGCTGATGACAATGGAACAGCGTCAGCCCCGGATTGTTCGCCACCAGATCCACTTCCACTTGAGTCTTCGGCCTCACCATCACCACGTCCTTGCGCACGCCCGAAGTGGCGACGCCTTCCACTTTGGTGAGTTCAAACGTGTGGCGATGAAGATGGATGGGATGCGCCTCGTCGCTTCGGTTGTCCAGCACCAGACGATACCGGCTGTTCGCTTTCACGCGAATCGGGTCGGTCTTGGGAAAGGATTTGCCGTTGATGGTCCATTTGTCTACCCACCGATGGCCTGCAAACTTCTTCTCGAACACCAACGGGATTCGCTCCACCGGATCGGTCACGGCGGTTCGATTTCCAAAAAAGACGTAGTCCCACCGTTCGCTGCCAGGAGCCATCCAACGAGCCTCGCCGTGTTGTCCCGCATATTCCACCACGATGCCCATCCCCCGCTCGCGATCGTGATCATCGGTTGTTCCAAAAATCCACACCCCCGGCCGATTCATCTCCACGATGGCGTCGATTCTCTCCGCCGGCCCCAGTTCCAGCGCCTCGATCTCTTTCGGAGCCGCAAGCGGATTGCCGTCCATGGCTGTTACCTGAAACTTGTGACCGGCCAGAGCAACTCTCCGGTGCACCGTTGCGCTCGCATTGAGAATTCGGAACAGGACGCGTTGCCGTTCGTGCACGCGGATGGGCGCGCCGTGCCCGAGTGCGCGGTTGTTGATCGAAAAGTGCTTGTATGCGGCATCCATGCTGCCTTCATCGCCCCCACCGCCACCACCGGTGAACATGTAGGGATCCCACTCCTTCAACGCCAGAAAAACCTCCTGATCGTAGGCGCCGGGATCGCTCCTCGGTTCCACATAAAGAAAGCCGAACTGCCCGGTATAGGTGGCGCGTTTCAGGTTGCGGCCCGCCATGGTGTGGGAGTGATACCAACGCGTTCCACTCGGCGTGGCCGTGAAGCTGTAACGGCGCCGCCCCTGCGGAGGAACCCCTGGTGTACCTTCTTCGAGCGAACCATCCACGTCGGAAGGGATGTGCAGCCCGTGCCAATGGACCACTTCTTCTTCCGACGTATTGTTGTGGACCTCGATCGTGACCGTCTTTCCTTCCGGTATTAGCAGCAGCGGTCCTGGCGCCGATCCATTGTATCCGAGCGTCTTCACGCTGGTTCCAGGCGCGAGCTCCACGGTGACCGGTCCGATTTCAAGCGTGAAGTCGGCTGCGGCCTGATCTTGCGCCCGCGCACGGCTCGCTTCTAGAAGTGCGCCCGGAAAAGCAGTCGCCGCCAAAACTCCTAGAAGATCCCTGCGTCGCATTTGCTCATCTTACATTCTCCGCGGTTGAAAATGGCAACCCGGCGTCATAGCCGGCGATATCGTCGCCATAGCGTTCCGCAAGTGCCTTTTTGAGCATGGAATATTTCATCACATCCCATCCAGCGAGGTGCTTCCTACATGCTCAATCCGAACGGCGATATCGCCTACGCACGGCCAGATCCTGTCTCGAAGCTGGGCAAAGCGATCGGGCCATTCGGCTGGAGTTGAGTTAGGCGAGCCACTGGACCTGCGCGATTAGACCCAACATCCGGAGCGCCCCCTTTCAATATGTCGGCAATCGAAGGAAAGTTTATGGTACCGGATTTGCTCCAAGTACCATGGCAAGCTGAGCGTTGTAAGGAGGGCGAACACCGTCCGCCAGAGTTGGGACTACTTTCACCCGCCCTCAACAGGTTCGAGCTCTGAAGGGAAATGTCATGAATAAACATTTGTTGGATGCGAGGTTCAGTTTTTTGTATGTAGTGATTTCGGTAGCCGCCGTAGGATGCGCAATGACTTTCAGTTGGATAGCTGATCTCAATAGGTTGCAGACCGTGCTGCTGTTGATGGGCGGCTTGC
>Ga0182024_10019678_pt1 | contig 12414 bp, 9 predicted proteins | sample P32metaG_FD_120480 | JGI IMG/M metagenome (GOLD analysis project Ga0182024, IMG submission 120480) | Permafrost microbial communities from Stordalen Mire, Sweden - P3-2 metaG (Illumina Assembly) | ecosystem: Environmental > Terrestrial > Soil > Wetlands > Permafrost | place: Sweden: Stordalen...
CGAGTGCCACCCAGGCACCAGGGCCATCGCGAAATCCCAGGACACAATCGAATGAACTGAAACAGCCACGGGGATGATCGCCACGGTCATGATAGTCATGGCGGTTTCGAGGCGATGCCATTCGCGCGGCGTCCCCTGCCAGCCAAGAGCGAGAACGGTGTAAATGCGTTTGCGCAAGCCGGTCGCGCGGTCACGCACGGTGGCCCAGTCGGGAATGATGGGGAGGAGGAGGAACGTCATACTCCCGGTGATGTACGTGGTGATAGCCAGGAAATCCCAGAGCAGGGGCGAGCGAATATTCGGCCAAATGTGCCGTTCGCTCGGGTACGGAATGAGCCAGAAGAACAGCCAAGGGCGGCCCAAGTGAATGACGGGAAATTGTCCGCCAATGACCAAGGCAAACACGGTGATCGCCTCCGCGCACCGAGTCACGGGGCGCCGCCACGTTGCATTTACCAGGCGAAGAATGGCGGAGATCAGCGTGCCGGCGTGGCTGATGCCAATCCAGAAGACGAAGTTCGTAATGTAAAAGCCCCAGAACACAGGACGCGAAATGCCCGCCACGCCCAGGCCCGAATACGATTGATAGATGAAGGCTGCGAGGCCCGGGAGCCCGATGGCGACCAACACGCCGACCACGGCATAGAAGCGCCACGATGTGCGGAACAAGGGTCTCAGGAGGTCCTCGCGAATACGTTCGGCCTCCTGATCGATCACGTTGGTCTGCGTGACGCTATTCGGGGCCAAGCGAGGACTCTCTTTCAAGGTAGGTAATCGCCGGCAACGTGCCCAGCTCCTCGAGGAGCTTCGAACCGCGCGCCTGACGCCCAAGCCGGGACACCTGACTGGCCGGGTCGTTCAGATCGCCAAAGACCATCGCCCCCGCCGGGCAGGATTGTACGCAGGCCGGAGTCACGTCGCCGTCCTTCAACTCGCGGTTGTCCGCCCGGGCCTGAATTTCCGCCGCAGTAATCCTCTGGCTGCAGAACGTGCACTTCTCCATCACGCCGGCCTCGCGGACCGAGACATCCGGATTGAGCTGGAGGTGCAGGGGCTTGTCCCACGCAGGACTGAACCAGTTGAAGACCCGAACCGTGTACGGACACGCATTGGCGCAATAGCGAGTACCGATACACCGGTTGTACACCTGCGCGTTCAGGCCCTCCGCGGTGTGGTAGCTCGCATACGTGGGACACACAGGTTCGCAGGGAGCCGCGCCGCACTGCTGGCAGAGAACCGGCCGAAACCGAGCGCGGACGTTTGGATATTCACCCTCCCAAGACCGTTCCACGTGAATCCAGTGCATGGTTCGCCCTCGCGCTGCTTCCTCGGGGCTTACGGTGGCTATGTTGTTCTCGGCGTGACAGGCCACGACGCAGGCCTCACAACCGGTACAACGGTCGAGATCAATTACCATTCCCCAATGATGAGCCATGAACGCTCCTCCTCTTCGTTCTGGTTTCACCGGCGGTCGTTACCTGTTGAGCTTCTCCGCACGCCACTCGGTGGGACCGCCGGAAAACAAGATCAAATCGCCGGAGCCGACCCGCGTCACCTTGACGCGAGTACTTGCCCAAGCCAGCGACCCGGTGGCAGTCGCCATCTGGGGCGCCAGAACGTGAACAGGGTTTACCCCGCGGCCAGTGGCATAGCGGCCGTATTCCTCGTGTCCTTGACCTGCCGGCATGGCAAGGACGTCCGGTGCAATACCCGGTGACAGCACCGCTGGAGCGCGAACCCTTCCGTGTTGCGAAGATACTTCGACCAAGTCGCCTTGCTGGACCGCCAGACGCGCCGCCGTTTGCGGATTGATCTCCACCCAACTGCTCCAGATCGCGGTGGAAAGCACTTCCGGCAGCTCCTGCAGCCAGGGCAGGTTCGCGTGGGTGCCGTCCAGAAACTGTTGCGACACATACGGAAGGAACTGAAACGGGTACTCCGTGGCCGCCCCGTCCCACGTGGGGTCCTCGCTCTTGACTGGGGCGAAGGACGCAGCGGGCGGCGATGATTTCGGCGGCGCAACTCGATTGCTGCTCCACCAGCCTCCCTGTTCCTTCAGTTTTCCCCAGAACTCCTCATCGGTATCAGCCGCAATCGAGCCCACGGAATGCCGCAGAGGAGTGAACGTGGCCTGCAGCATTTCCTCGTAGCTCTTCCACGGCAGGTCTTTGCTCGCCTCGCCGCCCAAGTGGCGTGAGACGTCGAGCAGCACATCAGGCAATGCTCGAGTTTCGTGCAGGGGGAGCACGACCGGTGGCGCGATGCTCAGTACAGCGTCGGCGGTTCCGGATTCCGGAACATCATCCATCCACGATTCGAGATAGGAGTGATCGGGCAAGATCAAGTCGGCGAGGTTGCTGGTCTCGTCCACGAAATTGCCGAAGCTCACAATGAAAGGGACTCTGTCCAGCGCCTCCCGCACTCGCCATCCAGGCGGTGCGGCAAAGATAGGATTGGCCCCATTGACGAGGAGAACCTTGACTGTATCCGGCTCGCGCGCGGACAGGACCTGCTCCGCAAAGGTGCGGACCGAAATCGACCCTGGCTCGGCCGCGCTGGCGGGTAGCCTCTTCGACTGATCCAACGGCAACCCCGGTGAGAAGAACACGCCTCCGGGTCTTCCGACGCCGCCCAACAGCTCGTTGAGAGCGTTCACAGCAAGGGCTGTGAACAGTCCATTGGTCTGCGCGAGCGGCGCGCCACCCACGATGGCCACGCCTGACCCGGCTGTGGCCATTTCCCGGGCCAGCCTCGTGATAGTTTCCGGAGCAACCCCTGTTTTCCCTGCGACCGCATCAGGGGAGTAATCCGGCAAGCCTTTGCTCCAGCCATCAATGCGGCTGAGAGCCGTTCCCGCCGGCCCGGCTACTCCGGGATGCTCGGTGAGATGCTCGTTCACCATCACATGGGCTACCGCCAGGGCCAGATGACCCTCTGTTCCCGGCCGCGCGGGAATCCACTCGTCGGCGTTGGCGCCGGTCTGCGACATCCGGCACTCGACCTGCACGAACTTCCCCCGATTGCCAGGGCGACCCTGGCGCATCGCTCCGTAGCCGACGTTGTGTGCAACCGGCGAGTTCCACGTGCCAAGGAAGTCCGCGCCGAAGCACAGCACGTAGTTCGACCGTGCGAGATCGAAGGTGGGAAGCTGGCTGTGGCCGAAGCTCAATCGGTTCGCTTCACGCAGAACGGAATCGTCGAACGGCTCAAACGAAACCATCGGCGCGCCGTTGAAGCCGGAGAGAAACCGCTCGACCAACGTCCGGCGCTGCCCCATGAGCGGACGGGTCAGGAACGCCACGGACCGCGGGGGGTGCCCGGAAGCGAGAGGACTGAGCTGGGCGACGAGATTCTCGATTGCCTCGTCCCAGCCGATCCGGGCGAATTGGCCGGCGCCACGCTCTCCCGTGCGCTTCAAGGGCTGCGGGACCCGGTCGGGGTTGTACGTCACTTGTAGTCCTGCCTGGCCGCGAGCGCACAGCTTGCCGTGGTTGACGGGATGTTGAGGATTTCCCTCCAACTTCTTGGCCAGGCCCATCTTGATGAGTCCGGATTGACCTTTCCGGACAACTTCCGCGTCCCCCTGCATGACCTTCACCCGCAACCCGCAGCCCGCCGAACACTGGTTACACACGCTGGGCCGCCAGGCAGCCACACCTGGAACCAACGTTTCTTCCGGAATGAAATGGATCAACTGGGTTGCCTGATCGCCGCAGCCCTCGATCGTGACGGCAGCGCCGCCAACAGCGGCGATTTTCAGGAAATCGCGGCGTTTCATCTGGTCAACGCTCCCGCGCCCGAATCGGCATGACAAGCGCCACGTGCTTCCCGGCCGTGGTTTAAAAGTGACACGTTATGCATTCCACCGAGACTCGCTTCGCCACGTGGCAATTCAGACAAAAGTTCATCGTGAGATCCTTCGACCGAACAGCAACCGTCTGCTGTGCCACGTTGCCATGGCATTGCTCGCAGCCCAATCCAGCGTGAATGTGCGGCGAGTGCCGGAATCGGACGTGGGTGTCGGGATAGAACCAGTAGACACGCTGCCAGGGAACGTCCTGGCCCTTCGCCGCGTAGGCCGCAAGCTTTTTGATTTCCGGTTTTTGCGCCGCAATCACCTGGTGACACACCATGCAGAAGTTTGCGGCGGGGATCCCAGCGTCCGGCCCCTGTGTGACTCCCGTGTGACAAGTCGAACACTGCAGGCCCTTCTGGATGTGAATTCTGTGATTGAAGGCGATTGGCTGGACAGGCGTCGATTGCCATCCGAAGAATTCCCTGACTCCGTCGTAGAATGACGCGTGGGCGGTGGTAAAAACGGAGGAACCTGTCGCCGGTACTGAATGAATCGGGTTCTGGACGGAGGCTGTCTGGTGCAGATTCGCCTTTTCCCCGCTGCATGCGATGCCTGCCCATGAAAGGCCCGCCAGCGACACGAGCGTCGCGATGAGGGCGAGAATTATCGGGTGCCTGGAGCGGCGCCTGCGAGGGATTGAGGGTTCGCTGCCACCATCGCCAGTCCCGATTCCGGCCATCTGCTCAGCTCACCCTGACCGTTTGCATCATTCCTTCCACGAAGTGCGGTTTCCCGGTCTTCACGTCCGGGACGAGGCAGATCAGCAGGTAATCGCCCGGCACGAAGGTCGCGGTAAATACCTGCACGACGCCAGTGGCGGCGGCAGCCGTCCCGCCGATGGCGTGCCCGGGCGCCGGGCCCTTCATCGATTGAGCCCAGTTGACGTAATCCTGCCCCGTCTTGCCCGGGTCGAGCTGCACGACGAGCACCTCGTGCGGCTGGCCCGGGGCGGTCGTTACCTGAAAGGTGTGTGTGCCGGCCGTGATCGGCTTGTTGAGCGCGAACACCATGTCGCTGAGCACGATCGCGTTGTCGGGGGTCGGCGCAACTGCCTTCGGCGTCGCGGAGGTCGTGGCCGCTGCCGCCGTCACGGTCAGCGCGCGGGACATTCCCCTCGTGTAGTGGGGCACGCCGCCGGGCATGTCGAGGATGCAGAGCATCGCGTAGTTGCCCGGCTCGAGGTCGAGCGTTGCGATTGACTCCTTGCCTGAATCGGGCACGTTGGGACCGCCGACGTACCTCGCCCAGGCCGGCATCGCGCCCTGTGTGTGGAGCGACGCCACGAGATCGGCAACGGTCTTGCCGCTATCGAGGCGTACGATTAGGGCGTGGTGCAACCCGGGCCCATCGTTCACGAGATGGAACGTGGTGACGCCGGCAGGAATCTCCGCCGGGGCGTCGAACGCGAAGTCGCTTGCGCGTATGGTGACAGACGCCGGCGGTTGGGGTGCGGCTGCGGGCATCTGCTTCGATTGACAGCCGGCCAGGATCAGGCCTAGCACGAGAGCGTAAGAGAGCTGGCGCATGGACCTCTGAGTGAGATGGACTTCGTCCACGCCCGGCTCGTGGCAACCCCGCGACGACGCCAATATATCGCTTTTCGGTACGGCTCCGGGAAGGGGGAGCTGCCCCTTCTCGCCCTCGTAGGGGAACCCCTGACACGCGCCTCGCCAGTCCTCTGCATACGTTGAATCGCGACTCGGTCTGTTTCCTTGACGTTCGAAGCGCATTCATCTTCGCGGAGGCTCCGATGTCTGCTCGAAGCCGGCTCCTGTATGCTCTGGTCTGCGCGGCCGTCGCCCTCGCACTTGCGCCAGGCGTGGCCGTGGCTCAGGCGGTGGATTCGATGTCGCCGGCTGCGATCAGCGCCGGTCGTGACGTCTACCATGGCGCCGGCACCTGCCAGGTCTGTCACGGAATGAACCTTGAAGGCGGGCCGTTGGCGCCCACGCTCAAGGCGCACGCGTGGAAGGACGCGAAGGGCGGGGGATACGATGCGATCCTCACCGTCATAATGAAGGGTGTGCCCGGTACGGCAATGGTCAGCCATCCTGGTGGGATCAGCGACGCGGATGCCCAAAAGGTCGCCGCGTACATATGGGCTGTGTGGCACGCGAAGACCACGCCATGAGGCCACCGACCATCGAGTCGCTGAAGGCGCGGCATACAGTGAATCGCCTCGCTGCAGCCATGACGGCGCTCATTGCGGCGCTCGCAATTGATGCGTCGTCCGGCATGGCATCACTCCCTGGTCGCGCGATGACGGTGCGAGCGACCGGGTCGAACAGCCGTGATGCCTCGCCGGCCGTGTCCGAGCTGTCGTCACGTGGCGTCGCGATGCCAACCGGGATGCGCGAACTGATTGCCGCGGCACGCGGTCGTGTGCCGAGCTTCTCGCGACAGACGGGGCTCGCATGCTCGGCGTGCCACTATCAGTTCCCGCAGCTCACGCCGTTCGGACGCCTGTTCAAGCTCAACGGATACAGCGTAACCGGGCTGAAGATGATCGGCGAGCCCAACGCGAAGAAAGGCGCGCCGCTCTCCCTGCTGCCCATTCCGCCGCTGGCCATGATGCTGATGACCTCCGACACGCATCTGAGCGAGGCGCGACCGGGCGCTCAGAACGATGTGACCGAGTTCCCGCAGCAGCTCAGCCTCTTTCTGGGGGGAGCGCTGACGCCGCACATCGGCGCATTGATCCAAGTGACGTACGAGGGTGCTTCGGGTAGCTTCGGGATCGACAATAGCGACATCCGCTATGTCACACGGGCGCGGGTTGCGGACCGGGACGCCGTTTTCGGTATCACGTTGCACAACAATCCGACAGTCCAGGACGTGTGGAATACGACGCCGGCCTGGGGATATCCGTTCATCCTGTCGGACGTCACGCCGGGCAGTATCGCCGGTACAGTGATTGACGGAACGTTAGGGCAACAGGTGGCCGGGCTCGGCGGCTATGCCATGTGGGACAACCTGCTATACGTCGAGGTGACGGGATACCATACGGCTCTCCAGGGAGTGTCTCCGCCCGACTCGACGGCGACAAACGCGGTTCAGGGTGTCACGCCCTATTGGCGGGTGGCACTGCAGCATCAGTTCGGGCCCCTCTATGGGATGATCGGCACATACGGATTGATTTCGCATCTCTATCCCACCGGTGTGACCGGGCCGACCAATCGCTTCACCGATATCGCGCTGGACGCGCAGATCGAGCGGCCATTTGGAGGCGGCGGCGTCGTTGTCTTGCGCACGACGTGGATCAATGAGCAGCAAGCGCTCACCGCATCGTTTGACTCCAGCGCCGCGGCCCAACTCGACCACACGCTCAACACCGCGCAGGTGAACGTGACGGTAGAGCCGAACGCGATGTTCGGCGCGACGCTGGGCTACTTCTCGACAACGGGGACGCGCGACTCTGTGCTCTACGCGCCGGGGGCGCTGACTGGGAGCCAGACCGGCCGGCCGACGACTAACGGCCTCATTGAGGAGTTCGACTTCAACCCCTGGCAGAACATCCGGCTCGGCATCCAGGGCATGCAATTCTTGCAATTCAACGGTGCCTCGACGAACTATGACGGGTCCGGCCGGGCGGCGAGCGGCAACAATACGGTGTACGTGTTCGCCTGGGTCGCATTCTGATGATCGAGACAACACTGCATCGCCTTCCCAACGGGGGATCTGACAATGCCACGCGCGCGCGATCATGGCGCGGCGTCAGCGCCGGAATGGCTGGCGCCGATGCCTGATGCGAAGACGGACCGGCGAGCGTTTCTCGAACGACTGGCCGGGGTCTCAGCCGCTCTGGCGGTGACACCCGCCCTGACCGGGCTTCCGCGCGCGCCCATAGCTAAGGCGTCGGGCTCGCCCGCGACGCCAGCCCGACACGGGCTGCCCGCGCATGGACCGTGGAGTGATGCGTGGCTGGACAAGTTGACGGGCAAGCATAAGCAATTCTTCGATACGCTGGATCCGGGTGATGGGTTCGCGCTCGCGTTTACGTTGCACTTTCTCGATCTCAATCGTGAAGCCTACGGCCTCACCGACCGCGATTTGACGGCGGTGGTTGGCCTGCGACACCTCGCGATGCCGATGGCCCTCCCCGATGCGCTGTGGGATCGCTACCACATCGGCGAAGCCATTCAGATCAAGGATCCTGCGACCGGCGGTCCCGCGACTCGCAACCCGTTCCTCCATACCGATGGCGTCCCGGTCGCGGGGGCCGATATCCCGTCGTTGGTAAAGCGGGGTGTCCTGTTCACTGTATGCAACGTCGCGCTGGCCACGCTGAGCGGGAGCATGGCGAAAAGTGCCGGCGTATCCAAAGACGTAGCGAAGGAGGAATGGACCGCGAAGCTGGTGCCGGGCATGATCTTGGTGCCCGTCGGTGTGATGGCGGTGAACCTCGCCCAGGAGCGCGGGTGTAGCTACTGCTATGGCGGCTGAAGGGCGAACGGATCAGTCGCCGCGAGAACCGGCTCAACCTCGCTCGTGCGTCGCGTAGCGATCCAACTGTGCGCCCCCGCCGGCCGGCGAGGTCTAGTCCCATCAAACACATGTACTCCCGCGACACATTCGAGCGCACGCTCGATCGCTGAGTAAACCGTGGCCGAGGCGACTGGCCGGTCAGCGAGACCGACCCGTGCTCGACGCCCACCATGATACGGCAATGCGGAGACGGCGCCGGCCGTCCAGCGGTCCCGGTTATTCAGGTGCGAACGGCTGCGAACGTCAGGATGACCGACCCCTGTTGTTGGTGGATCTCGAGGATTCGTATGGCGCCGAGCGCGGCGATCTGGACGCGCGACACATTCGGGAGTTTGCGCAGCCGTCACGGGCTGAAACGCCGCAGGCGTTGTCCGAACGGCAGGAGGGGGAGCGTCGTGAACTCGAGTCGCGATATCAGGCCGCGCGCCAGGGAGGGATGACGCGCATGCCAGCGCCAGCGGCGCCGCGCGGGGGAGGACGGCCACGATGATCCCGGTATCATGGCGCCCGCGCCCACGGGCGCCGGGGCCTTCATCATCACGCAGCGCTAAGCTCGAATCCTCAACGGCGGGGCTATTCCGTCAGCAGGCCCAGGCGAACTGCAAAGCGCACATAGTCCGCGCGGTGTCCGAGGCCGAGCTTCTCGTTGATACGTTGCTTGTAGGTGTCGACCGTCTTCCCGCTGATGGCGAGCTTCGTACCAATCTCCGGCGCCGTGTAGCCCTGAGCGGTGAGCCGCAGTACATCGCGCTCCCGCGCACTGAGCCCTTCGAACCGTTCGCGGTCGGCTTTTCCCGGGTCCTTTCGAGTGAGGCTGTGGACGAGGACGCGCCCCGCGGACTGCTGCACATACACATCGCCGTGAGCCACAGCGCGGATGGCGTCCACGAGCTCGCGGTCGGCAACACTCTTGACGAGATAGCCTGCCGCGCCGGCCTGGAGTACCGGTAGCAGATGCTCCTCTTCGGTATGCATGGTGAGGATGAGCACTCGGGGACGGGGGCCGCGAGCGACGATCTCCTTCGTCGCTTCGAGACCGTTGCCGTCCGGCATGTCCAGATCCATCACCACGACATCCGGATCGCATCGCAACACCATCGCCGCGGCCTGAGCGCCGGTCGCTGCTTCGCCGACGACGGTCATGTCCTTGGCGCTCCCAAGGACGGCTTTGAGTCCGCTGCGGACAACGGTATGATCGTCTGCCAGCAACACGCGAATCATCCCATCATGCATGACGATCTCCCGTTCTCGGCGACGCGGTCGCATCGCTTGGCGTTTCGGCAAGTGGCCGCCACGTTGTGCTCACTGGCCGTGGCGTCGCATCTGATCTGTCCTCCATGAACATTGGCATTGCATGGCTTCCACGGCTGCCGGCGACCGACTCTCAGATTGTAGGGGATTCCCTGACTGGGGCGGCTACCCGGTGACGGCAACTCGCTGACGAGGTGAATCTATAGTTGATGCCGGTAATTCGAACGAGAACGTGCTTCCGCGTCCGAGCTCGCTCTGCACCACGATCCGGCCTCCGTGCGCCTCAATGATGCCACGCGCGATCGTGAGTCCGAGGCCGGTGGAGCGAATCCTGGCACTTCGCTGCCCCTGCCAGAACCGATCGAAGACGTTGGGCAGATCGGCGGGCGCGATCCCCGCACCGGTATCCCTGACCATCACTGTGATCCAGTCCGCGTGTGTTACCACGCTCACAGTGGCGGAACCACCGGAGTCCGTATACTTGAGCGCGTTGTTGAGCAGGCTCGCGAGCGCTTGCAGGATGCGCTCCGCATCGATGCTGGCCTCTGGCAACTGATCGAGCCCCCGCCGATCCAATTCGAGGGCTACGCCGGCATCTGCGGCCGCCTCCCGAAACATCCCGTACGCGCGCTCAATGACCGGTGCCAGTGGCTGGAGACGTCGCTCCAGGGATAACCGGCCCGCATCGATACTGGCGACATCCAGCAGGTCCTGAATGATCCGCTTCATGAGCGTGGCCGATTCTGCCACAGTGCCCAGCAGATCGGCCATGACGTACGTGCTCGGCGGTGGTGACTCACGCAGGACCGCCACGCACAACTCTATGGCGGTCAGCGGATTGCGCAAATCATGCGATACGACGGCCAACGCTTCGTCGCGCGCTCCGATCGCCCTCCTGGCCCTCTGATAGAGCGCGGCACTATCGACGGCGAGCGCGACGCGCACACCAAACGCCTCGGCGAGCGCGATATAGCTCTGATCGTGCGTTCGCCCACCACGATCCATCACGAACGTCGCGGCGCCCACGATATGGCCATGCGCCTCGAGTGGCACAACGAGCAGCGAGCCGGCATTCGGCGCCGCGGCCTCCTCCGGGCGGTCTCGGACTGGCGCGCCGGCTCCGAAATTCGTCCGGTTGCCATCAATCATCAGAATCGGCCGCCGGTCGCGAAGGGCGTCAGTGACGGGCGTCGCTACGGCCCATCGCAGAGGGTTGGTGTCACGATAGGACCGGATCGCGGCGGCACTCGATTCGTCCCGCGACGCGACGGCGCCCGTCAAAATCTGGTCGCCCTCAACCAGATCTATGATGCAGCTATCGCCCAACATTGGCACCGCGCGCTCGGCCGCTCGCTGCAGCGCGCTCTGGTCATGCATCAGATCGGCCACCAGGGTCCCCACATCAGCCAGAAACTGCAGGTTGTCCTCTGCGCGACGCCGGTCTGTGATGTCCCGCAGCATCACGGTGAACGTCCACCGGGCGCCGGTCAGGTAGCGGCAGATCGATGCTTCCGCGGGGAAGACATCGCCGTTCCTGCGGCGGCCAACGATTGCCGAACGCTCTCCCAGACGCCGCGCGGTCTGCGCGGACCGCGCGAAGTGAGCGATCAGCGCGACATGCCGCTCGCGGGCCTCTTCGGGAAGCAGCATGTCGAGCGATTGGCCGAGCGCTTCCTCGGCCGAGTACCCGAAGATGCGTTCTGCTCCCCAATTGAACAGCGTGATGCGCCGGTTCTCGTCAGTCGATATGATGGCGTCGAGGGCGATCGCGATCGTACCGGCGAGCTGCGCTTCGACTTCGCGGCGTGCCTCGCCGGCTCGTTCTTGTTCAAGGAGTGGAGCGAACTGCGCCGAGACCACCTGGGCAACGCGCAGTGGCCGCGTGGCCTGCCCTCCAGCGTTCTCGAGATAGCAACTGATGACGGCCACGGGCTCGCCGCGGACGAGAATCGGGATCGCCACCGCGGCGTGGAGACCTGCGATTCTCGCGAGAGGCGCGCGCGTGAAATCCTCTGCGGCGGAGAGTGGATTCGCCCAAATCACCTCCCGGCGCTCCCACGCCATTCCCGGCAATCCTTCGCCGGGCGCAAACTCGAAGCCCGACCCCTGCGCAACAAAGGCCTGGAGGCGGCGATCCGGGTGCGCCCATACTCCGCCACGCGTGAGGCGAACATTCTTGGCTGCGGGAACGACGGGCAACCATGCCTCGCCAAGCACACCGCCGGCCGCCTCGCAGATCGTCTTCAGGCATTCGGAGAGGGCGGCCTCGAGTGATTCCGTCTGGTGGAGCGCCAATGCGAGGCGGCCGACGAGCTCCACTCCGGTGCTGGCGTTGCGGTTCGCAGTCACGTCCCGTGCTACAGCCACGGCGACGATCTCATCCCCTGCCTCATGGGCGGGATGGACCGACCAACTGATCGTCCGGTCTTGGCCGCCAAAGTTGATGTCGCGTTCCAGAGGCGGGTCGGTCGCGTTGGCCGCGATTGCGTTGGCCGCTATCGCGGCGGCGACGGCTTCCCGAACCCACTGGGCATCGGCCGGCGAGCTCAAGGCCTCGACGAGACCCCACACGGGCTGTCCGACCGGCGGGGACTTGCCGTCGGAGACCAGCCGGCATGCCGCCGCATTCGCCCCGCGGACCACTCCGTCCGCGGCCAGGAGAAAGAGCCCGGCCGGAGATTGCTCGAACGACGCTCGCGCGATCGACGCCGGGGTGGGCTCACGCCCCGCCTCGGCCGAACCGGGGGACGCGCTCACTGTGGGCGGCATCGGACCTCGGAGTCAGCGGGCCATCGGCGTAGCCCTGGACCGCCACCGCGGGA
>Ga0182024_10019679_pt1 | contig 12414 bp, 12 predicted proteins | sample P32metaG_FD_120480 | JGI IMG/M metagenome (GOLD analysis project Ga0182024, IMG submission 120480) | Permafrost microbial communities from Stordalen Mire, Sweden - P3-2 metaG (Illumina Assembly) | ecosystem: Environmental > Terrestrial > Soil > Wetlands > Permafrost | place: Sweden: Stordalen...
AGCCATCATCACGCTGACCAACCGGGTATTAGGACGTAGAGCGCGGCGAACATCCTCATCAGAGACGACCCCTTGGCCATTAACCGGCAGGAACTCAACCTCGACCCCGCGCTCTCCCAATCGTTTGACAGCGTGCAGCACCGCATGATGCTCGACCGAGCTGCAGATGACATGATCCCCTGCCGTAGCCGAACCAAAAACCGCGAGATTATCGCTTTCCGTGCCCCCGCTGGTGAAGACAACTTCGGAGGGCCGGCACCCGAGGAAGCGAGCCACGCGAGCCCGAGCCTGTTCGACGGCGGAACGCGCCTGTTGTCCTTCCTGGTGGACAGACGAAGCATTCCCAAACTGCCCCACCAAAAACGGCCGCATAGCCTCCAGCACCTCTGGCAGCAGAGGAGTAGTAGCATTCGCATCGAGGTAAATTCGCCGCACCCCCCTATTCTACGGGAACCGGCCCTCACCCAAGCCCGAAGCGACCATTAACAAAAACCTGCTAGGCTTTCTTCTGCTAAACGCACTCAAGGAAGGTCAAACGTGAAACTCAAGTCCTGTCTCACTGCAATCGCCACATTAGCCGTAACCACCCTACTCATCGCGCCTGCCTTTGCGGCGCCCGCCTCCCCGGCAGAAGTCTATGGAAAGCTCTTCAGCGGCCAAGCCGAGGAAGTAGTCGCAGCTGCCGAGGCCATGCCAGCTGACAAATACAATTTTGCGCCCGCCAGTGGCGAATTCAAGGGAGTACGAACCTTTGGCCAGCAAGTCACGCACATTGCCGAAGCGCAGTATTTCTTTTTCAGTGGATTCGGTATAAAGCCAGCCGTTGACCCCGAAGCGATAGGTAAATTAACTAACAAGGACGACATCGTCAAGGCGCTGAAAGATTCCTATGCGTTCGCCGAACAGGCAATGAAAACCATCACCCCGGAAAATGCATTCGAGAAAATCGCCAAAGTCGACGGTACGGACACACGCGCCAGCATTGCAGCCTTTGGTCTGGCCCATACCAACGACCACTACGGGCAAATGGTCGTCTATCTAAGATTGAACGGAATCATCCCGCCAGCCAGCCGCAAATAAAGCATCGAAGGGTGCCCCAGGTGGGGCACCCTTCAAACAAATCAACCGCGAAAACCCGTTACCGCTTCTCCACCGCCGTATACTTCACCGGATACTCCGGACCAATATACTCAGCCCGAGGTCGAATCAACCGGTTGTCATCCAGCTGTTCAATCACATGCGCCGCCCAACCCGAAATCCGGCTCACCGCAAAAATCGGGGTAAACAAATCCAGGTCAATCCCCAGCATGGTATAAGTCGAAGCCGAATAAAAATCCACATTCGCGTTCAACTTCTTTTCCGCCAAAATATACTTCTCAATCGCCCGCGACATCTTGAACCACTTAGCATTCCCTGAAGACTCACCCAACTCCTCAGACATCTTGCGTAGGTGGGTCGCCCGCGGATCCTCGGTATGGTAGACCCGATGCCCGAATCCGGAAATCTTCTTCTTCTGTGCCAGCAACCCGGCCACATAATCCACCGGATCCGCCCCTTCCTTATCAATCGCGAACAGCATCCGCATCACCGCCTCGTTGGCGCCCCCATGCAACGGGCCCTTCAGCGCCCCAATCGCCCCGGTAATCGCAGAATGAATATCCGACAACGTAGCAGCGATCACCCGCGCCGCAAAGGTGGACGCATTCAGCTCATGATCAGCATGCAGAATCAACGCTACGTCGAACGTTTTCGTAGCCGTCGCTGAAGGCTTTTCCCCATTCAGCATCCACAAAAAATTAGCCGCGTGGCTCAGAGAAGGATCAGGCTCCACCACCGCCTTGCCCTTGCGCAGCCGGTCATACGCAGCCACCAGCATGGCGATCTGCGACGTCAGCCGGAAACTCTTGCGCACGTTGGCATCGTGCTCGTTATCGCTTTCGTCCGCATCATAAAAACTCAGCGCCGAAACCGCGGTACGAAGGACTTCCATGGGGGTCGCGCTCTGGGGAAACGAGCGCAGCAGATCAATGACCTTGGAGTCGAGCCGGCGAGCCTCCGCCAGCCGTTGACTGAAGTCTTCCAACTCCGCCCCGCCGGGAAGCCGCCCAAACCACAACAAATAGCTGCATTCCTCGAACGTCGACTTCTCCGCCAGTTCGTGGATATCAATTCCACGGTAAGCCAGCACCCCGGCATCGCCATCAATCCAGCAGATCCCCGAGTTGGCCGCAACGACTCCGGCAAGTCCCTTGCCCACCACAGCAGTAGACATAACTGAACGCTCCTCTTCTTTTTCTAAGATGCTCCCGCGTCGCCCGCTCCCTGCTCACCGCAAGGGACATCGGCTGGTGGTGACCAATAGTTCAGAAATACAGTCTTTTGCAGTCCGGCCGGTTCTGTGCCCACCGCTGTCTAGTTTTATAGCGCAGCGCTCTGAATCTTGTCACTTAGACGGGCGTCCGGGAGCGAAAGCCTCCAGCCCGACTGCAGGCGGACTGCCCTGCAGCAGTTGGCGCACGATGAGCCCAGTGGCCGGCGCCAACAGGATCCCATTACGAAAGTGTCCCGTCGCCACCCAACAACGCGGACATCCGGCGCTCCCGATCACCGGCAGCCCATCGCTGGTACCCGGCCGAAGCCCGGTCCAGCTTTCCACCACCCGGGCAGAAGCGATCGGGGGCCACAGCTCCGCTGCCTGGGCTTGCAGCCGCCGAATCGTCATAGGATCCACCCACCGGTCAAACCCCACCCGCTCGACAGTGGCCCCAATCACGATCTGACCGCCCCCGCGGGGCACCAGGTACACCTCCGGAGAACGCAAAACGTAAGCAAGATCCAGCGGAGGCTCCAGGTGGACGGTAAAGATCTGTCCTTTCCACGGCTCTACCCCGGCAGCCGGTGGCCGTTGCAGGTCCGGATGCTGAATCCCCGCCGCCCATGCCCCAGAGCAATTCACGAAAGCCCCTGCGCTCACAGTCCCCCTCGGGGTCGTGATCTCGACGGAATCCACCTGGCCCCGCACCGCAAGCACTTCCGTGCCTTCCTGCAGAATCACCCCTACCGCGGCCGCTGCCAGGGGAAGAGCCGCGCAAAGATCCCGTGGATCCAGGCTTACTTCCTCCACCCAATGAAACGACCGGCCTTCCGTAGCCAACCCGGGTATCCGCCGCTGGGCCTCCTGCGCGTTCATGGCAACGCTGGTCCCGTCTTCTTCGTCAGTGCTAATGGCGGCCTGGGTGCGCAGGCGCACAGAACGCCCCGAAAGCCCTTCCACGGTGCTAAGGTATTTCGGATAGAGACGGATGCTCAGGTCGGCGAGCTTTGCCAGTTCCGGGGAGTGGGTAGGGTCATGGGGTGACAGCATACCCGCCGCCGCCCAGGAGGCTTCGGACATGGCACGGCCCTTCTCCAGCACCCGGACCCGGAAGCCGTGGCGTGCCAGTTCCAGCGCGGTGGAGAGGCCGATAATACCCCCTCCGGCGACGATGACTTCTGCAGTCTCCACTCGTCCATTGTAGGATGATGGAATTACTCAGCATTCTCAGTTGAAAAGAGGCAGATCGCATGAGCGACGATAGCGTGGAAGTGGTTGAACGTACTCAATCCGGTGTCTTTATAGCCCTCCTTGGTTTTGCAGTGTTGGCGTCTGCCGGCTCGTTGATCTGGGCTTACACCCTGGAAAGCCGCCTGGAAAAATCCCAGACAGCGCTCTTAAACGCACAACAACAAAATGACAAACTTGCTGAGGGCCTCAACGAGACCAACGCCAAGCTGCGTGTAACCTCAGAGACTCTGGGGCAGAGCGTGGGGCTCACCCAGCGCCAACTGGAAGCCCGTGCCAGTGAATTCCTCAAGCGCCAGCAGGCCGAGACCAGCCGCCTGGAGAAGGAACAACAAGCCGCGCAAGCGGAATCCCAGAAGCAGATCGGAGCGGTCTCCAGTGACGTCTCCTCCGTCAAGACGGATGTAGGTGGGGTAAAAACAGACGTCGCCGCGACCAAGACTGAGTTGGCCAATGCCGAAAACCAACTGAAACGCGTGACCGGCGACCTGGGAGTGACCAGCGGACTGGTCGCGACCAACGGTAAGGAACTCGACATCCTCAAGCACAAGGGTGATCGAAACTATTACGATTTGAACCTGACCAAGGGGGCCAAGCCCACGCCCATCTCCGGAATCACCGTGTCCTTAAAGAAAGCCGACACCAAGCATTCCAAGTACACCCTGCTGGTCGAATCGGACGACAGGAAGATCGAGAAGAAGGACAAAAACCTGGACGAGCCGGTCCAGTTCTACACCGGCAAAGACAAGCTACTCTACGAGCTGGTCATCAACACCATCAACAAGAACCAGGTAATCGGCTATCTGGCAACCCCCAAAAACGCCCCAACCCCCATGACCCCCTAGGCCGGGAGGTTTCCCCGAGGTCATCTCGACCGGAGCGAAGCGGAGCGGAGAGACCTCTGTGTTGACGACCCTTCCTGGAAATGTTTTTAGACTGGGAGCACCGTGGAGGGAACAACAACTACTTCCGAGGAAGCACAATCTCCAAATTCTTCTGGTGCATAAACGACACCTCGACCTTAGCCGTCTGCAACCCATCCCACTGTTCCTTAGTAATCGGAAAATTAAAAACAGTCAGCCCCTGAACAGACTGCCCAGGACTCAACGTAGTATCGCGAGGAATCGAAGCCGCCCGTAGGTAACTCAACGTCGGATAAGCCTGAAAAACCCGATCCATATCCTTATCGCTCGCGGTCACGTTCACCTGTTCCGAGCCATCCGGCAGCTTGATCGCGGCCGAAATATCCTGCATGAAAAGCGGTATATCCGTCTGATTCCTGACCTTGATCTTGGCTAGTATCAGCAACTGATCGTAATACTCGGCCGTGCCCGCCATCCCGTTATCGCCGCCGCCCCCGTTGTTGATGAGGGTGTGCACCGGGTAGAGGTTCATCGTTAAGATGTCTCCGCTGGCGACCGGTGGTTTTTGTCCAATCCAAACATACAGACCGATAGCAATGCTGACGACAACAGCGGCAATAGCAATATTCTTGAGCGCGCTGCGGAACGGGTGTGGCGGATCGACCTGCGCCAGGTGTGGCCCAGGGCCTAAAACTTCCGATGTTTCAGCAGATTCGGTCACTTCGCTCACTGTGCACAAATTCTAGCCCATCGTGGCAAGCCGCATAAGTTACTAAAGAGGCCCACTTCGCTTGACGGCAGCCTGGCGAGTATGTTCCGAAACCCGTTGAATACGCCCGCCTGACAATTTGTGCGTAACTGCCAGTCAACTTCCTCTACACTTAAACGACTCAAATGCGCATACTGATCACCGGAAAAAACGGACAAGTCGGGACGGAACTCTCCCGCTTGTACCAATCCCGCGGCGACGTGATTTTGACCGGGCGGGACGAATGCGATCTCTCCAGCGAGCAGTCGATCAAGGACACGGTTGGGCGCGTGAAGCCCACAGTCATCATCAACGCCGGAGCCTACACGGCCGTTGATCAGGCAGAAAAAGAACCCGGCCTATGCTTTGCCATCAACGCCCACGCACCCCGGGTCCTGGCCCAGGAGGCCGCCCGCCTCGGCGCCCTGCTTATCCATTACTCCACTGACTACGTCTTCAACGGAGAAAAGGCGCAACCCTACCTCGAAAGCGACCCCATTAACCCGGTGAACGTATATGGAGAGTCAAAGGCCGCCGGGGAGGCCGCGATTGCCGAGGCCACAACCCGTTACCTGGTGCTCCGGACCAGTTGGGTGTATGGCGCCCACGGAAAGAACTTTCTCCGCACCATGCTTCGGCTCGGCGCCGAGCGTCCTGAGTTGCGCGTCGTAGACGACCAACTGGGCGCTCCCACCTCTGCAGCAGCGATCGCCTCTGCCACCGCGCGGCTGGTCGAACAATCCCTGTCCCAATCCTTGTCCAGCGCCCCGGGAATTTATCACATGACCGCTGCCGGCTCGACTTCCTGGTGTGGTTTCGCCCGGGCCATTTTCGATGCAGGTGTGCTCAGTACCCAGCCGCGCGTGCAACCTATCTCGTCCGCTGACTATCCGACCCCAGCCAGGCGACCAGCGAATTCCGTACTTTCGAACGACAAGTTCGCGCATGCTTTCGGTTTCCGGCTGCCCACCTGGCAGCAGCAACTGAACGAAGTACTCTCCGGAATGCAAGTCGAAACCGTAATGAGGACTAATTGATGAATTCTGCAGCGACCAAAATCCCCGATGTGCTCCTTCTCGAACCAAGGGTCTTCGAAGATAGCCGGGGTTCCTTTTTCGAAAGCTACAATGAACGGGTTCTGGCGGAAATGGGCATTCCGGGCCCCTTCGTTCAGGACAACCAATCCTTCTCCCACAAGGGCGTAGTACGTGGTCTCCACTACCAGGTCAAGCAGCCCCAGGGAAAGCTCATTCGCTGTCTTAGGGGAGAGATCTACGACGTCGCCGTCGATCTCCGCCGCAACTCGCCCACCTTCTGCCAGTGGGTGGCAGAAACCCTAAGTGCTGCCAACCGCAAAATGCTCTGGATCCCCCCCGGCTTCGCTCACGGCTTCATGGTCTTATCGGACGGGGCGGAAGTCCTCTACAAAGCCACCGATTTCTGGGCCCCTCAGCATGAACGAACCATCCTCTGGAACGACCCGTCTCTGCAGATATCGTGGCCCCAAAAAGCCCGCGCAATCCTCTCCGTCAAAGACCTGGCCGGATCAACCCTGGACCACGCCGCCGTCTACGAAGACTGGGCCGCACCAAAGCAGCACATCGCCGCCCTCAGGTAGCACCGAAGGGACGTCTGAACTTCAGACCTGTCCAAATTAGATGCCTCGGTTCAGCAACCGCCCTTTCCTTGCAACGACCCTCTCCTTTTTGTCATCCCGAGGGCAACCGAGCGGATCTGCAGTGCGCCATTCGTATGCCCCGCTGTACCGGCCCACAACCTCCACCAATCATCACCGAATCCTCGTGGAAACACCAACCTCTCCTTTTGTCATTTCGGGTTTCCAGGAGTGGTCCGCGGAACCGCAGATCCCTCCTAATGAACAAAAAATAAACCCAATAGAATCAATATCGATTTCCAGCGTTCATTTCACTCTTAACTTGCCGCAGGCAAGTCCGCTCCTCGGGATGACAAAAAGGAGAGGGTCGTTGCAAGGAAAGGGCGGTTGCTGAACCGAGGCATCTAATTTGGACAGGTCTGTCTGAACTTGCTGAACTTAGCCCAGGACGCAGTCCTGGGTTACGGCACACACCAGGACCAGTCCCGAAGGGACGGCTGGAACCAGCCACTGTTCCCGACCCTAAAAAAGAGCATTCAAAGCCGCCGCCGACCTCCCCATCTCATACCGAGCCCGAAAACAATCAATCCCATTCCGAATCATCTGCAACCGCTCCTCCGGCCCCATCGCAAGAAACAGCGCCATCCCCTCATAAGTCCCATCCGCGGTATCGGCCTTCACAATCCCCGCCTTATCCTGCGCAATCTCCGGCCATATATTCACCTTGTCCGAAATAATCACCGGAACCCCGCAAGCCATCGCCTCCACCACCGCAATACCAAAATTCTCCTGGTGTGACGGAAGCACAAACGCCTCCGCGGCCCGCAGCGCACCCCATTTCACATCCCCCTCCAGCATCCCCGTCCAATGGACCCGGCTCGAAATCCCCAATCGCCTCGCCTGCGCCTCCAGCAAAGCCTGCAACCCCTCCTCATCCGGGCCCGCCATCACCAAATCCAAATCCGCATCACCCGCCACCCGCCCAAAAGCCTCCAGGAGCAAATCGCACCCCTTCTTCCGATGAATACGCGACAAAAACAGAAAAAACCTGCGCCCCCGCAAACCCGGAAACCGCGAGAGAAACGCCTCCCGTTGCGTGGACGGCTCGCCGCCAGGTTCCGACGTACCCAGGGAAACCACAGCCGACTTCCAACCCCCCGGCCAAAACGTCTTCGCCGACGAGTCACGCTCAATCGCCGTAGTGAAGCAAACTGCCCGCGCATCGCGCAGCATCCGATGCTCGCGCGCCAGCCAATAAACCTGTTTCTTGAAATGTTTCAGCGGAAAAGCTCGCCTGAAATATGGGTCCAGCATGCCGTGGGGAAACACCACATAGGGAAGCCGGCCGCGTACCACACCGTAGCTGCCGTAGCCGTGGTATTGCCACAATCCATGGATCACCACCCCATCGAACCGGTCGAGATTTTCCGCCAACCAAGGCTGCAGTCTGGGCGTCCAGCGATAGTTACCCTGCGGAGGCCCCAATGCGTGTACCGGAAAGCTCTGCCCCTGAACATACGCCGCACCCGGATCATCCAGGCACACCACTTCCACCGCGCCCACACAGCACTGCGCAAGTTTGCGAATCGCCTCGGTCGTTCCTCCCGCAGCCGGCGCAAAAGAGGCCACCACATGCAGCAGCCGCGGTTCGTGTCCACCCATAGTCTCTGTCAAGATACCAGTCGGGGTACCCCCTGCAACCGCGGAGACCCCTCTGGCTTAAAATGGAGCGGAGGAACACTCCTTCTTGAAAAAAGCTTTGATCACCGGCATCACCGGTCAGGATGGCGCCTATCTCGCAGAGTTCCTGCTCAAGAAGGGCTATGAAGTCCACGGAATCAAGCGCCGCACTTCCTTACTCAACACCAACCGCATCGACCACCTCTACGAGGATCCTCACCAGGAGAAGCGCCGCCTGGTCCTTCACTACGGCGACATGACCGATTCCAGCAGCCTGGTCCACGTGGTCGAGAAAGTGCAGCCCGACGAAATCTACAACCTCGCCGCGCAAAGTCACGTGCAGGTGTCGTTTGAGGAACCCGAATACACCGCCAACTCCGATGCTCTGGGAACCCTGCGCCTGCTGGAGGCCATACGCATCCTGTCGCTCGCCGGCAAATCGCGTTTTTATCAAGCCTCCACCTCCGAAATGTATGGTCTGGTGCAACAGATCCCGCAGTCGGAAAAAACCCCGTTCTATCCCCGCTCCCCCTATGGAGTCGCCAAGCTCTACGCCTACTGGATCACCGTCAATTACCGTGAGTCCTACGGCCTCTATGCCTGCAACGGAATCATGTTCAATCACGAATCGCCTATGCGCGGCGAAACGTTTGTGACCCGCAAAGTCACCCGGGCCCTGGCGCGTATCAAGCTGGGCCTCCAGCAGAAGCTCTACCTCGGCAACCTGGATTCCAAACGAGACTGGGGCCATGCCCGCGATTACGTCGAGATGCAGTGGCTCATGCTGCAGCAGAAGCAGGCCACCGACTATGTCATTGCCACCGGAGTGCAACACAGCGTTCGCGAATTTGTAACCATGGCTGCGGCGTGCCTTGACATGCAACTGGAGTGGAAGGGAACCGGCATAGAAGAACAGGCCTTCAATCAGCATGGAAAAGCGATCGTAGCCGTCGACCCCCGTTACTTCCGCCCGGCCGAGGTGGAGACCCTGCTGGGCGACGCCACGAAGGCTCGCATAGAACTCGGCTGGTCGCCCCGGACAGACTTCCGCACCCTGGTCGAAGAAATGGCCACCGAAGACCTGAAGGCTGCCGAACGCGATGCCCTCGTCACCCAGCACGGCTACGCCGCTTACAATTTTCACGAATCTTGAAGCATTATCAGAGTGGGTGTGAATGACCGAATCGCTCTTTACGCAGCCGTTCCGCCAAAGAACGGCTGCACATAACAACTTTCAACACATAACCGTAACTCTGTAATGCTTTAATCGGAGCCCCTGCCGTGCAGAAAGACAGTCTCATCTACGTTGCTGGTCACCGCGGTCTGGTCGGCTCGGCCATCTGCCGCAAGCTGAAACAGCAGGGCTTTGACCGTCTCCTGCTGCGATCGCACGCAGAGCTGGATCTCATCGACGCGGTCGCCGTGCGCACCTTCCTCGAACACGAGCGCCCCGACTATGTCTTTCTGGCCGCGGCAAAAGTAGGCGGCATTCTGGCCAACGATCTCTACCCTGCGGACTTCATCCGCGAAAATCTAATCATTCAGACCAACGTCATTGACGCCTGTTACCGTGCAAACGTCGACCGCCTGCTCTTTCTAGGCTCTTCCTGCATCTACCCCAAGCTGTGCCCGCAACCGATTAAAGAAGAGTATCTGCTCACCGGTCCTCTTGAGCCCACCAATCAGCCTTACGCCCTGGCCAAGATAGCCGGCATCGAGATGTGCTGGTCCTACAACCGTCAATACAAGACTCGTTATCTGGCCGCAATGCCCGCGAATCTCTATGGACCAGGCGACAACTTCGACCCGCAAAACTCGCACGTGCTACCCGCCCTGATTCGGAAAGTAGCCGAGGCCAAGGCTCTGGGCCATAAACAAATACCCGTATGGGGAACCGGCAAACCCCGTCGCGAGCTGCTCTTCAGTGAAGACCTGGCCGAAGCCTGTGTCTTTCTCATGAACCTGGACGAAAAAGCCTATCTCGCCTTACTGGACGGCGTGCCGCTGATCAATATAGGCACCGGAACCGACGTGACCATACGGGAACTAGCCGAGCAAGTCTGCGCCGCCCTGGACTTCAAAGGCGAACTGGTCTTCGACACTACAAAGCCCGACGGAACCCCACAAAAACTCCTCGATATAACCCGCATGGCAACCCTGGGTTGGAAGCCCAGGACCAAGCTCGTAGAAGGCATCAAGCAAACCTACGAAGCCGCGCGTCCCCAACTGGAAGCCCTAACCACCCGCTAAAACTCTATTCCCGACCGCGAACCCTGGGGCGCCACAGCCCCTTACCTCGCTTTTCGCCCTAAGAAAAAAACAAACCCACCTGCTCCGCCTTAGGCGGCGGAGTCACCGCACTCACCACCACCAGGCAAAGCAGCGCCGCAATCAACGCCGGAAAAATAGCATCCCGTTGCGCCATCACAGGAGGCAGGTGCCTCTTCACCGCATCAAAATCCCAAAAAAAAGTAACCAAAGTTCCCGCAGCAATAGCGCTCACCGCACCCTGGGCATTGGCGCGCCGGCTATAAAACGCAGCCAGGATCACCGGAGTCAGGGCAGCAGAATAAATCGTGTAGGCATAAAGCGTCTTAGCCAGCACAGAGCTGGTATTAAGAGCCTGGTAAAGCGCCCAGATCCCAAGCATCACCACCACCAGCCGGGAAACAATCAGCACTCGCTTATTCGAAGCTTCCGGCGAGATATACCGGGTAAAAACATCATTGACCAAATTCGTAGAAGGCGAAAACAAATAATTATTGGCGGTAGAAATAATCTTGGCAAACACCGCCCCCATCAGCAGCGCCCCCAGCCATGCCGGCAATCCATGCAACGCCGTATAAGCAATAATCTCTCGCGGGCGTTGCTGAACCTCGCCCGAAGGAAACAGCACCGACCCGAACACCGCCAATGCAACAATGACAGTTTCGAGAATCACCGTTCCGATTATCCATCCCACCACCGCATTGCGCGCGTCTTTCTCTGACTTGGCAGAGAAAAACTTCTGATACATCGACTGATTACCCATCATCAGCAGCATAGTGGGCAGAAAAAGCTCAAAAGCCTGCGCCAGGTTAAAGTCTCCGAGCACTTGAAAATGTGTAGCCGGCAAAGCATGGGTGACGCCGCTCCACCCTCCCGCCGCGTGCAGCACGAAAGGTAAAGCCATGAGCAGCGTAACCGTTGCCAGCGACCCAATGACCACATCCATATACGCGACCGAAGCCATCCCGGCGATGGCGGTAAACACGATCACGAAAACAGCAATGATGTACTTGCCCAAGTCTGCGGTGATGAGGTCGGGAAAAATCAGGTGAAGAATATCGCCGCCGCCAATCAGCTGATAGCTGGTGATCGCCGTATACGCAAACAGAATAGCGATGACACCCAGCACCCGAGCCGTCTGATTGTAGCGAGCCTCCAACAAGTCAGGAATCGTGAACTGCGCGAACTTGCGTGCCCGCGGAGCAATGAAATAGATGAGCAGCAGCCCGGCCCATCCACCGCCCCCCTGCCACAATGCAGCGAAGCCATGCTTATAGGCATTCTCCGCGCCCCCCAGCAGCGAACCGGAACCGATCCAGGACGATAGCAGCGTAAACACCAGCACGAAAGTCGGCAGGGAACGCCCTGCGACCAGGTAATCGGCCTTAGTCTTTGTCTTCTTCAGACGTGAAAGAGAAACCGCAAGCAAGCTGACAACGATAGCGCCGAGCACCCCGGCATACAAAGCGTGGCTGGACATGAACTATAGGTGTACACCGAACCGCAGCTGTTCTAAACCGTAAAGTGTTCACGCAGCTTACGCTGCACTTCGGCGCCACTACAACCCACAATGCGAACGATCTTGTTACGCGATCGCTCGCCGGCAACCACCTGGACTGCGGAGCGCGGCACCGAAAGAACCTCGGAGAAGAATTCAACCACCGCAACATTGGCCCGC
>Ga0182024_10019680_pt1 | contig 12413 bp, 10 predicted proteins | sample P32metaG_FD_120480 | JGI IMG/M metagenome (GOLD analysis project Ga0182024, IMG submission 120480) | Permafrost microbial communities from Stordalen Mire, Sweden - P3-2 metaG (Illumina Assembly) | ecosystem: Environmental > Terrestrial > Soil > Wetlands > Permafrost | place: Sweden: Stordalen...
CCGGTGCCTCGCTGCTATCGAGCGGCGCCAGCGTCATCGACGTGACCGTGAACAACCGGCCGGACGTGCGTACGCTCGTGCCGTTCGTTACCGCCAGGCGGTCGAGCGCCGCCACGAAGTGCTGCAGCCCCTGGTAAGTGGTCCAGTAGCTGAAGCTCAGTCCAAGCGACACCGGGCCGGTGCCGGTGGCCGAGCTCGTGCCGAGGTTGAGCGCCCGGAAGTCGGGGGTGATCTTCTTGCCGGTCAGCCTGTCGATCGTCGCGACCACGTCGGCCTCGGCCGGAATCTGGGGCACGGCCCGCATGACCTGGTCGATCTGGTGCAGGTGACCGACGTAGCCGGTCACGGCCTGCCGCGCGTTCACGACCGAAGCCTCGGCGGCGCTGAGCGCGGTGCGCTCGGCGGTCACCTGGGAGGAGAGCGACGCCACCTGGGCGCGCTCGGGCGACACGAGCACGAGCCACATCCCGCCCGCGATTGCGATCGCGACGATCACGGCGACGACAAGGCGGTCGCGGACCCTCATGACGACGCCCCCTGGCTGGCCGTCTGCACGATCGTGCTCTTCGCTCCCGAGGAGCTGGAGACCGTCTGCGCACCGGTCGAGGAGCCCTGCGGCAGCTTGACCTTCGGCACCGTGTAGGACGCGGCGTAGTCGAGATTGACCGTCCACGTGACCCTCGGGCAGCCTCCCGACGACGGCTCGTCGGCCTTCGGCCGTCCGCCGCGGTTCAGCGTGGTCGGGAGCCCGTGGAGCTTGACCGACGAGTTGTCGGCGGTGCTGACGAGCGCAACGTCGGTCACGCCGGGAACGGAGGCGAGGTCGGTCAGCAGGCTGGGAACCTCTCCCTGCGAGTTCGCGCAGCCGGTCAGGTTGAAGGCCTCCCCACTCGAGGCGAGGCCCGCGGCGCCGGCGGAGCCCGCGCCGCCCGGGCTGGCGGTCAGGGACGTGAACGAGTCGTCGTTCGGCAGCGCGAACGCAAGCTGAGCCATCGCGGTCGGCCAGTTGAAGCGCTGTTCGGCCAATCCTGCGACCTGCAGAACCTTCTCCGCGCTGATCGCGGCGACCGCGACATAAGGCTGAAGCGCCTGGCTCTCGGTGTTGACGGCGGCGACCTGCGTCGTCAGCGACGCCAGCTCGCCCTGGTCCTTCGCGACGGAGTGCACGGCTGAGGCGTAGATGACGCCGAGCGCCACGAGCAGCGCCAGCCCGCCCGTGAGGACGTAGACGACGCCGCCGGAGCGTCCGGCGAGCCCGCCGGCGCCACGGCGCTCCTCGGCCGGGATCAGGTTGACGGCTCTCATTGCGCTCCCTCCGCGAGCGAAAGGCCTGCCGCGACAGCGAGCCGGCTCATCGGCACGTGGCCGGCGGCTTCCGGCGACGCCAGCGCAACCGCGCCGCGGGCGATCGGCAGATCAAGTTCCCGCGCGAGCGCAAGGTCGAAGCCCGGCAGGTCGAGCGCCGGTCCGGTCAGAACCGCCCGCGCAACCGGCTGCTCGCCGCGCGAGGCGCGATGGAAGTCGAGCGAGTTGCGCACCTCTGCGGCGATCCGTCGGATCCCGTCGGAGAGTCCGGTGCGTGCAATCTCGAGCTGCTGGCTGGTGGCGGCGCGGTCGAGCGCCGGTGCGACCGACAGCCCTGGTCCCGCGGCCTCTCCGGCTGCAACGGAGCCGACCAGGCGCCGCGCATCGGCGAGCGGTACGCCGGCGCCGGCCGCGACCTCAGCGACGATCTGCTCGACCCCGGTGGTGATCACACGGGTGAATTGGCACGTCGATCCGCTGGCGATCGCGAGGTTGGTGAGGCCGCCGATCGAGAGGTAGAGAACCTGCTCGCCGTCCGCCGCATCGAGCGGCCGCAGCGAGCGGATCATGCCGAACGCGGCCAGGTCGACGCCCTCGGGCCGCAACCCCGCGTGACGCGCGGCCAACAGCATGCGCTCGACCATGTCGCGGCGCGCGGCGACCAGCAGCACCTGCATCCGCGGCCCGGATTCGGTCTCGGCGACGCCGAGCGAGTGGTAGTCCAGCACGACGCTCTCGATCGGCATCGGGATCTCGTCCTGCGCCTGGAAGTGGACCGCGCTGTCGAGCTCCTTCGGATCGGTGATCGCGGGCAACTCGATCTGGCGCATCACGATGCGCTGGTTGGCGATCCCGATCCGCACCCGGCGGTCGAGGCCGCTGCCGTCGAACAGATCGGCAAGCGCCTCGCTGAGCGCCGCAACGTCGCTGACCTCGCCGTCACGCACCAGATTCGGCGGGATCGGGCGCCCGGCGGCTCGCTCGACGACGACGCGGCCACCGTCGAGCCGGCTCTGCGCGGCGATCAGCTGTCCGGGCTCGATCTCGAGGCCGACCAGGTTGTGCGTGCGGCGGCCGTGGTGAACACCGCGGCGGGGTCGCGAATGCTTGGCGGGCGCCGGTGTTGCCGGCGTCCCCGGCGTCCCCGGCACCTCCAGCGTCCCCGGCGTCTCCAGCGTCTCCAGCGTCTCCAGCGTCTCCGGCGTCACCGGCTCCGCCGGCGGGGCCACGGACGAGCGTCGCTTGAACGAAATCGGTTTGTTGAGAAGTTCGAGCATGTTCCTGAGGGTCGGGCGTCAGAGGTTGTGTCCGCCAAGCCCAGTGAACTCATCGACCATTTGGCCAGGCGGCATTAGGAGATTCAGCCCAGAAGGTGCAGATACGCACCGATAATTGCGTGGCCGGCGAAGACGGCCACCAGACCACCGAATGCGAGTGCCGGTCCGAACGGCACGCCGACGCCCTGGCGCTCGCCCGGCTCGCGCCGCGCGAGCACCACGGCCCCCGCGGCGATCCCCGCGATCAGCGCGATCAGCAGCGCCGGCGCGACCGCGTCGGCCAGCAGCAGCCCCATCACGCCGGCGAGCTTGACGTCCCCCATCCCCATCCCGCGCGGAGAGATGAAGGCGGCGAGGCCGAAGAAGCCGCCCGCGGCGGCGCCTGCGATCAGGCGCGCGGGCTCCCCCGATGGATCGAGGGCGCTCCCGAGCACGATCGCGAGGACCGCGACCGGGCCGGTGATGCGGTTGGGAATCAGATGGCAGTCGAGGTCGATCAGCGCCACGGGCACGAGCGCGAGCACGGTCAGCACGCCGAGGGCGATACCGGCGGCGCTCGAGCGCGTCAGCACAACCGCGACGAGGAGCGCGGCGGTCGCGGCCTCGACAAGCGGATAGCGCGGCGAGATCGCCGCGCGGCAGGCGCGGCAGCGTCCGTGCAGCCACATCCACGCCAGCACCGGAATGTTGTCGTACGCCTTCACCGACGCGCTGCACGACGGGCAGTGCGACCCGGGCGTGACGAGCGACTCCCCGCGCGGGAGCCGGTAGACGACGACGTTGAGGAAGGAGCCGAGCACGGCCCCGAACAACGCGGCGAGGATGATTTCGGTGGCGAGCATGATCACTGACCGTTATCGGCAGCTGGCGCGGACACGTTGACCGGGGAACGAAAAAGGACGGGGCGGCCGATTCGGCCGCCCCGTCCCAGGGATCGATCGTCGTGAAGCTGTGCTGTTACCAGGTGCCGCCCGACGCACCACCGACGCAACCGCCGTCGATCACACCGGAGCCCACCGTCACACCACCCGGCCCGAGGCAGGTACGCGTGAGCGAACCGTTGGCCAGGCGGTTGATCTGGAACTCGTCACCGCTGGTCGACTGGGTCGTGATCGTGTAGGTGCTCGAGGTCGACGCGACCGAGAGCAGGAACGCGTTGTTGTTGCCGGCGGTCGTCTGAATCGTCGCCTCATACGTGGCGAGAGCAGTCGGGCTGCCGTTGGCAGAGACATAGCTGCCGTTGTTGTCTGTGGCGAGCGTCTCGATCGCGACCTGCGCGGTGTGCGCGAGCTCCTTGGCCGCGGCGTCAGTCGCCTTGCTCTTCTGGTTGAGGAACGACGGGATCGCGATCGCGGCGAGAATGCCGATGATCAGGATCACGACGAGTAGTTCGATGAGGGTAAACCCTCGTTCATCCTTTGCGCGCTGGCGCAGCTTGAACAGCATTGAATCCTCCTGGATCCGAGTGTTTTATTCGGCGCCAGCGCCACACACGACGACAGTCACCCTTCGGTGCTGGCCTTCCTTACCCGCGATATCGGTCCCCCGCGCGGGAAGCTTGAGGAGGTGAGAGCGAAAACTCAGCGTTTCGCCGAAGCGAAGCGAGGGCCGCCGCGGCCAACCAGCGGCGCGCTCAGGGCGCCCTCAACGTTCGTCTGAGGGCTGCTCGGCGCGCCAGTGCGCCTGCGCGTCATGGCCGGGGAGCACGACACCGCCGCCGTCACACCACGGACAGGCGAGCTGATGGGGCTCGCCACCCAGGTTCGAGGTCACCGAACCGGTGCCGCGGCAGGCGGTGCAGCTCTCGGGTGCCGTCGGCTCGGCGGCCTGCTCGCTCACGACCGCGAGCCTAGTGGTTGACGCGCCCAAAGCGCGTCCCGAGGGGTGGGGTGCGATCATCGCGATCCTCGTGGCCTTGGGAGCAACAGCAGCGCCGCTGCCCACCCGCGAGCGCCGGGTGGAGCTGGTGGCGATCGCGCTGGTCACCGCGCTCGCCGGCGCGCTGCGGCTGTGGTCGCTCGCCAAGGTGCCGTCGGACCCGTTCTACGACGCCTCGGTCGCGAGCATGCCGCTCTCGCTGCACAACTTCCTGCTCGGCGCCTACGAGCCGGGCGGAAGCCTCGCGATCGACAAGCCGCCGCTGGATCTGTGGTTGCAGGTGCTCAGCACGCAGCTGTTCGGCTTCGGCTCGTTCACGCTGAAGCTGCCGTCGGCGTTGGCCGGGACGGCCGCGGCGGCGGTGCTCTACGACGCGATCCGCAGGGTGTTCGGCGCGAGCGCCGGCGTTGCGGCTGCACTGGCCCTCGCGACCCTGCCCATCGCGCTACTGACGGCGCGCAGCGACACCGTCGACGCCGCCGCGATGCTGCTGAGCGTGATCGCGCTCTGGCTGCTCGTGCGCTTCGCACACGACGGCCGCTCGCGCTGGTGCTATCTCGCGGCGGCGGCGATGGGCCTGGCGTTCAACGTCAAGCTCTTTGAGGGGATCGTGGGCCTTCCGGCCCTGATCCTGTTTGGATTCCTGGTCTGTCGTGAACGCCGCGCGGTTCGGCTGGCGCTCAGTGTTGCGGTGTTCGTCGCGGTGTCGCTGTCGTGGCTGACGATGACACTCTTCTTCCCGGCCTCGGATCGCCCGTTCGCGATCGGATCGACGAACGGCAGCGCCTGGAACGCGACGTTCGTGTTCAACGGCTGGGACCGCATCGCGGGTTCGGAGACGCAATCCACGCTGAACGCGCAACTGCCGGCGAGCGCGCTTCACCCGGCCAACAACAGCGAGGTCGCGCGCTCCGCGGTGCCGATCGGCGGACCGGCGCTGCTGCGGCTGTTCGATCACGACGGTCCGCTCTCCGGTCTGCGGCTCGGTTTCGTCCTGCTGGCGGCGCTGGCGCTCGGCGTCCCCGCGCTGCTCTCCACGTTCGCTCGGGCGCGCGGGCCTGACGGCGGCATCGAGCGCGCGCTGTGCGTCTCGCTGCTGCTGTGGCTGGCGATCGGCGTGGTCCTCTACAGCGCGATGGCGCGACTGCACCCGCGCTACACCGAGGGGTTCACGCCGGCGGTCGCGGCGGTCGCCGGGATCGGCGTCGCCTGGGCGCTGCGCGACGGGTTCTGGCAACGCCTGTTCACGATCGTCGCCGCGCTTTCGCTGACGCTTTACGCGCGCTACCTGCTGGGCGCCTCAGCCAGCGCGTGGCAGCTCACCGCGATCGGCGCGATCGCCGCCGCCGGCGCGCTGCTGGTGCGCCGCGACCGCGTGCGTGTCGCGCTGCTCGCGGCCGGTCTCGGCCTCGCAGCCCTGACGCTGCCGCTGCAGGTGGACGCGAGCCTGATCCACAACCAGGAGTTCGACAGCGGGCGCACCGGCGCCATGGGAGCGAGCGACGTGCACGCGATCAGCACCTACATCAACGCCCGCTCCGCCGGCACCCGCTACGAGTTCGCGGCGGCCGACCCAACCGAGGTCGCGGCGCTGATCCTCTACGACCGCCGTCCGATCCTCTCGCTGACCTCCTATGACAACCACGAGCTGCTCCCGATCGCCAGGTTGAGCGCGCTGGTGGCGAGCGGCCGGCTGCGCTTCGCCGTGCTCGACGGCGGTTGCGACGCTCGAACCGGGGCGCAGAGTCCCGCCTGCTCGGCGGGCGCCGCCTGGGTGCGCAGCCACGGCACGGACGTCTCCCGGCGGGCCGGTCTCCCCCACAGCCACGTGCTCTACGAGCTGGGAACGCGCTAGCTTCACACAGATGCACGCCCAGGGCGCCTCAGCCAGCCTGTCGATCCTGGTCGTCGACGACGAGAGCTCGCTGCGCGAGACGCTGACGCACTCGTTCGAGCGCGAGGGCCATCGCGTGGCGGCCGTCGCCGACGGCAATGCGGCGATCGCGCTGGCCGGCGAGGTGCACTTCGACGTCGTGCTGCTGGACGTTGCGCTCGGGCCTGGCCCCAACGGCTACGACGTCTGCCGCACGCTGCGCGCGCGGCGCAACGTCGTGCCGATCATCATGCTGACGGCGCTCGACAGCGAGGCGGACGCCGTGCAGGGTCTCGAAGCCGGCGCCGACGACTATGTCACGAAGCCGTTCGGACTCGCCGAGCTGCGCAGCCGCATCCGTGCCGTGCTGCGCCGCTCGGCCCCGCGCTCGCTCGGCGGCGACAGGCTCACCGCCGGCCCGGTGACGCTCGACCGCGCGCAGCGTGAGGTGACGCTCGCGGGCGAGCCGGTGCGGCTGACCTTCTCCGAGTTCGAGCTGCTCGGCTGCCTGATGGCCGAGCCCGGCCGGCTGTTCAACCGCCAGGAGCTCCTGCGCGCGATCTGGGGCGACTCCGCCTACCGCGATCCACGCGCGATCGACGTGCACATCCGCCACCTGCGCGAGAAGCTGGAGAGCACACCCGAGGAGCCGCGCCTGATCGTCACCGTCCGCGGAGCCGGATACCGCTTTGCGGAGGCCTAGAGACCCGGCCGGCTCTCGCCCGCGAGTCCGCCTCGGCCTGCGCCCACGCCTGCTCGGCGCGCTCGTGCTGACCGCCGTCGTGACGCTCGCCACCGCCGCGCTCACGCTGCTCGCGCCGCTCGAATCGCAGTTGAGGAAGAACTCCGTCAACCTCACCGAGGCGGTCGTCGCGGGTGCGAAGACGCAGCTCGGCGTGATCCCCCTGTTACCGGACGGGCGGCCAAATCGTCCGCGCATCCAGCAACTCGCCGACCGGCTGGACGATGCCAACGACCTCGCCACGCTGATCATCTGGACCCGACGTGCGGGGCGCATCGTCGCGTTCGTCGACACCGACCGCCGCCGCGACACGCGAATCGCGCCCACCCTCGCGGCTAAGGCGTTTGGCCCCAGCAAGACTGCTTACACGGAGGCCAATGGCGTTCTGGACGTCGCCGACCGCTACCGCGCGCAGTCGGCGCCGGGCTCAACCGCACTCGGACGGCTGTACGTGCTCGAGATGGTCAAGACCGTCGACTACGTCGCCCAGGCCGACAGCGTCGTACGCTCCGCGTTCCTCGACGCCGCGCTGGTCGGGCTCGCGGTTGCGCTGCTGCTGGGAATCACCTTCTCGTCGCGGCTGCTGCGCCGCCTGCGCCTGCTGCAGGATGCGAGCCGGAGCCTCGATGAGCGCGATCTCGGGACGCTGGTCGTGCCGCACGAGATGGTGACCGACGAGATCGGGGAGCTGGCGCGGGCCTTCGCGACGATGCACGCGCGACTTCGCCAGCAGGAGGACGCCCGGCGCGCCTTTGTCGCCACGGCCTCACACGAGCTGCGCACGCCGCTGACCTCGCTCGACGGCATGCTCGAGCTGCTCGCCGACGACCTCGCCCGCGAGCCGATCGACCTCCTCGATGCGCGCGAGCGGGTCGCCCGCGCGCAGCAGCAGTCGCGGCGGCTCGGTGGACTGGCCTCCGACCTGCTCGACCTCAGCCGGCTCGACGCGGCGCTCGAGCTGCGCAGTGAGCCGGTCGAGCTGGGCGAGACGGCGCGAGCCGTGGCCGCGGAGTTCGACGCACGCGCGCGCGAGCGCGACGTGGCGCTCGCGCTCGACGAGGTGAGCGGCCAGTCGTGGGCTCAGGCCGACCCTGGTAGCGTCGCCCGGATCGTGCGCATCCTGCTCGACAACGCGCTGCGCGTCGCCCCATCGGGATCGATGATCGCGCTGCGCATCGGCGCCGGCGGCACGCCGACGATCGAGGTCTCCGATGAGGGGCCGGGCGTGCACGCCGATGAGCGCGAGCTGATCTTCGAGCGCTTCCAGCGCGGGCGCCGGCGCAGCGACGAGGGCGGTTTCGGGCTCGGGCTGGCGATCGGATCGGAGCTGGCGCAGCGGATGGGAGGCACGCTCGTGTTGACCGACGATGGCGGGCCGGGAGCGACCTTCCGGCTGACTCTGCGCCGGGCGCAAGACTGATGCCGCTGAGCGCGTTCTGGCAGCGCGCGCGTGCCGCGCAGCGATTCGGGATCGACACCGAGTTCGTCGGCGAGGGCCGCTACCGCACGCTGCTGTGCGTGATCCAGGCCGTCGTCGCCGACGACGAAGGCCTCGAGGTCGTCGTGCTCGACGCGCTTGACGAACAGACCGAGCTTGCACCGCTCGCGCGGCTGCTCGCCGACCCCGGGATCGAGGTCGTGGTGCACGCCGGCCGCCAGGACGTCGCGCTGCTGCGGCGTTGCGCCCAGACCGAGGTGACGCGGATCTTCGACACCCAGATCGCGGCCGGCTTCGCCGGGCTATCAGCGCAGGCCGGCTACGACACGCTGCTGCGCGAGGTGCTCGGCGTGCGGGTCCAGAAGACCGCGAGCTACACGCGCTGGGACCGACGTCCGCTCGACGCTGAGCAGCTGGCCTACGCGCGCGAGGACGTGCTGCACCTGCTGGACCTCGCCGCCGAGCTGCGCCGCAGCCTGGCGGGCGGCGAGCGGCTCGGCTGGGCGTTGGAGGAGTGCCGCTACCTCGAGGGGGTCAGCGACGCGCGCGACGTCGAGACCGTGTTCGCCCGCCTGCCGCGAGTCAACGCGCTCACCCCCGCCGCCCGGGCGATCGCTCACGAGCTCGTCGGCTGGCGCGAGCAGCTCGCGGAGCGCCAGGACAGGCCGGTTTCGACGGTGCTGAACGACGCTGCCCTGGTCGAGCTTGCCAAGCGTGCGCCCGCGAGCGCCGAGCAGCTCGACCAGGTGCGCGGCGTCAACCCCGGCAGCCTGCGCCGCCGCGGCTCCGAGCTGCTCGCGGCGATCGCCCGCGGCAGCGCGCGCGAGCCGATCCCGGTGGAGGCCGAGCGGCGCGATCCTTCGAGCACGCTCGATGGGCCACAGATCGCCCTGGCCGAGGCGTTCGTGCGAGCCCGCGCGCTGGAGGCGGGCCTCGCATACGAGCTGATCGCCGCGCGCGCAGACCTCTCCGCGATCGTCTGTTGCGCACGCGCGGGCAACCGCGAGCCCGACGTCCGCACCCTCACCGGCTGGCGGCGCGAGCTCGTGGGCGAGGAGCTGCTCGCGCTGCTGCGAGGCGAACGCACGATCGCGGTCAGGCCGGACGGGCACCTGTCGATCCTCACGCAACACACGAGCGCCCCGAAACCATGAGGCGGTCGCGCGGGCCGCACGAGATCCAGCCAGGATCAGACCGGCGATAGCCGGCAGATCCCCCTCTTACTGAACTTCGTTGTAGACCTTGAACAGCGGCAGATACATCGCGATCACGATGAAGCCGACCATGCCGCCGATGAAGACGATCATCACCGGCTCGATGATCGAGGTCAGCGCCTTGACCGACGCCGCGACCCGCTCCTCGTAGAAGTCTGCGATCTTCGAAAGCATCCAGTCGAGCTCACCCGTCGATTCGCCGACGGCCACCATGTGGCTGACCATCGTCGGGAAGACGTCGCTCTCCTTCAGCGGCTCGGAGATCGTGCCGCCGCGCTTGACTGAGTCGATCACGTCGTTCATCACGCGAGCCACGACCGCGTTGCCGGCGCTGCGACCGGTGATGTCGAGCGCCTCGAGCAGCGGCACGCCGGCCGCGGTGAGCGCGGAGAACGTGCGCGCCCAGCGGGCGATCGAGATCTTCTGCACGATGTCGCCGATCTTGAACGGGATCTTCAGGCGCAGCGCATCCCACTGGGGGCGCCCCGTGTCGGAGCGCTTCCAGCGGCGGAAGCTGAAGGCGAACAGCGCTGCGCCGCCGATGAAGGCGTACCAGTAGCCGGTGATCGCGTGGGAGACATTGACGGTGATCTGGGTCATCGCCGGCAGCTGCTCACCCGCCGCCGAGGTGCCGAACTGCTGGAGCACACCGGCGAACACGGGCACGATGTAGACGACCAGCACGATCATCACGGTGAGCGCGACGGTGAGCACGACGGAGGGGTAGACCATCGCGGAGCGGACCTGGCGCCGCAGCGCGTCCTCCTTCTCCAGCTGGTCGGCGATCCGCACGAGCGAGTCCTCGAGCACGCCGCCGATCTCGCCGGCGCGGACCATCGCGACGAACAGCGGGCTGAACACCTTCGGATGACGGGCCAGCGCCACGCTGAACGCGAGGCCCGCCTCGACGTCCTTGCGCACGGAGACGATCACAGCCTTGAGCTTCTTGACCTCGGTCTGCTCCTCCAGCACGAACAGCGCGCGCAGGATCGTCATGCCGGAGGACACCATCGTCGCGAGCTGGCGCGAGAAGATCGCCAGATCCCCGAGCGTGATCCGCTCGAACAGGGTGATGTTGATCTCGCGCGAGGAGTGCTTCTCGGCGATCTCGAGGATCACCAGGCCGCGCGCACGCAGCTGGTCCGAGACCGCCTGCTTGCTCTCGGCGTCGACCTGGCCACGCAGCGGCGCGCCGGCGACGTCCATCGCTTTGAAGACGTAGGTGCTCATGCGACCAGCGCAACGCCGCCGAGCAGACGGCGCAGCTCATCGGGGGCGGAGGACCGCGACTGGGCCAGGTCCTGGGTGATGCGTCCCGCTCGCACGAGCGTCGCCAGCGCGGAGTCCATCGTCTGCATGCCCTGCGCGGCGCCGGTCTGAATCACCGACGGAATCTGATGGATCTTGCCTTCGCGGATCAGGTTGCGGACAGCGGACGTCGGCACCAGCACCTCGCACGCGGCGCAGCGTCCGGCACCGTCCGCGGTCGGCAGGAGCTGCTGCGTGATGACGCCCTGAAGGGTCACCGACAGCTGCACCCTGATCTGCGACTGCTGCTCCGCCGGGAAGACGTCGATCACGCGGTCGATGGTCTGCGGCGCGTCCTGGGTGTGCAGTGTGGCGAACACCAGATGTCCGGTCTCGGCAGCCGTCAGCGCGGTGCTGATCGTGTCGAGGTCGCGCATCTCGCCGACCAGGATCACGTCCGGGTCCTGGCGCAGGGCCGCCTTGAGCGCCGCGCCGAAGCTGGTTGCATCGTTGCCCAGCTCGCGCTGGTTGATGATGCATCGCTTGTGCGCGTGGACGAACTCGATCGGGTCCTCGATCGTGACGATGTGCTCCTCGCGCGTCTGATTGATCTCATCGATCATCGCGGCCAGTGAGGTCGACTTGCCGGAGCCGGTCGGACCGGTCACGAGCACGATTCCGCGCGGCCGGCGCGCCAGCTCGTGCACGATCGGCGGCAGCCCGAGCTTGTCGATCGGGACGATCTCGCTAGGGATCAGGCGGAACGCCGCCGCGATCGCGCCGCGCTGGAAGTAGGCGTTGACGCGGAACCGCGCCTGGCCGGGCACCACGAAGGCGAAGTCGAGCTGCAGATCGGTCTCGAGCCGGCGGCGCTGATCGGTCGAGAGGACCGAGTAGATGAACTCACGGGTGTCCTCGGGCGTCAGCTTCGGATAGCCCTCGAGCGGGCTCAGCCGTCCGCGCTGGCGCAGCATCGGTGGCACGCCGGCGGTCAGGTGAAGGTCGGACGCGTGGCGCGCCACTACTTCAAGCAGGATCTCTGAATACTCGATCGGCACGGGCTTGTTCTCAGGCATGTATCGGCAGGAACCGCGGACGCCTCAACTAATCCGCATCCGTCCCCGCGTTGACAACGCGTGCGATCTCGGCCATCGAGGTCCGTCCCTGCTTGACCTTGTCGAGGCCGTCGTCCTTCAGACGGTGCATTCCCTGGACGACGGCCATCTCGAGGAGCTCGTCAGCCGAGCGGCGCTCGAGCGCGAGCGCGCGAATCTCCGCGCTGATCGTCATCACCTCGTAGATGCCGGTGCGCCCGCGGTATCCGGAGCCGCCGCAGTGCTTGCAGCCGACCGGCTCGTAGCCCTCGACGTCGAAGCTCGCGGCGTAGCCGTACTCGCGCAGCGTCGCCATCGGCAGGATCACGCGCCGCTTGCACTGC
>Ga0182024_10019681_pt1 | contig 12412 bp, 13 predicted proteins | sample P32metaG_FD_120480 | JGI IMG/M metagenome (GOLD analysis project Ga0182024, IMG submission 120480) | Permafrost microbial communities from Stordalen Mire, Sweden - P3-2 metaG (Illumina Assembly) | ecosystem: Environmental > Terrestrial > Soil > Wetlands > Permafrost | place: Sweden: Stordalen...
CGACCAGTCGATTTCCGTCCGAGCGAATCTGCGATGCGAGCGACTTCATACCAGCATTGAGAAGCGTGGTAGTGTCGCGAAGCGCACGCTCAGCTCCTTGCTTTTTATCCCATGACGGATTAAACAGCTGAACGTCACTAGGCTGGGGCAGCGTTGGCCAGCTGTGTTCGTCATAATCGAACATCTGCGTCCAGATCCCCGCGGCGCGGGCGGCTGTCGGTTCATAGGAAGGAATCAGGTATGAACCGATGGCGGCCAACCCTTCTGCCACTGGAAGCGCGCGCGATGCTTCCCGCTTCCATCCTTGGGATTCAGGGTCTATGGTGTTGTAATCGGCAGAGAAGTTATTCAAGTCGCCCGAGAGGACCGGGAGTTCTTTCGCATACTTGTTCTCCATATACTCAAAAAACACTGTTGGGCTACTAATTTGAATCCGCGGGTAAGCATAGGCCTTGATCCATGCCGGAAGGGCTCTCTCGGCGATATGAGGAATTGCGTGATCGGCATAAGATGGATAAACGACTGCGTCGTAGGGATAAGGACCAAGGGTGGTCCCATCTTCGATGCCCTTCAGGGTTCGGTTCAGGCTCTCGGTGCCTAAGTCAAAGATCGGCTGTGGGTCATACCCACTCTCTTGCTGTCCGTACCAGAAACTAAGAACATAATGGCTTCGCCACGCGAAGAGGACCTTGTGCACACCATCCGGAGCGAGCCACCAGAAGAGCGCAGGGAGTTTCGTATGCGCATAATCGTTGTTTCCAGCAGTTCTCCCGTACTGACCCCAGCGGGCAGCGTATTTGAAGCCAGCATCAGCTAACACCTCCGCGCTCGACCAAGAGAGGCTTGGATTGTCCACTTCCATGAACGTCTCTATGTTGAGGCCGAACCGGTCCAAGACTTCCCGTTTGGCGGGATAGGTCATGCGCGCCAGTTCTTCATAGTCCATCCAGTGCGTATGGACGCCACTCGGATCAGCCATCAGATCCATCTGTCCAGTGTTTATGCTGTGCTCTACCAGGTTACGCCATTGGCTTTCGGAGCGGTCCTCCATGTAGCTCCGCATGAAGAGCATCGATTCGAGCGTGTAATGATAGTCGTTCGCTTTAACAGCACTAAGCCTTTGCGCGATGTCGATATAATCGGCGATCTGGGCCTGCTTCCTGAAGATGAAGTCCTCATATCCCCGATCCTCATGCGAGGACTCAACGAGGTACACCTTCCACTTCCGTTGCGGCACCCATGCTTGCGAGATGTCGGTTAACACCTGCGCGCCTTGTTCTGTCTGAATTTCAAGATGAACCTGGTGGGGCGAATCCATGTCTGGAACCAGAACACGCTGCTGAGAGTAACCAGCGGGTATCTCAACGACAGGCCCCTCCTCCGGCTTTGACCCTGACACTTGGATCTGAATCCTGCAGCGAGTTGCAGCGCCGGAGTTCAAGAGATCAAGGAAAGCCACTTGATGCAGCGGTTCAGCATTCGGAAACAGGACGGTGGGCTCGAGTTTGACAATTTGGATTCCCGCCTTCTGTGCAAGGAGCGGGGCGGAGAAAAGTAAAGCAACAAGTCCGAGAGCTTGAGGCCCGTCAGAGAAGCGGGGCCTTTTCAGAATTTCCATTGGATCAGTTGTTCTCCATATGCTATACGCCACTGCCAGGCTTCAGTTCTTCGGTCCCTGAATATTGCAGGCGAGGAAACGATCCACTTAGCATGCTGTGCCCGAACGTGACCCAAAATATCAAGAAAAGTAAACGTAAGTCAATAACTTTTGTTATTCTTTAAAAAGAAATAAATGTTTATGACTACTTTCGTTTCATTAATGCGTCGGAAATCACCTCGCTAAGGTAAATATAAGATTTTATGTGGATTATATCGTGTTTGCCCCAATCTGCAGGAAGCATCGGCGGACTGAATTGGTCGGATCAGACATGGAAACGGCATTGCTGGACCCCATTCCATCCCCTCCGCTGCGTATATTTCTTAAGGTCGGTCAACCGGCGATCTCATTTCTCGCTCGAAGGCCCCTTACGAAGGCGCTCATCCGCCAGCTCGGCGATTCCATTGAATCCTGATTTGAATTATGTGAAGCAAAGATTTGCAACGACCGTTCGCATGTCGGTGAAATGCCGCCACCGGTACACCTTGGACTAGGGACGTCCGGAAGCGACGTCCTCAACTTGTGCTAACAGCCCTTAGCACGCTTCCAGATCGCCGCACACGATCTTACCGCGCTGCTTGAAAGGCACTCTTGATGACCTGATACCTGTGCCTCGCAAAAATTGCGATCTTCCTTGAAATCAACGTAATATTCTGCAGATTCATTCTCGCGTAATCTTGAGCTAATGCTTCGAATATTGGGCCTTATCGTCGCTTTTTCTGCGAGGTTCTTCCATTCTCGCCGCGATCTCCTGCTCGAAAACCTGGCTTTGCGACAGCAACTCTCAGCCATGGTCCGGAAACGGCCTCGGCGACGCCTGACTTTGCCCGATAAGCTCTTCTTGGCCCTTCTGTGCCGCCTCTGGCCTGGCTGGAAGCAGGCGATTCTCATTGTTCAACCTGAAACCGTTGTCCGTTGGCATCGAGAGGGATTCACACTGTACTGGAAATGGCTCTCGCGCAGACATGCCGTAGTTGGAAGGAAGCTGACGAGCAGGGAACTGCGGGAGCTGATCTTCCGAATGGTTGCTGAGAACCCCGCCTGGGGCGCGCCGCGGATTCATGGCGAGCTGAAGATGCTCGGCTTCGAGATCTCGGAAAGAACAGTGCTGAACTGGATGCGGAAGGCTCCGAGAATTCCCGAACCCGCAAAGCGGTGGGCGAAATTCTTGGCCAACCACCGTGAGGCGATTGCGGCCATGGATTTTTTCACAGTTCCGACGCTCACCTTTGGCGTGCTCTACGGCTTCTTCGTTATTGCCCACGGTCGGCGCCAAATTCTGCATTTCAACGTCACCCGGCATCCAACCAGCGCATGGGTGTCGCAGCAACTGCGCGAAGCCTTCCCCTATGATTCCGCGCCTCGCTACTTGATCTTCGACCGTGGCTGTAACTTTAATTTCAGCGTTGTTGAGACGATCAGGAGCTTTGGAATTGAACCCAAACGAACAAGCATCCAAAGCCCCTGGCAGAATGGCGTGGCTGAACGTTTTATCGTGTCTTGCCGTCGAGATCTGCTTGACCATGTGATTGTGCTCAATGAACGTCGTCTCAAGCGGCTCATGACCGAGTATGTTCGCTATTACCACGATGACCGAACCCGTCTCGGATTGGACAAGCAAACTCCGGCAGGCCGCAAGGCGGCGGCTAATACGACAGCGAATGCGAAGGTCGTCTCCATGCCGCGACTCGGTGGTCTACATCATCGCTATGAACTTGCGGCCTGATTCTCTGTGCGGAGCAGTCGCGTTGTCATAAAGCAAATTCCAACAGGATAGAGTATTCACTGAGGCCGAGTTGTGTCGTTTGCCGAGTCCGTCGATTCACCCCCGAGCGATTCAACGTCCTCGTCATCCTTTTGGCTCCGCGCGCTCGTCCGGATTTTTCTCGAGGCTTAACCGTTAGGCACTGCCTGCTCCGCTCGCGGATAGAATTATTGCGAGGGACAGGTGCGGTCCACGTCGCGAAAAGCAGACTCGCTGTCAGATGGCGACGGGATTGGCCGGTTTTCGCATTAAGATCCGCCCCCTGAAAAATGTAGTCAATTTTGTCGTCAGCCCATTTCAAAATCGGTCATAATCGGGGATGTACCGATAGCAATCCGCGAATGGGAGGGGGAGAGGGAACAGCAACCGCGCAGATCGTGGGCGATGCCAAAAGTCCTTCATTTTTCAGCGCTTAATTGACCGATTCAACTATCTTTGCTACAAAGGGTTAACGAAGCGCGTCCCTCAAAACGTGCTCCATCAGGCGATCCTGAGTAGCTCAATGACAGAGCATTCGGCTGTTAACCGAAGGGTTGTAGGTTCGAGTCCTACCTGAGGAGCCAATTATTTTCATAGACTTACTGCACTTGAGAGATTCTATAATCCTGAGACTTTGGGGATTTTTTGAGGGACCCCGAACCAATTTCTCCCCTGCAAAGCACATCCATAGCATCCCGCAACGCCTTCTGCCCAATGTGACCGTAGCGCTTTGACATGCGAATCGCAGTCGCTGCTGACCAGCCCATAATGCTCGCAACTACTGGGTAAGGAATGCCGGCTTCAAGAAGTCGAGTGACCGCGCTATGGCGCAGGTCGTGGAATCGACACTTAAGCGACGCAGGCTTTGTATTCTTTTCCTTCCTATTCACTCCCTTCCCGGACTTCGCTCCGTTCTTTGTCTCGTTTCGGATCTGCTCAATCTTCACTGGTTGGGGCTCATCGGGTTCGCCTCGCAGGATTGCACCTGCGCGTTCCTTGGCCTTTTCCCAGGCCTCTTTCCAGTCTCCTATGGGTCGTGTCAAATCCGTGTCGTATGCCACTACACCCGAAGTAAAGCCGAAGGTGTCTTCTGCGCCCTTAGCGCCATATTTCTCGAACGGAAACACATAATGATTGGGCTGGCGTCCGGGGAAGTGTGTAGCCCACATTTCGAGAACCCCGAGTATTCGAGCATTCAGAGGAATTACGCGGCCGGTGCCGGTCCGTGTCTTTGCCTTGCCAACCGTTAGAAAGTGACTGATGAAGTCTAGCTGTTTCCATTGCAACAGGCGGATCTCACTGTATCGCATTCCCGTATTGAGCGCGATCATTACCGCCGGATAGAGGCAGCGCGATCTGCTTTTGAGGCACGCAGAAAGAAGTGCAGCCTCCTCGTCCGCGGTGAGGGCATGCCCAATATCGTCCGTAGTGTCGAGCATCCGAACATCCTGCTGTATGCCCCCCCAGACGCGATGTCGCCGCAGGATTGCACGCAAAGTGCCAACTTCAAGGTTGACGGTCTTGGGGGATGCGCCTTCAGCCAGACGGCTGATTTGATATCGGCTCACGTCTCTAGCCTGAATGTCGGTCACCAGACGTCTCTCGAAATGCGGCCGAAGATGTTTTAGATTGTATTTTTCGATGCTCTGAGACGATTCCGCTAGAGTCAGTGCTTTCAGGACAAGCCATTCCTCGGCAGCGACAGAAAACAACTTAGCTCGATCGCGGCGCTTGATGCCGTTGTAGCTTTCCTCGATCTCACGGCGCCGAACACGTTCAGCATCTTTGGCGACAGTCTTCGATCGTGTCTTGGCGCTCTCCCGCACGCGCTGGCCCTCAAAAATGAAGTCGTACCACCAGATCTTGGTGTCCTTGGTCGGTCGGTAGATGGCCATTTTATGTTCCTTTCCTCTGGGGTAGCTTCGCTGATTTCTCAGTGGCCTGTTTTGCTCGTTGCCGGCGCATATAGAGCTTCCGATAGTTCTTGTATTTGGGAGAATTGGAGTACTCTGCGACTCGACACTCACCACCTGGACAGAATCTCTGGTGTGAACGTTCAGCATAGAACCACTTCGAACAGCGCTCACACTGTTTCACTCGCTCCAGTTCAGAGGCCGCAGCGAGGTTCAGGATGCGGAGCACTACGTCGGCTTCGCCGACGATATGCTCTGCATGCATGTACACCTTGGATTGCCCCTCACTGACGACTCGCCGGAATACGAAATCATCGGGAGCCAAAGTCGAAGACATCGAAAGCAACCATTGTTTTGTGGACAACGCACGCTTAATGGCCGGCGAATATGAATACCGGGAAAGAGTCTCGCTAATCCCGTGGTGCCTGCGATTCAGCTCCTCACGTAGATCGAGGACCTCTTTGGGATGTGTTTGTGGTCCACCCAAGTTGTACCAATTCTCCCGCACAGACCTATCCATGCCGGCCTCTACCTGGCAGATTTCGTCTATGAGCTTTGCCACTCGTGCATAGCTCCCAGAGCCTTTCGCGGCGTTCATCCAATCGGGTACAACCGCAGAGTCTTTCTCCCATTCGTACTGCCAGAATCCATCGAGGAAGTGGTCATTAGATTGACGTTTCGTAACCATTGCTAGGTAACCATCCTGTGATATACACATAATACTAGACACGGAGCGCTGTCAAGCACGAAGATTGACCATCAACTGCTTGTGATTGCAGTTCACAGCCGCGCAGAGCGGTCAGCATGGGGAGAATGAAATGCAGAGAATGGGAAAACTGGTGCGTCTAACGCCCGCGGCCGAGCGACTTGGTGTCAAGCCGGCAACTCTTCGGGATTGGTTTCTCAAGCGCAAGAATCTCGATTTCGTGAAGGTGGGTCGAGCTGTTTGCGTCGCCGAAGATTCCATCGACAGGTTCATTGAAGCGAATACCATCCCGCCACGCGAGGTACGGTAATGGCGGCCTTGGAATCGCGGATTGAGCCGGTCAACGGAGAACGGCGTATGCGGGAGTCGCGCAGATGACCGCCGCCGCGTTTGCGAACCTCGTGTGCGCCCGAAGCGTAGGGCGTGGCCGGTGGATGGCCAGATGCCCCGCGCATGACGACCGGTCCCCGTCCCTGAGCATCCGCGAAGGCCGAGATGGTCGGGTTCTGGCGCACTGTTTCGGTGGATGTGCCTTGGACGCCGTAATCGCCGCACTGGGGCTGTCCTGCCGTGATCTCTTTGCCGGACCTCAACCATCCCCGCAGCAAGCCCGCGTAGCCGCTATACAGCGTACACGGCGGGAAGCGGAGCAGGATGCGATACGTCAAGAACGCCGCTCAAATGCTGACCGTTTCCGCCGGCTTACTGCCGTGGTTGAGAGCATTGGTGATCGACTCGCCCGGATGCCCGATAATTCTCCAGCTGAGAAAGCGATGACCAGGCTCTTCCACACAGCCTTAGAGCGTCAACGTGACGCGGAATCGGAACTGGAGGCGCCGCGGTGATTCCAAGCAACCTGACAGATGTCTTCCCCAAGGCCCCCGATCTCGAGGGAATGACCGGGGAGGATATTGCAAGATCACTTGGTATCCCAATCGACGCTAGCACTTCTGTCGCTTCGGTCGCTTATGTCGCAGGCCAGGATGCATGGCCGGTGCTCCAAGAGCCAGCCCTGTATGGGATAGCGAGAGACTTAGTTCGAGCGATAGAGCCCGAGTCGGAGGCAGATCCAGCCGCAATTCTGATGCAATTCCTTGTCGCAATCGGTAACGCAATTGGGCCTGGCAGCCACTGTCGAGTCGAATCATCGCGTCACGGCATGAATCTTTATGCGATCCTGGTGGGCGAAACGAGCAAAGCTCGCAAGGGCACTTCCTGGAATCATGTCCGAGCGATTCTCGAACATGTCGATCTCCAATGGACTGCGAACCGCATCACAGACGGACTCTCAAGCGCTGAAGGGCTCATAAACGAAGTGCGAGACGGAGGCGAATCGGTGGATGAGATATACATTCCAGCGGACAAGAGGCTCTTAGTGGTCCAGGGGGAATTTGCATCGGTTCTGAAGATCATGGCCCGCGAAGGAAATACCTTGTCGCCAACCTTACGAAACGCCTGGGACGGTGGAACACTGCGCACATTGGTGAAGCACGATCCCTTAAAGGCAACAGGAGCGCATATCAGCATGATCGGCCATATTACGAGACCCGAGCTAGTAAGGCACCTTTCCGAAACTGAATCTCTCAATGGGTTTGCAAACCGAATGCTATGGGTATGCGTGAAGCGCAGCAAATGCTTGCCAGAAGGCGGGGCAGTGCCGCCCAAAACGATTAGAGAGCTCGCATGCAGAATTGAGGATGTAATGAAATGGGTGGGACAGGAAGATAGAGAGTTTCGCCGGGACGATGACGCTCGCAGACTGTGGGCGGCCATCTATCCGCAGTTGAGCTACGGGCTTCCTGGCTTGTTAGGGGCAGCGACCAGCCGGGCGGAAGCCCAAGTCCTTCGCATATCCGCCCTCTACGCCGCCCTGGATTGTAGTGCAATTATCCGCGTCGAGCACTTGCGAGCTGCATTGGCGGTATGGGATTACGTCTTGGCTTCCGCCCGCTTCATTTTCGGTGACGCAATAGGTGACGCGGTAGCTGACCGAATTCTTCAAGCTTTAGACCATGCTGGCGAGGAGGGCCTGAGCCGCACAGAGATACGAGATATTTTTAAGCGCCATACCTCGGCTGACCGAATTGGCCACGCATTAGCGCTGCTTACGAACCTTGGGCGGGCAGTGATGCAAATGAAAGAGACAGAAGGCCGCCCGATCGAATTCTGGAGAAGTGCGACAAAAGCGACATAAGCGACCGAAGTGCAAGTAAGGGGGCTTTCGTCGCTTATGTCGCAAGGCAAAGAGGGGGAGAGGTGAGCACGTTTAGCGAAATGGCCGCGGATTGGCTACAACAGCGAGCGAAGGCGAACGGACAGCCGGAAATCGTTCTGCCGGCGGATGAATCGCTTTCGCAGATTCCGCCCGACGACCTGGCTGAGTGGCGAAAACCGTTCGCAAAATGGCTAGATTCCGCCTGTGTGCGCAATCCTCGCTGCTTTGGTGGCGTGTCATGCCTGCGTATTGCTTTCTGCGAATGGGAAGTAGGGCGCGGTGGGGTACCCTGCGATCGGGATACCTTCGAGTTGTTGCTGAAAGAGTTGGGCTTCCTGATGGGCGAAGTGGCCGCGGTGGTGCTTGTCTCCGGCTTGACGTTCCGGGAGGACGCAGAAGAGGTGGGATTGTGACCGGCAACTGGATGCAATGCCCCGTCGGTGCGACGGCATTGCTATGCGGCTATCGCCACGGCCTTCATTCACGCAAGCTCATTCCCAAAACCGGCCGAGGAAAAAGCAATGTCGCCCTGACGCCGCCTTTTCTGCGAGCCGATACTGTGCACACAAAGTCATCGTGCGCGTCGAAAATTTCCGCGAAAAATCTGAAAATCTCAGGCAATGAGTCTTTTCAGGGGCAAAGAATCTCGAAATTCTGGCGGATGTTTTTGGGAAACGAGTGCTGGTGAGCTTCCCGCGGTGCAATGGCACGCTACTGCGGGCGGCATGCTCGATGCGTTGCTAACTGTGCTATGAAGCCGACCCGTGATACCCTTCAAGGGGGACAATTCGGAGGGACAAAGATGAAAAGGTTCTTTCGCGATGGCGGCGGCGGCGACGGCGGGCCCCCTAAGGCAATTCACAACTAGGCCTGCCATTTGAGTGGCGGCTGTGTTGGGTTCGATCAGCCGTAGAATCGCTCCGAGGTTGGCTGATCGGGAGATTGTGCGATCTGTTCAGCATAGTTGTTTTTCCACTTAAGATAATACCTCGTCCCGGGAAAGGGACAGAGGAGTTCGCAGCGAATTCCATCAGGTTTTGCGCTGTCGAAGCTTAAGGCGCGCTGGAGCCTGTCTCGTTCTCCCCAGTGCGGATCGCTTCCGCAGAGCGCTTCCGTTGTGACATCAGAGAGACAAGCCTTGCATGTAGGCTCTGTCTCAATCGCGAGCCGATAGCGGTAACAAGGGAAATCGCAGGTCATATAAAATGTATTTGGATCCCCTGGCTTCACATCGAATGTTCCAACATCCCAAGTTGTCTTGAACTCCGCCACAATTGCGAATGGACCGACTGAGTCCGGGATCGAGCCATGGGTATCGATTCGGTAATGAATTCTGTTTGGGAACTCCTTGTCCTTTACAGCGAGGATGTTCAGATTTGCCGGAATTTCAAGAAGCGCCGATGAGTCACTTTGTGACTGGAATGCAATGGCGTCCAGTGCATCGAGAACCGGACTCTTGAGCCCACCGGGGTCGGCGTCTCTAATCTGCGGCGCTTGGTACGCCTTCACCGACAGCGCCTGAAAGCCTGTGCATGGCTTGTCGAAGGTCATTTTACGTACAAAAGCGTTGCAAGGACGAGAAATTGCGTAATAAACTATGCAACTTCCAAAGCATCGGCTGAGAAGATTATCGCTAAGAGGACAGCCAATACAAAGAGGTCCAAGAGAACAAAGCTTCCGCTCTTCAATTCGGAAGTAATCCAAACAGTAAACACAAGCGCTCCAATGAGGAGCGGTACCGCAGACTTCAAAGCTGTTCCCACCAATTTGAGGACTTTTCGAATTCGCGTCAAGGTTCCCCCCACGAGTTCAATCGGTTAGCAATGGAAAGATCGCCAGGCCCACCACAGTACATTTGCGTGACTGGATTCCCGCTCGATCAGCAGATTACCAGACGCCCGCTAAGGGACTGTGCGTATCGACGGTGGGCACCCCATGTCTCACTTTTGATTCATAGGGTAATAGGACTCTGGCGTTGGATGTCGCGGGTCTGAAAATCCTGTCGCAACGATGCCTCGTCCTCGGAAGAACCCTGGCAATTGCAGACTCGTAAGGAATCCATCAGAGATCTTGATACACACACATCCACCAGTGTTGAGTTGGGCGGCCCCCGTGACGGTCCAGTTTGTGGCAAACTCGTAAATCAGATCGATGACTTGGCCGAACGTCATCAATGACCTGTACGCAGACCCGAGACTCATGCTCCCAAAGTCGGGCTGTAAATGCACCACTGTCGGCGCGGGCTGTAAGCGCCATCGCTGTCCGGGTCCCGCCGATTGGTTCTCTGAATGGAAAAAGTCGATGCAGAAGAGGAGCAATTTTCGGGCTATTTCTTGTTAGGATTTCGGAGTTTGAGCACAGATGCTTCGAGTGGCCATCCAGCAATAAGCTCCTCAATCGCAACATGTCTCACGGCGGAATAGTGGCCAGGGCCCGCAAGGCCCAAAAGCCATTTGAGAGCGCTGGGATTGTATAGTCGGCTACGGGCAATCTCTCTGACCGCGAATTGTTGTATCTCTGAGTCCGGATCGGAAGATGCGCGATCATTCAGTAGAGTCAAAGTATCCGAGTCTCCCCCCCCAACCCTGAATAAGTTGCTGGAGAGCCGCGCGTCGGGTTATATGGCTCCCATCGGACCTTGCACATTCATTAAGAAGGACCTTCGTGTTTGAATCTTGCTTCCAGTCACGGACTAGAGCCTCGAGTGCCGACCTCCTCACTTCCCAGTCGTTGTCAAGAATTGCACGCTGAAGCATAGGCAATGTATTCGGATCATCATACGGGTTTCCAGTTCACAGAACTCGCACACCTGCGTAAACCCACACGGCGGTACAATTGAAACGAATAAAATGATCAATCATACGACAGCCTTTAAGGCGTATCGCGATCTGAGTCAGGCCCATCTCAACTTCGTTGTTCTTGCCTGCCACAGTGTTCCTTGCCTCAGGGCGCAGCTTCAGACACCCGCAGCCAGCCTTCCAGCGTTACGCGGAGGATGGCACGCCACCGTTTCGGGCCTTGGTGCTGGACGCGCCAGGAGCGCGCCAGTTGCAAGCGGTCGACGATCAATATATGGTGGGCGACCGGATGATGGTGGCGCCGCTGTTTGCCGGAGAGCCGGGGCGCACGGTGGTGCTGCCGCAGGGCGTATGGCACGATTATTGGACGGGCGAGGTGCTGCAGGGCGGCACGGTGCTTACGGTGGATGCTTCAGCGGGAAACATCCCGGTGTACGTGAAGAGCGGCAGCATCGTGCCGTGGGCGGATGTGGGTCTGCACGCGGGTGCGCCAGAGACGCGCCGCGTCTCGGCGCGCGTTTATGGGGACGGCTCGATTCCGTTTACGCTGGCGGCGGACGAGCGGACGCTGCGTCTGGCGTGGAGAAATGGCAACGGACACGTGGAAAACGGAGTCGGGTACGACGTGTATGAGTGGAAGACGATCGGCTAAGTTTCGGGGGATCCATGAGGATATCCGGCGTAACGCGGCGGGAGTTTCACCGGCTCGCGCTCGGAGCAGGCGCTCTGATGGCTGCACCTGGGAACTGGACCGCAGCGACGCCGGGGCCGCTGGCCTTTGTGCATCCGGGCATTCTGCATTGCGCCGCCGATCTTGAGCGCATGAGCAGGGCGGTTAAGACGGCGCGCTCGCCGATTGCGCAGGGATTCGAGAAACTGCGGGCCGATCCGTATTCGCAGCTCACCTACCAGCCGCACGCTTTCGCCGTGGAGTTTGGCCGAAATCCATCGGTCAATTTTTCGCCCTTTGATTCCGACGCCAATGCTGCCTATCAGTGCGCACTGATGGCGGCGATCACCGGTGATCGCCGCTACGCGTTGCTGGCGCGTAGCGAATGGTTCGTGTAGCTCTTTCAGCAGGGCTTGGAACTGCTCTAATAGCGCCACTACAAAAGCAACAGTGCCAATGAAGCGCAACCGATTCACAACCACAAAAGCCCCCACCCAATTAAAACCCCTGTCAGCCAACTTACTCCTGGCTCTGCTGAAGTTTGACGCTCGAGCCGGCCTCATAGCTCAGCACCGGCGCGCTCGGCGACGGTTGCGCAACTGCAACTTGCGAGACCATCATCGCCATTGCGGATATCAGGGGAAATTTGCTCTTCAGAAACATATGTCCCTCCGTGAGAAAGCTGCGCGAGCGGGTCGCGCAGAACGTC
>Ga0182024_10019682_pt1 | contig 12412 bp, 10 predicted proteins | sample P32metaG_FD_120480 | JGI IMG/M metagenome (GOLD analysis project Ga0182024, IMG submission 120480) | Permafrost microbial communities from Stordalen Mire, Sweden - P3-2 metaG (Illumina Assembly) | ecosystem: Environmental > Terrestrial > Soil > Wetlands > Permafrost | place: Sweden: Stordalen...
CGACTCCACCAACTCGTCGCATAGCCAGTCATACTCCTCCTGGCTCCCATCCACCCAGTGAATGCGATCCGGCTGCGTCAGCTCCGCCATCTTTTCCACCCAGCGGATCAGGTGCTTGTTTGTCGTCAGCGGCTTGGCCATGCTTGATTTACTCTGTTTCATCCGTCCCCCCTTTTCTCCACCCGTAGGGTGGCGTCATTAATGTATTAATCGGATACCGATGACGCTCGGACGTTCCTGTGCTCCAACTATCGGCCGCATTCCGAGCGCGGCCCACAAGACAGCGGCAATTGCTGCCAGAATGGCAACGGTCGATCTTCGCGTGAAGAAAAGGGCAGGCATTCGGGCTCGGCTCCTCGATTCATGAGGCTATAAACAAAGTGGTAAATCCATTAGAGCGATTGACCTAAGCGACTCTTGTCAGATTGGTCTGTGGCGGCCTCAATTGAATCTGATTTCTGGCACTCAATAGCGAGACCTTTGAACGTCGGAAAAATGACTGTGATCCGAGTGCCTTCTCCAGGTCCGCTCTCGACACCAATATGCCCCTCGTATAGCGTGACAAGGGACTTTGCAATTGCAAGACCAAGCCCGAACCCTCCGGTTGTTCTAGCACGCGAGCGATCAGCACGATAGAAACGATCAAAGATGTGTGGCAGATGACCAGCCTGAATGCCGCAGCCGTGGTCGGCGACTGTAACGGTCGCTGCTTCGGGGTGAACTAGAACGGACATTTCGACGACTGATCCTCTCGCGCTGTATTGAATGGCGTTCTCCAGAAGGTTGAGCCAGATGAGTTCGAGATCCGACGGCTCGGCACGCATCATCGCTGCTCCCTTTGCGACCAATTCAACGCGAACCTCTTGCTCGTCCGCAAATCGTGATAACTGCGCGATTGCGGCCTCGCACGAAGAGATCAGGTCCACAGGAGCGGACCGACGTTCCGGACCATTAGCCAACCGCTCGTCGGCGCGCGCCGTTTGCAGCATACGTGTCAGGAGGCGCTCCAGCCGTTCGCAATCCTGGTTCATGCTCAGGAGACCGCTTTGGTATTCGGTGGTTTGTCTTGGTTTGTTCAGTAACGCCTGCAACGTCGATTTGAGAATGGCAAGCGAAGTCTTTAGCTCGTGGGCGGCATCGCCAAGGAATTCCCGCTGGCGCGTAAATGCCGATTCGAGGCCTGCAAGCACCACGCTGATCGCGCCGATTAGGGGCCGCAATTCTTGCGTCGACTTGGCTGCTTCTGATGGTTCAAATACCCAGCTGTCGACGGAAATAGACCCGGCTGCTGCTGCGAGATCATTGAGTGGCGTGAGGGCTTTCCGAATGCTCCACAGCGCCAGGATCATGACCGGGATGAAAATTAGAAGGCTAAGAATTCCGATGGCCAAGCCAAGATGCGCCATTTGCTCTTCTATGTCACTGGCTGGAGACGCATAAACAACTGTGAGCCGGGGAAGAGGTTGCGGGATACCTTCCTCGGTGTCGAGAATGACAACGTTGCGCAATATGATGGCGCGATAAGGCTCCCCGTCAGAACGGAAGTTCCAAAATTGCGCACTTGGCGGAACGCGATCGAAAATATGCGGGTCGTAACCCGGGGTGTGTCTTTCGAAGTCGCCATGATCGCTGCTGACGACGAAGATGTCTTTATGCTTGTGGTGAGGGGATGGAGGGACCTTTGCGTCATTGAAGAGCAAGCCCGGCCTGCCATCATCGGGATAATAAACCAGAGCCGCAATGCTTTGCGCACGGCCCTCGATATAAATATCGAAGGCATGCATGAGGTAGTAGCGGGAGAATGAAGTACCCACAGCCACCAATCCGATCGCGAGAAGAATCTGCGATACGACGACCGCGAAGATTAGGCGATTCCTCAGCGAAACATTCTTCATTTCATCTCTTCCACTATTCGAGGCACTCAAACTCTTAAGCTAGGACTCGACAATACCGTCATCGTTTTGCAGCGGCGAATCTTCATACCGCAACCTGTAACCCATTCCGCGGACCGTTTGGATCAGCCGCTCGGCTGCGTTGCTTTTCAATTTTCGCCGCAGGCCAGAAATGTATACCTCGATTACATTGCCGAATCGTTCCCAGTTGAAGTCGTAGAGATGCTCGAGCAATTCCTCTTTCGAAACCAGCGCTCCGCGGCGGTGCGCCAAGTATTCGAGCACGCGATATTCCATTGCCGTGAGCATGATCGGCGTCCCTTGGATTCGCACCGCGCGAGTGGCCGTGTTCACTTCGAGCGGACCAATTTGAATTACCGGCGAGTGTTCACCCATGCCGCGCCGTAGAAGCGCCTTGCATCGGGCAACAAACTCGCCAAGGTCGAACGGCTTTGTCAGAAAGTCGTCGGCGCCGGCATTCAGGAGCTTAACTACAACTTCTTTTTCGTCACGAGCCGTGAGCACAAGGACTGGAACGTTTCTGCCTTCGCCGCGAAATCTCGTAAGCAGCTGCAATCCGGTCAGCTTGGGAAGCATCAGGTCAAGGACGATCAGGTCGTAAGGCGCTGAGCATGCCTGAAAAAGCCCCTCTTCCCCGTCAAGGGCGACATCGACAGCACACAGCGCGTTATCGCGCAGAATGGTAGCGACGTTCTGTGCCAGCCGCTCTTCATCTTCCACCACCAGCACCCTCATATCTTGATCCGCCGCCTCTTTGAAATTTGAGCCACAGGCGAGTATTGCAGTCTAACTCGCTTTTGAATGCGCAGCCCCTCAAGTTCGCCCTCATGGTAATTCAGATAGAGCTTCCGCGCGATTGCGAGTGAGCAGGAAGTAGACCAGCGGCGTGACGACCAGACTGAGCGCCATGGAGATGACGAGGCCGCCGATTACCGCGATGGCCAGCGGCTGCAGCATCTGCGAGCCCGCTCCCAGCGCGAATGCGAGTGGCAACATGCCGCAAACCGCAGCCAGTGCGGTCATCACAATGGGCCTCAGCCTGCGTTGCGCTGCATGCAGCATCGCTTCCCGGGGCGATGTCCCTTGGGCGCGGTAGCGTTCGTCTGCATCGAGCAGCAGAATGCCGTTCTTGGCCACGATGCCAATCACCATAATGAGGCCCATGAACGAGGCGACGTTGAATGTTGTTCCAGTGATCAGCAAAGCAAGAATCACGCCGGAAATCGAAAGCACTGACGAGGTGAGAATCGCGATCGGCGCAGGGAAGTTGCGAAACTCCGCGAGAAGCACGCCAAACACCAGCGCCAATGCCAGCACCAATACCTGCAGCAGATCGTGGAACGATTTTTGCTGTTCCTCGTAGGTCCCGCCGTAGACCACGCGCACCGAGGGCGGCAGATGCATAGCGGCCACAGTTTGCTGGATCTTTGCCATGGCTCCGCCCAGATCGGAACCCTCAAGGTTGCCCGTAACCACGATGAGCTGCTGAAGATTCTCGCGGAGAATTTCGTTCTGCGGGGGCAACTGCTCAATAGCGGCTAACGAGCCGAGGCTGGCCGTGTGACCTGAAGTGCTATTGAAAACCGTGTTCTCGATCGCCTGCGCTGAGCTGCGCGTCTCCGGCCCAAGCCGAATGCGAATCGTATAAGGACGGCCATCCGCAATCAGAGGATCGGTGGTGGGAATGCCATCAAGAATCGCCATCGCGTCCTGCGAGACCTCCTCCGGAGTGAAGCCAAGGCGAGCCGCAACCACAGGATCGACCTGAAAGTTCGTGGCGGGCCCACTAATGGTGTTGTCGACCCCATTCTCAACGTCAACCACGCCGGAGAGTTTTCCGATCCCATCAGCCACACGCGGTCCGAGTTGCGCCAGTAAATTCGAATCGTCTGAAAAGATCTTGATCTGGATTGGCTCGGGCGCATTCGAAAGGTCGTTGATATTGTCCTGCAGCACCTGCGTCAATTCGATGTCGAGCTCGGGCTCGGTCGTCTTGATTTTCTCGCGCACGTCGGCCATCACTTCATCCACCGAACGGTCGCGCTTCGCGTTCAGCTTCACGGTGAAATCGCCGGTGTTTGCCTCGGTTACCGCAGCCAGGCCCATCTGCAAACCCGTTCGGCGCGAGGTGGTCTGCACTTCAGGAATCGCTTCGAGAATGTGCTCGACATGGTTGAGCACGCGATTGGTCTCAGTCAATGAGCTGCCTGCGGGCATGATGTAGTCGAGAATGAATCCACCCTCATCCATCTCGGGCAGCAGATCGGAACCCAATGCCAGGTATCCCGCCCATGTGGCTACGCCTAAAACCAGGCAGATCCCGCCGACCCAAAGAGGCTTTGCGAGTGCCCACTCAAGAACGGTGCGATGCACGCCGAGCACATGGCTTAGCAACCGGCCCGGGCGGTGTCCGTGCTCCTCTTCGACGACGGCCTCATCAGCGTTGTCTCTATGTGGAGGAATCCGTTCGCGCAAAAGCACGTAGCTCAACCCCGGAGTCCAGGTAAGCGCCAGCGCCAGCGACGTCAGCAACGCCGCCGTCATCGTGATGGCCAGCGCGCGGAAAAAGCTGCCCGTCACGCCACTGGTCGAAACCAGCGGAAGAAACACGACAACGGGCGTGATGGTTGAAAACACCAGCGGCGTCGTGATCTCTTTCAGGGCCTTGCGTACGGCTTCGGCGCGATGTTCGCCCGTATCGCGATGCAGCACAATATTTTCGACGACGACGATGGCGTCGTCGATCACCAGGCCGATGGCTGCAGCCAGTCCGCCGAGCGTCATCAGGTTGAAACTCTCGCCGATGAGCCACAACACCAAGATGGTCACGGCGACTGTCACCGGAATCACAAGTCCGGCAATCAGTGAAGAAGTCCAGTCGCGCAAGAATAAAAAGAGAATGATGCAGGCGAGACCCAGTCCAATGAAAATGGCATCACGCACGCTCGAGATCGAGTCGCGAACCAGTTGCGACTGATCGTAAAAGACCTGAAGCTTCACGTCCGGCGGAAGCTTGGCCTTTAAGTCGGTCACCTCTGCGGCAACCGCGTCAGCCACGGCCACAGTGTTGCTCGATGGCTGGCGCGCAATGTTCAGGAGCACCGCATTTTTTCCATTCGCCGTCACGGTGGTGTAGACCGGCATGGTCGCCTGCGCCACGGTGGCCACGTCGGCCACGCGCACCGGCGCGCCTGCCAAAGTCGTTTTCACTACGAGCTCACGGAGTCCGCCGGCGTCGTGGACCTGCGCGCCCACCAGGCCAAGAATCAATTCGTGGTTATCCTCGTAGAGGCCGGGCGAGTCCACAATATTCGAGGCCTGGATCGCGTTCACCAGGTCGGTAATGGTCACACCGGTTGCCTGCAGCAGCGCGGGGTTGGGAACGATATGAAATTCCGGCACCTGTCCGCCCTGCACTGTCACCGTGCTCACTCCGATCACACGGTTCAGCGGCGGCTTCAGATCGTAAGTGGCCATTTCCCACAATTGGGTCGGCGATTCTTTATCGGATGTAAGGCTGTAGCCGAGGATCGGAAAAGTAGCGAAAGTGAGCCGGTTGGTAGTGATGTGCGCTGTCGGCGGCAGCGTCTGCTCCACCTTTGCCAGGGCCGCATCAACCAACTGAAGCGACTGCACCATATCAACTGACCAATCGAAGAAGAGGCTGACTTCGGCCGATCCGCGGCTGGTGGTGGAGCGCACGGTCTGGAGTCCGGGCACCGTGTTCACCGCGTCTTCAATCGGCTTCGTGACAGTCACCTGCATCTGTTCCACCGGCATCACGCCGTTATCCACGCCGATCACGACGCGCGGAAAGTTCGTCTCGGGAAAGACTGAGATGGGCACCTGAAAGGTGAGATAGATCCCGGCCACCGTAAGCATGGCCGCAAAGAAAAAGATGGTGCGCGTTGAGCGAGCCAGCCAAAAGCGCTTCTGGCCTTCCGCCTCACGTGGGTTGACGCCGGACAAGGGGTCGGGACTTTCGCCTGGCATCAGCCGTTCCCTCCAGCGTCGTCTTTTGCTGAATCGCCGGCGGGACCCACCTTCACCTTGGTTCCATCGTCCAGCCCATATGCGCCGCCGGTAATCACCATGTCGGTTGGAGAGAGGCCAGTCAACACCTGCACGTTAGTGCCGTCGTCGATGCCCAGCGTCACGGGTTTAGTGTGCGCTTCGCCGTCACTGGCGATCACCATCACCGATTTGCTGCTGTCCGTTGCAGTAATGATCGACGTGAGAGGAACCTTCCATGCCTGGGCAATTGTGGTTCCAGTGATGGATACCTTGACCGCCGTACCGACTTTCAGTGTTCCCGCTTTGTTGTCGATCTTGAGCCAGACCTCAACGGTGGTCGAGCCCGAATCGAGCGCGGGACTGATCATCGCGACCTTGGCTGGCACCGGATCGGAGATTCCCGGCACCTGAACCGCCGCCTCGCCGCCCACTTTCAATTGCTGGGCGAGGCTTTGTGCGATGTGAGTCTTTGCGATCAGGCTCGATGTATCCATTACGGTGACGAGCGCCGCGCCCGCGGCTGCAGTTTCACCGGCAAACAACGGCCGGTCAGTCACCACTCCGTCAATGGGGCTGCGAATCTCGGAGTAACTTTCCTGAGCCTGGGCGCCGTCGTACTTGCCCTGGGCCGAAGTCAACTGCCCTTTGGCGGCTTTCAATGCTGCATCGCGGCTCACGCTGCGCACCGAATCCAGATGTTTGGCTGCGGCGTCGTAAGCAGCTTGCGCCTGCACCAGCGCGGCTTGCGCGGTATCAAGATCGCGGCCCGGAATAGCGCCCTCGGCCAGCAGTTGCTTGCGGCTTTCCACGATACTCTTGTTCAAATCGAGATTGGCCTTCGCTTCTGCGAGGTCCGATTCAGCCTTGAGCGTGTCCTCTGGCACCTGCGCCTTGGTTGCGATGTCGTACGCCGCCTGCGCAGCATCGTAGCTGCCCTTGTTGTCGAGCACGGCTGCATTCAGATCGCCGTTCTCGAGTTCGACGAGCAACTCACCCGCCTTCACTCTCGCTCCGCGCTGCACATAGAACTTCTTCACCGGAGCGGTGATCTTGGGTGCAATGGCCGCCTGCGACAGCGGCGCCAGAATCGCATCGGCAGTCACATGCTCGGCAATCGAACCTGACTCGGGATGTGCAGCCTGCACCGTCACCTCGACCTCAGGCGGTGCAGCCTTCTTGCAACCCGGCAGATAGACTAGCGCGAGGGCAATCGCGGCGGTAAAGGCCACTCGCGTCGCCGCGCTCTGCATCGGGTTTCTATTCTCCTTATCGTTCATGTGTTCCCTATTCCCTGGTCCCTGTCTTTTACATCGTTCCAGTAATCGTCGCCAACTCTGCGCGCGCCGTTTCGTAGCGCACGCGGCCGTCTTCCCGCGCGTTCGCGGCACTTACATACGCGGTCTGAGCGTCGACCACTTCCAGCACGGTGGCCTCGCCGGCGCTATAACGAAGTTTCGTTAGCCGCAAGCTTTCGGCCGCGGTGCTGACGCTTGCGTCGAGGGAAGCGATTTGATCGCTCGCCACCTGCGTTTCCGAATAGACCTCGTCGAGTTGCGCAATGAGACGTCTCTGCGCGGCATTCAGCGCTACCTGCGTAGCATTGCGTCGAATCTCGCTCTGTTTCACTTTGTGCTCGCTTGCGAGCCAGTCCCACACAGGAAGATTCACCGTCACGCTTGCCGAGTAGCCCAGGTTGCGCGCCTGAATCCCTTTGGGGTGCAAGGCGTCATCCACCAAAGGGCCATTTGTGGCGAACCGGTTGGCATCGATACCGTAGGTGAAGTTCAGGCCGACATTGGGCAGCAGAGCTCCCCACGCTGCCTGCACATCCGCCTTGTTAACGTCGAGCGCTGCCAGAGCGCTCTTGAGCTCAGGATTACTCTTCGCTGCTGCCTGTTCCACATCCTCGTGCGAAGCAAGTGGCGTGGCCGACTGCGGTTCGCTCAGCGTGCAAGGCGTGCGCGGATCGGAGAACAGCAAAACCCCCAGCTCCAGATGCGCCCTTTCTGCTGCTACCTTCGCATCGGCATAATCGCGATCCCGCTGCTGTTCTACAAGCTGCGCTTTCACGACGTCCGCGTGCGCTGCCTCTCGCCCCTCCTCGCGATTGTTGGTCAGCCTGGTAAAGCCCAGTGCTTCATTGCGGGCGTCTTCGGCGACTGCCAGCTTGTGGTCCGCGGCAAGAGATCCATAAAACAAGCCAGTCACCGTAACCACCAAACCGCGCCGCGCAATCTCCTGTTCGGCAACGGCTATTGCCGCCGTGGCATCCGCACGGCGCACCGCCGCTGACTCCGCCAAGCCGAGCGTCTCGTCAACAACCCCTTGCGCGATGTACTCGCGGGGCCTCGAGTCGTTGGCGACGAATCTGGGCAAGGGCGCCGAAGGCTCGCCTGCATCCCCCTCGCTGTATATGCCATTGGGCTGCGTATAAATGTCCTGGCCATAGAGACGCACGTTGGGCAGCAGACTCGCCCGCGAAATTGACTTGTCCAATCCTGCGCTGCGGCTTGCCGCCACCGCCGCGGCATAGGCCGGTTCATTGGCCTGCGCACGCCTGATCGCCTCATCGAGGGTGATCACCACAAGATCAGTCGAAGGCGTCACGACGCCCGCTGATGAAGCGCTGGCGGGCGATGAATTCGCTGATTCCCTCGCCGTTGCCTGCCCGTCCGTATAAGCAGCGTTTACGACAAAAACGGCCAGCGAAGAGATGAACAAAATCTCGAGCTTAACTTTCCTCTTCAATCGGATCTTCATTGTCGCGAAAAGTTCAATTCGGTTGACCCTGACACAGCGATTTTCAACGCCCCACTTCGACGATCATGAACGTGTCGGGTTTTGGCTTTGGCCTATCGGTCGTTGCCGGCTCGAATTCAGCCGTAGGCAGATAGATTTTTTGCGTAGACGAATCGAGCCCCATGGTGCGCGCGCCTTTCGGAGTTGTCACTGTTTCCTGGATTATCCATTTGCCATCTTTCTGGCTCGCGACAGCTAATGTTCCATCGCCGGCGCTGGCGAATGCCTCGCCCGCACCAAAGCGCGTCGTGTCGACATGAGCACCGATGGGCAGCGAAGCCTCGATCGCACCGCTGTCAGCGTTCATCACGACGAGCATCTGAGGACCTCGACATCCGATAAAGAGTCGGCGGCCGACAGGGTCGATCGCCATGGCGACTGGGAGTCCACCGGGAGCAACCGCCCACTTTGCGACAACCTGGCGCGTGTTCAGATCAACAACCGCAACGAGGTTTTTATTTTCAAGGTTGACGTAGGCCTTGCCTGAATCATCGAATGCGAAAAACTCCGGCGCGCCACCAAGCGCGATCGGAGGGTCAAGTTTTCCATTCGTTGGATCAATATCGGGACTGAAAGTTAAAAGTGCGTTGGCGTCACCGGAAACCGCAAGGACGCGATTGAGTTTCTCGTCGTAGATGATGCCATCTGCATCAGGAACCGCGGGAAATTTGCCCAGTACCGCGTAGGTATTCAAATCGAAAACGATGATCGCTCCTGTTCCGCCTCCATCAGTGATGAAGCCGCGCCCAAGCGAAGGAACAAGAGCGACGCCGTGCGAGTGTATCTGGCCAGGAATGTCGCCGAGCACCGCGCCGGTAACTTCGTCGATGGCTTGAGTGTGCGTGCCACGGGTGACAAAGAGACGATGATGCGAAGGGTCCATCGTGACATAGTCCCAACTGCCCTCGCCGCCAACATGGAACGTGTTCACAACTTTCCAATTGGCCTGCCCTGACGCTGGAACGACACTGACTGTGAGAACAACAAAAACGACCCACCATGATTTTAGAATCGACTGCACGCGGTCTCTCCTTCGGTAATTCGTAAAGCTCTGCTACGCTACCACAACGAAATCCGCTACAAATCACGGGAATCCGCCATGAGCCCTTATCAAGATTTTCGAGTTTTCAACATTAAGCCTCGCTTAAAACAACTAAGTTTCGGGTTCTATGAAGACTCCTGCCAATGCAGAATTCGCCCGGCACTCCAAATTCAGTGGGCGGAGTTGTCGGATACGCTCTTACTCGGGGAGCAGGCCACGGGATCCAACGAGGTTTGACTCATTGCACTGCAGGCCCCCGGAGACGCAAGGTAGCGAATTAGGGCGCGACCGGCATCTTGTGATGGCCCGCTTGTGGCGACGCCGGCAGAGAAGACAGTAATTGATTGCAACTCCTCGGGAATTGCGCCAACAATCGTAATGCCCGATACAGGCTGGAGCTCGCTCAATTGCTGGAACCCGATTTCCACCTCTCCGCGCGCTACCACTTCACCGACAGGTGTTCCAGGAATCTGCCGGCTCTTGGCCGCCATTTCCTTCTCGATTCCAAGTCGTTTAAACAATTCAGAGGCGATATACACGCCACTCGCACTATCTGAATATGCAACGGAGTGGGCGTGAAGTAGAACTTTGCGAAATGCCTCGACCGAACTTATGTCCGGGATCGGGTCTCCAGCTCGCACAGCCATGCCAATGCGCGATCGCGCCAAGTCGACTTGGCTTCCAGCGACCACCGCACCCTGCTTGACCAAATTGTCTAACGCAGGGCGGGCCAAAATGACTACGTCGGCTATTTCGCCACGAGCCAACCGTACTGGAATAGCGTCATGGGTCGTGCCCATCGAAGGCCCCAAAGCGATCTCGAGGTGAGCGCCGGACGATTTTTCGTACTGCGGGGCGAGCATCTTGTACGCAGCTGCGAACGCCCCGGAACTCATTACCTTGACATCTTGGGCATGTGCAGTGAAAGAAGCAGCGATGACCAGAATCGCAACAGATCGAATACCGAAATAACGAATTAGTGTGCTCAAGGAACTTCTCCTCTCAATTTGCTGCTGCGTTCGATAGAGTCTTGTGACCTTGACTAGGTCGTGACGAATTCCGTCGCACTCGCAACATGAATATCGCGCAAAGTGCGCAAAGGGCCGAAAACGATAGCCACAATCCGGGGACCGCATGATTTCCAGTAACGTGAATCAGATAGGTGCTAATTGCCGGAGTGAACCCTCCAAACACGGCAGTCGCTAGACTGTAGGAGAGCGAGAACCCGAGAGTTCGCACTTCGATGGGGATGAGTTCGGTGATGAAAACGATCAATGCTCCGTTATAGCTTCCGTAAATAAATGACAGCCAGAGCTCAACGGTAAGTAATTTAGTGAATGACGGGCCATTGACGAGCCACAACATCGTCGGATAGGCCGTTGCCAACATCAGCAATGTGCAGCCGAGCAACAAAGGTAAACGCCCCACCTTGTCTGACAACGAGCCCATAACTGGAAGCCACATCAAATTCGAAGCGCCTACGCAGAAAGTAACAACGAAACTGTCTGGCGTGGCCAAATGGAGCACCGAGGTTCCAAAGGTCGGTGTATATGCGGTAATCATGTAAAACGACACCGTGGTCATGGTGAATAACATGGTGCCGGTCAACACGAGATAGGCGTTGGACGCAAGTGAATGAAAGATTTCTGAGGTTTTTGGATGGCTCTTTCGAGCATTGAATTCATCCGATTCTTCGAGCGACCTTCGCAGTCTCAGCAACAGGGGAATAATCATGCAGCCGATTAGGAGGGGTATTCTCCATCCCCATAGGGTCACCTCCTGGGGGGATAGAAAACGATTCAACATCAGTCCAAGCGATGCGGCAAACATTACCGCAACCTGTTGGCTCGCCGACTGCCAACTGACATAAAAGCCCTTGCGCCCTGGAGTAGCGATTTCAGAGAGATAAACGGAAACTCCGCCAAGTTCCATTCCTGCCGAGAATCCTTGCAATAGTCGGCCGCACAAGACCAGGAGAGGCGAGACAATTCCAATTGTCGCGTAACCAGGGACGCAGGCGATAGAAAGTATCCCAATTGCCATAAGGCTCAACGAAAGAATGAGTCCGGCCCGGCGCCCATGGCGGTCTGAATATGCACCGAGTACGATCGCACCAACCGGTCGCATCAAGAAGCCGGCGCCAAAAGTCATGAGCGACAACGACAGGGAGACGAACGGATTTCCGTTTGGGAAAAATGCTCGGCCAATCGCCGACGCATAGTACCCAAAGACCATGAAGTCGTACATCTCGAGAAAATTACCGCTCGAAACACGAACCACGGCCCAAATCTTCGAATTGCGACCATTCGCATTCACTTCTAAATTGATCTCCCTCTTCGCGACAAGATCACAAAAACAAATTATCAAACTTTCGTTGCTCGAACCCCTGACAGAGAATTTCAATTCCCTGTTGTCTCGAGAACATTCCTTCCTCTGGCCAACTCTTCAGCTGCATGTCTCCCACTGTGCCTGTGCATCGCCCCATCGACACGTGTGCCCCCTGAGCAGATTAGGGTTTTTGGCCGAATGTATGCCCTCGGCGCTCTTTGCCGACGGCTGCCATGATCGAAGCCAAAACAAAAACGCTGACCGCAGTCAATGCCATAGCAGTTGCATAGCTAGTCCTTTCAGCATAAATAGCTTC
>Ga0182024_10019683_pt1 | contig 12411 bp, 8 predicted proteins | sample P32metaG_FD_120480 | JGI IMG/M metagenome (GOLD analysis project Ga0182024, IMG submission 120480) | Permafrost microbial communities from Stordalen Mire, Sweden - P3-2 metaG (Illumina Assembly) | ecosystem: Environmental > Terrestrial > Soil > Wetlands > Permafrost | place: Sweden: Stordalen...
GCCTCTCCTTGGCGGCCACCGCGGTTCGCGTACCACAGATGATGACCGGCAGCGTTCTTGACATCCTGATCTACGTATTTGACCGCTACATGCTCGACGAGGCACCTGAGGTGCCCGAGCGAGAGGATTTAGCGCACGACCTCGCGTGCGTCGGTTTTGCACACGAGAACGTCGAGCGGGCTCTCAATTGGCTCGCCGATCTTGCCTGCGTGCGTGAGCGCGCGCTCCTTGACCCCGCCATCGACAACAGCGGCCGTGCGGTACGCATATTCTCCGAGGCAGAGTTGACGCGGTTCTCAACCGAATGCCGCGGCTTTCTGCTCACCCTCGAGCGCTTGGGCGTGCTGCAACCTCTGCAGCGCGAAATCGTGATCGATCGCATGATCGCGCTCGATGCCGACGAGCTCGACACGGAGCAATTGAAATGGGTCGTCCTCATGGTGCTCTCTAGTCAGCCGGGCCAGGATCTCGCATTCCAGCGGCTCGAGGATTGGGTGTCGAACGCAAATGCGAGCGGGCCGCATTGAGGCACGGTCTGCTGCGGCGCGTATGAGCGAGAATCTCGTCATCGTGGAGTCGCCCGCGAAGGCGCGTACGATCAAGAAGTACTTGGGCAAGGACTTCGAAGTACTCGCCTCCTACGGCCACGTGCGCGACCTTGTACCGAAGGAAGGCGCGGTCGATCCCGACCGCGGCTTTGCGATGCAGTATCAGGAGCTCGAGAAGAGCGCGCGGCACGTCGATGCCATTTCGCGCGCTCTGCGCAAGGCCAAAGCTCTCTATCTCGCAACCGATCCTGACCGCGAAGGCGAAGCGATCGCTTGGCATCTGCAGGAGATCTTGAAGTCGCGCGATCAGCTCGTCGGCAAGACAGTGCATCGCGTGGCGTTCTACGAGATCACGAAGAACGCCGTCCGCCAGGCGGTCGCGCAGCCGCGCGAATTGTCGCTCGAGCTCGTCAACGCGCAGCAGGCGCGCCGCGCGCTCGACTACCTCGTCGGCTTCAATCTCTCGCCGCTTTTGTGGAAGAAGGTGCGCCGCGGCCTATCGGCCGGGCGCGTGCAAAGTCCCGCGCTGCGCATGATCTGCGAGCGTGAGGCGGAGATCGCCGCATTCAATGCGCAGGAATATTGGACGCTCGACGGCGAAGGCGAGCATTTGCAGCAGCGCTTTCCGATAAAGCTCATCGAATACCTTGGCGAGAAGGTCGAGCAGTTCAGCTTTGTCGGCGAGGCTCAGGCGCGCGAGGTCGAGCGCACCATAAAAACCGCCGCGGGCGCAAACGGCGCAACTGCCGGCAAAGTGCGCGTGCTGTCCATCGATCGCAAACAGCGCCGCCGCAATCCAGCGCCGCCGTTCACCACCTCCACGCTGCAGCAGGAAGCCGCGCGCAAGCTCGGCTTCAACGCGCGGCGCACCATGCGCCTCGCCCAGCAGCTCTACGAGGGCGTCGACATCGGCGCCGAAGGCAGCGTCGGTCTCATCACCTACATGCGCACCGACTCCGTATCGCTAGCGGCGGAGGCGGTGAGCGAGCTGCGGGCGGTCGCCGCGAAGCTCTTTGGCCCCGCGAGCGTCGCCGAAGAAGTGCGCGTCTATCGTACCAAGTCGAAGAACGCGCAGGAGGCGCACGAGTCGATCCGTCCCGCCTCAGCCGCGATCACGCCTGCGGACATTGAGGGCAAGATCGATGGCGACCTCTACCGCCTGTACGCCTTGATCTGGAAGCGCGCGGTCGCCTGTCAAATGAGTCACGCCGTCTTTGACACCGTCGCCGTCGACCTCTTGGCCGGAGCGGACGGGCCCAAGCGCCACGTGCTGCGTGCGAACGGCTCGACTCTCGTGACGCCCGGTTATATCGCGGTGTACCAGGAAGGCACGGACGATTTGAAGTCGGACGACGACGATCACGTGCTACCGCCGATGAATGCAGGCGATGCGGTGGCGCTGACCGCGCTGCAAGCCGAGCAGCATTTCACCGAGCCGCCGCCGCGCTTCTCGGAAGCCTCGCTCGTCAAGGCACTCGAGGAATACGGTATCGGCAGGCCGTCGACCTACGCGACGATCATCTCGACGCTGCAAGACCGCGAATATGTGGAGATGGACAGCCGGCGCTTCATACCGACCGACATCGGCAAGATCGTCAACCGCTTTCTCACCCAGTATTTTCATCGCTACGTCGAGTACAGCTTCACCGCCGAAATGGAGGATGAGTTAGACGCCGTGTCGCGTGGCGAGGAAGACTGGAAAATTCCGTTGCGCAAGTTCTGGAAGCCGTTCATCGAGCAGGTCGAAAGCACCGATAAGAACGTGTCGCGCGAACAGGTCGCGCAGGCCCGCGAACTTGGCAAAGACGCGCAGACGGGTAAACCCATCACCGTGCGCATGGGGCGCTTCGGTCCGTTCGTGCAGATCGGCACCAAGGACGACGCGGATAAGCCGCAGTTCGCAGGGCTGCGGCCGGGCCAGAAGATGGACTTGATCACGCTCGCCGAGGCGCTGGAACTCTTCAAGCTGCCGCGCACGCTCGGGACGAGCGCGGACGGCGCGGCGATCCTCGCCAATGTGGGGCGCTTCGGTCCGTATATCAAATACGGCCCCAAGTACGTGTCGATGAAGGACGATGATCCCTATACGGTAACCTTGGAGCGGGCGCTCGAGCTCATTCGTCTGAAGCAGGAAGCCGACGCGAATCGCATCATCGTCGACTTCACCGACGCAGGCATCCAAGTGCTGAATGGCCGCTACGGCCCGTACATCACCGACGGCAAGAAAAACGCCAAAGTGCCCAAGGATCGCGAGCCCAAGTCGCTCACTCTCGCAGAATGCCGCCAAATGCTGGAGGAGGCTCCTGCCCGAGGAAGCCGCTTCGGCCGCGGAAAGCGCGCTGGCGCACCCAAGGCCGCACCTGCGAGCGGGGCGGCTGCAGCGGCGGACGCCAGCGCAGCACCCGCACCGCCGGCGCGCCACAAGCGTGCATCACGCGTGGCCGCAGCAGCACGGCCCGCAGCCTCACGAGCGGCAGCCGCGCGACCCGTCGCCGCGCAGGCAAGAGCGCGACCTCCTTCTTTGAAGACGAAGAGCCCGACTCGCATGTTGAAAACGGCCGCGAAGCGCGCGCGCGTCAAATAGACTGTTCGCAGCGACGCGCTGCAGCAGGCGCGCCAGAGCAATGCGATGCAGTACCGACATAGTTTTCATGCCGGCAGCTTCGCGGACGTCCACAAACACGTCACGCTGCTCGCGCTCTTGGCTGCCCTGAAGCGCAAGGACAGCGGTTTTCTTTACCTCGAAACCCACGCGGGCCGCGGCTCGTACGACTTGACGCGCTCGAGTACCGAAGCAACCCGCGCGGCGCAGAGCAGCCTTACGCGTCTCGCAGCTGCCGACCCCGACACGGCGGAGCTGCGTCATTATTTGGCGCAGCTGCAACTGCTGCGAGCGCACCTTAACAACGCCAACGCTTACCCCGGTTCGCCGCTCCTCGCAGCAGCGCAGCTGCGCGCTCAGGACCGCGCGGTATTGCTCGAGATCGTGCCAAGCGAGGCGCGGGCGCTTATTCGCGCGCTGCGCGGCTATGCGCACGCGCGCGTCGAAGAGGCAGATGGATTCGAGCGGCTGCGTGCATATTTGCCGCCGCAGGAGCGGCGCAGTTTGGTTTTCATCGACCCGCCGTACGAGAAGCGCGAGGACTTCGAGTCTGTCGCGGCCAGTTGCCATGAGGCGCTGCGTCGTTTGCGTTCCGCCGTCATCGCAGCGTGGTATCCGATCAAGGATGTGCGCACGACGGACGCGTGGCTTGCACGATTAGCGGGCATCCTCGACTGCGAAAATGTGGTATCTGAATGGTGGCTCTATCCGCGCGACTCACGAGTGTCGCTGAACGGGTCGGGACTCCTGATCCTGAATCCACCGTACCAATTTGCCGCGCGCATGCATCTTTGGCTGGCCGAACTGCACGCACAATTCAACAGCGCAGGCGCCGGCGGTATGAGTATCCGCACATTGACGACGCTGGGCTGACGTGCGCGCCGGACGAGCGTCACAATGTCGCACTCCGCCACTGGTCGGAACGTGTCTGACTCCTGTATAAGGACGCATTGACGCCCATTCGATTGCAAATCATGCGCGTGCAGCGGCACTTTAAGCGAGGCTTGCGTCCACTCTCCACAGCGAATCGGTGGGGCGCTCGATGAACGCTGCTCCGGATCAATACGGAGTTATCGGCCACCCGATCGCGCACAGCTGGTCACCCTTCATCCATGGCCTGTTCGCGCGCCAGACCGAGCAGGCGATGGTCTATAGGCGCTTCGATGTGCCCCCGGCGAAGTTTCGCAGGCACGTGATGCACTTTTTTCTGCACGGCGGGCGCGGCTTGAATGTCACCTTGCCTCACAAAATTGCTGCGGCCGGGCTTGCCAACGAGCTAACACCGCGGGCAGAGCGCGCCGGCGCCGTCAACACACTCATGATCCAGGGTGAGAACGAGATCCTCGGCGACAATACCGACGGCGAAGGCCTCGTGCGCGATCTGCAGGACAACTGCGGTGTGACGGTTACTGGAACCCGCATCCTGATTCTCGGCGCCGGCGGGGCCGCCCGCGGCGTACTGGCACCGCTGCTCGAGCTTCGGCCCAGCGAAATCGTGATTGCAAACCGCACGGCAGCGCGTGCCAGTGCGTTGGCCCGCGAGTTTGCTCAGTTGGGTAATCTAATCGGCTGCGGCTTTGATTCCGCGCTGCTCACTGACTTTGACCTCATTATCAATGCGACGTCAGCGAGCACAGACGGTGACGCTCCGGTCATCGCTTCGACTCTGGTGAGCGAGCGCACGATCTGCTACGACATGGCCTACAGCAAGGAGAAGACACCCTTTGTGCGCTGGGCCGAGAGCCATGGCTGCGCGCGCGCGGTGCAGGGGTGGGGAATGCTGGTCGAGCAGGCTGCCGAATCCTTCAACGTGTGGCGCGGCATCCGTCCGCAAACTGCACCGGTTCTGCAAGCGCTCATCGCAACGTGACGAACTCTTCAGCGCTCGTCGGGTGAATTGCCACCGTATCGTCGAAGTCGCGTTTGCGCGCTCCCATACGCAACGCGACCGCAAACCCCTGCAGCATCTCATCCGCCCCCGGCCCAATCACATGGGCCCCGACGATGTGCTCTTCGTCCCCCACCGTCACGAGCTTCATGTGAGTGTGCGGCTTGCGGATCGTCATGGCGTGGTAGAGCGGAACAAAACTTGACACGTAGATGCGCACGGCCGGCCCGTGCCGGGCGCGCGCCTGCGCCTCGGACAGGCCGATGGCGCCGATGGGCGGATGGCCAAATATGACCGTGGGTACGATGTCGTAATCCAGCCGTCGCTGCGGTTGCGCACCGAAGAGGCGATCGCCCAACCGTCTGCCCGCCGCGATGGCGACCGGCGTGAGTGGGATGCGACCCGTCACATCCCCAATCGCGTAGATCCCATCCGCGTTCGTAGCTTGGAAGTCGTCGGTCGCGATAAACCCTTCCGGGCTTAGGTGCACTCCTGCGCGAGCCAAGGCCAGCTCCTCCACGTTCGGCACGCGCCCCACCGCCCAGATAACGCTATCGAGCGGCCCCAACCGGCGGCCGTCGTGCAGTTCGAACTCCAATCTGCCCTCCGGCAGGCGCACGAGGTGCGCGCCCCGACAGCTCATCTCAATGTCGACGCCCATCTCACGCAGCATCAGAAGTGCCGTCTGTCCAAGCAGCGCATCGAATTGTTTGAGCACTTCCTGACCGCGGATGAGGAGCGCGACTTTCGATCCCAAGCCGGCAAGAATGCCGGCAAGCTCTATCGCGATATAGCCGCTGCCGGCCACGACTACGCGTTCAGGCCGTTCGGTCAGCTCAAAAAAGCCGTCCGACGTGATCCCAAGGGGCGCCCCCGGGATGCTCGGCAGGAGCGGTCTGCCTCCGGTGGCGATGACGATGTGCGGGGCGCCGAGCGTGCGCCCCGCCGCCGCGATCAGCTGCGGGCCGATGAAGCTCGCACGCCCTTCGATGTGCTCAATTTTTCGGCTGGCGAGGCTGCGCGCGTAGAAGCCGTTCAGGCGCAACACGTAGGCGTCACGCTTCGCCTTGAGAGACGGCCAGTCGTGCCCCGCGGGGGTCGGCCGAAAACCGTAATCGACTCCGTCGTCCAGCGCTTCATGGATCTCCGACGCGTTCCACATGATTTTCTTGGGTACGCAGCCCACGTTCACGCACGTCCCGCCGAGCCGGCCGGACTCGATGAGCGCCACGCGCGCTCCGTATTCGGCGGCGCGCTGAGCGCAGGCAAGCCCGCCGCTGCCGCCGCCGACGACCAGTAGATCGAATTGGTCCATGTAAGCTGCCCGGGGAATCGGATGAAGCGGGCATGTTACATGCCTTCTGCGCCGCCTCAGCACGGCGTGCCTCGTGCATGCGCAGGATTCGAGTAGGCCTTAGAATGCGCCCGTTAAAGGGTGGCTCAAACGATGCAAAATCCACTGCTCGCCGACCAGACTCTGCCTGCCTTCACGAGCATACGACCCGAACACGTGGAGCCGGCCATCCGGGAGCTGCTGAGCGTGAATCGCGCCCGCATCGAGGAACTCGCGGGACTTTCCGATCCGAGTTTCGCCACGCTCGTCGAGCCGCTCGAGGAGCTCGACCATCGAGTCTCACGCACCTGGTCGCCCGTCAGCCATTTGAATGCGGTGCTCAACTGCGAGCCCCTGCGCGCAAGCTATAACGTCTGCCTGCCGCTCTTGTCTGCCTATCACACGGATCTTGCGCAGAACGAAGCTTTGTACAAAGCCTACCGCGCGATCAGCGAGCGCGAGGAACACGTCTTGGGCCCCGTCGAGCGCCGCGTGGTGGAGCACACCCTGCGCGACTTTCATCTCGCCGGCGTCGGGCTCGACGCCGAACGCAAACAGCGCTTGAAGAACGTCTTGCTGGAGCTGACGCAACTGCAGTCGAAGTTCGAAGAGAACGTACTTGATGCGACCAACGCCTGGAGCCATCACGTCACAGATGAGGCGGAGCTTGCCGGCTTGAACGAGACGATCGTGGAACAGGGGCGAAGCCGCGCGCATGCCGAACGTCGTGAGGGGTGGATTCTCACGCTCGACCAGCCGACCTACGTCGCGGTGGTGACCGACGCTGAATCGCAGAACCTGCGGCGCGCATTCTATGAAGCATGGACCACGCGCGCCTCGGATCAGGGGCCCAGCGCCGGGCGCTGGGACAACACTCAAGTCATGGAAGATATCCTCAGCCGGCGTCACGAGGCGGCGCAGCTGCTGAGTTTCAAAAGCTACGCTGAATATGCGCTCGCCACCCGCATGGCGCGCAGCGTCGAGGAGGTCTTGAAATTTCTGGAGGAGCTTGCGCATACGGCGCGCGCAACCGCCGAGCGTGAATTCGCGGAACTCGCAGCCTTTGCCGGCCGGCGCTTGGAAGCGTGGGACGTCGGCTTCTACGCCGAGCGCCTGCAACGCAGCCGCTACGCGGTGTCGCAGGAGGAGTTGCGGCCATATTTCTGCATGCCGCGGGTGCTGGCCGGCCTCTTCGACGTGGCCGAGCGCCTATTTGATGTACGCATCCGCTCGCGCGACGGCGTCGCGCTGTGGCATCCCGACGTGCGCTTCTTCGAGATCGAGGACGCCGGCGGCCATGCGATCGGCAGCTTCTACCTCGACGCGTATGCGCGCGCGAACAAGCGCAGCGGCGCCTGGATGGATGAATGCATTGGCCGCAAACATTTGACGGCGGGTTCGACCCTGCCGGTCGCATACCTCGTGTGCAATTTTCTCCCGCCGAGCGGCGCGCAGCCCGCACTCCTCACTCACGATGACGTAGTGACGCTGTTCCACGAGTTCGGTCACGGCCTGCACCATCTTCTGACTCGCGTCGACTACCCGAGTCTCGCCGGCATCAATGGAGTGGCCTGGGACGCGGTGGAGCTGCCCAGCCAATTCTTTGAGAATTACGCTTGGCAGCCGGATGTCCTGCAGCGTATTTCCAGCCACGTCACGACCGGCGCCTCGCTGCCTGCCCAGTTGCAGAAACGCTTGATCCAAACGCGCAGCTTTCATGCCGGGCTACAGACGGTGCGGCAGCTCGAATTCTCGCTGTTCGACTTCAAGTTGCACGCGGGCTACGACCCGCAGTTGGGCGGCCGCATCGCCGAGGTGCTCGCCGAAGTGCGCGCCGCGGTGGCCGTGACGCCGGTGCCGAACTGGAATCGCTTCGCGCACAGTTTCGGGCACGTGTTTGCAGGTGGCTACGCCGCCGGCTATTACAGCTACAAGTGGGCCGAGGTGCTCGCTGCGGACGCCTTCGGGGCGTTCGAGGAGCATGGAGTGTTCGACCGTGCCACGGCGCAGCGATTCCTCGATGCGATTCTCGCTCGCGGCGGCAGCCGCGATCCGCTTGATGCCTTCATCGAATTTCGCGGACGTCGTCCGAATATCCGCGCGCTGCTACGGCAAAACGGCATCGAAGCTCCCGGCGACATCGCCGCATGAAAAGCCGCGCAGGCGTGCTCGCCGGGCTCGCCGGCGCATTAGTTGTCGCGAACGTGCGGGCCGAAACGCTCTACGTCATCGATGAGCTCATCGTCAGCGTGAGCTCCACGGCTGATGAGGGAGGCGAGCGCGTCGCATCGATCCATAGTGGGGACAGCGTAGAGGTGCTCGACCGGCACAACGCCTACGCGCACGTGCGACTGTCATCCGGAACTCAAGGATGGGTTAAGACATCGTACCTGTCCGCGACGCTGCCGTTGCAGCAGCAACTGACGGCGCAGGTTGCAGAGCTCGAGCGACTCAATGCGGAGGTTTCGCGGCTGCAAGGCGAGGCAAGCGCCGCGCGGGCTGCGGCCCCGGTTGCGCGTCGGCTCTCCATCGATCCGCCCGCCCCGCCCGTGGATCAGAGCGCGCTATTCTGGCGGCCGATTTGGCAGTGGGTGCTGGGTTGCTCCCTGTTCGGCCTGGTCGGCGGCTTTGCTCTTGGCTGGCGCATGCTCGACCGGCGTATACGCCGCAAGTACGGTGGTCTGCGCATCTACTGATGCGTGGCTGCGCCACAGAGGCGCGCGGCCATGAGCGTCGCCGCGTCGTTGGTCACTCAACATTGCCCCGCGGATCGCGGCATGCATGACGACCCCCGCCAAACGGTCGGACTTTCCTGCTCGTCGGTGCACCCGAGCGCGCGGCATTGCGTGGGATGCGCGGCTCGCTGGAGGGCAAGCCGCATCGATCGCGACCCGCAGCGCCGGACGGCCCCAGGAGCACCGCCCGATAATGGCAACTTTTGACATATGGAATGCGCAATGAGTTGGGCTCGCGCGGGAGAAAATGAAAATTGTGGCGCACGTCCCTGGCCTTATTGGCACGCTCTGCCTAGACTCGCGAATGATGAAGAGGCAAGGGCTGCCTGCAGCGGCGCATGAGTTTAATAAATGACCGGCGCGCGACGCAGCGATTTTGATGTCAGCAACACGGTGCAGGTGAGCTCCCCCGCCGCTGTGCTCGCCGCTGTCGCGGCGCTCTACAAAGAGACCTGGCCGGAGACGTCTTTGCAACCCCTGGAACATGCTTTCGATCACTTCGAAGAGCTTTTCGGGGGCATGGTTCCGGGCTACTTTGGCGTCGATACCGTCTATCACGACCGGCAACACACTCTCGACATCACGCTCGCCCTCGCACGGCTGATCGTAGGCTATGAGCGCCAGCAGCATCCGCCGGCGCGCCTGGGCGGGGAACGCGCGGTCGTGGGCATCATTACCGGCCTCTTCCACGACGTCGGCTATCTGCGGCGCACGAATGAGGGCGAATCGCGCAATGGCGCGGAGTTCACACGCACGCACGTCGCGCGCGGCGCGCGCTTTCTCGCGGACTACCTGCCGATCGTAGGCCTTAAACCGTGGGTGCCGGTCGCAACCCAGATCGTGCATTTCACCGGCTACGAAGTGCCATTCTCTCAAATCAACGTCACCGATCCGCGCGACATCGCACTCGGGCACATGCTGGGCACCGCCGACATGATTGCGCAGATCGCCGACCGCTGTTATCTCGAAAAATGCCGCGACCGCCTGTATGCCGAATTCGTGCTCGGCGGCGTGGCGCTGCCTATCGCCGCCAACGGCGGCCTGCAGGTCAAATACGCCTCGGGCGTCGATCTTCTGCGTCAAACACCCGAATTCATTTCCGAGGTACGCAGCAAGCGTCTCGACGGCGAGTTCCACTCGGCCTATCGGTATCTCGAAGTTCTGTTTGACGGTCGCAATCCTTATATGGAATCGATCGACCGCAACGTCGCCTATCTGCGGCAAATCCTGCGCAGCGAAAACTGGATTCTGCTGCGGCGTAATCCGCCGATCTTTGCCGCCTTCGACGATCCCATGTCGACCACCCGCACTCTGCTGCTGGGTTACATCAAAAAGGCCTGGGCGGCAAATTGACGCGTGGCGGATCGATGGCGGTTACATACCGAGTGTAGAGTTCCGGCAGCCGCGCGAGTACCGCCTCGCGGCCGTGCATCCCGCTGGCGGCGAGCGCCGCACTCAGCACCTGCGGTGTTAGCGCCGCGAGCGCCGGCTCTGCTACCGGCGCGAAGCTCAAATGCCAAGGCTCCGGCTGCACGCCGCCGCGATCAGTGGTATAGGGCCTGAAAAATCCAAACGTCGCCATGTTGACAGCGAGCCAAGCGTCGAGGCGTGCGAATGGGCCGTTGCTGCCAAACTCCGCAGGCACCAATTGCGGACGGTAGTCGGGGGCAACGGCCGCGCGATCGACGACGTCCAGATCCGTGCCCCAATGATGACGGCTCGCACCGGGAAGCGCGGACCAGATGAGAATGGCATCGATGAGAGCGCTCTCGCTCAAGTGCGCGTGGTTGAGCGCGCGGCCGTCGCGGTCAAGGAGCTGACGCGCACCGCTGTACTTGGCATTCCAGAGCGCAACCTGACGGTCAAAGTCGCGGAAGCTCGAGACGATCGCAAGCTCGATGCCGGCAGCGCGTGCGGCCGCGCGCATTGCGAGCGCCTGCGGCACCGCCTCGCCATGCAAAATACAGCCGAGCTCAGGAACCTCCCGCACGTGGGTGCTGGAGCGGCCAGTCAGCTCGAGGCTATTGAACATTTCCTGACTGATTCTAGAGGAACGCCGCGTATGGGGCTTGTTATACGCAAGGCGGGTAGCCGAGGGACCCCCCCGCGGGTAATATCATATCGAAACACAGGGGAATGCTGGCGCGCTGCATTAAGGCGCGTCGGCGCAAGACCGTGAGTGCCGTCAGCTTAAAACTCAAATACGCAGGTGCCGCCTTTCTGGCAGTGGTGCTAGGGGCACTGTTTGTCATCGCTCTTCTGGCATGGCAGCACCGTACCGACTCCCAGCGGCAAGGCGACCTCGCGAGCAGTTACGCGCGGCAGGGGGTCGCTCGCGAGCTTCAGGCACGGGCACAGACCTCGGCGCGTTATGTCGCCGACGCGGCCGCCGCCGCGCTCGCAAGCTCCGATCCGTCAAGCCTCGGACATCGGTTGCAACCGTTCCTCGATGACCCGACCGTCGCTGCCATTACGGTGCGCGACACCTCCGGTGCGACGCTCTTCGATTGGCATGCGCCGCCGTCCACAAGGCCAACCCTGCAGCGCCAGGCGGTCGAGCCCGTGCGCACGATGGTCGAGAGCATCCCCGGCGCCGCGACTCCGAAGACGCTCGGAGAAGCACGTGTGCAGCTCATCCAAGCCGCACCCGAGCGCAGTGGTGCTCTGGCGGAACTCCTCTTCGATGCGCGGCAAGCTGAATTTTTAAAAACCCTTTATCTTGCCGTGGCGCTTGCAGCCGTGGGCGGATGGGCGGCGGCGGTATTTGGCTGGCGTGCGGGACGCAGGATCGAGCGGCCGCTCGGCGCGCTCATCAAAAGCGCCGACCGCATTGCGCACGGCGACTACACCCGGCCGCTTGATGTGCTGCGCCGTGATGAGCTCGGCGACCTGCAGCAGGCGCTCGAACGCATGCGCGGCAAGCTGCGTCAGACGACGATCAACAAGGACTATTTGTACAGCGTCCTGAACAGCATGACCGACGCTGTGTTTGTCACCTCGCCCGATGGCGTCATCAAGATGGCAAACTCCGCATCAAGGCGGCTGCTCGGCTTTGGCGAGGAGGAATTGATCGGGCGGTCAATCAGCGCCACGCTTGATGAGCGCGAGCGCCAGGGATTTGATCTGCACCAGGCGGCGCAGCAGACGTGCGAAACCGTCATGCGCACCAGGAACGGCCAGACGATTCCGGTCGCCTTCACCGGTTCGCAGATTGCAAGCGAAGACCCGCAGTTCCAGGGATGCATCTTCGTCGCGCGCAACATCACCGATCGCAAGCGCGCCGAGCGCCGTATCCGCTATCTCGC
>Ga0182024_10019684_pt1 | contig 12410 bp, 7 predicted proteins | sample P32metaG_FD_120480 | JGI IMG/M metagenome (GOLD analysis project Ga0182024, IMG submission 120480) | Permafrost microbial communities from Stordalen Mire, Sweden - P3-2 metaG (Illumina Assembly) | ecosystem: Environmental > Terrestrial > Soil > Wetlands > Permafrost | place: Sweden: Stordalen...
CACCGACGAGGAGTGGATGGCCCGAAACACCTGCAATACCGTGGGGATCCCGTCCACCAGCGAGATGTCCACGATCTCCATGTTCGGCCACGAGGGAAAGCCGCGGTCGGCGATCACGAGGGTGTTGGTGTGCCGCAAGCGGGCCAGGAGCGAAAGGATCTGGGGATTCAATATTCCGGTCTTGAGCATTTTCGCCCTTGAACCTACACGCCCGCCAGCGGAAGATCAAAGGCGACCGCGGAGGCTTTGCCTTCGCCAGGAGCGCGTTTCGATGAAGGAATTAATCATCCGTTCGCTGGCCGTCGGAGCCGGCGGGTTCGTGGGATCGATCTCACGATTTCTCATTGCCAATCTTTTCGGGCAACTGAACTTTCGCTTCCCGCTGGGAACGATGTTCATCAATGTCACCGGGAGCTTCATCCTTGGCTGGTTCTTCACCTTCGCCGAGCCGCGGGGAGTAAGCGACGCGATGAGGCTGGCGATCAGCGTTGGATTCGTGGGCGGGTACACGACTTTTTCGACCTACATGTTTGAATCCAACCGGCTGGCGGAAGACGGGGCGGGATTGCAGGCGATGGTCAATCTGCTGGGAAGTTTGATATTGGGCATCGCGGCGGTGCGGCTGGGGATTCTGGTGGCTCGCTGGAGTTGAAAATGAGTCTGGCGGGCGAGCACGTTCTGCTGCGAATCTATCTGCAAAGCGCGGATCGCGCGCCGCACGTGCCGACGTACGAGCTGATTGTTCATGCCGCCCGCAAGGAAAAGCTGGCGGGGGCGACGGTTTTGCGCGGAATCATGGGGGCGGGGTATCACGGAGTCATCAAGCGGTCGGCGTTGGCGATTGTGGAGCACGTTCCGATCATTGTGGAGATCGTGGACAGCGCGGAAAAGATCGCGGCGTTTGTGACGGGTACGCTCAATGCGATTCTGAGCGGCGGCATGATGACGCTGGAGCGGGCGGCGGTGATGATGTATCGGCCGCGGTCGCAGGATCAACCCAGCGCGCTGCGGCTGGCGGCGGCGCTGCGGCCGCTTTCGACGGTGCCGAGTTTTGAACCGGGAAGCAATATGACCAAGCAAGACAACGGCGTTCTGCTGCGGGTGTTCATCGGCGAGTCGGATCGATTCGAGCGTGTGCCGCTGCACGAGGCGATAGTGCAGAAGGTGCGCGAGCTGGGACTGGCCGGCACGACGGTGCTGCGCGGGACGGAGGGATTCGGCGCTCACAGCGTAGTGCACAAGGCGTCGCTGCTGGACATGTCGGCGGATTTGCCGGTGGTGATTGAGATTGTCGATAGCGAAGAAAAGGTTCGGTCGCTGCTGCCGCATCTGGAGACGATGGTGCGCGAGGGGATGATCACGATGGAATATGTGGTGATATTGATGCGAAGGGCGGGGGAGAGGGCGACGTCTTGAAAAAGCGCCCCGCAGTCCCGGCGCGCCGGGATAAACTCCGGCCGCTAAACTTCATTCCGTTGGGCGCGTGGGGACTCCGGCGTACCGAGCGTGGGGTTGCAGAATGTCTCGCTTCATGACGACGCTGTGCGGGGAGACGTGAGCGCCGTGGCCGATGTCGGCGCCGTAGAAGACGACAGCGTTGTGCCCGACGGTCGCGCCGCGGCCGATGCGAATGGGGGCCAGCTTCAAAACGCGATCCTCAAAACTGTGCGTCTGGAAGTGGCACGTCACGGTGGAATCATCCTCGAATGCCAGCATGTCGGGATCGACGACCTGGGAGAAGCCACGGTCGAGCACGACGCGACGGCCGATGCGGACGCCGGTGAGGCGCAGGAAGACGTTGAGCAGGAGCGTTTCGCTGACGGTGGCGAGCGTGGCTCCGCCCCAGTTTTCCCAGACCATGAAGAGAAAATCCCATCGCCCGCACCAGCAGGACCAGAAGGGATGAAGCTTGGGCTTCATGCGGCCCAGGAGAATCCATTTGGCGGCGACGATGCTGAGGCACATGGTCACGGCGGCGGCGGCGGTCAGGAGCGGAGCGATCAGCAGGGAGACGACCGCGAAGCTGAAATGAGCCGCGGCGGCGCTGAGAGCCAGATACCATCCGCAGCCCAGGAGAATGGGCAGCACCGGGAGGAAAAATCTCAGCGATTCCCAGAATAATCGGGTGGCGTAGAGAACGATGCCGGGGTTGAAGGTGACGCGGCGGTCGGCGACGGCGACTTCGCGGCGAGGAAGCTGCATCGGCGGATGTCCGAACCACGCGGAGTTGGGCTGCGTCCGCCGGGGGTCGGGCATGGTGGAGACGGCGACGAACAATTGATCGGGCCAGGTGTGTCCGGCGGGAATGACGGCGTGATTGCCGAGGAACGTGCCGCGGCCGAGCGTGCTGGGGGCGACGGTGATCGTGCCGCGATGCCGCCAGGGGGCACACAAATAGATGCCGTCGGCGAAGAAACTCTCGCGGCCGATGCGGATGTTTTCGGGAAGCACGTCGATGATGGTGCTGATCTCGCAGCCGCGGCCGATGTGCATGCCCGCGAGGCGCAGCCACCAGGTCCAGAAGAGCGAGCCGCTGAGCCATCGACCGGCGGATTCGGCGATGCCGGTCTTGGTCCAGATGCGGAAGGCGTCGGAACTCCATTGGCTGACGACGCCGGGTTCCACGCGACCGAGGATTCGCATGGCCAGCGCCTGAAGAAGGAGCGTGAGTGTCACCCAAAGCGCCGTGAGGAGGACGATGATTCCGATTCCGCGTGCCGTCGCATCGGGGTCGGCGAGCCAGGATAGAAGAGAACGCGTCTGCGGAAAGAAGAGCGGCGCGAGAAACGCGATGAGCACGGCGAAGATCTCGGCGACGAGAAGACTGCCGCATCGGCCGAGCAGCATCAACGATCCGTGCAACAGCGGTGGAAGATCGCGGCCGCGCGTGACGGCGGGACGAGGCGGCGCGTGACCGGCGGGCGCGGCGGGGACGCCGTCCCAGCGGGAACCTTCGCTGATGCAATCGCCGCTTTGCAGCCAGGAGAGCGGTGTAAGAAGGCCATTTGCCTCGATGGCGCTGTTCGGGCTGAGGCCGGCGCGCACGTCGACGGTGGCGCCGCTTCCGATTGATATCGGGCCGACGACGAGTTGGCCGTCGTCCAGATCGACGACGCGGAGGGCGGCGTCCTGGGCGAGGGTGACGTCGTCGCCGATGGACAGTAAATCCCAACCGCCGCGGGCGAGATCGACGCCGCGGTGAATGTGAACGCGGCTTCCGACCTGCGCGCCCAGGGCGCGAAGCACGGCGGATGCGAAGACGGTTCCCTGAAGCAGCCACCACGGAATCAGCCGGGCCGACTGAATGACGATCCAGTGCCGCGTGAAGAATCCGCTCCAGACGGGCGTGGTCATGGTGCGGTATCGGCCGATGAGCACGCGCTTGAGAATGACGGTGATCGCAAGGCTGAGGGGAATATACGCCAGGAGCGCGATGAGGCTCAGGAATGGAAGAAGCATTGCGGATCGCACCACGCCGTAGTTCCGCAGCATGAACGGCAGCAATCCAAAGACGGCGGCGTACACGGCGGCGCTGCCGATGACCAATTCGATGGCGATCCAGAGACATTGAATCAGAGTGGACACGGTTGGATCGCCGCGGGGACGGGGAGCGGGGGCGGCCTTGGGTGAGATCGGCTGGGCGACAGCGCGCGGATCAAGTTCGGCCAGCCGCGCGACGGTTCGCGCTTCGTACAGATCGCGCACGGCCAGGTTGGAATCGTTGGCAGCGGCCCGCAGTTCCAGGATGACGCCGACGACGGCGAGCGAATCGCCGCCGAGATCGAGAAAGAAATCGTCGTGAACGGAAAACTCGCCGGGGAGTTTGAGCGCCTTGGCGAACGCCGCGGCGATGGCCTGCTCGCGCGGCGTGCGCGGGGCGATGATCTTGCGGCCGTTGTGGCCGGCGGCTGCCGCGAGCACGGGCAGCGCTTTGCGATCGAGTTTTCCGCCGACGGTTCTGGGCAAAGCTTCGAGAAACCCGAATCGCGCGGGAACCATGTATTCGGGCAGCGAACGGCGCAGCGACTGCTTGAGTGATTCGACGCTCGGCGGGTCTTGGGGCGCGTGCGGCACGACGAAGGCGACGAGCGTCTGGGCGGCGCCGTCGCCCTGGGTGGTGCAGGCGGCGGCGCGGACGCCGGGTGAGGCGGCGAGCTTTGCTTCGATGGCGGGCAGTTCGATGCGGTAGCCGCGAACTTTCACCTGGCCGTCGATGCGGCCGAGGAATTCGAGGTCTCCGTTGTCGTTGCGGCGGACGAGATCGCCGGTGCGATAGATGCGGCCGAGGCGCGGGTGGGTGGGGAATTTTTGGTTCGTCAGGTCGTGGAGTTTGTGATATCCGCGGGCGAGGAGGACGCCGCCGACGCACAGTTCGCCGCTTTCGCCGTCCGCAACGGGACTCAGGGATTCGTCCAATATCCATGCATCGCAGTTGGGGATGGGGTTGCCGATGGAGACGGGTTCGCCAGGGAACATGCGGCCGTGAGTGGTGGTGACGGCGCATTCGGTCGGGCCGTAGCCGTTCTCCATCCAGCGGCCGGGCGCCCAGCGCTCGACGAGATCGGGGGTGAGCGGTTCGCCGCCGACGTAAAGAAGCTTGAGATCGGGCAGTTCGCGCTGCGGATCGTCGCAAACGGCGGTGCGAAGCAGCGTCGGCGGCGGGCAGACAACCGTGAGACGCTCGCGGCGCAGCCAGGGGACCAGGTCCGGTCCAAGGCGGACGACGTGATCGTCCATCGGCACAAGCGTCGCGCCGACGGCGAAGGCGAACCATGTCTCTTCGATGGAGGAATCATAAGCGGGCGAGGAACACTGCGCCACGCGGTCGGCGGGGGTCAGATTAAAATGCGGCACGTCGGACAGAACGAGGTTCACGATGCTGCGATGCTCGATGAGGACGCCCTTGGGCTTGCCGGTCGTGCCGGAGGTGTAGATGACGTAGGCGAGGTTGGACCCAGAGGCGCGAAGGACCGGCGTGCCGTTGACGTACGGGGCCGGGGCATCGGGGTCGATGAATGCGGGCGCTGGAGCGCCGGCGGCCTCGGTGCGTTTGCGTCCGCATGAGTTGGTGATGATCGCCACAGCGTCGGAATCATCGAGGACGGCGCGCAGGTGCTCGTCGGGAAAGATCGGATCGATGCAGGTGAAGGCGGCGCCGGATTTGAGCACGGCGAGCTGGGCGGCGTAGAGGGCCGGGGCATCGCGCGGCAGGAGAATGGCGACGATCGCGTCGGGCCGGACGAGCGGCCGCAGCGCCGCGGCCATCGCGTCGGCGTGCCGTTGCAGTTGGGAATACGTCACCATCGCGCGGTTGGGGCGCGATGGACCGGGTGGAATGTCCAGCGCAATGTTGTCGGGATAGCGCAGTGCGACGGAGTCGAAGATGTCGTGCAGCAGGAGCGTTTCGGCCGGCACAACACTACCGATGCCATCAAACGGTCGTTTGGTCAAGTGCTTCGCGCAGATATTTGGCGAGGCGATGCTGCCGGCGCTTGCGTTCGGCGGGGCTGAGATGACGGTAGCCGCGGATGTTCGCGCCGTCGCAATGACCGCAATGACAACGGAACGGCGCGGCCATGTCGTACTCGTTGGAGTTGTAGTCGAGAGTCACTTCCTCGCCGACGGCGATGCCGGCGATGGCGACGAGGTCGCGGCCGACAACCATGCAGTTGGGCTTGCAGGAGTGGTTGAGAAACCGCCAGAGATAGAGATCGTGCGCATCATTGCGCGTCAGGCCGGCGGGAGGCGCGATGTGAAGTTGCGGTCCCACCTGCACGGAATGGCGGCACGGGACGCAAGCCAGTTCGCCGTCAATCGTCATCAGGAATTCGCCCGCGGCGAGGGTCCGGGTTGCGATGAGGTGATATTGGCCGTCGCGAGCGGCGGTTCGGACCCGAACTTCATGCGAATCCCGTCGCGTGGTGAGAGTCTTGGCAGCGACAGGAGTTTTCTTGGCGACCGTCAAAGCCATTCCGTTTCCTCCAAAGCGGGGCGAAACGCCCCATCTCTGCTCGTGCCGTCATCCTAACGCAAACCCGCGTGCATTATTCCGATCTGTTCCCGGTTTTCGCAGCTCCGCGCGGCCGCTGCACAACCGTTGCGAGATAACCACGCACAGAGTACCAGATTTTTGGGGTTGTCCAAGCCAAACTTTGGCTTCGGCGGGGTTTCTGGTTAGATTCGGTCATGCTTGAATCCGAACCGCGATGGCGATTTCCATTGCGGGTTTTGGCGATCGTGACGTTTATACTCGCCGGTTTGAATCATTTCAGGGATGTGGGTTTCTACGAGCGGATCATTCCGCCGGGTTTCCCGACGCCGGGGCTGCTGGTGGCGGTGAGCGGGGTTTGCGAAATCGCGGGCGGCGTGGGGCTGGCGATTCGCCCGCTTCGCCGCGCGGCGGGATGGGGGTTGATCGCCCTGCTCGTGGCCGTCTTTCCAGCGAACATTTACATGGCGGTCTGTCCGCAGAAGTTTGGTGATCTGCATTGGGCGGAGTGGATGCTCCGGGCGCGGCTGCCGCTGCAAGGGGTTCTGATCTCGTGGGTTTGGGCGGTGTTCTAACCCGCTGCGTCCTTCGCGCACCAATCCCGCCACATCCCGCGATACGCGGCTTCGACATCGCGGGCGAAGCGAGGCGCGTCCATCAGGGGTGAAGCCTGTATCCGCGCCCGCAGGGTGCGCCGCAGTTCGGCGAGGCGCGGCAGGTCTGCGGCGAGATCGACGGCGATCTGCACGTACTGTTCGGCATCGCGGGCGATCAGTTCTGTCAACCGCAGGTTGCTCAGTTGGCTCGCGCCGGCGCGTCCGAGCGCCGTGCCGGCGGCGAGAGTCACCACGGGAACGCCCATCCAGAAGGAATCGAGGCTCGTGGTGTGGCCGTTGCAGGTAAAAGTGTCCAGCGCGATGTCGATGCGGTGATAGGTGCGCAGATAATCAGCGCGCGCCTGTTTTGCGACGAACTCGACGCGCTGCGGGCCGACGCCCCCCTGCTTCAGCCGATCCAGCACCCGCTGCCGCGAATTTCCCTCTGGCGCCAAGAGGATCAGACGCGAGCCGGAGACGGCGCCCATGATCTTCGCCCACTGCGCGAGCACGCCGTCGTTCACTTTGGGGAAATAGTTCAGGCAGCCGAATGTCACGGCGCCCGCCTGCGAACAGGGCAGCGGGTTCACCGCCGGCTCGGCGGCGAGAGGGTCGTAACACCAGAACGTATTCGGCAGGCGAATGGATTGCTCGGAATAGCAGTCGTCATCAAGCCCCGGCGGGTCCAGGTGCGGATCGGTCAGGCGATAGTCGATGGTGTCCAGCCCGGTTGTGCCGGGATAGCCGAGCCAGGTGACCTGCACCGGCGCGGGCTTGCGCGCGAAGACCAGCAGCCGGTTGCCGGGCGTGTGCAGCTTCAGATCGACCAGAATGTCGATCTTGTCGGCGCGGATCATGGCCGCGACATCCGCGTCGGTGCGCCCCGCGATCGGCTTCCAGTGAGGAACGCACGCCTGCATGTCCCGCGTCGTTTGGTCGGGGTGAGCGAGTTGCGCGTAGCAGGTCACGTCAAAGCGGCTTGCATCATGGTGACGCAGCAGAGGCAGCAGAAAATGCGCGGAAGCGTGGTCGCAGAAATCGGATGAGACATACCCGATGCGCAGCGGGCGGTGGGGATCGCGGTCGTTGGAATGTGGCTGGATGAAACTTTTGAGTTGCTCGGCGTGGAGTTGGTTCCAGCGACGGTTTTCGAGGAACAATGTCCGCGGATCGGAAGCGGGATGATAGTTCAGCACCATCAGGAGGCTGCTATGCGCGTCGGCAAGCTCAGGCTTGAGCTGAAGCGCATGGCGATGCGCGGCGACGGCCTCGTCAAGCCCGCCGGTGTCCCTGCAGGCGTTGGCGAGATTGTGATGCGCTTCGACGAGATCAGGCTTGAGCCGAATGGTCGCCCGGTACACACCGATGGCCTCATCGAAGCGGCCGGCGGCCTTGAGGGCGATTCCCAGATTGTTGTGCGCCGCCGCAAAGTCGGGCTTGAGCCGGATCGACTCGCGATAAGCGGCGATGGCGTCGTCCCGTCGTCCGTCGCGCATGAGAGCGACACCCATGTTGTAGTGGGCTTCGACGTAATCGGGTTTGAAGTGAACAGCCTGCCGATAGGCCGCGATGGCTTCGTCCAGCCGCCCCAGGGCGCTCAGAGCATTGCCCAGAGTCTGGTGCGTTTCAGGATGATCCGGACGGGATCGAAGCGCGCGGCGGAGCAAATCGACGGCAGCATTCCAACGACCGGTCTGCACGGCCAGCATCCCCAACAACCGCAAGGCATCGGCGTGATCGGGCCGTTGAGCCAGAATCCAGCGGTAGATTCTCTCCGCTTCAGTCAGGCGACCGGCCTCATGATGTTGCGATGCAATTGCGATGGCGTGCTCGATCGTCATTGGTGCGCACACCATTCCCGCCAGACGCCGCGATAGGCGGCTTCGACATCGCGGGCAAAGCGCGGGCCGTCCATCAGAACCGACGCCTCCATGCGCGGGCGCAAGGTGCGGCGCAGATCGGCCGGCCGCGACAGGTTGGCAGCGAGATCGGCGGCGATCCGCACGTACTGCTCGGAATTCTGGGCGATTAAATCCGGCAGACCAATATTGGACAGCAGACTCACTCCGACGCGCGACACGTGGCTCTCTCCCGCGAGAGTCACCACGGGAACGCCCATCCACAACGCTTCGCACGTCGTCGTCGTTCCGTGATAGGGATAGGTGTCCAGCGCGATATCGACCTGGCCGTACTGAGCCAGATGCGCGGCCGACGCGACCCAGCCGAGCAATTCAAGCCGGTCGGGCGCGCAGCCGGCTTCGCTCATCTTCTGCCGCACGCGCCGGCGCACCGACTCGCTGCCGAGCGATTTGGCTTTGAGCAGCAGTTTCGAGCCGGGCGTCTGATGCAGAATCTTCGCCCAAAGTTTCAGCATAGGGTCGTTCAGCTTGGCGAAGTTGTTGAAGTTGCCGAACGTCACGCGCTGGTTGACGGCAGCCGGCAACTCGTTGACGGATGGAGAATCGTCAGGGGGCTGGAAGCACCATGCGGTTTGCGGCAGGCGGATCAATCGCTCGGTGCAGAATCCGTCGGCAACACCGGGCGGATCGGCCAGCGCGTCGGTAAAGCGATAGTCCATCGCGCTCAGCCCCGTTGTGCCGGGATAGCCGAGCCAGGTGATCTGCACCGGCGCGGGCTTTTGCGCGAAGACCAGAAGGCGGTTGTTGGAGGTGTGGCCGGCGAGGTCGATCAGAATGTCGATGCGGTCCTCGCGGATCATCTCGGCGACTCGTTCGTCACTGAAATTGACGATGCTGCGCCAGGTGTCGCAACTGGCTTTCAATTTCGCCGTGATTTTGTCGGGAACCAGCACCTGCGCGTAGGCGAAGATTTCAGACGCATCGTGATGGTGGGCGGCAAGCAGCGGCAGGACAAAGCGGCTCACAGGATGGTTGCGCAGATCGGGCGAAACGTAACCGATCCGAAGACGACGATCGGGATTGCGGTCATTGGCGTGGGGACGAATAAGATGCCTCAGCGGCTCGGCGTGCTGCCGATTCCATTGCCGGCTTTCGACGAGGAGGCTTCGCGGATCGAAAGCGGGAAGGCTATGCGACGCGAACAAAATATTTCCGTGCGCCGCGGCGTCGTCGGGTTTGATCTGAACCGCCTGGCGGTACGCGGAGATCGCCTCGTCAACCTGCCCCAGTTTGCTGAAGGCGTTGCCGAGATTGGTGCAGGCTTCGGCGAGATCGGGCTTGAACCGAAGAGCCTGCCGCAGCGAAGCGATGGCCTCGTCGAATTGTCCCGTGTCCTGCAACGCAATCCCGAGATTGTTGTGCGCCGCGGCAAGATCAGGCTTGAAGCGAATGGCCCGGCGAAAGGAAGCGATGGCCTCGTCGAGTTGCCCGGTGTCCTTCAGGGCGTTGCCGAGATTGCCGTGAGCGTCGGCGTAGTCGGGTCGCAGGGCAAGCGCGGCTCGGAAAGAGCGGATCGCTTCGTCGTACGTGCCAAGGCCGCACAATGCCAGGCCGAGATTGTTGTGCGCCTCGGGAAGATTGGGCGCAAGTGCCAGCGCCCGCCGGCAGGCCGCGGCGGCTTGCTCGAAGCGACGCAGTTCGCAGAGGGTTTCACCCAGATTATTCCAGGCCGGCGCGTCATTCGGCTCCAAAGCCGCCGCCCGCGAAAAACTTTCGGCGGCGCGATCGGGCAGTTGCTTCAACTTGAGTGCGACGCCGAGATTGCTGTGCGCCTTTGCCCATTTCGGTCGCAAGGCGACCGCCCTTGCGTACTGGGCGATCGCCTCGTCCAGCCGGCCCATGTCTTTGTATGCGTTGGCGAGGTTGTATGGCGCATCAGCCAGCGCCGGCGCGAGCTGCGCCGCTCGCTGGTAGGAGTCAATCGCCTCGTCGATTCGCCCCAGCACGGCGAGAGAAAGCCCCAGATTGTTGTGCGCCTGCGCCAGATCAGGCTTGAGTTCGATCGCCCGCCGATACTCGGCGATCGCCGCTTCCATGTTTCCCGCGCCCGCCAGCGCCAAGCCGAGACTGCCGCGAAAATCGGGACGCTGCGGCGACAGCGCGACGGCCCGGCCGATCAGTTCGGCGGCGGCGGCGTGCCGGCCGGCTTCGTATGCGATCATCCCCAGCAGGTGCAGCGTGTCGGGCTGATTGGGCTGCTGCGCCAGAACCTGGCGATAGATTTTCTCCGCCTCCGCCAGACGGCCCGCCTGGTGGTGCTGGTATGCAAGTTGGATCGCCTGTTCGATTGTCATGTTCGTTCGCACCAATCGCGCCACATCCGCCGATAGGCGGCTTCGACATCGCGGGCGAAGCGCGCTGCGTCCATCAGGGGCGACGCCTGCATCCTCGCTCGCAATGTGCGGCGCAGTTCGGCAAGGCGCGGAATGTCTCCGGCAAAACCGCCGGCAATCTCCATGAAGTGGTCGGGGCCGCGGGCAATGAGTTCCGGCAGGCCGACGTTGGCCAAAATGCTTGCGCCGCCGCGGCCCACGGCGGTGCGGCCGCTCAGCGTCACCACGGGCACTCCCATCCAGAGCGCATCGCACGTCGTCGTGCCGCCGTTGCACGGGAATGGGTCCAGACCCACGTCGATTTGCTCGTACAACCTGAAATACTCGGATAATGAAACTGCTCCCACAAACTTCAATCGCCGCGGATCGATCCCCTGGCGTTCCAGCGCATCCCACACGCGCCGGCGGTGGCTCCCCTCATGGGCGTGCAGAATGAGGCGGGATTTCGGAGTTGCTCGCAGCAGTTCGATCCAGAGATTCAGCGCGTCGGATGAAACCTTGCAGAAATTATTCAGGCTGCCGAAGGTCATCTCGCCCGCGCCCAGCGCCGGCGGCGGGCTTACTTCCACGCTCGCCTCGTTTGGCGGATAACACCAATACGTTTGCGGCAGACGCATCGATCTTTCGCAGTAAAGGGCGTCATTCGTTCCCGGCGGATCGAGGTGGGGATCGGTCAGACGGTAGTCCATCGTCGCCAATCCCGTGGTGGAGCAGTAGGCCAGATACGTGGCCTGCACCGGAGCGGGCTTGCGGGCAAACAGCAACATGCGGTTCCCGCCCATGTGCATGGTCAGGTCCACGAGGATGTCGATCTGATCGTCGCGGATCAGTTGGGCCAACCGTTCATCCGCGAGTCCGACGGTGCTGCGCCATTGTCCGGCGTGGCGGCGAAGAAGCGCGGTCCAGTGATCGGGCCGGGGAACATCCGCATAACAATGAACCACGAATCCATGAGGATCATGCGCGGCGAGCAGCGGAAGAAGAAACCGCCCGACCGCGTGTTCCCGGAAATCCGGCGAGACGTAGCCGATTCGCAGCGGACGATCAGCATCGCGGCTGTTGGGGTGCGGCTGAATGAACTTCCTGAGCGGCTCGGCATGTTGCTGGTTCCAGCGCCGCTGCTCCTCATGGATCATCCCGGCGTCGTAGGCGGGATGAAAATGCAGCGCGTAGAGAAGATTGCTGTGGACGGCGGCGGACTCAGGCTTGAGGGCGACGGCCCGCCGGTAGGCGGCGATGGCATCGTCAAGCTCGCCCGCGTCCTTGAGGGCGTTGCCAAGATTGCTGTGCGCGTCGGCGTAATCAGGCCTTAACTCGATGGCTCGCCGGCAGGACGCAATGGCCTCGTCCAGTCGCCCCAACCCCTTGAAGACGACGCCCAGATTGTTGTGTGTGTCGGCATAATCAGGCCTGATCCGTAGAGCCTGCCGGTAGGAGGCGACGGCCTCATTCAATTGGCCGATTCCCCTTAATGCGGCGCCAAGATTAATGTGCGCTTCGACAAGATCGGGCTTAAGCCCAATGGCCTGCCGATAGGAATTGACGGCCTGATCCAGTTGCCCGATCTCCTTGA
>Ga0182024_10019685_pt1 | contig 12409 bp, 10 predicted proteins | sample P32metaG_FD_120480 | JGI IMG/M metagenome (GOLD analysis project Ga0182024, IMG submission 120480) | Permafrost microbial communities from Stordalen Mire, Sweden - P3-2 metaG (Illumina Assembly) | ecosystem: Environmental > Terrestrial > Soil > Wetlands > Permafrost | place: Sweden: Stordalen...
CCAGCCGGTCCCGCTCGGCTTGCGTCATCAAGAGTTGTCCTTCTGGCACCTCCCCAGCCTGGAGGTCGTCAATAGGACATTTCTACTTTGCGCAAATAGGACATTATCATTTTGCGCCGACACTCGTTGCTGTTCACCTTGACAAGATAGAGGAAGTCACCGTTCACTTGTGGAAGATTCATCGTGCCTAGCAACGCATAGCTGTACATATCGAAAACGAGAATGTGGTTGTTGACTCCATCATTGAACAGGAAATACACGCGACCGGTATTCAGATCGGGATAAACCGCCGTATGGGAGTGATAGTCACCCCCGGGAGGTTGATTGAAATTCGGATATTGGAACTGACCAACATCGCGCGAGTGCTCCGGGTCAATCACGTCTCCGTTGGACGAATAAAGAAGCCCATTGGCGAAACGAATCTGTGTAGTGAACGAAGTGGTAAGCCCTGGCGACAACGATAAGGGCGTGACACCAGTTTTTTGTACCGACCAGCGCTTCAAGTCAAAAGTGGATGCTACCTGGTCATAACCATAGAGCCTCGTTCCAGACGCATCGAAGGCGAGCTGATAGGCTGCGCCAAATTCCGCGATATTGTCACCGTTATAGTCGATTTGCGGCCGCGGAACGGTCTGATCGAAGATCGCGATCGCGCCGCCTGCGTAGCTGACGGCAAGACCTCCGTCCAGGCCCACGCAGAGATCGTTCACCGCAACCTGCTGGCCTTGGCTGGCGGGGTCTGCCGAGAAAATGAGATCGCGAGTAGAGGTAACTAGGCTAATTCGGGCCAGCATGCCAGTGCCAGAAAGGTACGTGTATGCGTAGGTCCCGTCACTGGAGAGCGCCAAGTTAAAGGGCTCGCTTCCGGCAAAAGTCGAGGCTCCCACATTCCCTGTGCCGGGGTCCATGATGAGGACGCTGTTTCCGAGGTTAAGTGCGGTGCTCGGTGTGGTGATCACAAGCTTTGATGTTCCGGGAGGCACGGCGATCGCATTGGCGGGAACTGTACTCTTCTGTACGCCAGACGCGACCGTCGTAAGGCTCGGCACCAGTGCTGGCACAGGTTGTAGCGCGGCCAAGGGCACCACCATGATTTCGGAACCGAAGATGAGCGACAACCGGTCCGTACCGGCGCGAATGGCCGTCGAAATGGACACGGCCGAATTGCCAGCCAACGTCGGTACTCTTAGCGTCGCAATCGGACGGAACGTGTTCAGGTCAAATGACGCAAGCCCGATGCTGGTAGACGATTCGATCCCAACGTATACAACTTCATTCTGGTCGGGCAGCGGCACCGGAACCCCACCGGCAGCAACCACGCCTACGAGTTGCGACGTATCGGATGCCCATATTGAACCTCCGCCCTCGAAGAGATAGCCATTCGCATAAGCCACCGGTTCGTTGAATCTCGTAGCGATCGAGTTGAGTTGCTTGTCGAGTGTAACACCGCTGGTATCCCCACCAAGCGGTAAAGATTGAAACCGGACGCGGGATTGTACGTGGTATTGTTTTGTGCAAAGAACGCGTTGGATGCGTCGCCATTGATAATGAAGTCGACGAGTTGAGTAAACGTCTGGGGGCGTGGCCCGGTCGGATCATAGGTGGCCACCAATCGGACGTTGCTTAACGGGACGGCGCTGATTGCGACAACGCTCAGCGGCTCCCCTGGAATGGCGGCGATCGACTGCGGGAATAGGAAGCCCCCGCCAGGGGCGCCGGGCGTGTTGACCGCATACGGAGTCTCGGAAATCTGGGAGGTGAGATTGATGGGCGCGATGGCGGGTATTCCCGATAGTGCCGCGAAAACGCGCTGTTGATCGTCTGAAATCGCCAGGGGGCCGGGGTCGCTGCCGGCATAAATCTGAATGCCGATATTCCCGGTGGTCGGATCTATCGCAATCAGGTGGTTCCCGAGGTTCCCACCGAAGGCTTTCACGCTCGCCCAGAGCAGGTTTCGTTGCGCGTCGTACACGATGCCGGCAGGTGGAACTCCCAAATGAATCACTCCTGAAGAATCCACGGATGGCGCCGGTGGCGACCCGTTACTTACATTCGCCAGCGTCGATGTGCTGGCGAAGGCGATGCCCTCAGAACCTGAACTCTCCGTACCATAGAAAATCGCCAGGCCATCCGCCCCCCAGAGATAGAGACTCGCGGAATTCGTTAGACTGGTTAGGAAATTTGCAAACGCGAGATCCAAAGGCACTTCTTGTACGGGCAGGAAGTTGGTCAATGAAAAGCGCTCGAGCGAAGGGGTGTTCGTTGCGTTCGTTGGCAAGGCCAAGACGGATGTTCCAGACGGATCGGCCACGCTGATGCAGCGAGCCACGCCTGAAGGCAGGGCGAGACGTCCCCGCAGAGCCGACGCATCCAAATCGAATACATCGCCATAATCGTCTGTCACCAAGCTTCCGCTAAAGTTCGCCCGTGCGCCGTAGGATAAGAACGCCGGCTGGCTGCTCGTGACACTAACGCCTGAGCTGTTGACGGTGAGTACGGAAATCACTCCCCCGGAGTAGCCATACATCATGCCGTTGTCTTGCCGCGCGTACAATGACGGTGCGGAAGAGAGGAATGGCGCGGTCTGCCCCCGCCTCACGGTGCCATCATACACAGAAAGGTTGGTGCCGTTGGCGACCAGCACGGATTGCGGCTGCTGTGGAAGTACGGCCATCGCAAACAAGAATCCGTACTGCAGTGGCGGCCCGACCGAGATATCGAAATCGGGCGTGTGCGACGGTAGATGAAACCTTCGCACTGTGCCCTTCGCATTGAGCGCGACGTAGAGATACTGTCCATCATTGGAAATTGCGAGCGAGCCCGGATTGTCGCCCGCTGGTATGGAATCCACGACTTGGCCCGTATCGGGATTCACGATAGCGATACTGGACGGCCATTTCGGATCGCCGGAGCCAACACTCACAAAGAATCGGCCGCTTGTGGGATCCCAAACCGCGCCCTGTGCCTGGATCGTGAGCGATGTGGTCAACAATGTGGCAGCACTTACGTGCCCCGCAAGAAATATACCGAGGGACAATGCGACGCACGAGCTTGCCAAACGCAGCGAGTTACTGAACATACGCTCCAGATGTGGATCAATTAGTGTAGCGTGGTCTATTTCACGCCTTCAAGTGACGACGATGATGTCAGTTTATGTAAGCCGGCGCATCTGAGTTAAACAGCCAAACGAACGGGCCGGAAATAGGTGAGGCTTCGCGGGCGGTTCGGCGCATTTAAACGACGCCGGCTCGCCTGATCATCTTTCGCACGGCCACCTGTTCGAGTTCGAATGGACGGTGGGAGATTACGCCGGACATCGCGGAAAATGATCAGGAGGAAGACATAGCAGGTCTGGACTTTTGTCAGCGCTAGGAGCCATTTTCGGCCCTACATACTGCTCTCGCATGACTGGCCACCAGGAAACAACTGCGATATGGAAAGCGCCAGTGGGCGTTGACGGAAACTCTCCTAACCTGAATTATCCATCTGGACATGTGGTCGGCATCTGGCTGATCTGCCAGTGCGGTCCTGGTGCCTCGGGCGGAAGACGCGCGATTCGTACGAAGGGCGCCAGCCATTCCCTCAGCAAGCCTCGTCCGTGTCTCCGACGATCCGCTCGGAGAGCCTTCGTACCACAGGAGCGTTATTCGTCAACTTGACGCAGCCGGGACTTCAAGGGGGATACTCTGTTGGCTCTGAAGCCGTCGGAGAACTAGTTGGCTCGCCACGCCTCCCCAAGTGTTTTGTAAATGTACCTGGCACGCCCCGGAAGCGGTGTGTTCGCGATGTCTTTTGAGCTGGCAAGCAGCCACCAGGCCATCGGCGCCTGATAGATATCGTAACCGGCATCGTGCAGCAAAAAGAGGCTGACCCGTCCGCTCTCCTCCTCCATATGACGCAGAAAGTCTTTGTACATAGCGTGGCCCGCGAAGCCAAGTCCTGGCACGACGAGCGCAGCCCACGACGTGGCGGCTATCTTGCGCGCCGCGGGTTCATTACGCAGTTCTTGCTTCTCCAGTACGGTCGCAATGTTGTCCGCGAGCACGGTGGCGAGTTGCGAATCATTCTGCAGGCGCTCTACCACCTGGTGGGGTATCAGAATGATTCCGTTCGGAAAGGCAAGAGCATCGTGCATTTTCTTAAGATCAACAACCTGAAAGCGGAAGCTAATTTTGGTCTCGTCGGTATCGGGGAGAACGCGCTGATACCGGGGTACGAGCGCTGCACCGATTGCATCAACGCGAGCCTGCATAGCGCGATCTTTGTAAGGCGGGAGCAGCTTTGGGTTCAGGCCGACAAAAGCCTTGCCCAACGAGCTTTGTTTGGCATCGGGAGCAACGCTCTTGGGATCGTACTCCTTTTGCTGCGCAGCTTATCCTCGCCGGTACTGATGGCGTTTTTGCTGAAGCTGGCTTTATCGGCGACGACGACTCCATCCCGGCGTTGTGTGCCCTGAAAATTGAGCCAGACGTTTACGTCGAATGCCGATGTACCGTCCAATGTCGGATTGAACGTGGTCGCCGTCGCTTCCGAGATGAGAACGAGATAGCCATCCGCACGAACCAGATGGTCACCGGGGGAAGATGCGACTGAAGACGCCGAAGGCACGCCATCGATGACTCCCGCCGCGTTAATGTTTTGCAGTTCCGGCTGAAGCAGTGTGAGCCTGGAAGCTGTGATCGAGTGGCTCTTGTCCTGAATCTTCCCGAACACGTAGACCGGCATTCCGACATTGAGTTTCAGGTCGCCCGCGGCAATCGCCGACCTGCCATTGCCTGTACCCTGTTCGATCGGCGTTGTGCCGGTCAGAAGGACGTGAAAACCGTTGACGTCGAAGTCCGATGTAGAGACCACCCTGGTAACGTAACCATTTATCGCAGGCGGGGGTTCCTGACAGGGCGATACTTCAGTGACCGCAAAGAACGCAGCAGCTGTGACGATAAGTCGGCACAGGAAGGCAAGGGGCGGCCGGTGACAGACGTACATTCGTTAGATTATGGCATTTCTCCTCAGGCATCCCAACACCTTGCGTCCTGCGTGCGAACATCTTCTTCTCGGACCCCTTCTACACCTGATCACAAGCGAGTATTCCGCTTCTTTCAAAGCAACGTTGCTGGAGACGCCGTCCCGCGCTTCGGCCGAATGGCGCGCCACTCGTAGGAAGGTCGCCTGCCACGTTCATCGCACATGCTTCGTACCGGCCCCAAACCATTAACCCTGAGTAGATGTTAGCCGCAACCGCGTTCGTCATTCCTAACTGACGGACAGAAAAAGCGGCGCGGATTCATCACATCCCCTATTTCTCAGTGGCCCGTGATCCGGCCTCAATGCCGATTTGGCAATAATGAGAACGATCAGCCTCGAATGCTCGGGGTTCCAGCAGCGCCAAATGACTGCGTCGGCGCTTGATTGATCATCGGATGCCCATCGTGACGCTATTCGACACCGAGGCTCCGATCGAAACGACTACCGGAATGGCGCTTCCTGGAGCAATCCCTGCCGGCACCCGCACATTCACCTGGTATTCGCCAATTGCGCCGGGGGCTAGGCCGGAAAAGAGAACATCGGCTTTAATACCGCCGATGGTCACCGTGGGGGTCGTGGTCGTTTCGCAAAGAGACGTCGTCGGCGCAGGTGAACCCGTATTTGGAGGATTAGTAACAACACCTAGGCCCGTACCGTAAATCTGAACAATACTGCCAGCGGTCGCTGGATTGGACGAGTCCACGAGGCCATACGATGTGTCCAGAATTGCGCCCTGTCCGGCACCTTGCCCGTTCATGGCGAAAATTCCTGGAGCGATCGGCGCCAATTTGATCGTTTGCTGGGCGCCATCGTCACCATTCAAAGCGGGATTAACGGCGATAGGGGCTTGCCCGGCCAATTCCCATGGAATCTGAATGTTGACCTGTCCGCTAGATGCGTAAAAGAGCGGTGCAGCGATCACGCCATTGGCGGATTGGAATTGAATCGAAAGACCGGAGAGCGATGTTGGAAGGGGTGTCCCGGTCGACGGCGTTGGTGAGTTTAGAAGAAACGAACCGAACAGGGAAACTATACTGCCGGGAGCAACGGCGCCCGAAGAAAAGCTCGCTGCGTTCACAACCCCCGCAGTGGATATCGCTGTACTTGGATTATAAGAAGGTAAGAGCGCGATGACGTTGGAGCCGTCGGTGAAGTAAACGGTCCCGGAGGAATCGACGGCAATCCCACCGGCACCGGTTAGGCCTAAACCTGTGGCGGGCATACCGTCCACTGGACCGAATGATCCGCCGCCCGCGATGGTGGTTAAGGTGTTATTGCTGATTTTTGCAATCCCGGGGATTGCACTGACATAGATGTTTCCCGCGGCGTCAAGCGCGATCCTACGGGCGTCAATATTTCCTGGTATGGGAGCTTGGAAGCCGTTTATCGCGGTTATGACCTCGTTGGATACCTTGTCGATCCCGCCGTCGGAAATATAGAGATTGGCTGCCTGGTCAACCGCAACGCCCTGCGGGTAGTTTAGATAAACCTGGGTAGCAGGGCCTCCGAACCCGGCTCCGGAAATAAATATTGGGGATCCAGCAACCGTTGAGATTGTGCCTCCTGCAACCCGGCGAACAAGCCCAAATTGTTCAGCAAAACTATCTGCAATGTATAAGTTGCTACTGGAATCGAGTGCTAATCCCAGCGGCCCGTACAACTCCGCGCTCGTCGCTGGACCGCCATCGCCACTATGACCGCTGGTCCCATTACCGGCGATGGTCGAAATAATGCCGTCCGGCGATACCTTGCGCACGCGATAGTTCAGGCCATCAGATATAAACAGATTTCCTTGCGCATCAACCGTGACGCCAAGGGGTTGATTTAGTTCTGCCGCGAGCGCCGGCCCCCCGTCGCCGGAATAGCCCGCTGTGCCGGTTCCCGCGTAGGTCGAGATGATTCCCGCCGACGTGATCTTGCGGATCCGGTGACCTGCATCGGCTACGTAGAGATTTCCATTCCGATCGATCATCACATCCTCTGGAAACGACAATTGCGCTTGAACGGCCGGGCCGCCGTCCCCGGAGAATCCGCGCTGGCCTGTCCCCGCAATGTTACGAACCGCATAGACCGCATTGGTACTCGTTGTAAACGACCATATCGGTGAAGTCGCATTTCCAGAGGTGTTCCTTGCCACCACTTTCCAGTAGTACGTCGTATTCGGAATTAATCCGTTGGGCGCGCATTGGAGCGTGGTAACGGTTCCCCAGAAGGAAGGCGGAGATGAAGTCCCGAAGTAAACGTCGTACGAAGCGGAGGAAGTTTGTGTTTGATTCCAACTGACGGATGTACTTACGCTAATAGACGCTGACTGATTCGATGGTAATTGTAAATCCGGAACAGCGGGTGGGTTTGGGATCACCACCACGGTAATGGGTGCTGAGGTCGAACCCATAAGGTTGCCCCCCACATAGATCGCGGTGAGGGCATGCGTCCCAGGAGAGAATCTCAGAGTGGAAGTCATCGTGCCGGTGGTGTCCAAAACTCCCTCATATACAGGATATGGAGCGCTGGCGTCATAGATGTTCAAGCTACCCCCCGGGACATTTCCATTGAACTCCGTTACATGTGCCGTCAAGGTAATGCTCGATCCTTCGGTGACCTGCAGTGCCGACGCGGTGAGCGTAGTCATGGTGGCCAGCCGGAAATTTTGTTCAAAACGAGGCGACGTTGATGGAGCCGAGTCCGGTGACGAGGTCATATCCGGGACCTGCGTTATAGCCGAGCGACCCGTCAACGCAATTGGGCGTGCCGTTGGCGCACGGAACGCTGTTGTTACCGGAGGTCACGTCGTGGAAAATCGCGACGTCTCCTGTTGGGGTCGGGGCGGCAGCTAAGACGTAAAGCGTGGGATTAATGTTGCCGAGGCGCACGCCAGGCGCTAGGATTGCCATTTGCTGCTGCTCCAGCGCGAGCATACCGGCGAAAACCGGAGCGGAGACTGAAGTGCCGCCACCAGTATAGGTCTGGCCTCCGCTGATGAGCAGGAATGGGTCGTGATTAGGGGAGGCGGTGAACGCAAGGTCTGGCACATCGCGGGCACCGTCGTTGGGCACTCCCGGTCCTATTTGCCATGCCGGTTTCGCGTAAAGCGCGCTCGCACCGCCGCCGCTGGCTTCCAGGTGCAGAGTAGGGGATGTGTCGTTCCAGGCTATCTCTGGGATGTATCCGTTTACTGAAGAGAAGTCGTCGCCATTGGTGGGCTGCCAGCTGTTGGGTTGATCGTTAAACTCTGTTCCGCCAATCCCTGTGACCTCCGGAAAGGAGGCAGGCAAATTCACCGCCAAGCCCTGCGTAGCTGGATAGGAACCTTGATCGCAAGCAGCGGCGCCCGCATCGCCCGATGCCGCGACCCAGGTCATACCCTGTGCATTTGCCTGTTGTGCCAAGTCGCGAAGAGCGGCGGCAGAAGCTGCTGGCACACCGGACTCGCAAGCTGTGTAGCTGGAACTGAGGATCGTCGCAAGATTTTGGTCGATTGCCTGCTGGGCCGCATCGAAAGCATTTTGCGCATAAACATAGACGATGTTGGCCTGTGAAGCTACTGCACCCGACCACTCTAGATCGAGATCCGCCTCCAGTTCGCCTCCACCGGAGTCGATTCCCGGGTCTTCACCGACCAAAAGCAGCTTGGGGTCGTTGAAAGGCAAAAGAAAGGTACTTCTGAATTTCTCGATATCTGCCAGCTTGATGTCTGACTGCCCAACGACCGCAATCGTCTGCCCCTGTCCCAAGGAAGTCGTGCCGCTGTACGTGTAGATTCTTGCAAGGTCCTGCGGCGCAATGGCATGGGTACCGTTAGGCGCCGTGTACAGCGGCTCAAATTTTCCAGAATGAACGGGAAAAAAATCATCCAATCCGCGAATGCCGCCAATGAGCGGCTCAAACGGTGCGGGTATTGCGGGAGGCTTGGAAACGGCGAAATGCATTTTGCCGTCGATTCGGTATCGGTGAATTTCCGTCTGAAACGATTTCTGGACCTTGGCCGCAGTACCGCTGAATGCGATCCAGCCTCGACTACGCGCTGTCGCATCGACAATGAAGCCCTCAGCTCGCAACCACGCCGCTACCTGGTTAACATCATCAGACGTTATCCCAAAGCGTTCCGCGAACTGCTCTGGGGTGAGCCACTTATGGAAATCTGCCGATGACGGATCTTGCTGGTCTCGCAGCAACTGGTCAAGCGCAGCGTGCTGCTCAACCGTGCGCCTAAACGACATCGTAATAGAGGGCAGCCGTTTATTCGCGTCCACAAGCCCTTGATCATCCTCGGGCCGGATCTTCGAACTGATCGTGCCCTCAAGTCGGACGAAACCAGACTGTACCTGACCATTGGCACCGGATAAGAAAGAGAAAAAAATCAAGAACGCCGCTTGGCAGGTGAACAACCGGCCTGGAACCAACCGCCGGGATATATCGGCACGCAGATAGGAATGGAGGTTTACATACATTTTAGATCAGGGTTAGATCGCACGGAACATGCATTCAATCCACAACGGCGAGTACCAAAGGCTCTTCCGCAAGAGATTAAGGATCCGCTTTGAAGCAGGCGCGACGAATCAGGACTGGGCTCGTGACTGCTAGCCGTCGCTTGGTCCGTATAACGCGCCACTCGGAGAATGGGTTGGATTCGGACGCTGAGGAGTCGCCCCGCGAACGGCGTTGTGGGAGATCGGTCCAGTAAGTTGCCGTCACGTAAACTTGACGAAAAACATCTTACCCGCGGATGTGCCGAGGGCCGGCGGGAGACTCGCAGGTCTATCTGCCAGACTAATTCGCGATCTCGCTGAGACTGCAACTGGCCTCCAGGACCATCTAACTTGTGAATGAGTGCTAAGATCTTTGCGATGCCGACAGAACAAATTCTTGCTCTTCTGATTGAAGAGCGAGACAAGCTGAATCGAGCGATTGAAGCTCTTCAGGGGCCGACGAAGCGCAGAGGCAGACCACCGCTGAGCGCTGCCATTCCCGTTGGTGCTGCTGAAAACGCGCAGCCCGCGAAGAAGAAGCGTCGTACATTCACTGCTGCTCAACGCAAACAACAAGCGGAGAGAATGAAGGCTTACTGGGCTGCGAAGAAAAAGGCTTCGGCGAAGCCCCAATCGAAGGCAGCAAGCAAGCGGAAGAAGACTGCCAAGGCAGCATAGCGGTTTTGCAGCGAGTGGAGACCGCCAAGGGGACAGAGCGGGGTCTCAGACCTCGGCGGCTTTCCGCAGCGCCACCGCATTCATGCAAAAACGCAGGCCGCTCGGTTCGGGCCCATCCGGGAAGACATGACCCAGGTGGGCGTCACAACTGTTGCAGATGGTTTCAACGCGCTTCAAAAACGCCGGCCCGTCAAACCGGTAAGCGATGACACTATCCTTGATGGGCTGGCTCTTGAACGTGCCCCCATCGCGCGAGCGGCTGCACAGCATTTACCATTGAGATAAAATCATTCAGCTTCGTTGGGTGAGACACGGGAGTTTCAACATGCCTATGCGTGCACCAGTACTCGCCTTGTTGTTTGCATTCAGGCTCTGTGCGGCCGAAACACAGGGTGCCGCTCTTCAAGGCGATTCAGAAATCGGATACCCCGGCGGTGAAGCGGCTGCTCGACCGCGGCCTCGATGCGAATGCGCGAGACGCCGAGGACACATCCGCGCTAATAGCCGCGGTGCTGTTGGCCGACGCAAGTTGCGTCAAGCTCGTGCTCGATCATGGCGCCGATCCCAACGCGACCGACAAGTCGGGCGCTACGGCTCTGATGTGGGCTGTACCCGATATCGCCAAGACCAAATTGCTCATAGTGTCCGGGGCAGACGTTAATGCATCGTCTAAGAACCTCGGGCGTACACCGCTTCTGATCGCAGCCAGCTATCCAGGATCGGTGGCCGTTTTGCAACTATTATTGGATCACGGCGCTAATCTCCATGCCATAGACCGTAGAGGAATGCACGCGCTGGGCAGGGCAGCGCTGTCGGCTGATGCGGACTGGTGGGAACGATATTGGAGCCAAAACCTGCTGGGCGCGAGCCTGGCTGGTCAGGGCCAATATGCCGAAGCAGAGCCACTATTGATTTCTGGATATCAAGGCATGATGCAACGGAAAGCCGCAATTCCGTTGGACGACCGGCGGGTTTTATCCGAGGCGGGAGAGCGGACCGTTCAACTTTACGAGAACTGGGAGAGGCCGGAGAAGGCGTCGGAGTGGCGCCAGAGGCTCCGGCCAGAGTAATGTTCGTTCAGATCGGTGTCGGCCACTTTTAGTTAGTAGCCGTAGGGCGACACAACGCCGCAAGGGGGAATCCAGTTGCCCCATTGGTCATAGTAGCCGGAGGGGCTGCAATACCCGCCGCCATAATAGCCAGAGCCGCCGTAGACGCCGAAACCGGGGTATCCGTAGCCGTAGCCGTAACCACGACCGTAACCGCCACCACCGTAGTAGCCGCCCCCGCGACCACCGTAGTAGCCGCCGCGACCACCGTAGTTGCCACCCACGCGGCCGCCGGAGAAGCCCCGTCCACCGCCACCGGAGAAGCCCCGCGATCCGCCACCAGAGAAGCCCCGTCCACCACCACCGCCGCCGGAGAAGCCCCGTCCACCACCACAGCCGCCACCGCGATGCTGGGCAAAGATGACGCTGGGACTCACGAGCATCAGTGCGCCGACGAGCATCGTAGGCACTGCAAACTTAAACCGCGCCAGGATGGATTTCATAACAACCTCCAACTTTCAACGTTCCGTAGCGCATTCGAACAACCATGACGTAAGACGTTGATAGGAAGAGAGGTACACGTTTGGATCGTTGACTGTTTACCACCAGCATGGTTGGCATAAGCCACATTGCCCGCTTCGGGGCCGCGTGAGGAATGTGCGATAGAGTGCACCGATGCGAAGAACGCTCCTGATACGCACCTTCGCCGTTCGTTGCGGCGCTCGGAGGCGCTTGGCTCACCTACACGCAAAATCAGCCAACGCCTCCGCCGATCGACATTCAAAAAGCTCAAGGACGATCTCTGGGTGAGTAGGCCCGGGGAGTCAGAATAGAATAACGTTCGCCGGCACCGCCGAGGTCGGTCCCGGGGCGCAAAGTGCGGTTGTCAACTGTTGTGGTGGCTTACAGCGGTGAGTGCCGGGAACATGATTGACTATAAGCATGGCCGGTGACACATCACGAGAGCTGCTTCAGGCGGATTTGGACCGGAGCCGCGACAACCTTCTGCGGTTCATCAGGCTTGAATTTGAGATGTCAGAAACCCTGTACGGTCTCTTGAAACAGACCGAGAGTAAGAAGCACCGCAAGAGACTGAGGAAAGACGTGCGAAAAGCGAGAGTATCCATTGTCCACTTCAGGCAAAAGCTTGGCACAAAGGAAGGCGACGCCGAAATCGACGAGTTCCTC
>Ga0182024_10019686_pt1 | contig 12409 bp, 8 predicted proteins | sample P32metaG_FD_120480 | JGI IMG/M metagenome (GOLD analysis project Ga0182024, IMG submission 120480) | Permafrost microbial communities from Stordalen Mire, Sweden - P3-2 metaG (Illumina Assembly) | ecosystem: Environmental > Terrestrial > Soil > Wetlands > Permafrost | place: Sweden: Stordalen...
CGAGATCGACGCATTCTGCGGCTCCGATTCAGGCCCCACGCCGGAACAATACGTCCACATGCTCGCCGACCCGGCGCTCGTGGCCCGCAGCATTCACTATGCGCTCGATAGCCCGCTGGAAGGGACGTATTTCATCGCGTGGAACGAAAAGCAGGGCCGCGACGGGCCGCCATCTCACTTCGCCGACCCGCGGGTGCGCCGGGCGCTGACGATGCTGACGAATCGCGCTCAAATGGTTCGTGATATCCTCTACGGCTACGGGACGATCGCTCACGGCCCCTTCCATCCGCTGCTGGACCAGGGCGATCCCAATCTGAAGCCGCTGCCCTACGATCCGGACGCGGCGATGAAACTTCTGGCCGATGCGGGGTTCGTCCGCAGGGGCGACCGCCTGTACGAACCGAACGGGCAGCCGTTCATCATCAAGCTCACCTACCCAACCTCCAGCGAAATCCGCAAGCGCGCCATCCCGATGATTCACGACACGTTCGCCGCCGCGGGAATTGAAGTCGATACCGATGCCCAGGAATTCTCAGTGTTTGAGCAGCGGCAGGACAACCGCCAGTTCGACGCGGAGGTCGGCGCATGGGGCGGTGCCATTCAGGACGACCTTTACCAGATTTTTGATTCTGTCTACATGGAAGGCGCCGGCGACGATTTTATTCAGTACCAGAACAAGGAACTGGACAGGACCATCGAGGCGGCCCGCACTACGCTCGATCACGACAAGCGCACCGCGCTGTGGCGCAAGTGCGACGACATCCTTTATGAAGACAACCCCTATTCCTTCCTGTGGGTGAATCAGGAAATGGACTTCATTGATTCGCGCTTCCACGGCGTCGAGCCAACCAAGTTGGGTGTGAATCCGTTCCAGGAATGGTACGTGCCCAAGGCGCTTCAGAAATATTCAGAGTAGGATCACGCGCCTCATGCTCACCTACATCCTCCGACGCCTCCTGCTGACTTTTCCGACGCTGATCGGCATCACGGCGCTGGTGTTTTTCTGTCTGGCGGCGTCGCCGGGCGGAATCGGCGGGCCACTGCTCAAGGACCAGCGCAGGCTCGACACCGTCGATGCCCGCCGCATTCAGGAGTATTACCAGAAGCGCTACGGCCTGGATAAACCGGCGATCGTGCAATACGGGCGATGGCTGAATCTGATCTCGCCGGTCGGCTTTCAACTCAAGGATGACGGAACGCTGGGGTCATTCGGATTCAAATGGCCGAGTCTGGGGGAGAGCATGGGCCGCCACCGGCAGGTGGCCAGCGTGCTGGCCGAGGCTCTTCCGCTGACGCTGTTGCTCAACGCCATCAGCATTCCCGTTGTCTACGCATTCGGTGTCCTCAGCGGAATCGGTTCAGCCAAACGGCGCGGCCAGACGTTCGACACGCTGATGGGCGCCTCACAACTGGCGAGCTGGTCGATTCCGACGATCTGGGCGGGCGTCATGCTCATTGGATTCTTCGCCAATCGCCAATACTTCGATTGGTTTCCGCCCGCCGGCCTGCATGAGACCGAGGCGCTGAACATGGCGTTTCTGCCGCACTGGACTGCCGCCGGCTGGGAGCGCGGATGGCTGCTGGACGTCGCATGGCATCTTGTCCTGCCGGTCATTTGCCTCAGTTACGGCGGATCGGCGTTTCTCACGAAACTGACGCGCGGGTCGATCCTGGAAAACCTCAGCGCCGATTATGTTCGCACCGCGCGGGCCAAGGGGCTGAGTGAGAGCGTCGTGTTGTATCGTCACGTCTTCCGCAACAGCCTGCTGGCGCTGATCACCATCGCCGCGAGCATTCTGCCGGCGCTGCTGAGCGGGTCGGTGGTGGTGGAGACCATTTTCAGCATTCCCGGCATGGGCAAAATCGCCGTGGAGGCCGTGCAGAACCGCGATCGCGAACTGACTTTGGCCGTCACGCTGATCGGCGGGGTGATCACTTTGCTCAGTCAGATTCTTCGCGATGTTTTGTACGCCGTCGCCGACCCCAGGGTGGCGTATGATTGAGGCCTCGCTGCAACTGCCCGCGACGGTGGAATCACGCGGCTATGCGCGCGACATCACGGGGCGCGTCATGCGCCGATGGGGCGCGAGAATCGGCGCGGCGTGGATCGTCTGTCTGGTTCTGCTTGCCGTCTTCGCGCCGTTTCTGGCCACCAGCCACCCGCTCCTGATGAAATCGGCCGGGAAGTGGTCCAGCCCGGTGCTGCAAAGCCTGGGGCCATCCGACGTGATCCTGCAGGCGGCATTCTGGATGGCGCTGATTCTCTGGCCGATGCGCCTATCCGTGAAAACCAAAGTCATCGCCTGGCTGGCCGTCCTGATCGTGACCGCGATTCCATCGATCAACTCCCTGCATCCGCCGCAGCTTTTCGTTTACCAACACTACCGGGACGCCGTGCGCAGCGGAAAGATCGAGCAGGTCGTTTTCGCTCCCGTTCCTTTTTCGCCGCAGGATCATTTGCGCGATCAGGAGGACATGCGTCTGCAACCGCCGGAGCACGTTCACTGGATGGGGACGACCGACAACTCCGCCGACCTGCTCAGCAACATGATCCACGCGACGAGAATCGCGATCTCCATCGGGTTCATCTCCACGGGCATCGCCGCCGTCATCGGCGTGGTGCTCGGCGGGTTGATGGGATATTACGGCGGCTGGATCGACCTGCTGGGCATGCGCGTGGCGGAGATTTTCGATTCGATTCCCACGCTGCTCCTGCTGCTCTGTTTCGTGGCGATTTATCCGCCGAACCTTTACATCATGATGGCGATCATCGGCGCGACCAGTTGGGTGGGCTACGCCTATTTCGTTCGCGGCGAGTTTCTGAGCCTGCGTGACCGCGATTTCGTGCACGCCGCCCGGGCCGCCGGCATTCCGCTCCCCTCGATCATTTTCCGCCACATGCTGCTCAACGGCCTGACGCCGGTGATCGTCACCGCCAGTTTCGGCGTGGCCAGCGCCATCCTCATGGAGAGCACGATCAGCTTTCTGGGCATCGGGCTGACCGACGAATCGAGCTGGGGCGCGCTGCTCGAAGAGGCGCTGGGCGGCGGCGGGACGTTTTACTGGTGGATCGCGCTCTATCCCGGCCTGGCTATTTTTCTCACGGTCTTCGCGTACAACCTGATCGGCGAATCGCTGCGCGACGCGCTGGATCCCAAACTCGGGCGAATGATGTGAACAAACCATTGCTGGAGATTCGCGGACTGACGGTCGCGTTCGACACCGAGCGCGGTTCGGCGCCGATCCGCCCGGTGCAGGACGTGTCTCTCTCCATCTTTCCCGGCCAGACGGTCGCATTGGTCGGCGAAAGCGGCAGCGGGAAGTCCGTCACCGCGCTCTCTGTCTTGCGTTTGGTTCCTTCACCGCCGGGCCGGACACTTTCCGGCGAGATTATGCTGGAGGGAACCGACATCTGCCGCATGAGCGAGAAGCAGCTTCAGCACATGCGCGGCAAGGACATCGCGATGATCTTCCAGGAGCCGATGACATCGCTGAATCCCGTCTACACCGTGGGGGATCAGATTCTTGAGGCCATCACGCTTCATCAGAAGGTTTCCTTCCGCGAGGCGAGGAAGATCGCCGCCGAGGCGATGGCAGCGGTTGGAATTGCCGATCCAGAGGAGCGACTCAAGACCTATCCGCACCAGCTTTCCGGCGGAATGCGGCAGCGCGTGATGATCGCCATGGCCCTGAGCTGCAAGCCGAAATTGCTGATCGCCGATGAGCCGACCACCGCGCTGGATGTGACCATTCAGGCACAGATTCTGGAACTGTTGCGCCGATTGCAGCGCGAGACGGGCATGGCCATTCTGCTCATCACGCACGATCTGGGCGTCGTCGCGGAGAATGCTGATGTCGTCGCCGTAATGTACGCCGGGCGGATCGTCGAGTTCGCCGGCGTTGAGGAGCTGTTCGATCATCCATTGCATCCATACACGCGCGGCCTCTTCGCCGCGGTGCCGAGATTAGGACAGGCCAGTGCCCGACTGGAGGCGATTCCCGGAACCGTGCCGAACCCGGCGAATTTTCCCGCTGGATGCAGATTCCATCCGCGCTGCGCCCTGACGCAGCAGATCGCCGCGGAATCCGCGGACGCCGTGCAGGTGAATACCGATCACATCCTGGCGATGGTGGCGCGGCCGTGTGTGCAGCAGGAACCGCAACTGCGGCAGGTCAGTCCCGGTCACTGGGTCTCCTGCCATTTTGCCGACCATTACGCCGCCGCCGCGGCCTCCCCGCCCAGTTTGGAACATCGCCGTGAGGTTGTCGTCGAATCGCTGGCGGCGCGGGAGGTGGACGCTTGAAGCACGAGCCGCCGCATCAGTTGCTGGAGGTGCGCGATCTTCGCGTCTGGTTCCCCATCCAGAGCGGCGTGCTGCGGCGAACCGTCGGCTACGTCAAGGCCGTGGACGGCGTCAGCTTCGACGTGAGCAAGGGCCGAACGCTCGGCCTGGTCGGCGAAAGCGGATGCGGAAAAACCACTGTGGGACGGGCGATCCTTCGTCTGATCCGCCCCGGCGGCGGCCTGGTTCAGGACGGAAGCGTCCGATTTCAGGGCCGCGATTTTTTTGCCTACCGCGGAAGCGAACTCCGCCGGCTCCGGCGGCACTTGCAGATTGTTTTTCAGGATCCCGTCAGCAGTCTCAATCCGCGCCTGACGATCGGCAGCATCATCGGCGAGCCATTGACGGTGCACGGCATCGCCAAGGGGAACAAGCGGCGGGAGATGGTGGCGGCGCTGCTGGAGCGCGTCGGAATGGACCCCGATTATGCCCGCAGATATCCCCACGAATTCTCCGGCGGCCAGCGGCAGCGCATCGGCATCGCCCGCGCGCTGGCGCTGTCTCCGGATTTCATCGTCTGCGACGAGCCGGTCTCGGCGCTGGACGTGAGCATTCAGAGCCAGATTCTGAACCTTCTCGCCGATCTTCAGAAGGAGCGCGACATCGCGTTTCTGTTCATCGCGCACAACCTGGCCGTGGTGGAGCATTTTTCGCAAGACGTGGCGGTGATGTACCTGGGGCGGATCGTCGAGAAAGCGCCAGCGCGCGAGTTGTACGGCAATACGCGGCATCCGTACACCAGCGCGCTGCTGTCGGCGGCGCCGAATCCCGATCCGCGTCCGGCGAAGCGGCGCATCGTACTGGCGGGCGAAGTGCCCAGCCCGGCCAATCCGCCGCAGGGTTGCCCGTTTCATCCGCGCTGCCCCCTGACGCGCCACGCGGCGGCGGATGCAAGTGACGACGACACCGTGAATATTCTCTCCGGCGGCAAGGCGGTTCGCGTGCTGCGCAAATGCGTCGCGGAAACGCCGCCGCTGGAAAAAGTCAGTGGTTCCGCCGATCATCTGGCCGCTTGTTGGGTGAATAAATGAAGCATTTCGACTTGTGCGTCATCGGAACCGGCCCGGCCGGGCAGAAGGCCGCGATCCAGGCGGCCAAGCTCTGCAAGCGCGTCTGCATCATCGAGCGCAATCCTGTCCTCGGCGGGGCGTCGATCAACACGGGAACCATTCCCTCTAAGGCGCTGCGCGAGGCCGTGCTGCATCTGACCGGCGCCGGGCAGCGCGGGCTGTTCGGCGAGATCACCCGCGTCAAGCGAAACATCACGATCGCCGATCTGATCTTCGTCAGCCAGCAGGTCATCAACAAGGAACTGGCTCTGATCCGCGATCAACTGGAGCGCAATAACATCGAGGTGATCTGGGGAAACGCAAGATTTGACGGCGAATCCGTCGTTTTGGTCGAGCAGCCCGACGGGACTGAGATGATCAGCGCGGATTTCTTCGTCATCGCCACCGGCTCGCGCCCCGCAAAACCGGAGAGCGTGCCGTTTGACGACACGTCGATTGTCACCTCCGACGAATTGCTGAAGCTGCGCGATCTGCCCAAGTCGATGATCGTTGTCGGCGGCGGCGTGATCGGAGCGGAATACGCCTGCATGATGGCGACGCTTGGGCTGAAGGTGATCATGGTGGAGGGACGGCACGAGGTGTTGGGGTTCCTGGACGGGGAAATCATCGAGGCGTTTCAGTACCAGATGCGCCACGTCGGCATGACGTTGCGGTTGGGAGAAAAGGTTGCCAAGATCGAAAAGCTGACGCCGGAGCAATCCGCGGCCAAGGGCGACCCGGCCGTTCCACTGGTGCAGGCGACGCTGGAGAGCGGCAAGCAGTTGCGCGCACAAACGCTGCTCTACGCGGTCGGACGGCAGGGAAATACCGAGACGCTCCACTTGGAAAAGGCCAATCTCAAGGCGGACGATCGGGCGCGTTTGCACGTCAACGCCGATTACCAGACTGAGCAGCCTCACATCTACGCGGCGGGCGATGTGATTGGTTTTCCGGCGCTGGCCTCAACGTCCATGGAGCAGGGACGTTTGTCCGTTTGTCATGCCTTCGGCGTGCCGACCAACAGTCTGCCGGATTTATTTCCTTACGGCATTTATACGATTCCAGAGATTTCGATGGTCGGCAAGACCGAGTCACAACTTACCGACGCCGGCATTCCTTACGAAGCGGGCATCGCCCAATACAGCGAACTGGCCCGCGGCCAGCTTTTGGGGGACGACACGGGGATGCTCAAACTGCTGATTCATCAGGATAATCATCAAATTCTGGGTGTCCACGCCATCGGGACCGGTGCGACGGAACTGATCCACATCGGGCAGGCGGTCATGGCGTTCAATGGAACGGTGGAGTTTTTCATCAACAACGTGTTCAATTATCCAACGCTGGCCGAGGCGTATAAAGTCGCGGGATTGAACGGATTAAACAAACTTCGTCACGTATAGTAATGAATGATTGAGGAGGCTCTCATGCTGAGAATGATTGGATTTGCGGCAGTCGTGCTGATCGGAGTGGCGATGGCAATTGGCGAAGACACGGACACGCCGCCCGGGCCGAGGACGCAGCCGTCCGTGGTCGCCACGGCGGGTGTGCTCAATTTCACCATGAAGTCGCTGATCGGGCAGGATGTCGCGCTCTCGAAATATCAGGGCAAGGTGATCCTGATGGTGAACGTCGCCAGCAAGTGCGGCAACACGCCGCAGTACAAGCCGCTGGAAGCGCTGTATGAGAAATACGGCTCGCAGGGATTCGTGATCCTTGGTTTTCCCTCGAATGATTTCCATCAGCAGGAGCCGGGAACCGACGCGGAGATTTCGGCATTCTGCACCAAGAACTACGGCGTGACATTCCCGATGTTCTCCAAAGTGGACGTGAAGGGCGACAACATGAGCGACCTGTACAAGTTCCTGACCACGGCCGACACCGATCCCAAGTTCCCCGGCGACATCACCTGGAACTTTGAAAAATTCCTCATCAGTCGCGACGGCCGGATCGTCAACCGCTTCAAGCCCAAGACGCAACCGGATTCGCCGCAGGTGGTCGCCGCGATAGAGGCGGAACTGGCCAAGTAGCGATAGTTGATTACTCTTTGTCGCCTAGCGCAATCAATTGGTCCGGCGTTACTGCGACGATCCCCGGATATCGCGCGAAGTCGCGCGCGTTGAAAGTCAGAATCCTCTCGATGCCTTGAAGCATCATCGCAGCGGCGAGCTTGGCGTCATGGACCGCGACGCCGAGAACCCGCTGAGAGAGCACCAATTGCCGCCACGCTACATAAAGACCCGCTGGTTCCGATGGGACGGCGACAAAACGTTCCAACAAGCGCAGGCGCTTTTCTGTCTGTTCACATGAGAGCCCAAGGCCGCCTCTGGCTGTCGAAGGTCGCGTACAGACGTTCCAGAATTCTGATATGTTTTACAGCGTGGTCAGGATTGTTTCATTGCGTTGTTTGAGCAACCGCAGGGCGGCTCGTGTCGTCTGATGGAGAGGGTCGTCCCGGTGGGTTACTCGGAGCAGGATTCCTGTATCAAGAAGACAGGACATTTAATCGTGTCCCGCATAAATGTCCGCGCGCGACAGGTCGGCGGGGAGCGCGGGCAGCTTCTCAGGGTTGACTGAAAAAAACTCGTCCAGCGCGCGCTCGAAATCCATGGCTGTCTGAGCAGACGGAATTCCAGTCCCGTTTGTCGATGCGAGCTTTTCTTCGACTGCTTCCCGTACCAACGTGGCCAGATCCTTTCCGGTGGCGGCGGATTGATCCCGCAACTTGGCTTCGGTGGCTGGAGGCAGGGAAATCGTCAACGTCATACACACTGCTCCTCAAAATGAATTATAGCACAAAGCCGCCGCCTGAATAGAAGTTTTTCATCTAAGCAGCGTCGCCGCGCGGTCGGCGCCCACGCTGATGACGCGGATCGGCACGCCGGCGAGTTGCTCGATGCGCTTCACGTAGTTTTTCGCCTGAACGGGAAAATCGTCAAAGCGCCGCAAGTCGGCGATCGATTCACGCCAGCCGGGCAGCGTCTCGTACATCGGCTCAACCTGCGCCAGTTCATTGATGTCGGCCCGGAATGGCGTGACCGCTCCGTCCTTGCGACGGTAGCCGGTGCAGATTTTCAGTTCATCCAGGCCGGTGAGCACATCCAGCAACGTCAGCACAATTTCCGTGACGCCGCATAGATCAACCGAATACTTGACGGCCGCCGAATCATACCAGCCGCAGCGGCGCGGGCGGCGGGTGGTGCTGCCGTATTCGTCGCCGCGCTCGCGGATGTACTGGCCGATCTTGTTGTCCTGCTCCGTCGGGAACGGTCCGTCGCCGACGCGCGTCGTGTAGGACTTGACGATGCCGACATAATTCTCGCAAATCGAGGGCGGAACACCGGCGCCGGTAAACAGGCCCAGGGCGCTGCAATTACTGCTGGTGACGTAGGGATAGGTTCCGTGATCCACGTCGAGCAGGACGGCGTGCGCGCCTTCAAAGACGATGCGCTTTCCAGCGCGGGCGGCTTCCAGGAGCAGGGGTGTCGTGTCATCAACGAACGGCGCGATGCGCCGGCCCAGATCGCGCAGCACCGAAAAAACCCGCCCCGCATCCAGCGGCGGAAGATCGTAGAGCACCTTGAAGATTTTGTTGCGCTCGCCGATCACCTGTTGGACGCGGTTTTTCAGCGTTTCTTCGTGAAGAAGGTCAACGACGCGCAGCGCCGTGCTGCGCTGCATTTTGTCGGCATAGGCAGGCCCGATGCCGCGGCGCGTGGTGCCGATGTGCGTTCCCCCGGACGCCGATTCGCGGGCGGCATCCTCGACCTTGTGATACGGCGCGACCACGTGGGCCTTGTAGCTGATCCGTAAATTGGCCGGCGAAATGGCGCATCCCTTGGCCGTGAATTCATCGATCTCCGCGAACAGCGCCTCGGGATCCAGCGCCACGCCGTTGCCGATGACGTTCAAAATGTGCGGCCGAAAAATGCCAACGGGCAGCAGATGCGTGGAATGTCGCTGGCCGTTGAAGCGGACCGTGTGTCCGGCATTGGCCCCGCCGCAGTAGCGGACGACGACGTCGGCCTCCTCGGTCAGCAGGTCAACGATCTTGCCCTTGCCCTCATCGCCCCATTGGAGGCCGAAAACGCAGGTGTTTCCTTTGCGGAATAGGCTCACAGCACATCCTTTCGGAGTGCGAACGTATGGGGGGTGCGCTGGGGTGTCAAGATGGACAAGATTACGCTAATGCGATTGACAAAAGTCACGCAGAGGTTACACTCTGCATACACGTTTCATACCACGATTCATCAGGGCGGCTGCGGATAGAGTTTTGTATTGGAGGGTGTTGTGAAAAACTTCAAGCCGCGAGTGCCGCGCGCGTTGCGTGCGATTAGGTTGTCGGCAATGGGCGTGACCCTGTGCGCGGGCACCGCGCGAGGCGACACATTTGATTGGATCGGGCAGGGGCCGTCGAGCGTCTGGCCTGATCCGGCCAACTGGGTTGATGAAACAAGCCCGGCGCAGAATTCAACTGGCTATCCACAGGCGGGCGACACGGCGATTCTTGGGGGGGACGGAGTAAGCCCAGTCTATCTGCAGTCGGCAAATCTGGCGGTGGATACGCTGAGCATTGTGCAAGTTCTTGTCCTTCCGCCCTCGCCGGGGTTGCTCATATTTCTGCCGGGGCTTAGTAGTCCGTATACGATCTCTTCGTTGCCCGGCGGAGGCGGCGGAAGCACGCTGACTTTGAACAACATCAATCAAAGTGAGACTTCGCCCTTTCTGTTTACGAATCTTGGAACCAATGTCTTTGACGACACTGTTCAGGTGAACGGACCAACTGACGCACCACTCTACACCAACGCGAACATTGATTTCCAAGGTCCGCTCGACGCCCCGGGCGGCTTGGACATGCAGGGCAACGGGTCTCTGGGGCTGTCGTCTGCGCAGAACATCATCCTGCGCAACGCTGCCAACTCGATCGGCGGACCAATCAATGTGTATGGAACCCTTACCGGTATTGAGCCGGCGTCGCTTTCGGGCGCGCCGATCGTTTTGGCGGCGTCAAACTACGGCGCTCCGCTCGGCGACGACGGTTTGCAGTTGTTCAGCGACCAGAGCGTCGCGAATTACGGCAATGACGTCACCGTCAATACCACCTCAACCATCCAGATTGGCCCCGAGTCGGCTTTTAACAATGGCGAGCTTCCGACCACGCCGCTCGGCGACCCGACGGCCGATCAATTCGACATGGGAAATCTCGATCTTGCGGCGGAGAGTTTCTTCGGGAGCCAGGGCGTGGCCTACCTGAGCATTACGGCGACCCGCACTCACGACACGATCTCCTTCCACAGTCTGTCAATGACGGGATCGGCGACGATCACACTGGACGAATCGTCGTATACAAATTCCAGATCGATTGCCGAGGTTGGCGGGATGAGCAGCCAACCGGGCGAGTTTAGTATATTTGACTCTCCGCCGCCGCCGAACGTCTTCACCCTCAACGGCGGCGAACTGGATGTGACAGCGGCCAGCCCCAACTTCGGCGCGAACATTCAGGTGCAGGCCGGACTGCTGGTTGCAGCCGCGGATGGCGCGCTGGGAACCGGATCGACGCACGTGCCGGTCAGCGGTGCGCTGGAGTTTTCGCAGACGCAAACAGATTTTCCGACAGTTGTGGTTGACCAGTTCGGCGCGATCGGCGGCGATCTGACCGGCGCGGTCTATGGGCAGAATGTGACACTGGCCGACGGCGCGATTCTTTTTCCCACGGTCGGGCCGCTTCCAACGCGCGGGGCGGATGGGGCGGTCTATTGGAAGGGGATCACTTCTCTGACCGAGACCGACACGATCGGCGATGATGGGGTCACAAGCATCTATCGCGGCTTGGCGTTCGGTCCGTTCACGCCCGACGGCGGGTTTGTCGGCACGATCAACGAGGAATTTGCCGGGCAGGGCGTTCAGATCGCGGCGACGAGTTACACGGCGATCGGCAACCCCTCCGGCGGCCAGGCGACGTTCAACAGCACGGGGGACGTGACGATCGTGTCGACCGAGGACGGTTTTCAGTACTTCAATAACTATCACCCCGTCCTGCAGAATGAGGTGGATTTTCTCACCGCCCCCGCCGGCACGGCCCGCGTGTTTGATCTCACGGCGCCCGACGATTCGCCGTACAGTGACACGATCTTCCCGAACTTCAATATGCGGGCATCCAACGTCATCCCGGCCGGGTACACCATCAACGTCGAGAGCGGACAGTTTGTGACGGACGAACCTGATTCCGTGGCCGATGGAGCGAAAGTGAACATCGGTGCGGGGGCGACGCTGATTCAGGACGGCGTCGGCGGCACCACTACTGGAGCGTTCGAAATCGAATCGGGCGGACGGTTGTTTGTTTCCAACGACGACGGCGCGCCATCGCACGGCGCTTCTTACATATTCGATCCCGGCTCAGTCATCGAGTTCGCCGGCGCGGGAACGGTGGACATGGGAAGTCCGACATGGCTTTCCCCCAACTCCGATGTTTTGGTGGACGAGGGGAGCAGCAGTCTGGTCGATGCGGGCCTTGTGCTCGGGGCCGGACGGCGGATCAGCACCAGCGATACGTTCTACGGCGGAAACCTTGACGGCGGCACGGGCATCAGCGCCGATCCGAATGCTCCGTCCAATGCGACATTCATCTTCTCCGCCGCGACCGGGGCGACGTTGGAGATCAGCGATCCGATCACCTTCGGTCCGAATCAAACTCTGCAAATCGGCGACCCCAATCCGTGGTCTTACAACGGGCTGGTGCAAAACGGCATCGTGAATCTGAACAGCTCGCAGGCGACAGTCGGCTTTCTCAACATCGCCGCAGGCACGCTGCAGTTGGGGCAGAGCGGGAATCCGGTGTTGCCGTTCAATGTAGTCCAGACGCTGACGATCGGGAGCAATGCCACGCTGGCCGGAAACGGCGGCATTAATGCAGGGAAGATTGTCATTGCCGGAACCATCGCCCCGGGATTCAGTCCGGGCACGATGACGCTGACCGGCAACACAACCATCATGGGCGGGGCAAGCTATCAGTGGCAGATC
>Ga0182024_10019687_pt1 | contig 12409 bp, 9 predicted proteins | sample P32metaG_FD_120480 | JGI IMG/M metagenome (GOLD analysis project Ga0182024, IMG submission 120480) | Permafrost microbial communities from Stordalen Mire, Sweden - P3-2 metaG (Illumina Assembly) | ecosystem: Environmental > Terrestrial > Soil > Wetlands > Permafrost | place: Sweden: Stordalen...
GTCAGCAGCGGCGGGCGCGCTCTCGATATGCGGAGCCGTCGAGCGGGCTGCGCCCCTTCAGCGCGGCTGTGCCGGGGCGATATTTGCCGCCGCGTCGTGTCCCATCGTGCTAAGCCGGTCATCATGTCTGACGCCGCCAAACAGAAAATGACCGTCGAAGAGTTCCTTGCCTGGGCTGAGGGGCGCGACGGTCGATGGGAATTGCAGGACGGGGACATCGTGTCGATGTCACCGGAACGCAGCGCGCATTGGGAAGCCAAAGGCGCCGTCTTTCTCGCGTTGAATGCAGCCGTTCTCCGAGCAGGAGCGCCGTGCCGCGCCGTTCCGGACGGCGCTACCGTGCGGATCACACCGCGCACGGCGTTCGAGCCCGATGCGCTAGTCTATTGCGGGCCGCGGTTGCCGTCCGGCGCAATCGAAGTCCCCAATCCGATCGTCGTCGTCGAAGTGCTTTCGGCAGCGACCGCGGGGCGCGATCACGGCGTCAAGCTCAGCAACGAAATCTCCAACCTCCGCCGCTGGTCGATGGCTTGCGTGGCCTGGCCTACCTGCGGACTCTCGATTACCGAGGCAGAGCGGGCACTCCCCGGCCTGGTCGATCAATTGGAAGTGGAACTGGCCCGCTTGGGCTTGTCGAGCGAAACGTTCACCCTGCGAATGACCGGTTGTCCGAACGGTTGCGCCCGACCCTACAATTCCGACATCGGCCTGGTCGGCCGGGCCGCTCACAAGTATGGCATCTTCGTCGGTGGCCGACTGCTGGGCGACCGATTGAATTTTCTGTTTCGCGACCTGGTTCCCACCGAGCAGATCGTGCCGTCCCTCACCACGTTGTTGACCTACTACAAGCAAGATCGTCATCCGGGCGAAACGGTCGGCGATTTTTGTCACCGCAAGGGAAACGACGATCTGTTGCTGTGGACCGAGCAGTACCAGTCCACACCGGCCGTCTAACCGCAGGGCCTAATCGTCCGGCGATCGCGCAGCCATCAAACCACCCTGCGGCTTTCTGCTTCGAGCCGCTCGACCAAAAAGCCGACGGCCTTCGGCGCCTGCTGCCGGTCGTAAGCCGAGCGATTGCCGCCGGCCGACGTCTCCAGGTCGCACTCGAACGGAATCCCCAGCGCGGCCAACTTCATCCGCAAGCGATCGGCCCCGTTGTACCAGAGCGGATCGGCTGGATCGCAAGCAAACCACAGGTTGCGCGGCCAATTGAGCGGATGAACGTGCAGCGTGGCCGTGTCTTGCCGCGCCCCTTCCGCGTCCGGGTACATCGCCGCGAGCGACTCTTCTTCGTACCACTGCTGGTAGTAGTCGATGGCCGGCGATAGGGCGGCGACGACCGGAAACAGCCGGGGATGCTTCAGCGCCAGCCGCAGCGCGCCTTGCCCTCCCATTCCGGTCCCCAACAGACCGATTGCCGGGGATCGAATGCCCCACCGCTCGGCAATGTCGGGGACAACGCGATCGAGTACGTAACGCTCGGCCGAAACCTGCGGATCGAACTGGGAGTAGATCTTGTCGGTCCACCAGCTTCGTCCGGTCCGAGGGCCAATCACTCGCAGCCCGTGGCGGTCCAGTTCAGTGGCGAAGGCCGGCTGGGCGGCCAAGCGCTGTTGGTCAGCGCCGTGCAGATAGACGATGACGAAGCCTTGGCCGTGGGCCACCGCGGGCTCAAACACGTCGCACGTGTGCCCGGCCACTTCCTGCTCGCTCCAAACTCCCGAAGCTGCCATCAAGATTCCAAAAATTGCCGCGCCATGAATTGCCGCGCTGAAAAGCCGATCTCGCCCGGCGGCCCGCGGTCGAATCTCGCCAGCTCCAGGCCGCTACGATCGGTCGGCCGAGGTGCCACAGTTGCCAGCCGATGCTCGCAGGGATTAACCTACCATAAGAGGCCGGACCGCAAGAGACCGGGGGGCAAAGCCTCCTGGTCCGCTTTTCACCCGGAACCCCGAGCACAATGCCCGACTGCTGGAGCGGAGGCGATGGTCTGCCGCGCGCGGTCAAAACACCGACGGCGAACATGGGGAAATTCAAGCGTTTGCTCGAGATCGTCCACTGGCGCCACGAGCGGCCGGTCGACCTCGCCGTTGCGGCAATGGTCCTCCTGGCGACCATGCTGCTGGGCGCAAGCTACCATGCTCCGCTGGTGGTCTGGTGCACACTGTTGCTGGTCGGAAGCAGCATCTATCTGAACGACGTCACCGGCTGGCTGCGGTTGAATCGGAAATGGGCCAGTTGGCTATCGTTGGCCGCCGTGGTGGTTTGGTGCTTCGAAGCCGGGATTCTGCAAGGCGACTGGCAATTGGTGGCCATCACCTATGTGCTGCTGATCCTGCAAATCATTTTGCTGTTTCAAGCCAAGACGGATCGCATCGCCTGGCAGGTCATGTTGCTCAGCGTCAGCCAGGTGGCCGTTGCCGCGGGCTTGTCACCGGGATTATGGTTTGGGCCCCTCTTGGTCCTCTACACGCTGGTCGGATTGGGAGCCCTCGCGGTGTTGGGGATGGATCGTCAATTGGTCCATGCCGGCGGCGCGATCGTGACGCGTCCCGATCCTGCTCTCGCCTTGTCCGGCGCGCCCGGGGCCGTGGCCAGCGCTCGGCCCCTGGGTCTGCCGGCCGGTGGCTCGATGGCGTTGCGCTTTGAGGCCGGTGCGGCGGTTTGGTCCCGACCGCTGTGGCGCCGCGCTTTGGCCCGGCAAACTGCCGCCATGACCGTTGTGACGTTGGTCCTGACGCTGATTGTCTTTTTGTTGTTTCCTCGCGTCGAGCGACAACGGGAAGAGATGTTCGAAGACCTGCTGCGGACCGTCGGCTATTCGCACGAAGTGACCTTGGGAGACGAGGTCGGTCAGGCCCGGCAGGACCCGGGCGACGTGCTGCGGATCCGATTTTATGACGAGCCGGGACATGTGCCGCTGCAAGTGGCGGGGGATCCGCTTTTGCGCGGTTCGGTGGCCACGAACTATTCTCAAGGCCGCTGGCGGCAGCCCACCCAAGGCCGAGGCCGCGAATTCTTGTCGCGGTCAACGCACTCGTTGAAACCGTTGCTCGCCGAGCATTACGTTCGTCAGCGCATCACGATCGAGCCGCGCGATGACCATACGTTGTTTGGCGTCTTTCCGGCCGGTGCCATCGCCGCCGACGACGGGATTGAAATGGACGATCGCGGCGGCGAATTGCTCAGGGCCGAACGCTACCAATGGCGGCGTTTCGATTACGAGCTCAGCACCCTCGCCATTCAGAATGGCCGACAAGTGGCGCTGGTGCCGGCAGACGACTTCATGCCGCTCGTGCCGCAAGACGACTCCGAGCAATCCGAAGAGAATCCGACCCAATATTTACTGCAAATGCCGGACAAGTCGGCCGACGGCACCGATCCCTTGGCGGGCTTGCGAGCGGCGGCCGAAACCGTGAGGCAAGAGGCCCAGCTCGAACCCGATCAACATTTCGAGATCGCCCAGGCGCTAGCGGCGCATCTCCGCGCGTCGGGCCGTTTCGGATACTCCGACCTGGGTCAGAAACGAACGGCCGCCGTCGATCCGCTGGAGGACTTCGTGACGACCCATCGACTGGGCCACTGCGAGTATTTCGCCGGCGCGCTGGCCCTCATGCTTCGCAGCCAAGGCATTCCTGCCCGCGTGGCCATCGGCTACCGGGCCGGGGAGTGGAACTCCGCCGGCGGCTATTATCATGTCCGCCAACTCCATGCCCACGCCTGGGTCGAAGCCCTGCTCGAACCGGCACACTACGCCGACGAGAGTCGGTTTCCCGGGGCAGATTGGGAGCGCGGTGCCTGGCTCACGCTCGATGCCACCCCCTTCAGCCAAAGTGCCGTGAGCGACGGCCTCAGCCGCGGCCTGTGGGGACGAGCCTGGATGTATGTCGATTATCTGCAAGTCCTCTGGGGCCGCTTTGTCTCGGGTTTGAACTATGCCACCCAACAAGAGGCGATCTATCAGCCCCTGGCTGCCACGTTCAAACGAGCCGGGGAACAATTGAGCAGCTTCGGGGAATGGTTCGGACTGCCAGCGATTTCTGAGCTCGGTCTGATCGGCCGTTCGTGGCTCTGGTATCGCCGGCACTGGTTCAGCTTTTTCGGTGGCTTATCGACCTGCGCCCTCTTGCTCGCCGCGACTGGTGCCGGCATGCTTGCAAAACGCTTGATTCGCCAGTTGGGGCGACTGGCGCGCCGCGCCGTGCCGCTCGTCGGGCCCCGCCCATCGAACAGCGAAATCTACGGACGACTCGAACGCGTGCTCGCCCATCACGGCTATCGCCGTTCCAGCGGACAAACGCCTTACGAATTCGCGCTGGCCGCCGGCGGCGATTTGGCCGAGCGCGCCGGCTGCGGTCCGCTGGCCGCACTTCCCAGACGCGTGGTCGAGGCCTTCTACCGTGTCCGTTTCGGTCGCCGTCCGCTGGACAGCGCCGAAGCCCAGGCGGTAGAACATGCTCTTTCCGCTTTGGAGCGCGGGCTGGGCCAGGCTTCCAGCCGCAACTGATGCCCTTCGGTGGCACGGGGGGGATCCTCCGCCATCGCGCGCCGCCTGCGGCAGCCCGTGTGGCTCGTGCTGGCGCGGTCTTGACCGCACCGCTCGGCAAAAACTCGCTCACAGCCTTTTCCAGTCAGGAACCGACGCGGCGATGAAAATTGGTTTGGTTGGTTATCAGGGATCGGGAAAAAGTTCACTTTTCGAGTGGCTCACCGGCGTACCGGCTGATCCAGCCCTGGCCCACGTTTCTCAGTCGGCGATGGCTCCGGTCCCCGAGCCCCGGGTCGAGTCGCTCTGTACGGTCTACCATCCTAAGAAGGTGACGCTCGCCTCGCTCGAATTGGCCGACACGGCCGGGCTGAGCCGGACGCACGAGGGTAACCCGGCGAAGTTGGGGCTGATCCGCGAGGCGGGGGCCCTGGTCGTCGTCGTCGCGGCCTACGATCCCACCGCCAATCCGCTGGCCGATCTGAACCGATTCGCCGAGGATTTGCTGCTGGCCGACTTGCAGATCATTACCGGCCGTGTCGAGCGACTGCGCGAAAGCACCAAGAAACCCCGACCCGGTCGCGATCAGGAGCTGATTGAACTTGCCGCACTCGAGCCGCTGGTCGAAACGCTCGAAGCTGGCACTCCGCTCCACTCGATCCCGCTCTCCGACGAGCAGCTCAAGGCCACGCGATCGTTTCGCCTGCTGACCGAAAAACCCCGCCTCGTCGTCATGAACCTGGCCGACGACGCGGAGAATTCCGAAGAGCTTTTGGCCTCACTGGCCGGCCAGGGGGCGGTGGCTGCCATCCCGCTTCGGTTGGAAATGGAGCTGGCCCGCATCTCCCCCGCTGAAAGATCCCAGTTTCTCGAGGAAATGGGGCTCACCGGCTACGATCGTGATAGCCTGCTGCGGACGATCCTCGACGTTTCGGACCAGATGCTCTATTTCACTGCCGGCGAGAAGGAAGTTCGCACCTGGATGCTGCGCAAAGGAGGGACGGCGCTCGAGGCCGCGGCCAACATCCACACCGATCTTGCCCGGGGTTTCATTCGCGCCGAAACCATGAACTGCGATGACCTGGTTCGACTCGGCAGCGAGCGTGAAATCAAAGCCGCCGGTTTGGTCCGCCAAGAGCCGAAAGACTACGTGATCCGAGACGGCGACATTCTCAATATCCGCTTCAGCGTCTAAGCCCCACGCCGTGCGAACGGGTGACCGGCAGGCCAGTCCTGACGGTGCCAGCATCTCCTGCGACCCGCTTCTTTCCGCCTACCCGCCCCAATCTCTCGCCTTGGCGGTCCGGTCGGTTTTTCAGCCGTCCGTGCTATCAATCGCCTCCAAGCCATCGCGCCAAGCAAGAAACGGCCCGGAATATGCTCTCTCGGCGGGTGGCATTCTGGAGGCCAAAGGAGCATCCCCTGGATCTTGAGTCATGGACGGTAAGTCATTTTAAAACAGCAGCTTATCGCCAATCAGCAAGTGTGTGACAAGTTGGCAGCATGGCGTCCAGCGGGTGGCCTCGGGTATGGACATCGAGCGGTTTTGAACTAAAGTTAGCGCTCTGCCGGAAAATTACTCCTAAAGCACCGAGTCAACGCAAGGCATGTAACTTATCGCGAGCGGCTTGACATCCAACCGCTCGATGATAACTTAACAGCCTATACTGCGTATTCGTGTCCAATCTATGCAATCGGCAAAAGCTTACAGCAGGGCAGCCAAGTCGTTTTGCAGGGGGAGAAACACGGGTGCACGGCGCGTTGCCAGTGTGCATTAGCGTGTTGAGGTCCCGCCTCGATCGTAAAGCCGTCACGATCGCGGGGGAGAACGTAGGACGGCGTGTTTTGTTGGGTCGGATTGTCTGTGACCCTTACGTTCCGGAACCTGTTATTTGGAGGATTTTAGGATGAATCGAATGTTTGTCTTTGGCATCGCGATTTTCTTCGCGATCGTCGGCATCGCCCTGGTGGGCGGTGAGAAGGTAGCTGTAGCCGGTCATGGTTGTCATGGCTGCTCGGGCTGCGCGGGTGACTGCGGCGGTGCGCCGGCTCCTGCTCCGGCTGAGTGCTGCGGCTGCGCCGGTCGTCACCGTTTGTTCGGTCACCACCGTCGTCATGGTTGCTGTGGTTGCCACGCTGAGGCCCCGGCCTGTGCGCCGGCTTGTGAGACCCCGGCTGCCCCGAGCTGCGACGGCGCTGCTCCTGCCACGCCTGCCGCTCCGGCCACCCCGCCGGCTCCCGAAGCTCCGAAGCCCAGCAGCGCTTTCAAGCTTTTCCGCGCTCCGCTGGTCAACGTCAGCTTTCGTAATTAATTTCGGCCAGCCCACCAGGCTGGCTGACTTTTGCGAGTGGAAGCCCGCCCTGAGCTTCTCCACTCCAAAAGGTGATACTCCGAAGCCGGATCTCTCGCTGGGATCCGGCTTCTTTTTTTTTCCTCGCCAACTAGGCTAGGACGTATCGCTTGGATGACCGCGCAGGCGCGGCAAAGCGGACCGAAGTCGCCGCCGTGCGGGCGGCCGGTCGACTTGTGGTTAACCTTTCCCGCCCCGCCACTCCGGCTCCTTCCCAATTCCGACTCGACATGCAACCGACCCCCACGCCTCGCGATGTTGGCCCGCCTCCCCTGCCGTCTCCCGAGGTGCGCGGCTGGGTGAGCTTGTTCTTGTTCATCCACCTGTTCTGCGTCGCGGTCGCCCTGGCGTCCTACACCGCCCCTTCGGCGCTCCAGGAACGGCTCCGCACGGTGCTGGCCCCCTATGTGGCGACGCTGAATTTCGATCTCAATCCGAACGCTTATCCGACCGGCCGGTTCTATCTGACCCACGATCTGCCGGTCGACGTCGACGCGGTCATCCATGTCGACGCCAAACTGTCCGACGGCGAGGAGCGTTCGATCACCATTCCCGAGCCGGGGCTGTGGCCCCTCGAGCGGCGGCGGCATTATCAGGCGTTGGCCAACGCTGCCAGCACCCTGGTCGAGAACGACGAATATCAGGCCGTCTTGCCGAAGACGATCGCCGGCGCGATTCTCCGCGCTTGGGGGGCAACCGGCGGAACCGTCCGCATCGAGCGCCACCTGCCCTTGCAAATGGAAGAGGTCGCTGCGAGCGATTCCAGTAAGAGCAACCCTTTCGGCGCGACCCACTACAGCACCGTCTACGAGGCACGTGTGTTGGTCTCTCCCACCGGACAGATTGATCTGATCAAGAAGGTCGCCGCCGGCGAAGTGGCCCCCGTCGATAAGAATGCTGCCGACAAAAAACCCAACGACAAAAAGCCCGCCGACAAAAATCCCAGCGACCGGGCCACCGACGGCGATTCTTCCGGCGACCCATCTCCCAGCAATGGCGGGGGCAATTGACATGCAGTGCGGCGTCGCCAATTACTTTCGCAGCCTCGTCGACGGCGTGGCCGACGGCTGGAACCGTTTCTGGTTTACGCCCAGCGATCCCTATCCGCTGGGCCTGATCCGGCTGCTCACTGGCTGCCTCGCCACCCTGCTTCATCTGACGCTTTTGCCCGACGTCGGCCGGTTGTTTGCCGCTGGCGGCTGGCTGCCGCCCGAAGCGGTCGATCGCCTGACGATCCGTGGCGGTTCGACTTCGCTGTTCGATCTTTTCTCCTCGCCCGGCGAGCTGACGGCGATCCATGTGCTGGGCCTGGCGGTACTGGTTTTCTTTACCTTGGGTTTTTGGTCACGTCTGACCAGCATTTTGGCCCTCATCGTGATCCTGTCCGATGTCCACCGGGGCCCGATGCTCACCTCGCAGTTCGAGCCGGTGCTGACGATGGTCATGTGCTATCTCTGTTTGGGCCCGTCCGGAGCAAGCTGGTCGCTCGACCGTCTGCTGGCCCGTCGCCGCGCGACCACGCCCGTGGCCCGGGCGGCTGCCGAAAGTTCTACTCCCTCTTGGGCCGCGACCGTTTCGGTTCGCTTGATTCAGGTCCATTTGGCGCTGCTGATGGCCACCATGGGCGGGGCGAAGATATTCGGGGCCACGTGGTGGGTTGGCTCGGCCGTCTGGTGGCTCGCCAGTCGGCCGGAGTCGCGGCTGGTCGATCTGACCGGACTGGGGGAGTATGCGATCAATTTCTGGACCCACGCCATTGTGGCCGTGGAGTTGAGCTTTCCGATCCTCGTCTGGTCCCGGCTGTTGCGGCCGTTGCTGTTGACCCTGGCCGCGCTGGTTTGGATTTCGTTGGCCCTGCTTACCGGCCAAATCACCTTCGCGCTGATGATGATCGTTGCCAGCCTCAGCTTTTGCTCGCCCGCCTGGCTGCGCGGCTGCTGCCGCAAAGCGGATCCGGCAGCCTGATATCGCGTCCAGTAGGTAAGTGTCCCAGCGCGAGATGCGGCCGCGGCGTGTTGCAATCAACTCTGCCCGCGAGCACAATACGCGCTATCCCCCGCGCGCTCTGGGAACCGCGCAGCCGTCCGTTTTCGCCCAGCAAGGTCTTCCGGCCATGACACACACTCCATCGCGGCGCGCGTTTCTTCGCTGTCTGTCCTCGGTCGCGGCAGGCACAGCGGCCGCGGCACTCGTCCCGACACGGCTGCCGGCAATCGAACCGATCGAGCGCCACGGCGGTCCCAAGTTCAAGTTCAGCCTGGCGGCGTACAGTTATCGCGATTTGCTCACCGGCAAGACGCCTCAACTCAAGCTCGAAGATTTTATCGACGACTGCGCCAAGATGCACCTCGAAGGGACCGAGCTGACCAGCTACTATTTCCCAACCAATGTCGGAGCCGACTACCTGCGGCAAATCAAGAATCAGGCGTTCCGCTTGGGGCTCGACATTTCCGGCACGGCGGTCGGCAACGATTTCTGCTATCCCGCCGGCACGAAGCGGGACGAGCAACTCGCACACGTCAAGCGCTGGGTCGACTATGCCGAAATTCTAGGCGCTCCGGTCATCCGTATTTTCTCCGGCAGCCCACAAGGCACGAGTCCCGAGGAAGCCCACCGCCTGGCTGTCGAGGGGATTGAAGAGTGCTGCCAATATGCCGGCCAGCACGGCGTCTACTTGGCGCTAGAGAATCATGGCGGCTTGACCGCTCGGGCCGAGGACATGCTGCGGATCGTGCGCGACGTCAAGAGTCCGTGGTTCGGCGTCAATCTCGACACCGGCAACTTCCACAGTGCCGATCTCTATGGCGAGATCGCCCAGTTGGCCCCTTACGCCGTCAACGTGCAGGTGAAGATTCTCGTTTCTGGTCCCGACGGCAAGCGGGTGCCGGGCGATTTCGACCGACTGGCCAAGATTCTTTCGGCGGCCGGCTATCGGGGCTACATCGTGCTGGAACTGGAGCTGGAAGAGCCGGGCGATCCGCGCACGTTGTGCCCTGCACTGGTCGACAAACTTCGCCAGGCGTTTCTCGCCTGAAGTGGGAGAAGGTTCCCCTTGCTGCCGCCCGACCGATCGCCTATGCGAGGCGCCTATTCCAGGCCCGAGCCCCAAGTGAAATTGGTGTGCTCGGAGCCCGACTGAAAGATGGCCGGCATCGGAAAATTGTCCTTCTGGCCACGCCAGGTATAGCGATAGGCCGGATAGCCGGGGCCATCGGTCCGCACCCACACCCCGTAGCTGGAGTACTTGAAGCGCGGTTGATGACGGGGAGGCCGAACGACGCTGGGAGCCGGCTGGACGCCCGGCAGGTCGGCCGGGGGCTGGGCCGCCAGGGCCGATGAAGCGGTCAAAGCAAACAGAGCGACACCCAGTATCCATCGCTTCATCGGGAAGTCTCCTTACAGCCTGCGGGCTTTCACCCGCTCACAGCGCTTCGCCCTTGGAGCTTGCCGGCGGCGCCGATCAATGCCCAAGCCTGAAATAATAGTCGGCAGGTCAAGGGGTCGCTCCGCATGCGAAGCGCTAGCGCTAGGCGCTGCTGGCAGCCGTTCTTGGTTGCGCCCTCCGGGTTTGCGGCTTATGACATCGCGTGCCGGCCGTCTTCCAGGCCCAACCGCTTCATCTTTTTATAGAGCGTCGTGCGGTTGATTCCCAAGGTTTCCGCCGTCAGGTGGCGGTTCCAATGGTGGCGGTCGAGCACTTCCAGGATGATTTGCCGCTCGGGTCCGGCCAGAGCCTGTTTGAGCGTCCGCTCGCCGACCGTTTCGATGGCCACCGGCCCTTCAGCGGCAACATGCCGCGGCAGATCCTCCAGCCGGATCAATTCGCTTTTGCCGAGCAGCACGGCCCGTTCGATCACGTTTTGCAGCTCCCGCACGTTGCCCGGCCAGGAGTAGCGCGAGATCGCCGTGACGGCTTCCTCCGAGAAGCTCCGCAAGTTCTTTCCAGTTTCCTCGCAGACGATCGCCAGGAAGTGTTGCGCCAGACTGGGAATGTCGGCCACGCGATCGCGCAGGCTGGGCAGTTCGACGTTGATCACGTTGACGCGGTAGTACAGGTCTTGCCGAAATCTGCCGGCGGCGACCAGCTTGGACAAGTCTTCATTCGTCGCCAGGATCACCCGCGCGTCGACGTGATAGGTCTTGTTGCCGCCGACCGGCTCGAACTCGAGCTCCTGCAGCACGCGCAGCAGTTTGACCTGCATTGCCGGGCTGGCAGTGCCGATTTCGTCCAAAAAGATCGTCCCGCCATCGGCTTGCAGGAATTTTCCGATCTTGTCGCCGGTAGCGCCGGTGAACGAGCCGGCGACGTGGCCGAACAATTCGCTCTCCAGCAAATTCTCGGGCAGCGCGCCGCAGGCCACTTCCACGAACGGAGCGGCACGCCGCGAGCTGCGCCGGTGAACGGCGCGAGCGATCAGCGACTTTCCGGTGCCGCTTTCGCCCGTAATCAGCATCGTGGCCTTGGTGTCGGCCACCGAGTCGATCATGTCGAACACCCGCAGCATACGGTGATCGTGGCCGACGATGTTCTCCATGCCGAACCGCAGGTCGAGTTGGGCCTTGAGGTTCTTGTTTTCTTCCAGAACGGTGCGCTGGGCCAGCGCCCGCTCGATGGCCATCTCCAGCTCTTGGTCGATGAGCGGTTTGGTCAAAAAGTCGAAAGCGCCGGCTCGAATGGCCTCGACCGCCGACTCAACGGTGCCGTAACCGGTCAGCAGAATCACCGCGGTTTGGGGATGGTGCTCGCGGCAATGGGCCAGCACCTCGAATCCGTCGCGGTCTCCCAGTCGAATGTCGGACAACACGATGTCGTACGGCTTCTTTTCGATCGCCGCCACGGCCGTCGCATAACTGACCGCAACGTCAACGCGGTATCCCTGCTCCCGCAGCCAATCGGCCATCGACTCCAACACGCGGTGATCATCATCCACCAACAGTAGCGATGCCGATTTCATATTCGTCTCTCCCCACGCCATGGCCCAGGTGCGGCGTTTTTCGGGCTATTTGCCCCGCTCGCCGTCCACCGCGCTCCGGCCGTCAAAACGCCGTCGCGGCAGTACACCCGTGCCGACCGTGGCCTGATGTTTGTAAAAATGAAAAACGTTCCGGCGGAGACTCGGCCAACCGAGGGTTTCCGCTCGTTCACTCAAGCCGTCGGCGCGGGGGAGCCGCGCACTCTCGATCAGGGAAAATCGAACTCTCGAGTGTCGCTAAATATCTACGTCACAGGTTGCCAAGGGTCAACGCGGGCCAAAGACGCCACCCCGGGGCCGGTAAGCCGCGGGGGCTGATCGGCACGGCGTAAGGCTTTAGCGTTGCCGACGCGGGTCCAAACCGGCCCAGCCGCGCCGGCCGGTGTTTCCGGCAGTGGCGGAAACATTGGTGCCACCGTGACCCTTGAACTATGGCAGGAGAATGCCGCGCGCTCCGGTCTAGGAGCCCTTCGCGACCCCCCATAGTGGGTGGTCGCTTGGAATGCAAAGCGGCACTTTCGCCGAGCCCCAGGGGGTTCAAACCCGCGGAAAAGAGGACGCTTCGCATGAGCATTCGTATGTTAGTCGTCGACGAC
>Ga0182024_10019688_pt1 | contig 12408 bp, 11 predicted proteins | sample P32metaG_FD_120480 | JGI IMG/M metagenome (GOLD analysis project Ga0182024, IMG submission 120480) | Permafrost microbial communities from Stordalen Mire, Sweden - P3-2 metaG (Illumina Assembly) | ecosystem: Environmental > Terrestrial > Soil > Wetlands > Permafrost | place: Sweden: Stordalen...
CATCGTGGAACACGGCGACGTAATACGCGGCGACCACCGGGAGGATGCTCGTGCGCTGCACTACGCTCGGCCCGTTGATGACGATGACCACCGGCCGGTGCCGCGCGACGTACGGCCCGATGTCGCCGCGCTTGCCGAGCAGCACGTCATCGTTGAACAGGCCAACGGTGGGCAGCACGGTGTCGAGCGGTGTTATGAGGTAGATCCATTCGTCCGCGACATTCCACACCACCGCTGACGAATTCGCGTAGTGGTGCGCGTCGAGCCAGCGGGTGATCGCCTGGTCGGCGACGATGTTGCCCGAGAACGTGTCCTGCCAACGGCCGCGCTCGGCGCTGCTCACCAGGCTCGCATAGCCGTTGGAGTAATAGGTGGAAAGGCTTCGCCCGTTGATCCAGAACGAACCCGCGTAGGACCCTTCCGCCGCGGCGACGACAACGCCGAGCGCCATGAGCGCCGACCCCACCCAGAGCCGCGGTTGCACCTCGGGGACGAGGACCTTCCATCGGCCCCACGGGGTTGCAACGAGCGCGGCACAGATCCAGGGAATCGACGGCAGGAGCAGGTGCGGGTAGGGAAAATGCGCGGCTCCGGCGACGCTGAGGTCAACGCCGGCCAGCATCCACAGCATCCAGAACGGGTTGCGTGTCCGACGCGCGATCAGCGCTCCTCCCACAACGACCGCGAGAACGCCCACGGCAATGCCTGCAAAGTGCAGCACGCGCGTCATCACGTTCTGCGGGAGGGCGTTGTGGACGTAGACGCTCGTGTAGAAGCCGACGATGGCGAACCATGTGGCACCAATGCCCGACGCGATGACCGTCGGCACCAACCAGAGCAACGTGACGGCCAGTCCTGTCCCCACGAACCGCGCGAGGTCCAGCCAGCGGCCGGGGCGGGCGATCAGCAGGATCACGGCGATGACCAGGACGTCCGCGATAACGGTCTGCTGCATCCCCAGGGCGATCGATGCGAGGAACCCCGCCACGTACGGCGCCCAGCGGTGCCGGCACGCCCACCACGGCGACGCGATGCTGACGAGCATGAGCATGCCTGCCCAGGTCATCGGACCGATCAGAGCCGCCTCCGGCAGGAACAGCTCCGAATCGAAGATCGGCGGCCCGATGATCAGTGCGGCGAGGACGCACGCGATTCCCGCGCGACGCCGCGACCCGGTGAGCTTCGCCACGCCCCAGCCAACCGCGAGCACCGTCGCGATCGCCATCGCGAACGGGACGAGGTGGATCGCCGCCTCCGAGTATCCGAGGAAGTGGGTGACGATCCCGTAGATCCAGTACTGGAGCGGCGGCTTGTTGTCCCAGGCTCCCGGCGACCTGTACAGATCACCGCCACCGAAGATGGTGCGTCCGACGTATGCATACGTGCTCTCGTCGGAGTACCAGTGTGGCTCGAGAAACGCGGGGATGCGGAACGCCACGACAAGCGCCGCACCGGCCGCCATTCCGGCCCAGGGGGGAGACGTTGCCGCATTGTCCGGCGCGGAGCCAGGGGAGCCCGTCATCTGCGAAATACTGCCTTCCCACGTACCGTTTGAACCGTCTGGCGCCCCCGGTAGGAGTCGAACCCACGACCATCGAGTTAGAAGCTCGCCGCTCTATCCGCTGAGCTACGGGGGCGCGCCGGGCGAGTGTACCTGCGGCGAATTCATCCGGATCGCCGACCACCGCGCCATATAATCGCCGAGCCTCCTCTCTGGAGTCTCATGGTGGCCATAGCTCAGCTGGTTAGAGTGCCAGGTTGTGGCCCTGGAGGTCGCGGGTTCGAATCCCGCTGGCCACCCCATTCCCTCCTTCCTCGCTACGGTCGCCGCCGGGTGCGACAGGCTCCGGACGCCCCCAACGCTAGACTCCTCAACCATGAATGACGATCGCTGGGACGCCGTCGACGCGTACGCCACTGGCCTGCTCCAACCCGCTGATCCGGTGCTGGACGCGGCGATCAAGGACAGCGCGGAGCTGCCGAACATCGCGGTCTCGCCCGCGCAGGGGCAGTTCCTGCATGTGCTGGCGCAAGCGATCAAGGCCCGAAGGATCCTCGAGATCGGCACGCTCGGCGGGTACAGCGCGATCTGGATGGCGCGAGCGCTTCCGGACGATGGGCGCCTGATCAGCCTCGAGCTCGATCCGCACCACGCGGAGGTGGCCCGGCGCAACATCGCGCGTGCCGGGCTGGACGCCAAGGTGGAGGTCCGCGTCGGCGCCGCGCTCGACAGCCTAGCGGCGCTCAGGGAATCGGGCGGCGAGCCATTCGATCTCGTCTTCATCGACGCGGACAAGCGAAACACGCCGGCGTATTTCAGCACCGCCGTCGATCTCGCGCATGCCGGCAGCCTCATCGTCGTGGACAACGTCGTGCGCCAGGGCAAGCTGATCGAGACCGAGACCGACGATCCGGATGCCGAGGGCATGCGCCGTCTCATCGAGCAGATGGGCGCCGACCGCCGCCTCAGTCCCGCCATGATCCAGACCGTCGGCGTCAAGGGCTGGGACGGGTTCGCCTTCGCCCTGGTCCTGGAGGCTTAGACAGGCACCAGCGCGCCGGGCGCTCCGAGCGCCGAGGCTGCGCGCCGCGCCGCATCGGTCGCGACGCTGATTGGAACGTCGCCGCCGCGGAGCAGGGCATCCGCATGCGGGAGCCACGACGCGTCGTCGGCCATCGCCGCGACTGCGGGGTCACCGCCCAGGCGGCACAGATATCGGGACGCGATCCAGCCGAGACGCCCGCTCCCGGTATCGGCGGCGAACTGGTTCGCCTGCTCGGCGAGCCGCGCACCGATGGCGAGCGTGGCCATGCGCCGGGCGATGCGGCGCAACGGCAACTGCCTCGCGTCGGGGTCGTCCATGCTGATGAGCGCGCGGAGCTGCAGTTCCATGCGCTGGAGCGCGTCGATGAGGACTCCACCGAGCGGCGCGATCGGACCTCCGCTCGAGACGCCTTCGACCCGCCGTTCGGTGTCGCCGAGGTAGCCGGGGAGGGCTCCATGCTCGATAGCACGCTGCACATCGAGCGCGATGACGTTGCCCGATCCCTCCCAGATCGCGTGCACGTAGACGTCGCGAAGCAAGCGCGCATCCGGCCAGTCCTCGATGAACCCGTTGCCGCCGCGCACCTCCATGCCCTCGGTTGCGCAGATGCGCGCACGTTCGGTGCCGTGCATCTTGAAGAGCGGTGTCAGGAGTCGCAGCGCGGCAGCCGCCTCGTGATCGCCCGCGTCCGCCCGGTCGGAGAGCTCGGCGACACCCATCGCTGCGCTGAGCCCGGCGACGGAGTCCACCACAAGCTCGGCGAGCGTGTCGCGCATCAAGGGATGCAGGTCGAGGCTGCGTCCGAACGTCGACCGGCCGCGCGTGTGCATCAGCGCCTCGAACGCGCTGCGCCGCATCGCCCCGGCCGTCGCGGTGGCGATGCCGACCCGCGTTGCGTTGACCATGTCCATCATCTGGGGCAGGCCGCGTTCGAGCGTGCCCACTTGCCATGCAAACGCGTCACGCAGACCCACCTCGGCCGACGCCATCGCGTGGGTGCCGAACTTCTCCTTGAGGCGGTGGATGACGAACGTGTTGCGGGTGCCATCCTCGAGCAAGCGCGGCATGAGGAAGAGGCCGAGTCCGCGCGGTCCTGCCGGTGCGCCGGCGGGGCGCGCGAGCACCAGGATCAGATCGCTGTGCGCGCAGCTGGCGAACCACTTCTCGCCCGAGAGGCGCCACGTGCCGTCGCCGGCCGGCGTGGCCGTGCTCTCGTTGGCGCCAACATCGGAGCCTCCAGCTTTCTCGGTGAGGAACATCGCAACCGTGAGGTGGTTTCCGGTGTCATCGATGATCCCCGGAACGAAGCGCGCGGCCAGCGCCGGGTCGTTGCGTTCGAGGCAACGAGCCGCGGCGTCCATCATCCCGATGGGGCACCCCGTGACTGCCTGGTCGGACTCGAGGATCAGGGAGAGCATCGCGGTCACCAGGCTCCGGGATGCGCGATCCGGAAGGCCGCGCCATCCCGGCGCATAGCCGGCGCGCACAGCACCGAACCGCAGCACCGTCGACTCGAGCTCGCGGTACGCAGGATGGAACTCGATCTCGTCGATGCGCTCGCCGCGGCCGTTATACGAGCGCAGCACTGGCGGATGGCGATCGGCTGCCCGCGCCAGCGGCTCGATGACCTGGGGGACCAGCACGCCCAGCTCGCGCAGCGCACCGTCGGCCACCGGCCATGCCGCCTCACCCACCGTACGGCGGGTCAGCCAGCGCAGGTGCTCGTCGGGCAGGTACCAGTCGGCGTCATCTCCGGCCGGGATGTGACGCACGCCTGGATCAGACGGCAGCATCGAGCCCACCATAGCGCGCGGCGATCGTCACCACAGACCGCGCGTTTCGAGCACCTGCTTGAGCACGCGCGGCCGGTCGGTCATGATCCCGTCGACGCCGAGATCGAGGAGGCGCTCCATCTCCGCCTCGTCATCCACCGTCCAGACGTGGACCGGGAGGCCGGCGCGATGCGCGGCGTTCACGAACCGCCTGTCGAGGGTCAGCCGTCCCCAGCGCCACGGCACCTGCAGGCAGTCGGCGTGGAAGCCCGGCATCCTGCCCGATCTTGACGCCACATACGCCATCGCGCTCGCGACCTGGCCCATGGATGAGCAGATCCGCCCGCGCGCCAGCGTCCGGATGCGTGCTACCCGGCGGTCCGAGAACGAGCCGATGCACACGCGGTTGAAGGCGTTGAGCCGGTCCACCAACGTGATCAACGGCGCCACCGTGTCGTCGGCTTTGGCGTCGATGTTGAGGTACACGTCGTCCCACCGGGTGAGCAGCTCCTCGAGGGTCGGGACCACGACCCCCGTGCCACGAAACGGAAAGGTGAGGCCATCGTCCGGGCTGAACCGGTATCCGGCATCCGCCTCGCGAACCTCGTCAAGCGAGAGCGCCCCGATCTTGCCGTCGCGATCAGTCAGTCGCTCGAGGCTGCTGTCGTGAAACGCGAGCAGCACCCCGTCGCGGGTGAGGTGGACGTCGGTCTCGAGATACCGGTACCCAATGGCGACGGCGGCCTCGAACGCGGGCAGCGTGTTCTCGGGGGCTTCGCCGCCGCCCCCGCGATGGGCGAAGGCGATCGTGGTCGATCGTTCGAGAAAAGAACGCTGCGCCATGGACGCGGTCAGGGTAGCCGGACCGCGGCCTATCGCACCCAGGTGCCGGCGCCGGACAGCGCGCTGAAAAGCGGGCGCTGCACCCGTCCGTCCGCCACGCAGACGGCGCCGACACCGCGAACCCGCGCCTCGGCGCTGGCGCGCAACTTCACCCGCGCCCGCCCCCCGATCGCCGGGATGAGGTGCTCCGCCTCCTGCGTCGAGAGGCGGCCGATGAGGCTCGTCTCGTCCGACGGGTCGCGGAGGAGTCCCGGAGTGTCGGCGAAGATGAGCAGCAGCGTCGCCCCGAGCGCAACCGCGATTTCGGCCGCGAGACGATCGCCGTCCACGTTGATGGCCGTGCCGTCCTCTGCCGCGATCGGTGGACAGATCACCGGGGTCATGCCGGCGGCCAGAAGCCTGCCGAGAAGCACCGCATCGACCGAGTCGATGCTCCCCACGTGGTTGTCGTGCAGCACCTTGGTGCGGCCGTTCTCGCGAATGCGCAGCGCCGGCCGGCGTGTGCCGCGGACCACGCCGCCGTCGAGACCGCACAGCCCGAACGCGTTGACACCGAGCTGCCGGAGCCGCTCGACGATGCGCTTGTTGGCTCTGCCCGCGTATGCCATGAGGAAGTGGTCCATGGTCGTCTCATCGGTGAAACGACTGACCTCGCCGCGCTCGGACTCGACCATGCGGGGCGGGCTTCCAAGCCGGGTCGACAGGTTGTCGAGGTCGCGACTGGCCCCGTGCACGACGATCGCCTGCTCGGTGGTGGTGGCGATGTCCTCGAGGAGCGGATCGAGCCGGCGGACGCTGCCGCCGATCTTCACGACGATCATCAGATCGGGTACAGGCCGCCGAATTCGAGCCCGAGCGTCTCGGGGAATCCGTGCCGGATGTTGAATGCCTGCACCGCCTGGCCCGCGGATCCCTTGACGAGATTGTCGAGGGCGGCCGTGACCACCACGCGGCGCGAATGGGGGTCGCGCTCGAAGCCGACATCGCAGTAGTTGGTACCGGTGAGCAGCTTCGGCGACGGCGAACGATGCAGGCCGGTGTGCGCCTTGACGATCCGGACGAACGGCTCCGCGGAGTAGCGAGACCGGTAGATGCGCCAGAGGTCGCGATCGTCGAGGTCGGTGTTGAGGAATGCGTGTGCCGTGATGAGCACACCGCGGACGGCTTCAACGGCGGTCGCGGAGAACGCAACGTCCTGGGTTGCGGGGCCGGCATGGAGCTCCTGGCGGATCTCCGCGGTGTGGCGGTGACCGGTCGGCGCGTAGGAGCGAATCTCGCCACTCCGATGTGCGTGATGCGTCGAGTCCCCGGACTGTGAGCCCGCCGCCGACGAGCCGACCTTCGCTTCGATGACCAGTGGGACGGCGGGGTCGAGGAGCCCGGCGCACGCGAGCGGGGCAAGACCGAGGATCGACGCCGTCGCCAGGCAACCACCCGCGGCGATGAGCGACGCCGTGGCGATCTCGCCGCGGTGCAGCTCAGCGAGTCCGTAGACGGCGGAGCCGAGCAGGTCCGGTGCCGGATGCGCCCAGCCATACCAGCGCGGATAGTCGTCTGCGTCGCGCAAGCGGAAGTCGGCGCCGAGGTCGATGACCACGGGTGCCGATTCGCGGAGCTCGTTGATCATCGCGCTCGACTCACCGTGGCTCATCGCGGCGAACACAACGTCGGACTCACCCAACGTGGCGCGGGGCGAGAAGTGCAGCTCCGTTCTGCCGCGAAGCGGCGGATGGACCGTGGCAACCGGCTTGCCGGCAAGACGCTCCGACGTCACCTGCACCACCTCGACCTCGGGGTGCCCGCCCAGGAGACGCAGCACCTCGCCGCCGGCGTATCCCGAACCTCCGACGAGAGCTGCGCGAATCATGACGGTGCCAATGCGGCTTCGAGGACGTCGACCGCGCGCTCAAGCTCGCTGATCGAGATGTGCTCGCGCGGCGTGTGGTCGAGCTTCGAGTCGCCGGGTCCGTACGCGACCGCCTGGCATCCCCATGCGGGAACGAGCACATTGAGGTCGGACGTCCCGGTCTTCACCTTGATTCGGGGCGCGCCGCCCTGTGCGCGGATTGCTCTGACGAAGCCCCGTGCGAGCGGGCTGCTCCGGTCGGTGCGGATGCCGGGCTCGCTGCCGAGCACATCCAGGGTCGCTGCCGGCGCCGCGGCTTGCGCGACAGCCACAAGTGCGGCCACATCGCAACCGGGTGGCGTCCGGACGCCGAGATCCATGCGTGCCCGGTCGCTCAGCCCGTCGCTCGACGAATCGAAACGGAGCACGCGGACATCGATGCGGTCGAAGACGCCCGCATCGCCGTTCAGCGCATCTGCTCGATCTCGGAGCGCACGGACCACGTCGATGCACCGGTCGGGCGCGCTCGGTTCGCGACCCGCGCCGTGCGCATGCGGCTGAGCGACGGTTGCGCGCAGGCGCAGGCTGCCCTTGTAGCCGACGGTCACCGCATCCCATCCGCTCGGCTCGAGGATGATCAGCGATGACGGCGCGGCCATGGTGCGCGCGAGATGGCGCGCGCCGTTCGATGACGTCTCCTCCTCGACGGCTCCGACGATCACGAAGTGGCGAGCCCCATCGCGGGGCTGCCGGCTGACTGCGGCAATCGCGGTGGCGAGCGGCCCCTTGGCGTCCACCGCCCCGCGTCCGTGCAGACGATCACCCTCGCGACGGACACCGATGTGCCCGGGAACGGTGTCGATGTGCCCGACGAGCGCCACGGTCTCGGCGCCATCACCCCACGACGCGACCACATTGCCCGCCGCGTCGACGTCGGCGTCGAAGCCCGCGCCAAGGAGTCGCGACACCAACATCGATGCAACTGCGTTCTCGTGGCCGCTCGGGCTCGGTATCGACAGCATCGCGGTCAGCAGTTCCGCGACGTCGACGCGGGTGGCCGCGACAACACCGGTTCCCATCACCGCATCACGCTCCGACCGCGACGGGCGCGCCGCGGGCAACCTCACGCACGTGATCGGCCACGCGGCCGGGGATGTCGACGCCGGTCACGTCGATCGAGTTCTTGAACTCCATGGTGGCGTTCACCTCGCCGACCAGCAGCTGATCGCCGTCCTCGAGCAGATCGATGGCGAGCACGCCGCCACCGACCGCCGCAGCGGCACGCAGCGACATCTGACGCAGGGTCGCGTCGATGGGGCAGTCGCGAGTGCTGGCGCCGCGCGCGGTGTTGGTCACCCAGTGGTCGGACTCGCGATAGATGGCGCAGATGACCTCATCGCCGACGACGAATGCGCGGATGTCACGTCCCGGCTTGTCGATGTGGCGCTGCAGGTAGAACAGCGAATGCTCGGGACCGCCGAGCAGGGTCTTGTGCTCGAAGAGCGCCTCCGCCGCATCGCGGTCGTTGATCCGGGCGAGCAGCCGGCCCCATGAACCCGTGACCGGCTTGAGCACGACCGGATAACCGAGATCCTCCGCAGCCTGGACCGCGGCCTCCGGCGTGAACGCCAGCACCGTGTCCGGGGTCGGGACGCCCGCCGCCTTCAACGCCGTCGATGTGTCCAGCTTGCTGGCGCACGTTGCAGCGACGGCGTGCGCGTTGACCGTCGGAACGCCCCACGATTCGAGGACGCGGGTGATCGCGAGGCCGCGAGTCTGCGAGATGCTCCGCTCCAGCACCGCATCCCAGCGCCGTATCGGATGCGCGAGCGTCATGGTCAGCTCGCGATCGTCGACGATCTCGACCTCGATGCCCCGGTGGACAAGGGCATCGCGGAGCAACTTCTCCTCGACCCGGATCCGCGAGCAGAGCAACCCGATGCGCATCGGATCACTCACCCCAGTCGACCTCTTCGGGTGGCGCAAGTACGAACCGCGGGGGATCGAGCCCGACGACCTCGAGCTCCGCGTTGCACTCCGGGCAGCTCACCACCTCACCGCGCTCCACACCGTCATCGACCGGGACCTGCGCGTCGCATTCAGGACACATGCGGTTGCTCCTCGAGCGCGGCCCAGCCGCCGTGCCTGATCAGCTCGATGAGCGACCCGGCTTCGATGATGCGCAGCGCAACCCCTGACGGCGGTTCGCCCTGGAGGGTCAGCGTGGACGTGGTGATGACGCCGGTGAGCGCGTCGACCGTGGCCTCGTCGCCGTCGTGGAGCACGCGGTGCGCCTCGGCGCAGCGGATGACCGGCAGGCCGATGTTCACGGCGTTGCGATAGAAGATGCGGTTGAAGGATGCAGCGATGACCGCGGCGATCTGGTTTCGCTTGATGGAGAGCGGTGCATGCTCGCGCGAGCTGCCGCAACCGAAATTGCGTCCGGCGACGATGACATCGCCGGGTTGCACGGTCGCGGTGAAGTCCGGCCGCGCCTCGATCAGACACGCTCGTCGCAGCGCGTCGGGGTCGGTCGTGACGTTGTACCGCCCCGGCATGATCGCGTCGGTGCTGACACCATCGCCGAGCAGGAAGACACGGCCGCTCACGAGACCGGCTCCAGGGTGGCGGGGTCGCAGATCGCGCCCGCGAGAGCGGACGCGGCGGCAACCGCCGGCGAGGCCAGGAAGATCTGCGCGTCCGGGCTGCCCATGCGTCCCGGGTAATTGCGGTTGCTCGTCGAGAGCACGCGCTCACCAGGGCCGACCACGCCATGCTGCCGGCCCAGGCACGGGCCGCAACCGGGGTTGACGACGAGCGCTCCCGCGCGCGCGAAGATCTCGATATAGCCGGCGCTGAGCGCGTCGAGGTAGACGCCTCTCGACGCCGGAGCCACGATTGTGCGGGTTCGCGGATGCACCGTCCGTCCGGCAAGGATCGACGCGGCGATGGCGAGGTCGCTGAGACGGCCGTTGGTGCAGCTGCCGATGAACACTTCGTCGAGTGGCGTCCCCGACATCTCGTCGATGTCATGCACGTTGTCGATGCTCGGATGCACCGCCACCTGGGGACGCAGACGCTCGGCCTCGACGACCAGCGAGCGCAGGTAGTCGGGCCGGACGGGAGGCAGCTCGAACGGATCACCACCCGAGTGGGCGAAGGTGACCGAGTCGGGCTCCACGATCGCAGTCTTGGCGCCGAAGTCGGTGCTCAGATTGCAGAGGGTCAATCGCTCGTCGACGCTCATGGCCGCCACGGCTTCGCCGCCCCATTCCACCGCGCAGTAGTCGGCCCCGTCGGCGCCCATCTGCGCGATGACGTGGAGGGCCAGATCCTTGGCGTACACGCCTCGTGGCAGCTCGCCGCGAACATCGATGCGAACGGTTTCCGGAATCCGGAACCACGTCTTGCCGGTGGCGAACACGACGCCGATGTCGGTGGACCCGAGGCCGGTGGCGAAGCAGCTCACGCCACCGTACGTCGTGCTGTGCGAGTCAGCGCCAACCACGATGCCGCCCGGACGAGCGAGGCGGCGATCCACCATCACCTGATGACAGATCCCTTCGGCGAAGAGGTTCGTGATCGTGTGCTCGACGCAGAACTCGCGGATGACTCGATGCAGCTCCGCTGCCGCGACCGTATTGGCGGGCATCACGTGGTCGAAGTTGAAGACGATGCGCGTGGCGTCCCACAGCGGCATGTCGAGGCTTCGGAATGCCTCGATCGCGAGTGGTCCGGTGACGTCGTGCGCCATGGCCACGTCGACCTCGGCGATGACCGTGTCGCCCGCGTGCACGGCGTGCCCCAGGCGGCGGCTGAACAGCTCCTCGGTGATCGTTCCCATCTCGTTCCCCTACACCTGTGACCAGCTGACAATCAATGCATCGAGTGACGCGACGTCGAGTGGACCGTCATCCCCGCGCCGCTTGACCTCGGCGGTGAGGCTGCGCAAACGGGCATCGTCGAGGCGAACCCCAAGTGCTGAGGCGCGATCGCCGATCGCGTGGCGCCCGGAGAGCCGGTGTCCCGCGAGAATGCTGCGCTCGCGTCCGAACCGCGCCGGATCGAGCACCTCATAGGCGCCGGGATCGAGCAGCACCGCCTTGGTGTGCATGCCCGCCTTGTGGTGGAAGGCGGTTGGAGCGGTCACTGCGGCGTTGAAGGGAACCGCAATCCCAAGGATGGCTGCGAGCATGGCGTCGAGCTCGGGCAGCATCTCCAGCCGGTAGTGCTCGACGAGTTCCGGCTGGATGGTGATCAGCCGGGCCATCATCGCGGAGAGCGGGACGATGCCGTTGCGCTCGCCGATGCCGAGAATGGTGGTGTCGACGTGCGTCGCTCCCGCCTCGAGCGCCGCGAGCGCATTTGCCACGGCGCAGCCCGTGTCGTCATGGGCGTGGAACTCGATGTCGCAGCCGACGTTGCGGCGAACGAGCGACACGAGGTCGTGCACCTGCGACGGTGTGGCCACACCGACGGTGTCGGCGAGACCGACGCGATCCACACCGGCTCGGTCGATGGCGCGATAGATGCGCACCAGGTCATCAGGATCGGACCGAAACGAGTCCTCGGTGCTGAATCTCGCTTCACGGCCGGCTCCGCGGATCTCGCCGACGACCGAGGTGCCGATCTCGATGATCTCGTCGATGCTCATGCCGTGCGAGACCGGCCTGAGCCGCGATGACGTCGCGATCAGGACGTCGACACCGTCGACGCCGGTATCGACGGCCAGCCGTGCGTCATCGAGGCTGCATCGAACGTGCGTCAGCAGACGAAAGCGCCGCTCGGTCTGCGCCACGCGGCGAAGATCGGCCTCGGATTGCGGAGAAGCCACCGGCGAGGTGAGCTCCATGTAGTCGACGCCGAACCGATCCAGCGCTGCGGCGATGGCCAGCTTCTCGTCGATCGTGAAATGGGCAAGCGCGAACTGCTCGCCCTCGCGGAGCGTGCTGTCGATGATGCGAAACGAGGTGATGCTCATGAACTTCCGAATGTGCTGATGGACAAAAAGAAAGAGCCCCTTCGAGGAAGGGGCTCTTCGCGGAATCTGATCCGGTGCTAACTGCTTGCCGTCACCGTTTCCGTGCGCAAAGGGACCCACTCCTCGAGAGCGAGACGGCTTTTTTGGAGAGGCGCACGGATGTCTGCACGGCCGCTGCAGCGTAACAGCGCTCGATCGGCCACGTCAACCACCTATGCTTTCGCGGCGTATGCAGAACGCAACGGCACCCTCCTGATCGCGCCGTGTCGAAGTTCCTGCGGGCGCCGCTCGGCACCGATTTCGGGTACACACCCGGCGAGCAGCCGTCGGATGACAGCGGCTGGTTGAAGCTGAACAGCAACGAGTCGCCGCTCCCGCCATCCTCCACGGTGGCTGCGGCGGTCGCCGGCGCGGCCGCAG
>Ga0182024_10019689_pt1 | contig 12407 bp, 4 predicted proteins | sample P32metaG_FD_120480 | JGI IMG/M metagenome (GOLD analysis project Ga0182024, IMG submission 120480) | Permafrost microbial communities from Stordalen Mire, Sweden - P3-2 metaG (Illumina Assembly) | ecosystem: Environmental > Terrestrial > Soil > Wetlands > Permafrost | place: Sweden: Stordalen...
ATCATCGACGAACGCCAGATTCTGGAGTCGGTCGAGAACGGCGCCGACGCGGTTTTGCTGATTGTGCGCATCTTGAGCGACGTGCTACTAGGGCGCTTTCACAGCATGGCCGTCGAAGCCGGTTTAGCCGCGCTGGTGGAGGTGCATGACGAGGTCGAGTTGAAGCGCGCGCTGGCGATTGACGCTGCGCTCATCGGCATCAACAACCGCAACCTGGACAATTTCACCGTTGATTTGGAAACGACGGCGCGTCTGGCGGCCAAAGTCAAACATAAATTTATCGTCGCCGAGAGCGGCCTTCACACCGGCGACGATGTGCAACGGGTGCGTCGCGCGGGGGCCGGCGCGATTCTCGTGGGCGAGTCCTTGCTGCGGCATCCCGGTGGCATCGCGGCAAAGATCGAGGAACTTTTGGGATAAGATGGCTTCCGATCTTGGTCCTAAAAACAAAGGCTGACCTGAACATGCGTAGCAATTCAACGAAGAAGTGGTTCTGGGCCTGGCTGATTCTCATGACGGTTGCCAAATCTCATTTGCGAAAGAAGTCGGCACGAACGGAAGTTTGGAAAAATCTGGTAATCATTCAAGCAAAGGACGCTAAGGAGGCCTTTGAAAAGGCTTGTAAGATTGGACGGTCTGAATCAGGTAATTGCCGCGGATCGCTTCGGCTTTATAATAAAGCTGCGACAGCTAAATTCTTAGGCCTTGCCGATATGGGTTTGATTTATGATGAATTCGCCGATGGGGCAGAAATCCTTTGGCAACTAAGAAGGTGTAGCCAAAAAACAGCTCGCTCATTTGTGACTTCAAAGGCCAATCTGCTTTCCCAGCTTCAGTCAAACCACTCGGCCGTGTAAACGTGCCAACGCTGCAAGGCCTGGAAAATTGGACGCCGCCAAAAGCATTGGTCAGAATGATTAGGATTAAGATGAAAGACATAAAACAAATTCTGCGGGAAACTCCTTTAATTGACGGCCACAACGATTTGCCCTGGCAATTCCGCAAATTGAGCCAGGACGGTGTGGACGCAATCGCACTGGCGGGCGATACCACTCACTTGACCCCGCCCGTGGCGACGGATTTGAAACGCCTGAAAGCCGGCGGCGTGGGCGGCCAATTCTGGGCGGTCTATGTCCCTGCCTCTCTGAGCGGCGCCGAGGCCGTGACCGCGCTGCTGGAGCAGATCGACCGCGTCCACCGCTTCGTCGCCCGCTATCCCGACAGCCTGGAACTGGCGTTGACCGCGGACGACGTGGTTCGCATTCACGGAAAGGGGAAAATTGCCTCGCTCATCGGCCTGGAGGGTGGGCATTGCATCAACAATTCGCTGGCCGTGCTGCGCATGAGCCACGCTTTAGGTGCGCGCTACATGACGCTGACGCATGTCAAGAATAACGACTGGGCCGATGCGGGCACGGACAAGCCGCTCCACCACGGCTTGACGTCCTTTGGCGGGGAGGTCGTGCGCGAAATGAACCGGCTGGGCATGATGGTCGATCTCTCGCATGTTTCCGACCAGACGATGTTGGCGGCGCTGAAGATCAGCCGCGCCCCGGTGATGTGTTCGCATTCGGGCGCGCGCGCGTTGTGCCGCCACGCGCGCAACGTGCCCGACGACCTTCTCAAACTGATCGCGGCCAGCGGCGGCATGGTGATGGCCGCATTTCTCCCCGCGTATTTGACAGAGCCGGAACGCCTGGACGACGAAGCCGTCAACCATGAAATGGCGCGCCTGACGGAGTTGCATGCGGGCGACCCATCGCGCATCGCCAACGCTTTTACCGAGTGGCGCAAAGCGAATCCCGCGCCATGCAAAACGACGTTGCTGGACGTGGCCGACCACATCGATCACATAAGGGAAGTGGCGGGCATCGACCATGTCGGCATTGGATCGGATTTCGATGGATTCAAAAATCCGCCGATGGGATTGGAGGATGTGTCCTGCTTTCCCGCGTTGCTGGCCGAGTTGCAGAAGCGCGGTTACAGCGAGAGCGACCTCAAAAAGGTAGCTGGCGAAAACATCCTGCGAGTCATGCGCGCTGTTGAGAAAACGGCCACCGCTTGCGTTTGAAGCCACAGATTGACACAGATAAGCACAGATATTTCAGAGAAAAATGTTTTGCCCGTTCGACGACTCCCTTTGCTTCCGTAAGCCAGTCTGATCTGTGTTTATCTGTCAATCTGTGGCCGCCTCTGCTCTCTTAAGGTTGATTGCACTCAAACGCTCAGGATAATCTTTTGGCTCATGCGCAAACAACTGCACGGGCTTTTGAGTTCGGCTGCCCTTCTGGCGGCGCTTCTCGGCGGCCCAAGCCGGGCCGGCGCGCAAATGGCGGACGGCCGCTTCAGCATCGATAGCTGGGGCCCCGGCCAGGGAGCGCTCCCGGATGATTCGGTCCTGGCCCTGACACAGACGCATGACGGCTATCTCTGGCTCGGCACACTCAACGGCATGGTTCGATTTGACGGAGTTCGATTCACCGTCTTCGATGAGAGCAACACGCCCAAGCTGCCGAGCATCAAAATCGTCCGATTGTTCGAGGACAGCCGCAGCAATCTTTGGGTGGGCACCGCCACGGCCGGTGCGGCGCTTATTTCGCAAGGGCGCGTCGAGCCTTTGGACATCGGGCGCGGCGGGCGCAGAGGGCACCTGGTCTCCGTCTGTGAAGACTCAACCGGCGCCGTCTGGTTGCTGACTGAGGACGGCCACTTGGGGCGCTATGCCAATGGCCATCTCGACGTCGGATACTTGGGCGGAGGCACGGGACAATCGGTCATCGCCGATAAGACCGGAAAGGTTTGGATTGGCGTCGGCAACAGGATTTTAAGCGTGGACCCGGCGGCGATCCAGTCTGCGGCTCGCTTGCCGGTCGTCAACGGGCCGGAGGTGCAGGTGAAATTAGACTTGTTGCTGGCCAGCCGCGCCGGTGGTTATTGGTGTCTGGCCGATGGCGTCATCCGCAAATTCTCCGGCTCGCAGGTGGAAAGCAATTTCGGTGCTTATCCTTGGAACGGGTTGGACGCCGTCAAGACGGCGTGCGAGGACCGGGAAGGCCATCTGATTGTGGGCACGGGCGGACCCTCCGGGCAGGGCGTATTTTGGTTTGACGCGCAAGGCCACTTTGCGCGGATTTGCGCCACCAACGGATTGAGCCGTGACTCAGTCTATGCTTTGCAAGCCGACGCCGACGGCAATCTTTGGGTCGGCTTGGAGGGCGGCGGTTTGAACCGGGTGCGGCCAAAGGTCTTCAAGGTCCTTGAGGAAGGCTCGGTTGCCCAATCGATCTGCCCTGACACCCAAGGCGGAGTGTGGATGAGCATCAAGGACAAGGATTTCAGTTATTGGAAAGACGGAGTGGCGAAGGCTGTCCGCGCACGTCCTGATCTGATGTGGCGGATCAATCCGACGGCCATCCTTGTGGACCACCAGCAACAAGTCTGGGCGGTCGCGCGACCAGCCCAGGGGGCAGGGGCCGGTTTGTGGCGCCTGGAGGACGGACTCTTGCAACAGGCCGGCTTTTCCCCCTCGGATATGTCCATTCTTTTTGCCGATCACACCAACGGGTTATGGATCGGAACAGAAGGCGGCCTGGGCCATTGGGACGGAGCGCCGCAAGTTCAAATGTTGACCGAGGCGGAGGGCCTTTCGGCCAATAACGTCCACGCCATCGCCGAAGACCACGAGGGCGATCTATGGATCGGCGCCGAATTGGGCGGCCTGAAACGGCTGCACCAGGGCCATTTCACCAACTTCCCGCCCAGCGCGGATTTTCCCAGCGACAATATTTCCTCGCTCTACGTGGATGGCCAGGACGTGCTGTGGATCGGCACCATGGGCAACGGATTGATCCGGTTCCAGGACGGAAAAGCGACGCATTACTGGACGCAAAACGGGCTGATTGCAAATAGTATTGACTATTTGATCGAGGACGACGAGCGCTGTTTGTGGATCGGTTGCAACGCCGGCTTGATGCGTGTGAGTAAGAGTGACCTTAACGATTTCGCCGCCGGCATGATTTCCAACGTCTTTTGCCGAGGCTACGATAAACGCGACGGGCTGCCCTCGGCCGAATGCACCTTCGGCTCGCAGCCGGCAGCGGGCCGTTCGAGCGACGGCACGCTCTGGTTCCCGACCCACGCCGGGGTGGTCTATGCCAACCCGGCCGACATTCATTCCAACACCATCCCGCCGCCGGTGGTGATTGAGCAGGTGCTGGTGCGAGACCAGGAGCAAAACACCAACGGGCCGAACGCCGCGCCGCCTGCGTCGGTGACCCTGCCCGCGGGCCAGGAGCAATTGGAGATTCACTACACCAGCCTCAACCTCGGCGCGGCGGATCGCGCCCGCTTCCGATACCAACTCTCCCAACAGGATGGCCGCACCAATCAGTGGGAGGAAGCCGGCGCCCGGCGCTTTGCGCGGTATGAGGCTCTGCAACCCGGTCTTTACCTGTTTCAGGTCCAGGCTTGCAACGAAGACGGCGTGTGGAATCGAACCGGCGCCAGTCTGGCAGTGACCGTTCTGCCGTATTTCTGGCAAACAGCCGCCTTCCGCGCCTTGGCCGCCGCCGTGCTTTTGGGTTTGGTCGCCGCCGCCGTTTATTTCGTCTCCACCCAGAAATTGTATCGCCAAGTGGCCGGCCTGCGCCAGCAACAGGCGCTGGAAAAAGAGCGCGCCCGCATCGCGCGCGACATCCACGACCAGGTCGGGGCCAGCTTGACGCAATTGGCCCTGCTGGGCGAAATGGTGGAGGCGGACAAAGACGACTCGCAGGAAGCTCAGGGGCACGCCCGCCAGATTTCCCAAACCGCGCGCGAAACCACCCACGCCCTGGATGAAATTGTCTGGACGGTCAATCCCTCCAACGACACGCTGGACGGACTTGTCAATTATATTTGCAAACAGGCCCAGGACTACCTGGCGGTGGCGGGCCTGCGCTACCGTCTGGACGCGCCGGCGCAACTGCCCAAAACAGCGATTTCCCCGGAGACCCGCCACAACGTCTTCCTGGCCGCCAAGGAAGCAGTGACCAACATTGTCAAACACTCCGGCGCGACGGAGGCCGCCCTGCACCTGCGCTTGGAGGCGGAAGGCTTCACCCTGGAAATCCAGGACAACGGGCGCGGCCCCGGCGGCCTGAAGGAAAAGGCGGCGGAGTCAAGAAACGGATTGCGCAACATGCGCAAACGGATGGAAGATGTCGGCGGCCGGTTTTCCATCGGACCTGGACCGCACGGCGGCACGGTGGTGGGCTTGACGGTGCCGCTGGCCAGGCCGCCCTCGCCCTAAGTCTTTACGATTTTCTTGGCTTGGCACTTGACTCCGCCGAGAGGCACCCGTACCAGCTATGCGCAGTGCATGTTGTCGAGCCTATATTGGTAAAATTCACGTTTAAAGACCCAGTTGGAGCCACAGATGAACACAGACGGACTCAGATCAGAGGAAGCTGAGGCAGCAACCGAAGCCAGCCGTTTGGAGAAACAATCTTTGCTGAAAAATCTCTTCGGATTGGGGCTGACCGCGCTGCGTTTATGTGTGTCGATCTGTGGCTGCCGTTTCTGTTTGGCATCCCGTTGCCGGATTTGGGTTCACAACATGCGTGGAAGTGACGAGTAATTTATGCCGATTCAAGTTTCCATCGTGGAAGACAACGACCAATTGCGCGGCACACTGGCCCGGCTCCTCAACCGGGCCGAGGGCTTCGCCTGCCTGAGCCAATACGCCGACGCCGAAGCCGCCCTGGAAGGGCTGCCCAAAAACCGGCCCCAAGTGGTGCTGATGGACATCAATTTGCCCGGCCTCAACGGCGTGGAGTGTGTGCGGCGCTTGAAGCAGGTGGCGCCGGAGATTTCCGCGGTCATGCTCACGGCCTACGAGGACACTGAGAACATTTTCAACGCGCTGGCCGCCGGCGCCAACGGCTACCTGCTCAAACGCGCCCCGCGGGCGGAGTTGCTGGAGGCTATCCGCGAGGTCCATCGCGGCGGATCGCCCATGACCACGCACATCGCCCGCAAAGTCGTGCAATCCTTTCAACGGACGGAGCCTTCTCCGCAGCCCGGCGAGACCCTCTCCGCCCGCGAACAGGAGGTGTTGGATCATTTGAGCCAGGGCTTTCTCTACAAGGAGATCGCCGAGAAAATGGGCATCAGCTATGAGACGGTCCACACCTACATCCGGCGGATTTATGAGAAGCTGCAAGTGCGCACGCGCACCGAGGCGGTGGCGAAATTCCTCCGCCGATAATCTTCATCTCCAGATGAGGATGAAGAGGACGCGCCCGGCCCTCCGGGCACACCTCCCGACCACCGCACTTGTTCTGTTATGGTACCAGTGGTTTTGGATTGAATTGCGTTTGGAAGCTGCAATACTGGGCCTCAGATAAACACTAAAAACGGGTCGTTTTCCGACGGAAGCTTGTTCGTTGAATAGGTGTCACCGCACTTGTCGAATACGCGAGGGTATGAAAACGACCGCCGTCAGTGGTCAGCAATGAATCGAATGCGCAAATAAATAATCACTCACCTCCTTGAGGCTCATGTCTCTGATGGCCGATTTTCTTTGGAGAAAGCAAAGAAAAAGCTTGCAATAATCTGGAATTGGTCCAAAATCACCGACACTCATTATGACACAGACCCGAAAAGCGAGGATGTGCGTGGAGTCTGGGCGAGGGAAATGAGTTGGAAGGCCGAGGGAGACTCGATTGAATGGACTGTTGACTAGTCGTTGAATTAAAATTCGGAAAACGTGAAATAAGTATTCAGTAAATTTGAAACAAAACCTGTTCCCATTATGAAACTACACCTCCTCCGTAAACCCGGCCTGGCCGCCGTCTGCCTGTTGATGGCTGCTTCCGCAAGCGTTCAAGCCCAAACTTACAGTCCTGTCATACTGACTTCCAACAGCTATACCTATAAGATGGTGGTGCCAGCCTCTCAGCCGGCGGCCCTGAATGATGGTGCCTCCCAAGGTGGGATCAACGCCTTGGTTGGTTCCGGCACTTGCTTCACTTGCGACACTACCTTTTTCGAGCAAACATTGTACCAATACTTGCCCGGCCAGCCCGGATACAATTACGGCGCCCCTCATGCGGGCACTGTCTTCACGAGCATCAACAACTCGAATATGACGTTTAAGATGCCGCCGAGTTATTTAGCGGATGACGACCTGATGATCGTTAATTCTACTCAGTATGGCGCTTATACCAGCGGAACTTTGACGTTTACTACACCAACGGCCGCCACGAACCTGGCCATTCTCTGCACGGGCGGCAATGGCGGCTGCACGGTCACTTACACAGTAAATCACAGCGACAGTTCCACAGACACAGGAACTCTGGTCGTGCCGGATTGGTTCAACGGCGGCACAAACGTCGCCTGGGGCAACGACGGTCGCATGGGTTATACCGGGGGTTTTGATAACATACCCGGCACCTCCAACACCAACAACAATGCCGCGCCGTATTTTTATGCCGCCACGATCACAATCAGCAACGCCGCTACCATCACCAGCATCGATTTCAACTGGTCTACCAACGGCGGGGTGGACAATTTCTTTGCCGTCAGCGGTAACGAATCAGGTCCGCTGTGGACTCCCATACCCGTAACCGGCTTTAATTTTCAGACCATCGCTCCAGCCACCGCCCTGCCCTTCCCGATTACGGCCACTTTGGATAACGGCACCAATGTGAATACAGGCAACAACAATGCCGGCAACACTTGGTTTGAGCAAGGGTTTTATCGGCTCGAACCCACTTATGGCTTGCCTCCGTCCGGCTCAAGCTTCAACAGCCAGGCAAACCTCAATATCACATATCAAATGGCTAATTACTCCAACAACTGCGCCATCATGATTAGCTCGAACCAGAATGTGGCCAACATAACGCCCGCAACGCCGACCAATTACGCCTCCTTGTCTTTACTGACTTCCATGGGTAACGGTCCGGGAACTAACAGGTTGATCTTGCAGCACATGGATGGAGTCAATGAGACTAATGAATATGAAGTTTTCGATTGGTTTCAGGGTGCGCCGCCGCAACCCGCGTGGATAGCCAATGCCCGTGTGGAAATGAATAGCCGCTCGCTCCAGAATATAGGTTCGACCGACCCCAGACTCTTTGATGCTGTTATCTATTTGACTGACCGCACCAGCCCGGTTACCAACATGGTGGTACAGTGGGTGAGCGGTACCGGCCATACCTGCCTCATGGCCATGAGCGGGGTCGGCGGGGATGTCCTGCCGCCCATTGTCACTTCGGAGCCGATACCTTACGTTTCCCTTGTCGGCTCGAACGTTTCCTTTAGCATCTCGGCCTTCGGATTTGAGCCCCTGAGCTATCAGTGGTATGGACCGATCGCGCCCGGTGTAGCTTTAAGTCCCCCTACCGGTTTGATCCCTGAGGCCACCAACACTACCTTGACCGTTAATAGCGTCACGGCCGGCAGCGCAGGCTACTACTACTGCGTGATAACGGATGGAAACGGTTTGACGACCGTGAACGCCGGTCCCAACGGCACCCAGGGGGGCGCCTTGCTTAACGTTATTACCAGCCCGTTGCCAGGCAATTATTTCCCGGCCATTATTAATCTCAATCCGCTGGCTTACTGGCCCTTGAACGAAACGGCGCCGACTCCAGCATGGCCCGCCATTGCCACCAATAGTGGGTCCTTGGGGACTGGTGCCAATGCCGTTTATTCCGGCGCCATGGGTTACCAAAATGGCAGCGCTTTGGCCGACGGCGAGGGTAATTCCGTCCTTGGCGATGGCAGTACGGCTGAGGTCGTCCTCCCTTATCAATCTGCGGTGTCCGCTCTGCCTTTAACCTTGGAAGGTTGGTTCAATGCGAGCGCCACGTTCAACAATGCGGTTAACGGTGGGAGTGGCGAAGTAATGATGTCGGACGGGCAACCTTTTGGTCTCAATGAGACTGGTTTCTGGGTCATCGCAGGCTCTCAATACGTTTCCAAGAACGACACGGGCAATATTAATCTGCAGACATTTTACGATTCTGCCAAACATACAGGAGTTAATATCAACGTCACCAACATCGCTGCTGGCCAATGGTACTATGTGGCAGTCACCGTGGCGCCAAATCCAGGCAGCAATTCCCCGCTCTCAGGATACTTGACGACTCTTTACGTCAACGGCACCAACGCGGGCTCGGGTATTTCCGACTTCGTTCCTAATGACGGCGCTCCCTTCAAGATCGGCAACCGGGGCGATGAGGCTGGCTTTGGTACGTTCCACTTCGAGGGCGGCATGGCGGACGTGGCCTTTTATCCTAGCGCTCTATCTTCCAACACGATAGCGGCCCATTATGCGGCTGGCATCAATCCCAGTCCGTCTCCGTCTTATTTTAGCCAGGTCATGAGCGCCTCTCCGACTCTCTTTTACGAGCTGAACGAAACCGCGCCCACCTTCCCGGCACAAGACACTGGTCCCGCCGCCATGAACTACGGAGCGACGGGCGCCAATGATAATGGTGTTTATTTGGCAGGCACCTTCCCTGGATCCGTCCCTGGGCCGGGCGTCGAACAGTTCCCGGGCAGCAATGTTGCCGTCGCGTTCAACCATATTTATTGGCAGCCAGGCGGCCCGACGACGGCCGGCATCTTTAACACCGTAACGGGTGCGGGCAACACCGGTCTCACAGGCTACGTTGATATTCCCTTGGATGCATATAATTCCCTGGACTACCTGGGGCCGGTTTCGCTGGCCGCGTGGGTGCAGGCCACGCCCAACAATGGAGACCGGTTTTCAACCGTTCTCGGTCGCGGCGATCCTTCTTACCGTATCAGCATGGACGGAACGAGCACAACGCTCGACGACCTGTGGCATTTCGCCTACGGTGGAGCGGGCGACCAAGTCGGTGTTGGTCTTGAAGGCGGCGGCGGCGATGGCGCTTGGCACTTTATCGTCGGTGTATGGACCGGCACCAACCAGCTCATTTATGTGGATGGTGTCAGCAACTCCGCTGCGGGTGCGACTGGCTTGCCCGATGGTGACGGCTACGATTTCACCATCGGTGAAGCGCCCGATGACACGGGCCGCGCCTTTGACGGCAATATTGCTGAAGTAGCGATCTTCAGTCGCGCGCTTACTGGAGCCGAAATCCAAAATCTCTATAGCGTAGCGCAAGTAGCGGCGGAAATTATTCAGCAACCGCCGCCCAGCCAGACCGTCGGCGAAGGCGCTTCCGCAACTTTTGCGACCGTGGCGATTGGAAATGGGACGTTAAGCTATGAATGGTTCTTTAACGGCACGGCAGTGAGCGGCTCGCACTATACAGGAGCGAATAGCGATACGTTATCCATTGCCGACACTCTCACGACTGATTCCGGCACCTATACGCTTGCCGTAAGCAACACCTTCGGCTCCGTGACCAGTACGCCTTCCGTGCTAGCGGTTCTTGCCACACCACTGGTTAACACGCTGTTTGGGGCCTCGAACGTAACGTTGCTCGGCAGCACGTTTGTTTTTGCGGTAGACGTGCAAAGCCCGACGCCAGTCACTAATGCGTGGTTCTACAACGGGACTCTTGTCACAAACGGCAATGGCATTAGCGGCGCGACGACCACCAACCTGGTCATTCTCAGTGCCGCGCCGGCCAATGACGGCGTTTATCAATATTTTGGCACGAACGCGGCCGGCGTCGGCAGCAGTACCGCCGGGATCTTGACTGTCTTGCCGTTCAGCGAGCCGACCTTTAATACCAATGGCACGGATTGGACATTGACTACAAGCGGGACCAGCGCTGCGCAGGGTCAATTCATTACCAACAACGTCATTCAGATGACTGATCTGAATGGCAACGAAACTACAGCCTTCTTCTTCAACGCGCCTGTGTATATTGGCGGCTTCGAGGCTACCTGGACTTGGACCGATGCTGAACTCACCCCAGGAACGCCTAACACACCGGGACAGACGGCCGACGGCTTTACGTTCACCATTGCGAATGACCCGAGAGGACCGGGTGCGCTTGGAACCGAGGCCAACGGGGCCGGCGGAAGCGGCTTGGGTTATGTTGGCATCACCAACAGTTTTGCGTTTGCAGTGGAAATCTACAATAGCACTGACGACACTGCCCCTGGAATAGCCGTCACGACCGCTGGGCTGGGATCCGCAGGTGCGGGCTTTGCCAACGGCTATGATTACGGCCCCACGGCCCCTGTTGTCCTCTATGCCGGCGATCCCATCGCGTACAAGCTCATTTATAATGGATCGATTCTCAATGTGACATTAACGGATACAACGAATGGCGCTACCTATGAAACGAATTACGACGTGGGTGCCATTTCGGCGGATGTGGGTGACACCAATTCAGCCCTCATCGGTTTCACGGCCGCTACAGGCGGCGTTAGCGCCAACCAGTATATCGCCAACTTCGTCTACAGGCCGCTGCCTACCCTCACGGCATCCCTGGTTGCCGGCAATGTCGTCCTGACTTGGCCGACAGGCGCCGGGATAGATGGCTTCACGTTGCAGTCAACGACGAGTCTAAACTCGGCTTGGTCGCCGGTGTCGAACGCTGTCACTGTGGTGAATAGTCTGTTTCAAGTGACACTGGGGCCGCCAACAGGCAGCGAGTTCTTCCGGCTGGTATCGCCGTGACATAACATCTGAAACGGACGCCCTGGCTTTGCAATGCCAGGCGTCCGGCACAGTTCGCAACCATTCCCAAGTCATCGAGACTTGGGAATGGTTGTTTTATGCCCCTATTCCGGTTCGCGCCCCTATTCCGGTTCGGCGCTGCCTTCCAGGATCAATCCCTTGGTGGACGGGAATCGCTGGTAGAACAGGCCCAGGACATCGCGCAAATGTTTGGCATAACGAAAGTGCGCGCCCACACCCGTGCGCAATTCGGCCTCATAAATGAATTTGTCCGCCGTCGTCACGTGCTCGAAGGGATACTCCGTTCCCAAAAGCGTCCAATAGACGTACGTTGGATCGGCCTCGCGCAGACGGCGGGAAGCGCATTCCGTGGCGCGTTGGCCGGCGGCGGCCCAAGGCAGCAACGCCGTTCGCTTCTCCTCGTTTGCGGCCGGGACTTGATCGGCGGCGAAGTAGAATCCTTGCGGAACAGGCGGACAGTATTTGGCCCCGGTGCGATGCCGGTTTAAGTCCCGGATTTCAGCGAAGCCGATGGCCGACCAGCCAAACCGCACGCTCGTGCGCTGCCAGCTTGCGCCGATGGGCGCGTAACGGTTGGTGTGATAGGCCAGATCGCGGGCCAGTTCCTCCGGCGAGACTCCCTCCGGCGGCATGACCGATAGGAACGGAATGGCGCTGGCGTCGCGCGCGCCAGGGGCCTCCGTGCGCGCGCGTTCAACCAGCCTAGCAAATTCGGAGGCGATGGCTTGCTGAACCGGTTCCACGCAGCGGGCGTGCTTGAGCATGCGCGGGGCGG
>Ga0182024_10019690_pt1 | contig 12407 bp, 10 predicted proteins | sample P32metaG_FD_120480 | JGI IMG/M metagenome (GOLD analysis project Ga0182024, IMG submission 120480) | Permafrost microbial communities from Stordalen Mire, Sweden - P3-2 metaG (Illumina Assembly) | ecosystem: Environmental > Terrestrial > Soil > Wetlands > Permafrost | place: Sweden: Stordalen...
GCACGAGAAGGACCGCATGGCGAAGGAGAAGCTCGAAGAAGGCATCGCGGGCTTCAGCAAGGCCCTCGTCGCGCTCGAACACCAGCTCGCCGAGCGCCTCGCCGCCATCTCCGGCGAAGCGCGCGGAGCCGCAGCGCGTGATCTCTTCAAGGTCTACGACCTCGACGGCGACGGCTTCATCACTCGAGAGGAATGGGGCGGCGCCGACGCGGTGTTCGACGCGATCGACACGGATCACGACGGAAGGATCACGGCGGCCGAGATGTCTGCCGGGCTCGGCGCGGCGTTTCGCCTGCAGGCGTGACGGCGCTCAGCAGAATCGGTGGCTACTGGCGCATGTCTCTCGCGCTCGAGCGGGTCACGAAGAAATAGCGCGGCCAGTGCCGGTAGTACGTCGCATGCACAATGGGCGAGCCATCGGCGGGATCTGCGCTCTCTTCGAACGTTCCCACGACTCGTAGCAGCGAACCGATGCCAATCGAGTGCGGACCAATATCGTCCTCTGGCGCGAGGGCGAGGAGGGCATGCGTCACGCCGAAGTCGTGGTCGCTTACGGTGGTACGGCAGCTGTCCTGATCGTTGGCATTTTCGCAGAGGTTGCGGGGTTCGAGGCGCCGCACGCTCAGCGTCACGTAGGCGCCGCCGGCGGGGCCTGTGCCTCGGTTGGTGACGACTCCGAAGAGTGATGTGGGGTGCGCGTGCCACTCTTGCGGCTGACGCTGGTACATCACCGGGTCGTACTCGCGAGCGTTCGCGGCGGCTTTCTCTTCGCCCGAGAGCGGAATGTACATGGGGGAGTGGTCGTAGAGTCCGCTGCCGCAGCCGGCCGCGACCGCAAGGCCGAGCAGAAAGACGAGGTACCGATGCATGGCGCGAGTGAACCCGATGTGTCGTCCATCGGGCAACACGAATCGCTACGCGGCTTCGGCGCGCGCGCGTGCGCGTAGCCGAAGTGCCATCTCGAGCGCCATGAGGACGAGAAGGGCCAAAGCTACTGCCGGTGACGCGTCCACTGCGGCGTGCGCATCGCCGAGTCCTTCGCCCCCGGCAGAAGAGGAGGCTCGACGCGGCCGCATGTCGATCTCTGATTCGACGGGCGCCGCCACACGCGACTCCGTCTTTCCGTCGACGGCAATCGTATAGAGGCCGATCGCCTCCGGGGCGACGCTCGGGCTCGCGCCTTCACGAGAGACCGGGAGGGCACCGGACGGACCGAGTACCTCGAGCGTGTGCGCGCCTGGAAAGCTCCACATGGTTCCCACGGCCGTCCGACGCGGAGAAGCGCGAGCCTTTGACTCCGTGGTCCATGCGTCGAGGAGAGTGAGAAAGAGCGGCCTCAGCAGGAGGTCGCTCGCGTCTATCGCGAAGGGGAGCGTCACGATCCACGCTTCGCCACGACCCAGGGTCCGTCGGGCGAAGAGCGGCGCACCGTCGGTCCAAGAAAGGAGGGGCCCGATCGCTCGCAAGTCTTCGGGTGCAATGACCGCGCGTTTCTTTGCGTCGAGGTCGATACCGCCAGCCGCGGCCTCCGCGAAAGCCCCCGAAGCGCCCTCTGGATTTACTCCTGGCGAGGAGGTGGGATCCCACGTCGTGGTGTGCCGGAGGATCGGCTCGAGGGAGGCTCCGAGCGGAGCGCTTGCGGCGCGAGGGCCTAGAGCTAGAAGCACGAACCCGCCGTCTTCGACGAACGCGCCGAGCGCGCGGCGTTGCTCTGGCGTGAAGCCCTTTGGATCGTCGACGATTACGCCGAGGAAAAGCCCGAGGTCTTCTCCGCGATCCGGGATGGCCGGGATGGGTCTAACGGTGATCTCGAGCCCCAGCGCAGCGAGAGCTTGCTCGACGACCGGAATCCCTCCGGTCGCGGGGGCTCCATCGGTCGGGTCGGCGACGACCGCGACCGGTCTTGGACCCGCTTTCACAACGACCGGTGCAACATCGTCCGAGACGATGGCGTCCGTGCCACTCAATTGGACGGAGAGAGAGCCCTGGCCTTCCGTCCGCTTCACATCGTCGAGGGAAAGGCCGAGGCTCACCTCGGCGCTTCGGCTCTCGGGCAGCGCTGCGTGCGCGAGGACTCGTCCGCCGGAGACAAGTGCGACCTGGCGCCCCTTCGTGGAGGCTTCGGGGCTGCACACGATCCGTGCGCGCACTTCCCCCCCCGATCGATCCGCCGCGAGAATCGCGCAATCGGATACGGCCCCACGTAGCTCTGGCAGGGGGATCCACACCGGCACGGTGCTGCCTTCGCCGACCGGTGGCGCGTCAGGGTGGCCGTCGGCGAGGTCGCTTAGAACTACGATGCGCCGATCGACCTGCGGTAGGTCCGCGAGCAGTCCGCGCGCCATCACGAGGCTCGCGTCGAGGTCCGTACCACGGTCGCTTTCTTGGATCCCTTCGACGGCCGCTCGTGCTGCGGACAGGTCGGCTGTCGCTGCGAGTGCCACGCGGGCCGGAGAGCCGGCGAGCAAGATGGCTACCGCGTCCCCGTCGCGAGTAGACGAAAGCAGTTGTCGTGCTCCCTCTCGCGCACGCTCGAAGCGCGTCGTCGCTCCCAGTTTCGCGCGCATGCTCATCGAGTCGTCGAGCACGATTGCCATCGCGACCGACCCTCCGCTCGCGCGTGCCAAGGAGAGGCGGGAGCACCGCACGAGCGGCGACGCACCGAGGAGGGCGAGCGCTAGGATCGCGGAGAGCCTGGTCGCGAGGAGCGCGCGATCTTCGATCCGCGCACGCGAGCGCGCCCGCGGCGGCGCTAGTGGGACTAGACGGGCCGGTGCGAAGTCGCGTTCCTCGGCCCGGCGCCGCCGAAGGCGGTGCGCGAGATACGGCGCCACCACGAAGAGGCCGATCGCCAGGGCGAACGCGTAGACGAGCGTCACGGTATCACCGCGCCGCCTGCGCGATCTCGCGTACCACCTTTACAGGATCGGCGCTGGTTACCGCGCGGACAAATCTCGCACCGCGCGCGGTGAGCACTCGCTCCCAATCCCCAGTCAGTTTCGCGAGGCGCTCCTTGTACCGTTCGCGCGTTGCTTCCGCGTCGGTCTCCACCACGAGCCCCCCTTCGAGGGAGCGAAGGCGCACCGTGCCTCCGAAAGGAAACTCGACTTCGTCTGGGGCGAGCACCTGAGTCACGACGACAATGCGGCCGCGAGAAGCAATCGCCGCGACGCGATCGGCGGCGGCGTCCGGCAGATCGAGTAGATCGCTCAGGATAACCACGATCGAGCCGCGCCGGGCGGAGCGCGCCAGAGCGCCCAGTGTGCGGTCGAGAATACGGAGGTCCGCATGGGCATCCCCTTCCGCGCTCGCGGCTTCGAGGGATCCGACGACGCGCTCGAAGGCTTCCCGTCCTCCGGAGCCTGGAACCCCAGCCGAGCCTACTCTGCCTCCGAGGTAGGTGAGCCCAACCGGATCACCGCTACCGATCGCGATGCGCGCCAGCGCTGCGGCGACGAGCGCTGCCCACGCGAGTTTTGCGCCAGGCGCTCCAGCGCCGCGGTAGCCCATGGAAGCGGTCGCGTCGACGACGAGGCGCAACGCACGGTCAGTTTCAGTCTCGAACTGTCGCACAAGGAGTCGGTCGTGCAAGAGGAGAGAGCGCCGATCGAGCCACCTGAGATCGTCGCCCGGCGAATAGGCCCGATGTCCGCCGAACTCGACACCGGCGCCGCGTCGCGCGCTTCGATGCGCGCCGGCATAAACACCTTCTGCCACGAGCCGCGCGCGCAAGCGTAGAGGGGCAAGGCTGCCCCAATCGAGCGCGCTCCGGAACGCCGAGTTCGAGGGCATGCCGAGCGCGAAGTCAGGGCAGGGCGACGCCCGACGGAAGGGGGCCGCCGATTTGCGCGCTGGGTCCCGTCAGGATCTCGCGTGCAATGCCGACCTCCATCAGGTCGACGCCGCCACCGGCCACTACTTCCTGAAGAGCGCTGTCGAGACCCTTTGCATCCCCCGCCGCCCGCCGGTCCATGGCGGCATAGAAAAGGGCCTCTGTCTTCTGAGTCGGTGTCTTGGCGCTCGCGACGAGGGCGTCCGCCCTTATCTTTCCGGAGCCAAAGGCTGCGAGTCTTCCCGTCCACCGCCCGTCGTCTACGATCGACGCGAACACGCGCACGGCAGCGCCGTCCGTTGGTTTCTGGAGTTGTCGTTCGAGAAGCCGGACCCAGAGCGCGTAGTAAACGAGATCGTCGGCGTCGAGTTCGGCCGAGAGTGCCCGCGCCAGCCCATCGCGTGCGCCCGGCAGATCTCCGCGGACGTAAGCACGCGCAATGAGCTGACCGAGGGTAGCCGCGATCTGGTGCTTGTCGTGGGGTGTCGCTTCGAACGCCCGCTCGAGTGCCTGCTGAGCCCCCTGCGCAGCGCCGAAGCGGTCGAGGACCCGCGAGAGCACTCGCTCGACCCTCGCGCGCTCGTCTGCGCCCGACGTGGTGCGCGCGACCGCGAGCTCCTTCACGGCGTCATCGAGCGGCTTCTTCGCTGCGCTCACGTCGCCCTTTTCGCGCGTAAGGTCGCTGATCATGAGGAGCACCTCGCCGCGGAGGGCGGGGTCTTTCTCCGTGTCGGGCGCCGACAAGGCGTCGCGGAGAGATTCGAGGGCGTTTTGCGGCTTGTTGTCGTGTCGGTCTATCCGCGACAGAAAAAGCATTACCGAGCCGGACTTCTCCTCGCTCGCCGAGTCGGTTAAGAGCCGACGTGCGATATCGAGCCGCCCCTGTTGAAGCTCGATCTCGCCCATCATCGCGCGCACGCGCGCGCCGCTCGGCTGGAGTTGCCCTGCGAGCTCCTTCTTGCCGGCGAGCGCGAGGAGCGAAGCTGCGGCGGCGAACGCGCGCCGCGCGCCGTCCGAGTTGTCCGCATCGACCTCCGTAGCCATGGCCCGCATCGTAATCGCGAGGGCACCGCTAACCGTTCGCGCGTCCGGATGCGCCTTGGTAGAATCCGTGACGATAGCGGGAGTCGCGTCCGCCATGCCGAGGTCTTGCATTACGGCAGCGACCAGGGCGGCCGTCTCGGGCTGCGTCGGGTCGAGGCGGTACGATTCGAGCGCGATCCCGAACGTGGCGGCGCGCAGGAGCTCGCGGTCCTCGAGAGCTTCTTCGTCCTCGTGCTCACGGTCCTGTGCGCTCGGCGTGAGGGCGTGCAAAACGTCGAGCCAGCGCGCCGCGTCCGGCTTGTCTCTTGCCGCCGTGAGCGCAGCCGCGAGCTCGGGGCGCACGACCTCGTGCGAGGGCGCGCGTCCGATGGCGCGCAGCGCTCCGGCGGCGTTGCCGTCGCGGAGATAGAGTGCAGCGAGAACGGTGCCGCCCGACTGGAGTGCGCGTACGGCCTCAGCGACCTCTTCACGGGCAGGGTGTACGTGCTTCTCCCGGTAGAGCGTTTGGAGGTCGATCGCCCTCTCGATCCACGCAAGCACCGCCTTCGTGGCTTCGTCGAGCGCTTCTTCGCTGGGCTCGAGAAGGCGTCTTGCGACCGCCGCGTTCTCCAGCTCTCCGGCCGTAACGGTCGCTGGACCAGACGCGGTTTCGTCCCTCGTCCAGGCCGCAATCGCGTCGAGATGGGCTTTGATCTGCGGCTTGACTTCATCCGGAGAGAGCCTGAGGAGCATCTCGTAGACGGCGCGGGCACGCCCCTCGTCCCCGCGAGCCGCAAGGCGAACGGACGCCTCGGTGAGCGCGCCGCGTGCAGATGGGCCGAGAACCGACTCGTTGAGTTCGCCGGTCTTCAGCAGGTAGAGCGCTCCGAGCAAGGATGCGAGACCGCGGTCGTCCCCTCCTTCGCCGTGAAAGCGCGCGAGGGCGCGGTCCATCTGCCTCGCTTCGACTCCGGCGAGAAGGTTTGCCCGTGCGGCACTACCTGGTGTCGAGAGGAGGAGTTCATGAAGAGAGGCCGCGAACTGGTCGTCGCTTACGGAGATTGGGTTTTTGGCGGTACGCTCACCGTGCCGCGCTCCGGGACTCGCGCCGGAAGCTGCTCCCCCGCAGCCCACGGAGAAGGTGGCTAGCAAGCCCGAAAAGACGAGCGAAACGAAACTATCCGAAGGGCGCATGTTCCTGAGAAGGGCCAGTGTACACGCGCGGGCGGGGCAGCACGATGGTTCCGGGGCTAGAAAGCAAGCACGGCACCGAGGCGGACGCCCACGAATCGAGATGGATCGCTCGCGAGAGGGCCAGCGACGGGGAGGATGAGCCCCAGGTAGGGCCCGAACACGCCGAAATGGAGTCGCAGCTCGGGTTCGACAACGACCACCGGTCCCTCGTCTGCACCGGCCACGACTACGGTCGCCCACGCGCGCAGTCCGGTCTCGACGTAGTCGTTTACCCGATAGGCGACGCGCGCCCCGAATACGAGCTCTCCGAGGTACGCGCGGGCATTGTCGCTCGACGTCGAGATCATGTTCTCGAGCTTGACGAACGGTTCCAAGCGAAGGCCGCCCCGCCCGCGATACTCGAGCGCAACCTTCGGGACGACGCCGAACCGGTTGGGGAAGAAGAGGGCGTTTTCCTCAAACCCCCTCGACGCTGCAGCAGCGTAGAGGATCGAGTATCGATCGTAGGCGCTCGCGTCGAACGCTTTGCCGGCGAGGTCCGCCGTCGTGTCGGGGACTTGCGCGCCCTCCGCCGTCGGCAATCCGATCCCGAGCGCATAGACGAGGGCGACTCGCCTCGAGAGGTCCGTCGCGTACTCCCCTTCGAGCTCGAGGTTGCCGAGGGCCGAGATCGGCCGTGATTGGTACCCGTCGGGAAGGATGGAACCGACGACGAGGGGGAGGCGAGCGCCGAAGCCGAGGTGGCGGAGAGCCTCGTAGTTCCAACTGAAGAGGAACGAGTCGGGGTGGACCGGGTCGGAATCGACCAGGTTCACGGGGGTCGCGTTGAGCGAGTCGGGCGGCGTCTGGTCGGCAGCCAGCGTCTTGCCAAACCCGACGACCACGTCGAGACCGATGGTGAAGCGCGTCTCCGTGTCCTCACCTGTGGCGGCTCCGGCTTCGTCCCCTCCGGCGCCCGAGGACTCGGCCGCCGAGGGCCGTTCGACCTTCTCGCGATCCACGTCGCCGTGTGCGAAAGCGAGTGGAGACTCCAAGACGGACGCCATGAGCACGCCCCATGCGGCTAGCAAGGTGTCCGGTCTTCTGCCCATGGATCTCGGCTTACCGAAGATCGGAAGGATCAGGAAGCAACGAGACCCGCCAAAGTCGATTCGCCCGCCCGATCGGCTAGGCTTTGCGGATGGCGCGCGCTCATCTTCTCGTCGTTGATGACGAACCCTCGATCCTCACGACTCTGCAGAAGGCGCTCACCCTTGAAGGATACGGGGTCGACGTTGCGGGCGGAGTCAGAGTCGCAGAAGAGAAGCTCAGGAAGCGGAGCTACGACCTGTGCCTTTTCGACGTGACTCTCCCCGACGGCGACGGTCTATCGCTTCTGTCGTACGTGCGCACGGCCAAGCTAGATACGCCGGTTCTCATGATGAGCGGGCACGCGACCATCGACGCGGCCGTCCGGGCAACGCGCCTCGGCGCGTTGAACTTTATCGAGAAGCCTCTCAACACCGACGCCCTCCTCATCACGGTCGAAACGGTGCTTCGTCTGGACCGTGCCGAAGCGGAAGCAAAGGCGTTGCGCGCCGCTGCCGGAAGGAGCGGGGACCTCATTGGAGGCTCCCAGGCCATCAAGAAACTCGTCGAGCAGATCGGACGCGCGGCCAAGAGTGCGGCGAGTGTCCTGGTCACGGGCGAGCGCGGCACTGGAAAGGAGCTCGTTGCGCGCGCGATCCACGATCTCTCGCCTCGCGCGAAGGGCCCACTCGAGAAGCTCAACTGTGCAGCTTTGCCGAGCGAGCTCATCGAGAGCGAGCTCTTCGGCCACGAAGCCGGCTCCTTTACCGGTGCGACCAAGCAGCGCAGAGGTAAGTTCGAGCGCGCGAGTGGTGGCACGCTCTTTCTCGATGAGGTGGGTGACATGCCCCTCGCGATGCAAGCGAAGTTGCTTCGTGTTCTCCAAGAGCGCGAGATCGAGCGCGTCGGAGGGAGTGAGACCCTCAAGGTCGACGTGCGCGTGGTAGCCGCTACGAATCGGGACCTCGTCGCGGCGTGCGAAAAAGAGACGTTTCGTGCCGACCTTTACGATCGCTTCAACGTGCTTCCTCTCACCATTCCGCCACTTCGCGCGCGACGCGAGGACATTCCGGTTCTCGCGCGCCACTTCTTAGATCTGGCCTCGACGGCGAACGATCGGCGTGACACACGCTTCACGGAGGGGGCGCTCGCGCAGCTCGCGAGTTACAGCTTTCCCGGCAACGTGCGTGAGCTGCGCAATCTCATCGAGCGCCTCGTCATCCTGACCGCCGACGAGACGATCGATGAGGATGACGTTAAGGCATGCCTGCCCGGTGGCCAGGCTCCGAAAGCCACGGGGCTCTATCGTCCCAACGTGCCCTTTCGCGTGCTCGTGGACGAGGCGGAACGTGCGATCCTCGTCGATGCGCTCGCCCACCATGGCGGCCAGATGGCAGCGACCGCGCGCGGGCTCGATCTCGAGCGGAGTCATCTTTACAAGAAGGCGCGGGCGCTTGGGCTGCGGGGAGCGGAGAAGGGGGGGGAGGAAGAGTGCTAGCGCTCCGTACGTCTCTGGCGCTTCGTCCCCGAACAGGGCACGCTTCGAACACGTGAACTCGTTCATCGTCGACGGCCTATTCGTAGCAACGGCCAGCGCGTACCTCGCGGCGTGCGTGCTTTTCATCGCTTTTCTGGGAAACGAGCGGTTCTCCCTCGCTGGTAAGCTGGCGCCGCGTCTCGTCGCGCTCGGAGCGGCACTGCACGCGACGCATATCGTCGTCTCGTCCGTCGTGTGGCACGTCTGTCCGGTCGAAGGGATTCACTTCGCCATGAGCGTCGTTTCGGTGCTGGCGTGTGCCGTCTATCTGGTCATGCGAAGCCGGTACCGCATCGACGTCGTAGGCGTCTTCGTTGCGCCGCTCGCGCTGACGTTTCTTCTGGCCTCGCACCTGGTCGCAGCGACCGAGCCGGCGCGAAGATACAGAACCTCGATCTTGCCCGTTCACGTCACGGTAAATCTTCTTGGCTATGCTCTTTTCTCGCTCGCTTTTGCGGCGGCCGTCGCTTACCTCCTTCAAGAAAAGCGCCTGAAAGAGAAACGACTCGAGGGCATTTTTCGTCGCCTGCCGCCGCTCGATGCGCTCGATCGCGCCGAGCATCGCTTTCTCCTGGCAGGGTTTCCTCTTCTGACGATCGGGATCCTCACCGGGACCTACTGGGCCCACGAAGTCGAAGCCGGGAGCGCGACCGACATCGCTCGTGCAGTTTTCGGGTACGCGACATGGCTCTCGTTCGCAGGTGTCCTCTGTTTGCGGGCCGTTGCCGGCTGGCGCGGTCGCCGCGCGGCATATGGGACCATCGCCGGCTTCGCGTTCGCGGTACTCGTACTCGTCGTCTACTGGATCAAGAGCGTCGGCGGCCCTGCGGCGGTGGCGGCCGGATGATCGTCGTGGTCGGCTTGTCCCACCGGACCGCACCTCTCGAAGTGCGCGAAACGTTCGCCACCTCCGCGGACGTCTTGCCCGCGGTTCTCGCGCGGCTCGCGTCGCATGAGGAGTTGAGGGAAGTGATGTTTCTCTCGACCTGCAACCGGGTGGAGGTTTTTGCTTCCGCGAGCTCGCCCGACGGCATGGCGGCTGCGGCGAAGGCGATACGGATGGCTTTGTGCGACCACGCGGGCGTGGGCGACCCCGAGGTCGTCGCTCCGTATTTCTACGATCGCATCGGTTCGGACGCAGTACGCCATATCTTCCGAGTGGCTGCGAGTCTCGACTCGATGGTCCTCGGCGAGCCGCAAATTTTGGGTCAAGTCAAGGCGGCCTTCGACGCCGCCACCGCTGCCGGAACTCTCGGAAATCACCTCGGCCGTTGCATTCACCGTGCTTTCACAGTGGGCAAACGCGTCCGCACCGAGACGCACATCGGCGCAGGTTCGGTGAGCATCAGCAGTGTCGCGGTCGACCTCGCGAAGCGGATCTTCGGCGACCTGACGGACCATACCGTGCTGCTCCTCGGTGCCGGCGAGATGGCGGAAGCGGCGGCGAAGAGCCTCGGAAGGGGTTCCAGGCACATTCGCGTGTGCAATCGGAGCTTCGAACGGGCCGCCATTCTAGCGGGCGCAGTGGGTGGCGACGCCGTGCAGTGGGACGCGTTAGGCGATGAGCTGACGCGCGCCGATGTCGTCGTGGCGAGCACGGCGAGCCGCGCCTACGTGGTCACTCACGAACTCGTGAAGCGTGCGATGAAACTGCGCAAGGGCAGGACGTTGTTTTTCGTCGACATCGCCGTTCCACGAAACGTCGAGCCGAGCGTCCACGCGATCGACAACGTCTATGTCTACAACGTAGACGATCTCGAGCAGCAAGTGGCCGAAGCCATGAAGAGCCGAACGTCCGAGGCGGATGCTGCTGAAAAGATCGTCGCCCACGAGGTCGCGGATTTCGAGGCTTGGACGCGCGGACAAAGTGTTGCGCCTACCATCGTCCGGCTTCGCGCCAGGACGCGCGCTATGCTCATGGGGGAGCTGGAACGCACTCTCGCGGGGCGCCTTCGTCACCTCGCCGAGGGCGACCAGGCTGCGCTCCGCCAGATGATGGAGAGCGGAGCGAACAAGCTTCTCCACGCGCCGACGACGCGCCTCAGAGAGATCGGGGCGACCGAGGGGGGGCTGGATGCGGTGCGCTCCGTGCAGTACCTGTTCGATCTGCCGGACGCGCCCGAAGAACCCGGTGCGTCCGACATCATGGATCCGGACCAAGCCGGAAGTGACGCCGATCGACTGCGGCACTGAGACCGCATTGAGACGATGATCCGCCTAACTTATGCCACGCGTCGATCGGCCCTTGCGCTCGCACAGTGTCGTGCGTTCGTGGAAACACTCAAAACGCAATCCGAAGACCTCGAACTCCATGAGCTTCTCGTCGTCACTACGGGAGACAGAGTCCAGGACCGCCCACTATCGGACATTGGAGGCAAGGGACTCTTCGTCAAGGAGATCGAGGAAGCGCTTCTTGCGAAGAGAGCAGACTTCGCGGTGCATTCGATCAAAGACGTTCCGGGAGTTCTGCCGGAAGGACTTACCCTGGCGTGTGTGCCCTCGCGCGAAGACCCGCGCGACGTACTAGTCGCGCCCAAGTATCGAACTCTCGCGGCGTTGCCCAGTCGCGCGAGAGTGGGCACGAGCAGTTTGCGGCGCAAACTGTCTCTTCTCGCGATGAGGCGCGACCTCGAAGTCTTGCCCATTCGCGGGAATGTCGATACGCGGCTGCGGAAGCTCGACGCAGGGGAGTTCGACGCCATCGTGCTCGCTAGCGCGGGATTGCGGCGGCTCGGTCTCGACGGGCGTGCGACCGAGGTCTTCTCCGTCGACCTTTCTCTTCCCGCGATCGGTCAGGGCGCGCTCGGAATCGAGACTCGCGAGGCGGACGTGGGTACGCGCGCCGTCTTGGCATCCATGCATCATCCGGCGACCGCGGTCTGTATTGCGGCCGAGCGAGGAGTTCTGATCGCGCTCGACGGGGACTGCAAAACGCCGATCGCCGCGTACGCGGAGAGATCCGACGAACGGATGCGTTTGCGCGCCTTCGTGTCGGCTCCGGACGGTTCGCGCGCTCGGCGGGATGAGCTCAGCATCCCGTGGCCAACGAGCGAGCAGGAAGCCGCCAGCGCGGGAGCGTCGCTCGGTCGTCGGCTCCTTTAGATATTAGCTATCGCTCGAAGAGCAGCGCTCCGCTCGCGCGCACTCTAGCAACGTCGATGCTGGTCTCGAGCGATTGCGCCGATCCTGTCACGATCGCCCACTTTACGGCGTTCGTCATCGCTCTGGCTGCGGCCAGAGCTGCACCCACGCTCGGAAAAACCCACGAAAGCGTTCCGGGTTCGACGCTCTTCCAGCCGTAGACGATCAACGTAACTTGTTCGAGGACGGGGGACATTGACTCATCCGGGGCGCGGCCCTCTTCGAAGGGCGCATTGGCAACTCCATTGATTCGATGAACCCCCGATAGGCACGCCGACTCCTGCGCTGGCAAATTGAGATCCGGCGACGAGGTGGCGACGGAGTACGTGGGCATGAACCGGGTAGCTTTCGCGTCCATTCCTTGAATTTCGCACGTAGCGGAGGGGCTTCGCGCCTCTCCTCGAATCGTCGGAAGTATGCCCGCAGGATGGGCCCGTGTCCTGGCGCCCGCGCGTCGCTCCGGTGAAACTTGCGTGCCTTTTGCACGCGGAGCGGTCGACTTGGACGCCATTCCCTACTTATCCGCGTGTTACGTCCCAGAGTAAAGGGGCACCGAACACGCCTGGCGCACCCTGTCAATCGTCGGCAGCGCGTTGGCGCGCCGAAAAACGC
>Ga0182024_10019691_pt1 | contig 12407 bp, 12 predicted proteins | sample P32metaG_FD_120480 | JGI IMG/M metagenome (GOLD analysis project Ga0182024, IMG submission 120480) | Permafrost microbial communities from Stordalen Mire, Sweden - P3-2 metaG (Illumina Assembly) | ecosystem: Environmental > Terrestrial > Soil > Wetlands > Permafrost | place: Sweden: Stordalen...
CCGGCCATCCTCGCCTACATCGCCCAGACGCACCCCAAGGCCGCGCTCGCCCCCAGCGACAATCCCTTCGCCTTCGCCGACATGCAGGCCTTCAACGTCTTCCTCGCCTCCACGGTCCATGTGGCCTTCGCCCACGCCTTCCGGCCCGAACGCTATGGCGACGGCGATGAGGCGGCGCGGGCCATGCGGGCCAAGGCCCCGGAGGCCCTGGCCGGGGCCTTCGCCCTGATCGAGGAAAGGCTGGCCGACGGCCGCCCCTTCGTCACCGGCGATCACTACACCGTCGCCGACCCCTACCTCTTCGTCTTCTCCGGCTGGCTCGACCGCCCAGGCCTCGGCCGCCTGGCCGACTTCCCCGCCACCGCCGCCCACCACGCCCGCGTAAAATCCCGCCCGGCGGTCCAGAAGGTCCTGGCGGCGGAGGCGGCGAGTTAAGAAGATTTAACCACGCAGTGCGCGAAGCAACACGAAGAAGTCACCAAGGGTCAATTCAGCGCTGCGCGCGAATCGCCCTGTTTTCTCTTCTTTGTGAAACCTTCGTGTAATCTTCGTGACCTTCGTGGTATATTCTTTACTCTTGATCAGGCCAGCGCCTCCCGCGCCCTTAAGAGCCCTCCCTATTGCGCCGCCATGGCTTCGGCCTGGCGCAGGTCCACGGAGACCAGTTGGGAGACGCCCTTTTCGCGCATGGTGACGCCGTATAGCCGGTCCATGCGGGACATGGTCAGCGCGTTGTGGGTAATGACGATGAAGCGGGTCGGCGCGCGGCCGCGCATTTCGGCCAGCAGGTTGCAGAACCGCTCCACATTGGCGTCGTCCAGGGGCGCGTCCACTTCGTCGAGCACGCAGATCGGGGCCGGATTGGCGAGAAAGACCGCGAAGATCAGGGCTACCGCGGTGAGCGCCTGTTCGCCGCCGCTCATCAGGCTCATCACCGCCATCCGCTTGCCGGGCGGACAGGCGTAGATTTCCAGGCCGGCTTCCAGCGGGTCTTCCGACTCCACCAGACGCAGCTCCGCCTGACCGCCCTGGAAGAGGGCGGTGAAGAGGTCGCGGAAGTGTCCGTCGATGACCGTGAAGGCGCCCAACAGGCGCTCGCGGCCTTCGGCGTTGAGTTCGGCGATGGCGGCGCGCAGGCGGCTCAGGGCGCCGGCCAGGTCGCCCCGCTCGGCGTTCAGGGCGAGCAGCCGGGCGGCGAGGCTGGCCGCGTCCTCTTCGGCCATCAGGTTCACCGGGCCGATGGCGCCCAGGTCTCGCTCCAGGCTCGCCAAGCGGGTTTCGGCCCCGGCGGCGTCGGCCCGTCCCGGCGCGGCCGCCTCGGCGAGCCCGCGCTCCAGGGCGTCGGTGGTGAGTCCGGTGGCCGCGACGAGGGCGTCGGCGTGCTCGGCCAGGCGTTCGCGGGCCGCCTCCAGGCGAACCCGGGCCCCGGCATGGGCTTCACGAGCATCGGCGTCGGCGGACTCGGCGGCGCGCGCGGCGCGATCGGCTTCGGCGCGGATCGTTTCGGCGCCGGCCAGGGCGTCCCCAGCCTCCGCTCGCCGAGACTCGGCGAGCGTGAGTTCGTCCATGAGCCGCGCGCGTCGCTCCTCCACGGCGATTGGCGCGGCCTCGGCCGCCGCCAGTTCGCGCTCCATCCGGGCGCGATCCTCGGCCAGGCCGCCTTGCCGCCGCGCCGCCGCTTCGGCTCTGCCCGACCAGTCGGCCAGGTCGCCACGCAGTCGATCCAGGCGCGTGGTCCGCGCGGCGCGCTCGCGAACCTCGATGTCCAGCGCCGCCCGCGCCAACGCCGCCGTTTCTCGCGCCGCTTCGGCCTCGGCGCGGGCGGTCGCCAGCCGTTCGGTCAACCCCTCTTCGCCGGCCGTGGGAACGGCGGCCGCGGTCGCCGCGGCGAGAGCGGCTTGCGTCTCTCCACGCTCAACCTCGAAGCGGGCGATGATGTCGGCCAGTGACTGCGCCTGGGCGTCGCGTCGGGCGCCCTCGCGCTCCAGGCGCTGGGCCGCCTCGCGGGCCCTGGCCAGATCGTGCTCGACCTCTCGAGCGACGCCGCGACATCGACGCACTTCGGCGTCGGCGCCCTCCATGGCGCGGGCGGCGGCGATGTGGTCCGCGCCGGCGGCGGCCGCGTCAGGTTCCAGGCGGTCGATTTCAGTCCGCAGCGCGGCCAACCGCGACTTCTGCTCGAGGCGCACCTGGGCGGGGCGCGGCGCTTCGGGTGTGGCGGTGAAGCCGTCCCAACGCCATAGATCGCCCGCGCGTGAGACCAGGCGGGCGCCTGGGGGAAGCGCGCCCTGCAACCTGGCGCCGTCGGCGCGGTCCACCAAGGCGGTAAAAGCGAGGCGGGCGGCCAATTCGCCCGGCGCGGCGATGAGGGGCGCGAGGGGGGTGGCGCCAGGCGGCCAGGCGGGCGGCGCTAGCGTCCGGCCGCCCCAAAACGCCGGGGCGCGCCGATCGAGCGCCGCATTGAGTTCGTCGCCCAATGCGGCCGCCAGAGCCGCCTCGAGGCCCGGTTCGGGCAGAACCGACTCCAGAGCCGACGGAAAACCGGACCCGGCCGGCGCGGCCACGAGCTGGGTCAAACCCCGAGCTTCGATCAGCCGCTGGCCAAGCTCGTCCTCCAGCCGCCGCGCCTCGTCGCGCGCCGCGCTTTCGGCGCGCGTCGCCCGGGCGTGAGCGGTCTCCGCCGTCTCGAGCGCCCGCCGCGCCGCATTGAACGCCGTCTCGGCGCTGGCCAGAGCGGCAGCCCCGTCGACCAGCCTCGGGTCGGTCGCCGGACCCAGCGCGGCGCGTTCGCTCTCGGCCTGGGCGAGGGCGCGCAGGGTTCGCGCCAGCCGACCCCGCGCCTCTTCGACGCGCGTTTCGCCGGCCGCGGCGCGCGCCTCCGCCGTCGCCACCTCGCCGGCCAGCGTCTCGACGGCGGCGTGGGCGCGGGCGCGCTGGTCTTCGGCGGACCTGGCCGCCTCTCCCAGCGCCGGCGCTCGCTCCGGCGCAACGGCGACCTCGCCTTCGACATCGGCGATTTCGCGCCGCACCCGCGCCAGGGCCGCGGCGGCGTCCCCGACGATCTGAGCCTCGCGCACGGCGTCCGCATCCAGGCGCGCCAGATCGACGATGAGCCGCCGCGCCTCGGTCGCCGCGCTCTCCAGGGCGCGCTCCAGGCGGTCCCTGTCGATGGCCAGATGGTGCAGCACGGCCGCCGCCGCCGTCTCCGCCTCGCGCCTGGGCTTGATCGCCGCCGCGGCGTTCGCCGCCGCCGTGGCCGCCGCCGCCGCCCCTCGCGCCGTGCGCTCGGCGTCCACCGCCGCCTGGGCGTTCTCGCCCTCCAGGCGAAGCACGCCGGATCGAGCGTCGAACCAGCGCGCGTGGAGCAACGCACTCCGCAGGCTGCGGATCTCGGCGGCCAGGCTCTTGTATTTGGCCGCGTGGCGCGCCTCGCGACGCAGGCGCGCCAAGTTCGTCTCGAGCTCGCGGCCCAGATCGTCCAGGCGGGCCAGATTGGCCTGGGCGGCGCCGACCCGCAGTTCCGCCTCGTGCCGGCGGCCGTGCAGACCCGAGACGCCGGCGGCCTCCTCGAGAATAAGCCGCCGGTTCTGTGGTCTCGCGGCGATCAATTCCGAAATCTGGCCCTGACGCACCAGGGCCGGCGAGTTGGCGCCCGTCGAGGCGTCGGCGAACAGCAGCTGGACATCGCGCGCCCTGACCTCGGCGCCGTTGATGAGAAAGGTCGAGCCCTCGCCGCGCTCGATGCGCCGCCCCACTTGCAGTATCGGATGGTCGTTGAACGCGGCCGGCGCGGTCCTGTCGGCGTTGTCGATGGTCAGGCTGACCTCGGCGTGATTGCGGCCGGGCCTGCCGCCCGAGCCGGAGAAGATCACGTCGTCCATGCCCCCGCCGCGCATGGCCTTGGCTGAATTGGCCCCCATCACCCAGCGCAGCGCCTCGAGGAGGTTCGATTTGCCGCAACCGTTGGGACCCACGACCCCGGTCAGGCCAGGCTCGATGCGGAAGTCCGCCGCCTCGACGAACGACTTGAATCCCGAAAGGCGCAGCCTGGTGAAGTGCACGGTGAGTTGGCTCCCGGCCCTCCCTATCGGCGCGGGGCGGCGGCGATCGCCGCGCCGAGTTCGGCGACGCTCTGTTCGCCCTCCAGCTTTCGCCCGCCGATCACGAAAGTCGGGGTCCCGGTGATCTTGTCCCGCGTCTCATGGCGATCGACCCGCGCCTGGAGGGCCGCAAGGCCGGCCTTGTCCTCGAGGCAGGCGGTGAACCGCGGCTCGCTGAGACCCGCCTCCTTGGCGATCCGAGCCAGGGCGCCAGTCGGGCCGCCTTCACGCGCGATCTGGTCCTGGCCGGCGAAGACCGCATCGACGACCTGAAAGTATTTTTCGGGGCCCGCGCACCGCGCGGTGAGAAAGCCGGCGGCGGCCAGGGCCGGATCGCCGTTGAGCATTTCCCGGAACACGAACCTCACCTTGCCCGGATCGATGTAAAGTTTCCTGAACGTGGGAAAAACGTCGCGTTCCCAAATAGCGCAGTGCGGACAGCCTACCGAAGCGTATTCGATCACCGTCACCGGCGCCTTGGGACTGCCCAGAGCCATGTCGTCGGCCCGCTCGGGCGACGCGGCGCGCCCCGCGCCAGCCCAGAGACCCATCATTAAGGCGGCGAGGACGAGCTCGCGTCGATGGGTCCGCGAAGCTTTCATGACGCAGCCTTGGCGCCCGCCGAAGCTTCGGCGACGGCGGCATCCATCTCCGGCATGGTCAGTTCGCCCTTGTCATAGAGCTTGCCGTTGATCACGAAGGTAGGGGTGGCGTTGATGTGATCATCCCGCATGTAGCGCTCCCAGCGGGAGTTCAGGGCGTTCAGGGCGGCCTCGTCCTTGATGCAGGCTTCGAATTGGGCGTCGGTGAGGCCGGCGGACTGGGCGATTCTGAGCAGCACCGCGTGCGGCTGACCGCTGGTGAACATCTCTTGCTGCGCCCGATAGATGGCGTCCACCACCTGGAAATACTTGTCCTTGCCGGCGCAACGGGCGGTCAGAAAGCCGGCCGCGGCGATCGCCGGATCGCTGGTGAGCGCCTCTCGCGCCACATAGCGCACCTTGCCGGTGTCGACATACTTGGCCTTGAAGGCGGGGAACACCTCCTTGGCCCAGTCGGCGCAGTGTGGGCACGAGACCGAGGCGTATTCGATCACCGTCACCGGCGCCTTGGGACTGCCCAGGGACATGTCATCGGCGGTGACGGCGGTGGTCGCCTTCTGGCAGGCGGCCAGGGTCAAGGCCAGGGCGAGGCCGGTCATCAAGGCGGTCAATGGGCGCATGGGGTGATCCTAGGCGAGGGCGAAACAAGGCAGTAGAGCGCGATTCCGCGCCTCTTTGGAGCGCTTTTTCGCAAAACGGCGCAAGAGAGCGCGAGACGGCGCCGATCGCCGCCTTTTGGCGCGGCGGCGGGCCTCGATGCAAGCCCAGACGTCAGTCTAGCGGGGCTGACCGCGCAGCACCTCGCGTCCGAGCCGCTCCAGGGCGAGCTTCAGCCGGCCGTCGGGCACGGTCGCCAGGCTGTCGGCGAGCGCCGCTTCGGCCGCGGCGTCCAGGGGACCCTTGGTCCGCCGGCGCGCGGCCTCGAGCTCGGGCGAATCCCGTTTGGCGAGGCCGCGCAGGGGGCCTTGGACGATCCGTAGCTTGGCCACCGCGCCGGCCCCCAGGAAGATGTTCACCCTAGCCAGTATATCGGGCGCCTGATGTTGGACGAGGGCCGCCGAGGGCCCGTCCACCCGCAGCTCCAGGCTGGCGGCCCCGCCGGCGCGTGGCGCGCTCAGTTTCACCGGCTCGGTGCGCCGCGCCAGGGCGGCGCCGACGATCTCGGTCCACCTGGCCTGGAGAGCCCCCGTCCCCTGGCCGAAGCGCGCGTCGAGGGCTTTGATGGTGCTGGTGAGCGCCCGTCCGGCCGTGGGCGGCGGCCGAGGCGCCGGCCGGGTGCGCTTGGCGGCGAGAATTCGCGCCGTTTCGGGGCCGGAAGGGAGCGGACGGGGCATGGACGCTATACTAGCGCCCCTGATGCCGCCCGTCCTCACCATCCGCGCCAACGCCCGCGCCCAGATTCGGGCCCGCCTGCTCGCCTGGTACGACGCCCATGCGCGGCGCCTCGCCTGGCGCGCGCCGGCCGGCGCGAGGGCCGATCCCTACCGCGTCTGGCTGTCGGAGGTCATGCTGCAGCAGACCACCGTCCCGCACGCGACGCCCTATTTTGAGGCCTTCGTCGAACGGTGGCCGACGGTGACCGCCCTGGACGCCGCGCCGCGAGGCGAGGTCATGGCCGCCTGGGCGGGCCTCGGCTACTACGCCCGGGCGCGCAACCTCATCGCCTGCGCGCGGGCGGTGACCGGGGAGCTGGGCGGGAAGTTCCCGGACACCGAGGCGGGCCTGCGCGCTCTGCCGGGCCTGGGCGCCTACGCCGCCGCCGCCATAGCCGCCATCGCCTTTGAGCGGCCGGCCAATGTAGTGGACGCCAATGTCGAGCGGGTGATGGCGCGCCTTTTCGCCGTCGAGACGTCGCTGCCCGCCGCCAAGGGCGAGCTGGCCGCCCTGGCCGCCGCCTTCGTCGGCCCCGAGCGCCCCGGCGACTGGGCGCAGGCCCTGATGGACCTGGGCGCCGTGGTCTGCCGTCCAGCGACACCGCTCTGCGGTGAATGCCCTCTGGCGCGAGACTGCCGGGCGTTCGGCTCAGGCGCGCCAGCGGCCTATCCCCGCCGCCTCGCCAAGGCCGCCCGCCCCCATCGACACGGCGTCGCCTACGTTCTGGTCCGCCAAGGCCAGGTTGGCCTCGTCCGTCGCCCCGCGCCCGGCCTCCTGGGCGGCATGCTGGCTCTGCCCACCAGCGAATGGCGCACCGCGCCGTGGACGCGGCGAGAGGCCCTCGCCGGCGCCCCGGTGAGCGGGAACTGGCGCGGCGCGGGAGAGGTGGAGCACGTCTTCACCCACTTTTCGCTGACCTTGTCGGTCTATGCGACGTCCGGCGCGATCCGCCCGCACCCAGACCTTCTGTGGACGCCGATCGGCGAGGCGCTGGGCGCCATGCCGTCGGTGTTTCGCAAAGCCCTCGAACGCGCCCTTGCCGATGAGGCGGCTAGCCCATTTCCGCCCTGAGCTTGGCGCGCAGCACGTCGATGGGGATGAGGCCCTTGTCGGTGCGGATATGCCAGTAGGTCCAGCCGTTGCAGGCGCTCTGGGCCTGAACGATCGCGCCCATCTTGTGGATGGAGCCGGTGATCGCCCCTACCGCCAGGGAGCCGTCGGCCCGCACCCGGGCGGCGCGTTCGCCCTTGGGGCACCAGACGCTATCGCCGGGGCGGAGGAGGCCCGCCTCGAGGATCCGGCCGAAGGGCACGCGCGGCTCGTCCTTCCTGGAGGTCATCACGTCCAGCTCGGCCGGGGCGATGGGGGTCACCTTGGCGATCCGCGCCCGCGCCAGGTCGACGTAGCGCGCCTCCTTCTCGATGCCGATAAACCGCCTTCCCAGGCGCCGCGCCACGGCCCCGGTCGCCCCCACGCCGAAGAACGGATCGAGGATAGTGTCGCCCACCTTTGTGGAAGAGAGGATCACCCGGTGGAGCAAGGCCTCGGGCTTTTGGGTCGGGTGGGCCTTAGCCCCCATCTCGTCCTTGATCCGCTCCTCGCCGGTGCACAGGGGCAAGGTCCAGTCGGAGCGCATCTGGACCTCGTCGTTGGCCATCTTCATGGCGTCGTAGTTGAAGGTGTAGCGCCGTCCGCCCGGACCCTTGGCGGCCCAGATCAGGGTCTCGTGGGCGTTGGTGAAGCGCGTTCCCTTGAAATTGGGCATGGGATTGGACTTGCGCCAGATCACGTCGTTGAGGATCCAGAAGCCCAGATCCTGCAGCGCGCAGCCCACCCTGAAGATGTTGTGGTAGCTGCCGATCACCCATAGGGCGCCGTCGTCCTTGAGCACCCGGCGGCACGCGCCAAGCCAGGCCCGGGTGAAGGCGTCGTAAGTCGCGAAGCTATCGAAACGGTCCCAATCCTCGTCGACGGCGTCGACCTTGGAATTGTCGGGCCGCGTGAGATCGCCGCCCAGCTGAAGATTGTAGGGCGGATCGGCGAACACCAGGTCCACCGACTTCTCGGGGAAACCGGCCAGGACCTCGATGCAGTCGCCGACGATGATCCGGCCCGGTTCACTATCCATGCGCGACCCCGTGAAATTGACGGCGCAGGGTGGCGGAAGGTGGTGAAGAGGGCGTGAACGGCGGGTCTGCTATCCTTGCGCGTCGCCCTTCCACTCCACCCACGCCCCATGCGGGTGGACCAGGGCCAGGAGGCGTTCCTCGCCGCTGGGCCATAGGCGCAAGCGCACTTCCATGGCCGCCAGGTTCTCCGGCGGCGGCTCCATGCGCAGCCAGGCGAACGGGGCCGCGGTGGTGGCGAGAGCGCCAAGGGCCTCGATGGTCGCCGTCAGCGCCGTCTGGCTCGGCGCGGGCATGTATTGCCAGAAAACCGAGTGGAAGAGCACGGTGGCCGCCCCCTCTCTGGGCCGGGCGCGCCGCTTGGTCCAGGAGACCGCGTCCTCGCCCTCGACGCAAACCCCGGCGGCCAGGGCGGCCTCCATGGCGGCGTCCAGGCGCTGAAGACGATCGATCTGATCGGCCCAGATAAAGGCCCGCAGTCGGCGGCGGGCGAGGGGATCGGCGAGGTCCACCGGCTTGCGGTCACAGGCGGCGCGCTCGATCACCGAGACCGGGGCGTCCAGCGCGGGGGGCGGGCCGCGCCATTCGGTGTCGATGGCGACAGTCGCGGTCTCCTCGCCCCAGGCGCCGACCTCGCCGAGCCGATAGCGGTAGCGGTCCCAGAGCTGGTTGAGGCCGGCGCTGGCGGCGATCTCCAGCGAACGCAGGGGAAGTCCGGTCTGGCGCGCCACGGCGAGGAAGCCGCCGAGCAGGCATACCGAGCGGCGGACCTCGTTGGTCTGCGGCTCGTGGGCCATGAAATCGGCGAAGCGCCGCGGATCGGCGGTCATCGCTTCGAGACCCGCCGCCCAGGCCGCTTGGGCGTCGCCCCGCCGCTCCGCCGTGGGATAGGCGCCGGCCAGGGCCGGATCTTCGCCGCTCAGGGCGCGATCGTGCAGGGCGCCCAGCAGCCGCAGCGGCGCGGCCTCGGCGATCAGGGACCGTGTCGCGGCGTCTTTCCACGGCGCGAAGAGGTCCCGCGTCGGGCCGCCCGCGGTCACGTCGGCCGCCGCCCGCTCCAGCAAGGCGCCGGAAAACGCCGAGCCCATGGCCGCGCAGACGCCGGCATGGATCGTCAGGGCGCGGGTGAGGGATTCGGTGTCGGCCATCGCCGCGGTGTCGCCGCCGCCGCGCGGCGCGTCAATCTTGAATGGGACGATCAACCCTGGCCGGCGGCGCGCGTGCTCTCGCCACGAAATTCCGGCGCAGAGGGGCCCCGATTGGACGCTAGTTTGACCACCCAGGTCGATCGCTTCCGCGCCCGGAGGCGCGAGCCATGGTTTATGGCCTCGACATCGCCGGCGCGCGTGACCTCGAAGAGACGCTCGGCGTTGTCATCAACTGCGCCGATGGGAAAGCTCGCGATCGCAACTACGCGCTCGACATGCTCACCACACCGGTGTGGGGCATTTACCGCTAGGGGACCGTCGTAATGGGCGGATAGGTTTGCATGCCGATGCCGACGCTGCCGCCGTCCGTGCCAACGTAGCAATGATCGCCCGCCAGGGCCGCGTGGAACGTGATTTCTCCACCGCTGCTGAGTCGTCCGTTGATGGTGCTGGGGCCACAGACAATGCCGGGAACCGTAAACGAAACACCCGAGATCTTCACCCTGCCTACGCCGGTCGCCTTAAACCCCCATGGGAGACCGGCAAAACGAAAATGCTGGCAGAACCCGTTGTATCCGAAGTTGGCGGCTTCGATCTTTGCGACACCATTTTTGTCCACTCTGCCTCCCCAAATGGCCGGACACCCCTGCCGCAGGTTCGGCCCGTATACGGTAATGCCGCCCCTTACCTTGAAATGCTGGTCGGTGGGAACGAGTGAAGCGGCGAAAACCGATCCGTTGGCCGCGACGAGAGCGACGCCCACAACGGTCCAGAAAGCGAGATTTCTCACCGGCCGATCCTCCGTGACAACTCTGCTTCCCATTCTGGCCACATCGACTCGGTAAGTCCGACCCCCGCGAAGCGCGCCGCGATCGCGCTGCCCAAACGCTCGGGTTGACCCGGTTCCAGGGCCACGGCGGCGCGCAATACGTCCCGGGCCTCCTCCTCCATGCTTTTGCCGTGGCGCGCGGCGCGCTCCCGCAACCTCCGGTTCACGGTCTCCTCAATGTTTCTAACAAGCAGCTGGGCCACGTCGACCTCGTGGAGTCTATCGTGATATCTCCAATGATATCGCTGCCCGAAATACCGATCAACCGCCCATGCGACGCTCCGGTGGCGTGAACCGAACGTCCCCCGAGTCAAAAACCGGGCGGCGAATCTTGGTCCGTTTCGGCGAATGCAGCCATCGGGTCCCGGCCCATTATGGCCAGCCGCACCGGGGCCCAGCTCATCCGATGAATCTCGCAAGGGCCCAGGGCGATGAGGGCGCGGGCGTGGACGGGCGCGCCGTAGCCCTTGTGGGCGGCGAAACCGTAACCCGGATAGGCCTCGTCCATCCGGGCCATCAGCCGGTCGCGGGCGGTCTTGGCGAGGATCGAGGCGGCGGCGATGGAGCGTGAAATCTCGTCGCCCCGGACCACCGTCTTCACCGGACACGGGAGCGGGAACGCGTAATTGCCGTCCACCAGGGCGAAGGCGGGAGCCTGGGCCATGGCCTCGATGGCGCGGCGCATGGCCAGGCCCGTGGCGTGCAGGATGTTCAAGGCGGCTATCTCCGCCACCGAGGCGAAGCCGACGCCCCAGGCCACGGCGCGCGCCTTGATCTTCGGCTCGAGCGCCTCCCGCTGGGCGGGGGAGAGCTTCTTGGAATCGTTGAGACCTTCGATCGCGCCGCGCCCCTTCAGGATCACGGCGCCGGCGCACACCGGTCCCGCCCAGGGTCCCCGGCCGGCCTCGTCGACGCCGCAGACGGGCGCCGGGCAGGCCCGCTCGAGGAGCATGTCGGGCCAGGACCGGTCCTTCATCGGCCCATCCTCGCCACCTCGGCGTGACGAAAGCATGCCGTGGTGTGGTCGTTGACCATGCCCACCGCCTGCATGAAGGCGTAAACGATCACCGGCCCGCAGAACTTGAAGCCCTTGGCCTTGAGCGCCGCGGCGATCTCCGCGGCGAGCGGCGTCTGGGCGGGGACCTCGCCAATGCCGCTCCAGGCGTTCTGGATCGGCTTGCCGCCGGTGAAGGCCCAGAGAAAGTCCGACAAATCCTCGCCCCGCTCGCGCATGGCCAGGAAGATGCGCGCCCCGCCGATGGCCGCGTCGATCTTGGCGTTGGAGCGGACGATGCCGGCGTCGGCCATCAGCCGGGCCCGGTCGGCGGGGCCGAAGCGGGCCACCACGTCAGGATCGAAGGCGGCGAATGCGGCCCGGAAGGCCTCTCGCTTGCGAAGGATGGTGATCCACGCCAGACCCGCCTGAAAGCCGTCGAGCACCAGCTTTTCCCACAGGGCGCGGGAATCGTATTCAGGGACACCCCACTCCTCGTCGTGGTAGGCGAGGTAGAGCGGATCGAGCGGATTGGCCCAGCCGCAACGCCCCTTTTCGCCCTGCGACATCTTGACGCCCAACGCCATGCGCCTCCAAAACCCTTCACGCCATGCGGATCCTCAACGTCGCCGACTTCAACTGGATGACCGGCGCCGAGCGTCACACCGCCAGACTCTCCTTGTTCGACATCTGCCGCAAGTTCACGCACGCGGCAACGCGGGCGAACCATCTGGTGGTGGAATTCTCCGACCGCGCGGTCGCCCGCATGGGCGCGCCGCTGAGGCTGCGCGGGCTGGGGCGCGGCTGGGCCAACCGCCGGTTCCTGCAGTGCGTCGATGAGCTGAAGCCCGATCTCATCCTGCTTCACTTCGCCGACCAGATCACCGGCGCCTCGCTTGGGGAGGCGCGCCGACTTTCGCGCGGCGTCACCATCGCCGACATCAACATCGATCCCATCGACACCGCCAAGAACCGCCGCCGGTTGGCGCTTCGCAAGGGCGTGGCCGACGCTCTCTTCGTCACCACCGCCGAACCGGCGCTGGGGGCGTGCGCCGGCCCAAGAGGCTTTGCGGCCTTCCTGCCCAATCCGGTCGATCCATCGGTGGAGACCGGCCGCGCCTTCGAGACCGCGGCGCCCGCCTTCGACCTCCTCTTTCCAGCCCGCGGGGAGGCGCGGCGCGAAATCGGCCAGGTGTTCCTCACGCCGGGTCAGGTCATGGCCCGGTTGCGGGCC
>Ga0182024_10019692_pt1 | contig 12407 bp, 8 predicted proteins | sample P32metaG_FD_120480 | JGI IMG/M metagenome (GOLD analysis project Ga0182024, IMG submission 120480) | Permafrost microbial communities from Stordalen Mire, Sweden - P3-2 metaG (Illumina Assembly) | ecosystem: Environmental > Terrestrial > Soil > Wetlands > Permafrost | place: Sweden: Stordalen...
AAATTCCGCTGAATATGCCTTCGGCATCTTTCCCACTCCCAAAAGACGAATCAATGCCGATAGACTCGCTCATCTACTCGCCCCTTTGAATCCCTCCGATTCAATCGGGCCGTAACGTGCTCTCGGTTTCCGTGGGGATGGCTCAGGCAATCCCGCACAACAGGGGGGATGAAATGAAGCCCACCTTACGGCTGACTTCTGCGCTTGGCTTGCTCGTCGGCATCGCCGCCGTGGCGATGGCGATGACCTCCACTATCGCCTCCGCCAAGGCTTGCCCGTACGTTTTGGCGCAATATTGCGTGGCCGAGAAAAACGGCTTCAAGCACACGGCGTGGACCAACACGTGCCTGGCGAAGCTCCAGGGCATCAAGATTATTCACAAGGGCGCTTGCTAGGCCGGGCGATAGAATCGCGTCCGCCTAGCGAAGCATTGCGAAAGACAGCAGGCGGCGCCTCTCAGCGCCGCCTGCCCTTACGTCGCTCGCGCGGCGTGACGCGCGACGATTTCGGCACCGGGCGGCGCGTCGCCTTGGCGGCCGAGCGGCGCGGCGGCATGCCACCGGCCGCTTCCAGCCGCATGCTCCAATATTCCCAGGTCCGGTTGGTGACGTTGGGCAGGGCATTGAGCGTGCTCGCTAGCTTGACCTCGCCGGAGTGCAACGGCTCCGGCGTGCCGAGCGCGAGCGAGCGCAACTGATAATCGGCGTTCTGGCACATGAAGATCGCGCGCGACACCAACTCGCGCAAGCCGCCGCCGCCGACGGTCGCGCCATGACGGTTCATCAGAACCGCCGGGTGCTGCCCCAAGGCACGCGCCAGCGAACGGCCTTCTTCCGGCTTTACGACCAGGAGATTGGTGTCGCCGAATTCGTCATGCTGATCCCAGAACGGCATATCTGCGCCGCCCGCAGCGCCGAGATGGAAAACCGGCACGATCTGTTTGCCCGCAATGGCGAAGGGCATCACCGAGGGCGCATGATGATGGCACACCGCCATGACGTCGGGCCGCGCCTGATAGATGCAGCCGTGAATGACCCGCTCCGCATAGAGCTGCACTTTGGGCGGCCGCACCGGCGCGGAATCGAGCGTGAATTCGAGAATGTCGTCCGGCTCGATCAAGGCCGGCGACCGCGAGCGCGACAGCAAATAGCGGCCCGGATCGGCCGGGTGGCGCAGGCTGACATGGCCGAAGGCATCGAGCACGCCCTCATGCGCGAGGATGCGGTTGGCGAGCGCCAATTCCTCGATCAGATCGCTCAGTTTGTCGGGCATCATATCTCCTTTCACAGGCGGTTTTTCGATCACGCCGGCTTTCGGACGCGTCGCGGGCGAGCAGATTGAAGCTTCGCAGAGGCCGATGCAATCCGTTGCTGCCAAAGGCGGCCGTGCGACTGGCGCGCGGTTGCGGACGGGTCTGTTCTGCGGAAACCGCCGGATCGGCGGCGAAAATCCCCAAGGATCAGGCCGCTCCGGCCGGCTTGCACGACGATGCACCGTTGCGCGGCAGCACAATGGTGAATTCGGTGAATTGGCCTGGCCGCGTATCAACCGCGATGGTGCCCGCGTGCTGCTTGACGATGATGTCATGGCTGATGGAAAGCCCGAGTCCGGTGCCCTCACCCGCCGGCTTGGTTGTGAAGAACGGGTTGAACATCTTCTCCTTGACCTCGGGCGGAATGCCGGTGCCGTTGTCCCGGATCCGGATCTCGACGCGATCGCCGAGATTTCTGGTCGACGCGACAAGCGTCGGCTCGAAATCCGCACCGTCGGCCTGCGACTTGCGCTTATGCGCGGCATAAAAACCGTTGGCGATGATATTGAGAAGGACTCGCGTCACCTCTTGCGGATAGAGATCGACTTCGCCCGCGGCCGCGTCGAACGACCGCTCCAGCGCGATGTTGAAACCCTGCTTCTCCGCCCGCGCGCCGTGATAAGCGAGATTGAGGCTTTCCTCCACCAGTGCGTTGACGTCGACCGGCCGGTGCTCGCCGGATCCTTCGCGCGAATGCAGCAGCATATTCTTGACGATCGCATCGGCGCGCTTGCCGTGCTGCGCGATCTTTTCGAGGTTGCCTTTCAGCGTCTCCGCCAGATCGGTGATCGCGTCCCGCGCGGCAACGTCCACGTTTACTTTCCCCAATTCTTCCTCCAATTCGTCGATCAGCTCGACGGAAAGGGAAGAAAAATTGTTGACGAAGTTGAGCGGGTTTTTTATCTCGTGGGCGATTCCGGCGGTGAGCTGGCCGAGCGATGCAAGTTTTTCGGTCTGCACCAGGCGATCCTGCGCAGTGCGCAATTCGTTCAACGACTGCGTCAAATCGTCGGTGCGCTGGCGCAGCTCGTTGAGCAACCGCGTGTTCTCGATGGCGATGACAGCCTGCGCGGCAAAATTCGTCAGCAGCTCGATCTGCTTGTCGCTGAACGGCCGAACCTCCTGCCGATAAATTACGATAGCGCCGCTCACAGCGTCGTCTTTCAGCATTGGCACGCACACTATGGATCGCGCGCCACCCAACCTCGCCGGTGGACTTGGCATGGCCTCCGCGGCATCATCCACAGTGTGGCTGACACGTTTTGTCTGCATGGCGCGCTCAAGCGGGCTGCCTGGCGTCGGACTAAACGACGCGCGCTGGCTATGGAACTCGGCGAGTTTCGGCGGAACGCCGACGCCCGCCGCGAAGCGGAACGCGTCGCCGTCACGGCGCAAAAGGTTACCGAATTTTGCGTCGCAAATTCTGACGGCATTCTCCAGCATGGCCTGGAACACCGGCTCAAGGTCGCCGGGCGACGAACTGATGACGCGCAGCACATTCGCCGTCGCCGTCTGCTGCTGCAGCGATTCGCGCAATTCGTTAAGCAACCGCGTGTTCTCGATGGCGATCACGGCTTGCGCGGCGAAGTTCGTCACGAGCGCAATCTGCTTTTCCGTGAATTCGCGCACCTCCGTGCGAAAGATGGTGATAACTCCGATCGTCTCGCCGTCCTTGAGCATCGGCACGGTGACCATCGTGCGAATACCGCCGGTCTCGACGGAGTTCACAGCCTTCGGATTGCGGGCGAGATACGAAGGCGCCTTGCTCAGGTCCACGACCTGGAGCGGCTGGCGGCCGGAGAGAGTCTGGAATGCCTGCAATTCGCGATCCGGCTGCAGCAGCATCCCGACCCGCCACTGCTCGTCCCATGCTTTGGTCAAGGAACCATGGTGCGCGGCCACGCGCAACGCTTCGCCCTCGCGCAGGAACAAGGTGGCGAAGTTGGCTTGGCAAATCCGCGTTGCGTTGTCCAAGATGGAGAGAAAGACCGGCTCCAACGCGCCGGGTGACGAGCTGATGACGCGCAGCACGTCGGCCGTCGCGGTTTGCTGATCGAGCGATTCCCGCAATTCGTTGAGCAGCCGCGTATTCTCGATGGCAATCACCGCCTGCGCGGCGAAGTTGGTCAATAGCTCGATTTGGTTGTCGGCAAATGGGCGGACCTCCTGCCGATAGATAGCAACCGCACCAACCAGTGCACCGTCCTTGAGCATAGGAACGCAAATCACGGTGCGGGCACCGGTCTGGCTCACGAAGCTTAGGCGTTGGGGGTCGGACCGATAGGCTAGGTCTTTGGCAACGTCGGAAATCTGTACCGGCCGTTTCGTCCTCGCCACCCGCGCAAGCGCCGTATCGCCGGTCATGCTCACCATCGGCGTACGTTGTCTTTGCTCCAAAAATGCCGATGGCATGTTGTACCCGGCCGCAGTGCGGTACTCATCGCCGTCGACAACAAATAGCGTGCCGAAATTGGCCTCACAAATACGCACTGCGTTTGCGAGCATCGTTTGGAATACCGGCCCCAGATCGCCCGGCGAGGAGCTGATGACCCGCAGCACATCCGCCGTGGCGGTCTGTTGTTCCAGCGATTGCCGCAATTCGTTGAGCAGCCGCGTGTTTTCGATGGCGATGACGGCCTGAGCGGCGAAGTTTTGCACCAGCGCGATCTGGCGCTCGCTGAACGGCTCTGTGCGCTGGCGCGAAAGTCCGAACGCGCCGATTGCCTCGCCCTTCCGGAGCAGCGGCACTCCCAGGATCGTCCTTATGAAGCCCTTATCTGCAGCTCGTCGGGCGACATGTTCATGGTCGGTGCCAATGTCCGATATCTGTAACGGGCGGCGTTCCGCCAGGGCTCGGCCGATGGCCGTCCCGCGGCCGGGCCCATATGACACCGACCGGATCAGCGCCTCCATCTCGCGCGACATCGCGGCGACCGCAACGCTTCGATAATCGTCGCCAACCGGAAGTGCGAGATGGCCTGCATCCGCCTCACACAGTCGCCGCGCCTTTTCCACCATCGCCTCGAACACAGGCTGGAGGTCGCCACGGGACGCGTTGATCACGCCCAGCACTTCGGCAGTCGCGGTCTGTTGCTCCAACGCCTCTCGCGTCTCGGCGATGAGCCGCGCATTCTCAATGGCGATAACGGCCTGATCGGCGAAGGTCGCGACCAGATCGATTTGCCTGTCGGTGAACGGCTCAACCACCTTGCGGGAGAAGATGAGAAAGCCGATCAATGCGTCACCGCCCGACAAGGGAACGCCGAGGACGGTGCGCACGTCGGCAAAACCGGAACGGACCGTCAGCCGGAAATCGGGATCAACCTTGGTATCCTCGACTTGGACGATCTTGCCTTCGATCATCACACGACCGGCAATCGAGCCGCGGTCCGGCTTGGCCGGGACGGGTGTTTTGTGCATGAAGTCCCGTTGCTGGGCGGTGAACCCGTAGCTTGCGAGGTGATGCAGGGCGCCGTCCTTCAACAGCCGGATCGCGGCCCGATCGGCGCGGCACAGCTTGGCAGCCGATTTGACGAGTGTATCGAGCACCGCCTGAAGATCGAACGTCGAGCCGCTGATCGTTTTGATCAGTTCAGCGGTCGCCGCTTGTTGCTCCAGCGCTTCGTTCAGTTCGCGCGTTTTTTGCTCGAGCTGTTCCTGCAGGGCGGCGCCACCTCCGACCCTGCGTTTAGCGACAACGGAGCGCTTCCGGCTCACGGTCTTGCGCCGCCGCAGGTTTGCTGCCTTACCGCTCGCCAATGCTTTACTCCATCGCGATTCGGGTGCCGGTCGCGCCGTTCAAGAGGCGCTTGAGATGGAAGCTGGCGAGCTGATCCGCGGGCTCTTTGCCGAGATGAGCGGCAAAGGCGGCGACCGCGCCGGGATCGCTCGCTTCGAGTTTTGCAAAGGCCTCCAGATAGCTCTTGGTCGCGTGGCTTTCATATTGCTCGGGCCGCAACGGCTCGAAGGCGCGCAACGCCTCGCTCTTGCCGCGGAGCACCAGGTCGCCGACCGGGCGGCCTTTGAAATCCTCGACTTTGCCAGCGAGCGGCGCGCTCACGCAGATGCGGGTGCCAAGCGGCTTATTGGCGCCCTCCAGGCGCGCGGCAACGTTGATGGTGTCGCCGTAGGCGGTGTAGTCGAAAAAGTGGCCGCCGCCGAAGGCGCCGACGATCGCCGGACCCGCATGCGCGCCGATCCGCGTCAGCCCGAGCGCAAGACCTTTCGCCCGATAGCGTTCGCAGGCGGCTTGCGCATAGTCGTCGAGCGCCAGCGCACAGACCACGGCGCGAGTGGCATGGTCGGGCTGCTCGCCCGGCGCGCCGAACAGCACGTGGATCGCGTCGCCGATGATTTTCGCCACGGTGCCTTCGTGGGCGAAGACAATATCGGTCATGCCGGTGAGATAATCGTTGAGCAGCGGCCCGAGCACGCTCGGCTCCAGTGATTCGACCAGCGCGGTGAAACTGGTGATGTCGGTAAACAGCGTCGCAATCTCGCGACGCTGTCCTTCGAGCTCGCCTGCGCCCTCCTCGCCGGCGAGCCGCAGCGCCAGATTCGGCGAGAAGTAGCGCGACAACGACGCATGCGCCCGTTCGGCCTCGGCCTGGCGGCGCCGTGCCTCGCGCAACGATTCGATGTGGCGCAGCGTCTTGGCGATGGTGGTTTCCAGATCGGTGAAGTCGATCGGCTTGGTGACGAAATCGAACGCGCCCCGATTCATCGCGGTGCGGATATTGGCCATATCGCCATAGGCCGACACGATGATGGTCGACATCCCGTCGTCGCTGTCCTGCAGCTTCTGCAACAGCGTCAGCCCGTCCATGCGCGGCATGTTGATATCGCTGACGACGAGATCGATGTCGCTGTTCGCTTTCAGCGTCTCCAGCGCTTCGATGCCGTCGCGCGCGAACAGAAACTTCGCCGTTCCATCGCGAATCTGGCGGCGGAACTTCTGGGTAATGAGAGCCTCGAGATCGGGCTCATCATCGACGAAGAGGATGTTCATGCGGCCTTTCCGACCCGCGTCTCGATCTCCTCGCGCAGCGCCAGGAAATCGATCGGCTTGGTGAGCAGCGCGTCGGCGCCACGTTCCAACGCCTTGCGCTTGGTTTCGGCGTCGCCATAGGCCGTGATCATGATGACCGGAACGTCCGGCCTGGCTGCCTTGGCCTTTGGCAACAATTCCAGCCCGCTCATCCCCGGCATGTTGATGTCGGAAAGGATGAGAATGAGCGATGCGGTCGCGGCATCGCTGATGGCCTGCAGCGCTGCCGGCGCCGATTGGGCAAATTGCATGGTAAAGCGCTCGGCGCGCAACTCGCGCCGGAATTGCTGGCGAAACAGTATTTCGACATCAGGCTCGTCATCGACCACGAGAATGAGCAGACTCACGCGCGCCCTCCAGTTTTTTCTAATGCCGCAGCTTTGCGCGGTAGCACGATTGTGAACTCAGTGAATTTTCCGGGCTCGGTATCGACGGCGATCGTTCCAGAATGTTGTTTCACGATGATGTCGTGGCTGATGGAGAGGCCGAGCCCGGTGCCTTCTCCCGCCGGCTTGGTGGTGAAGAATGGATTGAACATCTTTTCCCTTACTTCAGGCGGAATCCCCGTGCCATTATCGCGAATCCTGATTTCCACACGATCACCGAGACTCTTTGTCGCTGCTGCGAGCGTCGGCTCGAAACTCTCGCCGTCACCTTGCGCTTTGCGCTTGGTGGCGGCATAGAAACCGTTTGATATCAGATTGAGTAGAACGCGCGTGACTTCCTGCGGATAGAGATCGACCTCGCCGGCGGCCGGATCGAACGAACGCTCCAGCGTGATATTGAAGCCCTGCTTCTCCGCCCGCGCGCCGTGATAGGCGAGATTGAGGCTTTCTTCGACCAGACCGTTGACGTCGACCGGCCGGTGCTCGCCGGAGCCCTCGCGTGAATGCAGCAGCATGTTCTTGACGATCGAATCGGCCCGCTTGCCGTGCTGGGCGATCTTGTCGAGATTGCCCTTCAGAGTGTCCGACAACTCGGCGATCTCGGCGCGCGCGGCATCGTCGATTTTCACTTTCGCCAATTCCTCCTGTAATTCGTCGATCAGCTCGACCGACAGCGAGGAGAAATTGTTGACGAAATTGAGTGGATTTTTGATTTCGTGGGCGATGCCGGCGGTCAATTGGCCGAGCGACGCCAGTTTTTCGGTCTGTACCAGGCGGTCCTGTGCGGTGCGCAATTCGTTCAGCGATTGCGTCAAGTCGTCCGTGCGCTGGCGCAGTTCGCTGAGCAGACGTGCGTTCTCGATGGCAATGACCGCCTGGGCGGCGAAGTTCGTTAGCAGCTCCACCTGCTTGTCGGTGAACGGCCGAACTTCCTGGCGATAGATTGCCGAGGTACCGATAACTTCACCTTCCTTCAAGAGCGGAACCAGGACCAGGCTGCGTGCGCCGGTCGTAGTGGCAAAGTCGCGGATCAGTGGATCGTCGTTGCCATATGCGGCAAGGTCCGGCACCTGAATCGCCTGTTTGCTGGTGGCCGCCCGCGCCGCGATACGGCCCATCTGTCCGGTCGGCATCCAGGTCGGCTCGCGACGCCGCAACTCGGCATAGGCTGGCGGCGGATTGTGCATGGCAACTACACGAAGGCGGTCGCCTTCTTTAAGCGACAATACGCCGAACTTCGCCTCGCAGATGCGCGTAGCGTTCTCCAACATGGCGTGGAATACCGGCTCCAAATCGCCCGGCGAGGAGCTGATGACACGGAGCACGTCCGACGTTGCGGTCTGCTGCTCCAAGGACTCGCGCAATTCGTTAAGTAGCCGAGCGTTCTCGATGGCGATGACCGCCTGCGCGGCGAAATTTTCCACCAATGCAATCTGCTTTTCCGTAAATGGCCGCACATCCCGGCGGTAGAACGCCATCACCCCGACCAGCTCGGCGTCCTTCATCATCGGAACCGCGCACATCGACCGGATGCCGGCCTCGTCGACGCCGGCGATCATCCACGGATCGCGGTCGCGATAGGCCGGCTCGGTCGCCAGATCGTGGACCAGGACGGGACGGCCGGTGGCGACGGCGCGCCCGAACGGGACGTCAGGCCGCGGTTGGAACAGCTCACCTTTCCACCATTTCTGCTCGGCGGTCGCAGGCAGATGCCCCTGGCGCGCGGTTGCCCGGTAGCCGCCGCCTTCGCGCAGATACATTGTACCGTAATTGGCCTCGCAGAGCCGATTGGCGCTGGCCAGGATAATGTCGAAGACCGGCTTCAGCTCGCCCCGAGAACCGGCAATCGAGCTCAAGACCTCCGAAGTCGCGGTCTGCTGCGCTAACGACTCGCGCAACTCGTTCAACAGCCGCGCATTCTCGATGGCGATCACGGCTTGGGCGGCAAAGTTCTTCACCAGTGCAAGCTGTTTATCGGTGAAGGGCCGCACTTCCCCGCGGTAGATGCTGATAGCACCGATCAATTCGCTCTCCTTCAGCATCGGCACGACGAGAACCGATCGTGCGCCGGCAAGCCGTGCTGAGACGCTGGGAGTAGGCTCGGCCGTTTCATCGGCGATGCTGACCACATCTTTTGTCCGCGCTAGCCGCTCAAGGCCGGCCCCCGCAGCCGGCCGAAACCGGCCGCGCTTTTGATGGAATTCGGTAAGCGCCGGAGGCGTGCCGAACAAAGCAACCGCCTCGAAAGTTCCGTCATCGTGTCGAAACAGAGTGCCGAATTGCGAGTCGCAAATCCGGACCGCATTCGCCAGCATGGCGTGGAACACAGGCTCCAGTTCGCCCGGCGACGAACTGATGACTTTGAGCACCTCTGAAGTCGCCGTCTGTTGCTCCAGTGAGGCGCTCAATTCGCGGGTGCGGTCGTCGACCTTCTTCTCCAAGTCGGCGTAGGATTCCTGCAGGCGGCCCGCCATGTCATTGAACTGATCGGCGAGCGACTCGACCTCGTCGCCGGTCTTGATGTCGATGCGCTGGGCGAGATCACCGGCGCCGATGCGGGCGGCGCCGGCGCGCAGCGCCTGGATCGGCACCACCATGCGGCGGGCGAGGAACGTGCCGGCGATGAAAGCGAGCGCCAGCGCGCCGAACAGCACATAGCCGGTGCGCTGGATCGACCGGTAGAGCGGCGCATAGGCCTCTTCGATCGGCGTCTCGACGAACACGAACCAGCCGAGCGGATGCACCGGCGCGTAGGCGGTGAGCATCTTGTGGCCGGTTATGTCGTCGGCCTCTTGAACGTCTTCGCCCGAGCCGCCGGCGCGGGCGGCCTGGACCTGAGCGAGTTTCGACATGTCGGTATTGCGCAGCACCAGGCTGATGTCGGGGTGCGCGATCAGGCGGCCGTCGCCGTCGACCACGTAAGCTTGGCCCTTCTCACCGACCTTGATGCCGGAAATGACGTCCCAGATGAGCTTGAGATTGACTTGCGCGATGCTCACGCCGTTCTCGGGCCGCGCGCCCGCCAGCGCAATGGTCATATACGGCTCGGACTCGCGGCGGAAATAGACTGGACCGTAATAGACCTTGTCTTTCATCGCTTCGGTGAATTCGGGCTTGTTCGAATAGTCGATACCGCTGCCGACCACATCCATGGTGAGCCGCGAGACTTTGAGCTGCTCGTGACCGGAGGCATCGATCTGCGCCAGTTCGGTGATGGCGGGGACCTGACGCAGGAGGCGCAGCGCATCGAACCGGCGTTGATCCAGCGTGCCGTTGGTCCACGGCAATTGCGTGGTCCAGCCGAGCTGGCTTTGGATCTGAGTGACGAATTCCTCGATCTTGTCGGCGGCGGCTTTTGCCTGCTGGTGCTGGATATTGATTAGCGAGGATTTCTGCTCCTGAAAGGAAAACCACACCTCGAAGGCGCCATTGGCGACCAGCGCCAGCACGACCACACTGACAAGCAGTGCAACGTATTTGATGAAAAGCCGGCTGCGCAGGATCGAGGCGCCGGATGCCGGCGCGGCACCGGCCAGCCGATCGGTGGCGCCGCTCCCAGAAATAACGGCCTTATGATCCACGTCCGCTTTCATGCGGTCATCTTAGCAGAGATTCCGGCTCTGCTGGGAATAAGGGACCGCCTCACTCGATCACTTGGTCGGCGAGCGCGAGCACGGTGGGCGGCACGTTCAGATTCATCGCTTTCGCGGTTTTCATGTTGAACACGAACAAGTATCGCGTCGGCTGTTCGAACGGCAGGTCGGCGGGTTTTGCGCCCTGGAAAATCCGGGCGGTCAGCGCCGCGGCGCGGTCGAAGGATTCCTTCGGGTCCGCGCCGTAGGACATCAAGCCGCCGTCCTGAGCGATAAAGTCCTGCTCGTAGATTGCCGGCAGGTTGTGCGCGAGCGCGTAATCGAAGACGCGCTTGCGATTGAGTAGCGTAAGCGAGTCGGAGACCATCAGTATGCCGTCCGGCGGGTCACGATCCATGGCCGTGAACGCCTCGTTGAAGTCGTCGGGCTCGCGCACGCCTAGCGGCAGCACCGTGACGCCGAGCTCCCGCGCGGCCTGCGCCGAAGCGTCATAACGCTGCGACATGCCGAGATCGTCCTTGTTCCACAGCATGGCCACCTTGCGAAGCTGGGGCGATAATGCCTTCAGGTAACCGAGGCGCTTGGTCGACAGCGCCGCCGCATCGTCGGCTATCCCCGTGACGTTGCCGCCAGGCCGCGCCAAGCTCGCGACCAGCCCGGTCTTTACCGGGTCGCCCGAACCGGACGCAATGACTGTCGGCACGCCCGATGCCTTGGCGGCGGCCGCCGCCGGATAGCTGACGGTCACGACCACGTCGACGTTGGCGGCTTTCAACTCCTGCATCAGATTCAATGTCTGGCTCACCTTGCCGGCAGCGCCGCGCGCCTCATAGGCAAGGTTTTGCCCGAGCTTAAAACCCCGTTGCGCCAGCCCATCGATCAGCATCGCGCCGGTGCCCGTAGTCGGCGGGATTGGTGGGCCTACCGTCAGCGTGCCGACGCGGTAGACCTTGGTGGAAGTCTGGGCGGTAGCGGCGCCGGGCGCAACCAAGATTGCGCCGGCAAGCGCTTGCAGAACATCGCGGCGTCTCATGGTGCTCTCCTCTGATAAACATATTCATTCGATCACTTCATCGGCGGTCGCCAGCAGCGTAGGCGGAATTGCCAGACCGAGCTGCTTGACGGTCTTGAGATTGATCACCAGCTCAAACTTGCTGGCCGACTGCACCGGCAAATCCGCCGGCTTCGCGCCCCTAAGGATGCGATCGACGTAGCCTGCGGCTTCCCGGTACTCCTCGACGATGTCGGGACCGTACGCAATGAGCCCGCCGCCGGTTGCGAAGAAGCGCAGGGGATAGACCGCCGGAAGCCGGTAACGCTCCGCGAGCGCGATGATCTCGCCGCGAGCCGCGATGTCCTCTGACGTCCTGATTGCGATAAGGCCGCCGTCCGGCGAGCCGGCAAACGCGGCGACGCCACGCTCCATTGCGGCTGTGTCACTGACATCGATCAAGCTTATTTGCACACCCAAGGAACGCGCTGCTGTCTCGATAGCCGCGACTTGCGGATCCGATCCAGGATTGCTTGCCGCCCGGAATACAGCCACCCGCTTCAAGGCCGGAGCAATCTCCTTGAGGAGCTCTAGCCACTTGGCGCTTAAGCCCAGCTCGGCGGGCGAAAAGCCGGTGACATTGCCGCCCGGCCGCGCCAAGCTTTGCACCAGGCCGAGCGCGACCGGATCGGTGACCCCGGCGAACACCACCGGAATGGCACGAGTTGCCCGCTGCACCGCCAGCACAGTCGGGGGCGCGTTCGCCAAGATAACGGCCGGCGCAAGCGCAACCAATTCCCCGGCGTTTTTCTTGACGATTTGCGGTTCGACGCCGTAGCGATAATCGACGTGAATGTTCTTTCCGTCATTCCAGCCCAGCGCACTCATCGACTTCAGGAACGCGTCGAGGCGTCGCTTAGCTTCAGGATCGCCATCGGGGAGATTCATGAGCACGCCGATCCGGCGCATTTGAGCGGCCGGCTGCGCGCGCGCGGCAAGCGGCACGAGGATAGCCGCGCTGCCGGCAAGGGCGATGAATTCACGCCGCTTCATGCGTCCCTCAGGTTCAGGCTTACGG
>Ga0182024_10019693_pt1 | contig 12406 bp, 9 predicted proteins | sample P32metaG_FD_120480 | JGI IMG/M metagenome (GOLD analysis project Ga0182024, IMG submission 120480) | Permafrost microbial communities from Stordalen Mire, Sweden - P3-2 metaG (Illumina Assembly) | ecosystem: Environmental > Terrestrial > Soil > Wetlands > Permafrost | place: Sweden: Stordalen...
CATCGTTATGTTCTCTGCTGTTTCTGGCGGTAGCTCTATCATAACAAAGGGCTGCACGGACTCCCGGAAATTTGTTGGCGACCATGGCGGAGCCGATTCCAGCGCCGTCTATGATGACTCCGCGCGCCGTTTGGCCGCTTGCGACCAGCTCGGCGACCTGACGGGCGATGTCGGGATAATCGGCGGGTTGCGCGTCGTGAACCCCGACGTCGTGGATGGCGAGGTTTAACTCCTCAAACATCGGGAGGAGCTTTTGTTTCATCTCGAATCCGCCGTGATCGCTCCCGATGGCGACCGTTTGAGAGGGCGAGGCCGGGGGGAGCGACTCATCTTTTTTAAGCTCGATGATTTTTACGCCGCGCGCTTGCGCGAGGTCGCGGGCGGAGGGGGTGAGGATCGATCCGGCTGGAACGCGGAGGTCGCCGCCCGGGGGGATATCGCGTTCTGTGAAGACGGGGCGCATGCAGTCTTCATGATAAGCCTCATAACGGGTGATGCTACGCGGCTTCGGCGGAGGTGAACCACTTCAGGATTTGCGGCAGAACGGCCTCGGCGGCGCGGGCTCCCGCTTCGATCATCTGGTGGGCGGCCTCGCGAGAGTTCCAGCCGGTGCTCCAACCGGAGTCCTTTACATCGGGTGAAATCACGATGTCGGATGATCGGCGCCAGTGCGATTTGTTGCGCGCGGTCATGATCTGGAAACTGCGCTGCACGACGCTCTGCGCGTTCTGGGGGTCGGCCATGTCGGTGGGCGGCAGAACGACGGCAACTACGTGCGTCGCGCCCATGCGGCGGAGAGGCGCGGCCGGAACGTCCATCGCGACCATGCCATCGACGAGGACATGATTCATATAACGGACGGGCGGAAATATTCCCGGATAAGCGCAACTGGCGCGGATCGGCATCAGCACGTCGCCTTTTTCCTTGAAGATTACCGGCGCGCCGGCGGTCAAATCGCTGGCGACGATGGCGAGCGGTATCAGCATGTCCTCGAAAATGACTTTCTTGAGGAGGGCCATTACGAAAGCACCGAGGCTTTCGACGCTCGATATTTCGATGGAGTGCGCTGCGCGTTCGATTTCGTTGCTGGAACAGCCGGAGGCGAAAGCCGCCGCGGCGATCGCGCCGGAGCTGACGCCGGAGATCGCGTGAATCGGGATGCCTTCGCGTTCGAACACCCGGAGCACGCCGGCGTGGGCGATCCCGCGGGCGAATCCGCCGCCGAGCGCGAGCCCGATGCGCGTTTCGCGTCCCGAAATTTGGCCGGCCCGAATCTTTTGGCTCCCGCCGTTCATCACATCCGAAATAAGAGTGGCCATCACGTTTCCGGCTGCTATATTAAGGATTCAACTGTGAAACTCCGACTTAGCGTCCGGTCCTCCCACATCTTATCGACACCTAAACTCCACGGGTGTTTGCTGTTTTCGCCTGTTTTTCTCTGTGCACTTTTGCTTAGTTCCCTTCAGGCCCAGCGGAATATCTCGGGCGAAGTCGCGATCCGGCAGGCGCTCGAGCGGCTGGATACGGTCGGGAGCGTGATGATGATCGGGGCGCATCCGGACGACGAAAATACGGCTCTTTTGGCCTATTTTTCGCGCGGGTTGCATATGCGGACCGCGTATCTGTCGCTGACGCGAGGGGAGGGCGGGCAGAATCTGATCGGCAGCGAGCAGGGCGACGAACTGGGGATCATCCGCACCCAGGAACTGCTCGCGGCGCGCAGGATCGACGGCGGCGAGCAGTTCTTCACCCGCGCGATCGACTTTGGATTTTCGAAAACGGCGGACGAGACGTTTACCAAGTGGCCTCGCGAAAAGGTGCTCGGCGATGTGGTGTGGAATATCCGGCGGTTCCGGCCCGATGTGATCGTGCTCCGCTTTTCGGGGACGCCGAGAGACGGGCACGGGCAGCATCAGGCGTCGGCGATTCTCGGTAAAGAGGCCTTTTCGGCGGCGGCCGATCCTTCGAAATATCCGGAGCAGTTGCAATGGGTCCAACCGTGGCAGGCGAAGCGGCTGATGTGGAATACGTTCGCGTTTACGGCGGAGCAGCAGAAGGAAGAGGCGGCGATCAAGGACAAACTGGCGGTCGATTTGGGCGAATATTCGCCGGAGCTGGGGTATTCGTACAGCCAGATCGCGGGGATGAGCCGGAGCCAGCATCGGTCCCAAGGGATGGGCGCGGGGGAGCCCAAGGGGTCGACGAAAAATTACCTGGTGACGATTGCGGGAGATCGCGCGACCAGGGATGTGTTCGAGGGGATCGACACTACCTGGTCTCGCTTGACGGGGGGCGCCGAGGTCGGGAGCTTGATTGAGAAAGCTCGGGACAACTACAGCGGTCGGCGGGCCGAAACATTATTGCCTCTTCTTGTCGAGGCTCGGACCAAAGTGCTGGCGATGAAGGATTCTCTCGCTGTTCGGAAGCTGCACGAGATCGACGAAGCGATTGGGTTGATCTCCGGCTTGTGGGTCGACGCGGCGGCCGATAAATATGCGGCGACGCCGGGGTCGAGTTTGAAGATCGCGGTTACGGCGCTCGCGCGTGTCCCGGTCCAAGCCACGCTGGTCGGGGTGAAGATGACGGGGATGGAAGGGATGCCTCAGCTCGACATCGCGCCTGCCACACTCGTCTACAACCAGCCGAGTTTGTACTCGCTGACGGTGCCGGTTCCGCAGCAGGAGCATTATTCGCAACCTTACTGGCTGGTGGAGCCGAAGGATGGCGCGCTGTATAGAGTTCCTGATCCGCGGATGATCGGCAATCCGGAAAGCGCGCCGGTGCTGGAGGCGCATTTTCGCGTGAAGATCGCGGGGACGGAAATCGAGATTTCGCGGCCTGTGGAGCATCGCTACATCGATCACATTTACGGCGAGCAGGTTCGGCCGCTGGCGATCGTGCCTCCGGTGGGAGTCGAGTTGCCGGTACAGGCGCTGGTGTTCGGGTCGGCCGCAGCGCGGAAAATCGACATCTTAGTCAAGGCGAATATCGCGAAGGCATCGGGCGAGGTGAATCTGGAAGCGCCCGCGGGCTGGCACATCGAGCCCGCGACGCGGCATTTCGATCTCAACTCGGTCGACGAGCAAACGACCGCCAGTTTCACGATCACGCCACCGTCGGCGGACGCGCAGGGCGAGGTGCGCGCCGTCGCCACGGTCGGCGAACGGCAGATTTCCTCCAGCACCGAAGTGATTGCGTATCCCCACATCCCCGTACAGACGCTGTTTCCGCCGTCGGATGCGAAACTCGTCCGAGCGAGCATCCGCACGCTGGCGAAAAATATCGGCTACATCGTGGGCGCGGGCGACGAAGTGCCGTCGGCATTGCGCCAGATCGATTGCGATGTGACGTTCCTCTCTCCTGACGATCTGGTTCGCGCCGACCTTTCGAAATACGACGCGATCGTCACGGGTGTCCGCGCGTTCAACACTCGCGTGGATCTGCGCGCGAATTATCAGCGGCTATTCGACTACGCGCAGAACGGTGGGACCGTCGTCGTTCAGTACAACGTGCTGGAAGGCGGGCCGTTCGGGGGAAATCCGGCGCTGCTCGATCATGTCGGGCCCTATCCGATCAAGGTCAGCCGGGATCGCGTCACGGTGGAAGACGTTCCGGTTGCCTTTCCGAGTCCGCAGAATCCAGTGCTGCATTCGCCGAACGAAATTACCGAGCGTGATTTCGACGGATGGGTGCAGGAGCGCGGCCTGTACTTCGCGAATGAATGGGACCCGAAGTATGAAAGTGTCCTTGAATCGCACGACCCGGGCGAACAACCGATGCCCGGCGGCATGCTCTATACGAAGTATGGAAAAGGCGTCTACATTTTCTCCGCGTATTCCTGGTTCCGCGAATTGCCCGCCGGCGTTCCGGGCGCGTTCAGGGTTTTTGCTAACATGCTGAGCGCGGCCAAGGCGCAATAATCACGCCCAATGAAATCTGAAGAAATCAGGGACGAACCCCCTCCCGTTCTCGGCCGCTGGTCGCGCGTCTATGCGGTCATCCTCGCCGAACTTGCGCTCGTGATCCTCGCGTTCTATCTGTTCACCGTTTACTTCGCGCCATGAGAGCGCTCGATTGGGTCGTCCTGGTTTTGTGGCTGGTGTTGCTTGTCTCCTACGGCCTGTGGCGAAGCCGCGGCTCGAATACCGTCAATCAGTTTTTGCTCGCCGGGAAAACGATGCCCTGGTACGCGATGGGACTGTCCATCATGGCGACGCAGGCCGGTGCGATCACGTTTATCTCGACGCCGGGGCAAGCTTACGTCGACGGGATGCGATTCGTGCAGGTCTATTTCGGACTGCCGATTGCCATGGTGATTCTCTCGGCGACGGTCGTGCCGATCTTTCATCGTGCGAAAGTCTATACGGCCTACGAATACCTGGAGCAGCGCTTCGATGCGAAAACTCGCGCGCTGGTATCGGTTATTTTTCTGATTGAGCGCGGGCTAAGCGCGGGCATCGCGCTCGCCGCGCCGGGGATCGTGCTCAGCGCGATACTGCATCTGCCGTTCCTGTGGACCACCGTTATCATGGGGTGCGTCGTGATTATGTTCACGACCATGGGCGGAATCAAGGCGATCACATGGGCCGATGTGCCGCAGATGATCGTGATTTTTTCCGCGCTGATTCTGGCTTTGTGCATCGCGATTCACTTGCTGCCACCGGGTGTGTCGTTCCTCGACGCTGCCAGGCTCGCCGGTGCTGCGGGTAAGCTGAACGCGGTGGTTCTTCACTTCGATTGGAAGGACCGCTACAACCTTTGGAGCGGCGTGATCGGCGGAGCGTTCCTTGCGCTCGCCTATTTCGGCACGGATCAGAGCCAGGTGCAGCGTTATTTGACCGGCAAATCGATCGGGCAGAGCCGCCTCAGCCTGTTGTTCAACGCGATGGCAAAAGTACCGATGCAATTCCTGATTTTGTTCATCGGCGCGATGGTCTTCGTCTTCTTCCTGTTCGATAAGCCGCCGTTGTTATTCCATCCGGTGGAAATGGCGCGCGTCGAGAAAACACCGCAATTCCCCGGCATCGAGTCGCGATATGACGGCGCGTTCGAACATCGGCGTGCGGCGGCGCTCGAATATAAGGACGCTCACGACGGTCCATCGAGGGCCGCGGCCGCGGATAAGTTTCACGCCGCACAGAAAGCCTTCGAGGGTGCGCGCGCCGAGGCGCTGAAATTGTCGACGGAGAATGATACCAACTACATTTTCCTTACCTTCGTGATGCGCTACCTGCCGGCCGGAGTCGTCGGGCTGGTGCTCGCCGTGATCTTCACGGCATCGATGTCGGCGAGTTCAGGCGAGATCAACTCGCTCGCCACCGTTACCGTGATCGATATCTATAAAAGGCACTGGAACCCCAATGGGACGGACCATCACTACCTGAATGCATCGCGCGTGGCGACAGTATTCTGGGGATTATTCGCCACAATATTCGCGACCTTCGCCTATGACTTCGGGGCGCTGATCGAAGCGGTGAACCAGGTAGGATCGCTGTTCTATGGAGGCTTGCTCGGGGTGTTTGTGCTCGCGTTCTTCGCGAAGAAGGTCGGCGGCACGGCGGCGTTTTATGGAGTGATCGCCGGTGAACTCGCTATTTTCACAACGGCGCGATTTACGTCCATCAAGTTTCTCTGGTACAACGTGATCGGCTCGCTGGTGGTGATCGCGGTGGGGCTGGCGATTTCGAGAGCGGAGCGTCGGCACACCTGATACACTATACACATGAAACGTACGAATCTTGTGCTTGATGAGGAGCTGCTAAAAGAGGCCACCCGAGTGCTTGGACAAAAGACATATTCGGCGACGGTGAATACCGCGCTCAAAGAGATCGTACGGCAAAAACAGGTCGAGGCGCTCGCGGATTTCGTGGGAAAGCTGGAGTGGATTGGCGATTTATCCGAAATGCGCGAGGATCGGCCCAAGAGGCCGGCCAAGCCGCAAGGGAATCGCCCGACCACCGGCAGGAAGATTGGAAATAAGCGTTCGGCATGAAACTCTTGGTGGATACGTCGGTATGGATCGCAATCTTGCGGGCCCAAGTCGTGCCTGACAGAACCAGTTATCGCGGATATTTCACCTGCGGTCCCATAATACAAGAGGTTTTTCAAGGGTTCCGAGAAATCCCACTGGCCTCACGATTTGAGGAACGGTTCCTGAAAATGCCGCGGCTGAGCGATCCCCTGCCCTCTGAACTATTCGTGAACGCCGCCGATATCTACCGCCAAGGCCGCCGCCGAGGACTGACAATCCGATCTGCTGCCGACTGCCTGATCGCGGCAATCGCATTGGAGAACGACGCTACGGTCTGGCATTGCGACCGGGACTTCGATAACATCGCTCAGTTCACCAATCTGAAAGTCCGACGATCGGCGTGGGCGAACTAACTCAAGACCGCGTTGAGCGACCCCTGCCGATACCCTTCAAGATCCAGCGTCACGTAATGAAACCCGAGCTTCTTGAAAATCTCCGTAAACGCGCGAGACATCTCGATCGTCATGGCCCGCTCCAACTCCTCCGGCGCGATCTCGATGCGGACCACTTCCCCATGGAACCTCACCCGGAATTGGCGGAAACCTAGCGCGCGAATGGCGTCCTCGCCTCGATCGACGGTCTTGACGTTCTGAATCGTCACTGGCGTTCCGTAAGGAATCCGCGAACTCAAACAGGCCGACGCCGGACGATCCCACGTCTTCAATCCGGCGCGTTTCGACAGCTCGCGAATCTCGGCCTTGGTGAGTCCGGCCTCCACCAGCGGAGCCTTCACTTCATGCAGCTTCGCGGCGCGCTGGCCGGGACGATAATCGCCGAGATCGTCGACATTGACTCCGTAAACGACGTGCGCGATTCCCCGCTCCCGCGCCGTCTTATCGAGCTGCGTGAACAATTCGTCCTTGCAATGAAAACAACGATCGCGATCGTTCTTCACGTAGTCGGGATTGTCGAATTCGTAGGTCGCGATGTACTCGTGGCGAAAGCCCTGGACGCGCGCGAACTCCTCGGCGTCGGCTTTGTGAGAATCGGGAAGCGAGGCGGAATCCGCGGTAATCGCAACGGCTTTATCGCCCAAGGCGCGATGCGCGGCCCAGGCCAAATAAGCCGAATCGGCGCCGCCGGAGTAGGCGACGATGACGCTCGACAGATCTCTGAGCGAAGCCAGGAGCTCAAGTTCCTTAGCTTCGAGCGTACTCATATTCTTATTGTAGCGGCAGATCTTCCTGCCCGTCGACCGCCGCGTCCGGAACTACCGTATCCGGGATTAAACTGGCGGCTGCGACCTGATCCCCTGCCTCTACGTTGACGAGTTTCACGCCTTGCGTCGAGCGGCCCGCTTTGCGGATCTCGCTCGAATCGATGCGGATGATCTGCCCCTGCTTGGTGATGATCATCAGCTCGGAATCTTCCTTCACCGAAAGAATTCCCACCACTTTGCCGACGCGCGGGGTCGTCTTCATATTGATAACGCCCTTGCGGCCGCGAGCGGTCAGGCGGTAATCCTCCAGAGGCGTCCGCTTGCCGAAGCCGTTTTCCGACATCGAGAGCATCAGGCCTTCTTTGGGGACCACCTCCGCGCCTACCAGGTAATCGCCCTCGTCCAGTTCCATGCCGCGAACTCCACGCGCCGGGCGACCCATGGGGCGAACGTCGCTTTCCTTGAACCGGCAAGCCATTCCTTCGTGCGTGCCGAGGAACATGTACTCTTCACCGGTGGTCAGCCTCGCGGCGAGCAGTTCGTCGCCGTCGTCCAAGCCGAGCGCGATGATGCCGCGCGACATCGGATTATCGAACTCGGTGAGCTCGCATTTTTTGATGACGCCCTGCTTGGTCACCATCACGATGAACTTGCCGGGGAGGAAATCCTTCACCGGCAAAAACGCCGTGGCCGACTCATCCGGCTGCAACGCGATGAGTCCCGAAGCGTGTTTCCCCTTGCCGACCGTAGTGGCGTCGGGAATATTGTAGATTTTAAGCCAGTAAACGCGTCCTTTATTGGTGAAAATGAGCAAATATGCGTGGGTCGAAGCGACAATTAAGTGCTCGACCACGTCTTCGGCGCGGGTCGACATGCCGATGCGGCCTTTGCCGCCCCGGGTCTGGCGGCGATAGGTGTCGACGGCGGTGCGCTTCAGATAGCCGCCCCGCGTTACGGTCACCGCAACGTCCTCCATTTGAACGAGATCTTCGAGTTTGATCTCGCCCGTATCTTCGATGATCTGAGTGCGGCGCTCGTCGCCGAAGTCCTTCTGGACCTCTCTGAGCTCTTTGATCAGCAGGGCTTTCAGGACCTTTTCGGAGCCTAAAATCTCCAGATATTCGCCAATCCTGACCTGAATTTCAGCTAATTCTTCGATAATTTTTTGCTGCTCCATGCCAGTGAGGCGCTGGAGCTGGAGTTCGATAATCGCTTGCGCCTGGCGTTCCGTAAACTCGAATCGCGTGATCAGCCCTTCGCGCGCCTCTTTCGGCGTTTTCGCGGCGCGGATCAGTTGAATGACCGCGTCGAGGTTATCCAGGGCTTTCTGGAAACCAAGCAGGATATGCTCGCGCTCGCGAGCTTTGCGCAGAAGATAATCGGTGCGGCGGCGGACCACGTCGGCGCGATGCTCGATGAACCGCTTCATCACTTCGACCAAGCCCATTTCCTTGGGCTGGAGGTTGACGATCGCGAGCATGATCACGCCGAAGCTGATCTGCATCTGCGTTTGTTTGTAGAGGTTATTGAGTACCACCTCGGCCTGTTCGTCGCGCTTCAATTCGAAGACGATGCGCATACCGTCGCGGTCGCTCTCATCGCGAATGTTGGAAATTCCTTCGAGCTTCTTGTCATTGACGAGACTCGCGGCGTATTCAATCAGACGCGCCTTGTTCACCTGATAGGGAAGCTCGGTGACGACAATGGCTTCACGGTCCTTGCCGAAGGTTTCAGTGGCGGCTTTGGCGCGAATTTTTATCGATCCGCGGCCTCGCGTGAAATAATCGTAAATGCCCTCGCGGCCTAAAATCATACCTCCCGTCGGGAAATCCGGGCCTTGCACGACCTCGATTATTTTCGATAAAGGCGTGGCTGGATTGTTGACCAGCATGATGCAAGCTTCGACAATCTCGGTGAGGTTATGCGGGGGGATTTTGCTCGCCATACCGACCGCGATCCCTTCGCTGCCGTTGATCAGCAGGTTCGGAACGCGCGCAGGGAGGACTTCGGGCTCAACTTCGCTTTCGTCGTAATTGGGGCGAAAATCGACGGTTTCTTTGTCGATATCCTCAAGCATCGAAGCCGCGATGCGTGAGAGGCGCGCCTCGGTATATCGCATCGCCGCGGGCGGGTCGCCGTCGACAGAACCAAAATTTCCCTGCCCATCAACTAACGGGTAGCGCAGCGAAAACGGCTGCGCCATGCGCACCAAAGCGTCGTAAACAGGAATATCGCCGTGCGGGTGATATTTGCCCAGCACTTCGCCGGCGATCTTGGCGCACTTGCGGGTCGGGCGATTAAAGTGCAGGCCCAACTCATGCATTCCAAAGAGGATGCGCCGGTGCACCGGCTTCAATCCGTCGCGCACATCGGGCAACGCGCGGCCGACGATGACGCTCATCGAATAGTCGAGATAGGACCGCTTCATCTCGTCTTCGATATTGATCGGGATCAGGTTTTTTCCACCGCCGTCACCGCCGAGAGGCAATTGGCCGCCGGGAGGGGGCGGAGTGGTCGGGTCCTGTGGATCTGCCAAGCTTTAGCTCCTTAAGGGGGAACGCGTTGAGGCGCGTCTCTTCCTATTTTAGCAGGGGCGCGTTACGATTGGTGCAATGATCCGCACGATTGCGATTTTCGCCACAACGATCTGCGCCTTGGCGCAGCCTAACCCCGATTGGACCAAGCCGTTTCCCGCCCACCGGGTGATCGGAAACGTATACTACGTCGGCACATACGATCTGGCGTGCTTCCTGATCGCGACTCCGAAGGGCAATATTCTGATCAATACGGGAGTCGACGGATCGGTGCCGATGATCAAATCGAGCATCGAGTCGTTGGGGTTCAAGCTTCAGGACACGAAGATCCTGCTGACCACGCAGGCTCATATGGACCACGTCGCAGGGATGGCGGAGATCAAGCGGCTGACTGGCGCAAAGATGCTCGCGACCGACGGCGACGCGCCGGTGCTCGAAGATGGAGGGAAAAGCGATCCTCTGTTTACAAGTCCAGAGTACAGGTTCGCGCCGGTAAAGGTCGACGGCAGGATTAAGGATGGGCAAAAGATTTTGCTCGGCGGTACGGAGCTGACGGCATACTCCCATCCCGGTCACACAAGGGGCAGCGCGAGCTATGGTTTGACAGTCGCTGAAAACGGGCGGAATTATCGCGTTCTGATTGCGAATATGGGATCGATCAATCCGGGTACCGTATTGATTGGAAACAAGAAGTATCCGCAAATCGCGGACGATTATGCCCGCACATTTCGCGAACAGAAAAAACTGGAGTGCGATATTTTCCTCTCGTCCCATGCATCGCAGTATCAGCTCCACGATAAATGGAAGCCGGGCCAAGCCTATAGTCCCGACACATTCGTCGATCCGGAGGGATATAAAGCCGCGGTAGGGCGGGCGGAGGCGGCTTATAATGAATGGCTTGCGAAGGAAAAAGGAACGCGCTAGCTTAAGATACGCGAAAACTAAGGAGTGGCGAACAAATGGGCAAATCCCTGATTCCGTTAGAAAGATTCGTACGCGACACTACGTAAATTGAAGGATCGCAATCAGCATTCTGCCGCACATCCAAAATCGCCGATCCCGCGTATTCTTGATAACACGCTGGGAACGCGACCGATACGGGAACACTCGAGTAACACGGTGGACCACGTAGGGGACGGCCGCCTCCCAGCGACCTTAGAATAACCTGCCTTTTTGCGCGAACAAATAGAACAAATTGACTAAAGTGCGATTTTTTTTACAAATGGTCACGCATTCATGACGCGATTCATTCGCTCAATGGCTTCGTCAATCTCGGCCGTATTCTTAAAGCCAATGGTCACAGCGTCCACGCAGCCAAGGTTCATGGCAAACTTCATGGCGGCGTCGCGATCCTCGGCGGTGGTGAAACTGCCTTCGCCGCACAGCTTCATGCTGATAACGCCCATGCCCTGCGCGTGAACCTTTTTCGTGTGCGCGACCACTTCGTCGACATTTCCGGGAATATTCACGTCCCTCATTTCCGGCGTATCCATATGAGACCCTTTGTGATTCATCCGAATCATCGCGATATCGAGAAACTCGTTGCCGGGTATGGTGCGCAATGCAGGCAGTCCGTGAATGGAGGCCCCGTGGCAGAGGATGGCTTTCTTGCTCTTCGCCTCGGCCATTCCTTCTTGCAGGCCCTTATAATCGGTTGCCCAGGTGGGAGGACGCAGGCAGTGGAGCAGCAGAATGTCGATATATTCGGTGCCGAGCTGCTGGCGGAACAGGTCGATCTTCGTGGCGGGATCGCCCGTGGGCGGCGTGCCGTACTTAGTCATTAATCGATAGCTGTCGCGCGGCAGACCCTTCAGCGCGATCGCGAGCATCTCGGCCATGCCGTGATAAGTCTCGGAGGTTTCGAAGAATCGAACGCCGTTATCGTAAGCATGGCGGACCAGACGGGTGAACCCTTCCTGCCCGAGTTCGCGTTGCACGCGTCCACTGCTGGTGCCGGTTCCGAAGGCGAGGCGGGTAACTTTCACGTTCGATTTACCGAGCGTCACCCAATCGGTGGCGAGGCGCTTGGTAGGCGCGGCCGAAAGCGCGGTAGCGGCAACGCTCGAAATCAGAAAATCGCGGCGGGTGGTGAGAGCCATAAATTTTCGCTCCTTTATGTGCCACTTTATCACGATGTTGCCATCTTCATCCGGCTTCAGTTCACGAACCGTCGCGTATCTTCTAAGCAAGGAGTCCATGCGCTCATCAACGGAGAGCTGGATCGACCAGTAGGGGAAATACCGGTAAACTCCCCGATACGGGTCTGTGTACGTTGGATTGCTGCCAGTCAATGTCTGGCCCCTATCCGGACTGGGTTACTGGTTCGTAGCTTCCAGCGGCGGAAGGGTAAATAAAGCAGCTAAAGGGCGCGCGTCCGATACTAATTCGACGATCTTTGAAATTCTTAACCGAGGGAGCAGAAAAAGGCTTTCACAGGCTGAAGCCTGTGCCACCCTGAACTCCAACTGGATAGGTGGCACAGACTTTGTCTGTGTTTAGTCGAACAATGATCAGCTTCTTTCATCGGAGGCTCAGCCCGGCCGTCTGCTATGATCAACCAAGGAGCGTTCCTGCTAGGTTGGTGTACGGTCTTCAAAAATTGATCCAATGCTCAATGTCATGGAGTCCTGCTCGATTTCGCATCGGTGAGCCAGCTCCGGTGGGGTAACCTGCCATGGAGAC
>Ga0182024_10019694_pt1 | contig 12406 bp, 12 predicted proteins | sample P32metaG_FD_120480 | JGI IMG/M metagenome (GOLD analysis project Ga0182024, IMG submission 120480) | Permafrost microbial communities from Stordalen Mire, Sweden - P3-2 metaG (Illumina Assembly) | ecosystem: Environmental > Terrestrial > Soil > Wetlands > Permafrost | place: Sweden: Stordalen...
CCGGCCTGCTCTTGTGAGCAGAGAGGTTGTCAGCGATCACATGGATTTCTTTGCCGCGGGACTGATCGATCACAATGTCTGTAAGGAACGCGGCGAACTCGGCCGAAGTGTGCCGCGCAGCTGTTTTGCCGAGCACCTCGCCGGTCTTGGTGTTGAAGGCGGCATACAGCGATAAGGTGCCGTGACGAAAGTACTCCCTCCGCCATCAGCCTTTGGTTCCTCTAAAACGTCCTAACCACTTCAGGCTCGAAAACCATGGCATTGGACATCAAAACGCATCGCCTCTACATCCCCGCGATGCGCGCTGCAGGATTTACCGTTTTGTTTCTGGATCGGAGCGCCTTACCTAATACTCGCGTCAGATGGCATTCATCTGATCGGGTCATAGGCTTCGTTAAACTTCTTCACTCCGTACAGCGTCGCCTGCATCGCTGATTTCGCCGATATCGAACATGCGGCACACGTTCGGATGCGAAACTTGACGCGCCAGACGAACCTTACGCGTGAAACGCTCGAGCGCCTGTTCCGTCTGCGCCAGCGACCGCGGCAGGAATTTCAACGCCACCGTTTGGCCGAGTTTCAAGTCCCCCGCGCGATAGACTTCGCCCATGCCGCCTTTGCCAAGCGGTGAAACAATGCGGTACCGATCGGCGAGAGTAGTTCCGGGAACGTAACGTGACTCGTAGCCGGAGGAAGAGGAAATCCTGACACTGGGAGAGGAACCTCGCTGGCGCGGAGAATCTCTTGGCGAACCGGGGGTGCGAGGAGTGGCTTCAGGTTCCAGCGAGGCAGTAGCGCCGAAATCCACCGCGCTGCCGCAGGAAGGGCAAAAGCGCGCTCTGCCAGGGACTGCACTTGCGAAGGCAGGGCAACTCACTAGGCCCTGAGACGCTCCAGCTAAATCAGAACGAAGGGGGAAGCGAATGAGCATAACCGGATATGCAATTGAGGGAATGTGGCTGGTTCGGTTCCGGACTTCATCGAGCTGTGAAATATTTTTCGACCACCAAGGTGCCTCTGATCGCTGCATCACCATGCGGGGCGATCGCTGCCTCAATCTGTCCCAGCCTGCGCGTCGGACCGGTCCAAGCTTAGAAGTCAGGCGCTAGTCGAAGAGTGCTGACTGTGCCGGCATATCTTCGGGGGCGCGAAAGTTGCTCAGTCCAACTCCCACCAAGCGAAAGCGTTGTTGCGAGCCCAGGTGCACTTTTTCCCTTAGCGATAAGGCGATGCTGGTCAATTCTTCGCCAGAAGAAGGAGCACAGGGCGGCGTGCAGCTACGCGTGAGGATGTTGAACTCGCTGGTCTTCAGTTTGAGAACCACAGTGCGCGCGATTCGCGTTTCCTTGCGCGAAGCGGCCCAGGTTTTTTCCGCGAGGCGGCGGATCATCGGCTCAGTCTCGATCAACGACACATCGCGCTCGAATGTATCTTCAGCGGAGGTGGATTTTGTCGGTCTGTCCGGGACAACCTTACTATCGTCGAGGCCGCGAGCCAGTGCATAGAGACGCAGGCCATAACGGCCAAACTGGAATTCGAGGGTCGATGAGGCGAGACCTCGCAGGGCTCCAACGGTTTGAATGCCAAGTTTCTCCAGCTTTTCTTCAGTCACTTTGCCCACGCCTGGCAATCGCCCGACAGGGAGTGGAGTTAGAAACGTATCCACGTCGTCAGGCTGGATCACAAAGAGTCCATCGGGTTTGCGCCAGTCGGAGGCAATCTTCGCCAGAAATTTATTCGGAGCTACGCCGGCAGACGCTGTCAGATGTAGTTCCTTTCGGATTTCCTCACGAATGGCGCGCGCAACACGCGTGGCAGTGAGCAGGCCGGTCTTGTTCTCGGTAACGTCCAGGTAAGCCTCGTCCAGCGACAGTGGCTCGATCAATTCCGTATGGCGCCTGAATATCTCGCGGACCAGGCTCGAGACAGCTCGATAGCGCGAAAAGTCTGGAGGGACGAAAACCGCATGGGGGCACAGGCGCTGGGCGCGCATCGCCGGCATGGCTGAACGTACGCCGAAACGTCGAACTTCATACGAAGCCGCGCAGACAACAGAACGCTTGCCCAGCCAGGCGACAATCACTGGCTTGCCGCGAAGCCGAGGATCATCCCGCTGTTCGACGGACGCATAAAACGCGTCCATGTCGACATGAACGATTTTGCGGACGCTCATATACGGACCGGCTGGAACTTGCCGTATCGCCCTCTCGTTATGTCATACAGATATTTACTGCGGGGACCGACAACGAATCACGAAGATCCTTTTTGCAACTGCTTCCACACCTGGACCAATTCTTGTATGGCACGCGCGTTGGGAAAATATCCCATGTCGCAGCGGCAGCGATGGTGCGCGGCATGGTAGAAGTCCTGCAGGGCGGTAACGCTCATGCGCGACAGCCGCACGTTCAGCTCAGCAAGCTCCTGGCGGCTCATCGCGTTCGTCCACAGTTCAGGCCGGCGCACCATAACGGGGACAACATAGCACATTCGCTTTTTATTCGCCTATCGAAAATTTTGCAAGGAACTGCCGGCTGGCAGATAGGGCCGAAGACAGCAGCAAGCAAGGGGTTCACTGCTTCGATCCCGGTCTCGTGCACCATCCGTCTCCCCGCCATCTCAACCGTTTGCTTCCGGCCGAATCTGTAACTTTCGAGCTATATGCGCGTCTAACTGTGGGATATGGTGTCGCTTGGCTGATGCGGCCAAGATGGGACGTCTCCCTGGCAATTTCCTAATCTCTACAAGTGGCCAGAACGGAAGGAGGGGGTGCAGCGGACATCGAGTGGCCGCATTAGACGAATACCATGCTTATCTACCTATTAGCGTTTGTTGGCGGGGTCCTCACGATCCTGAGTCCGTGCATTCTTCCGGTGCTCCCATTCGTGTTCGCCCGCGCTGACCAGCCGTTTCGCCGGTCCGGTTTACCTCTGCTTACGGGTATGGCGCTAACTTTTTCGCTGGTGGCGACCGCCGCTGCATTCGGTGGACACTGGGTGGTCCGACTCAATGAGGGCGGGCGGTACGTGGCGATGTTCGTGTTTCTGGTGTTGGGAGTCAGCCTTCTTTTTCCGTCGCTTGCCGAAGCATTGACTCGGCCTTTGGTTCGCGCGGGCAGCCGGCTGCAGGGCGGTCCATCGGCGGAGACCAGCATCGGCAAGTCCTTTGTGTTGGGGATTTCGACTGGATTACTATGGGCTCCTTGTGCCGGCCCGATCTTGGGGTTGATCTTGACCGGTGCGGCGATTCAGGGGCCGGGCGTCCGTTCATCTTTCTTGTTGCTGTCTTATGCACTGGGCGCGGCCACTTCTCTGGGAATTGCGGTCTTTGCGGGGAACAAGGTGTTTTCCACTATGAAACGTTCTTTGTCGTTTGACGTCTGGATACGCCGCGCTCTCGGTGTGGCGGTAATTCTGGGAGTGCTTGCCATCGCGCTTGGATGGGATACAAAACTGCTGACCAAGTTTTCTTTCGTGAATACCGCCGAAGCCGAAGCGCATTTGATCCACGTGTTCGGGCGGGGGGAATCGGCCGTCGTGCCGGTGCCGGTCAGCGTTGCGGAGCCGCAGCTACAGCTTCCCGACGAAGGAGCCATGCCGGATTTGGGCGGCGCCATTGGCTGGCTCAACTCCGCGCCATTGAGCCGCAAATCCTTGCGCGGCAAGGTGGTGCTGATCGATTTCTGGACGTACTCCTGCATCAACTGTCTGCGTGCGTTGCCCTACATGGAAGGGTGGTCGGAGAAATATAAGGACGCGGGTCTGGTAGTCATCGGTGTACATACGCCGGAATTCGCGTTTGAGAAAGAGCGCGCAAACGTGGAACAAGCCGTTCGCGACTTGAAAATCACATACCCCGTTGCCATCGACAGCAACTACCAGATTTGGCAGGCCTTCCACAATGAATACTGGCCGGCGCATTATTTTATCGACGGCCAAGGACGGATTCGGTATCACCATTTCGGCGAAGGCGAGTACCGCGAGTCCGAGCGAGTGATTCAGCAGCTACTCAAGGAGAACGGCGCGACGGCGCTTTCCGAGGAAGCGATCACTGTCTCCGGTAGCGGTGCGGAGCAAGCCCCGGACAACAAGAGCGTTGGTTCGCCGGAAACATATATCGGATACAAGCGCGCCGAGAACTTCGCTTCGGCCGAATCACTCGCTCCGGATTTACACAAGGCCTACAGCCCGCGCCCCAGACTCTCCCTGAATCAATGGGCTCTGGGCGGAGCCTGGAAGGTGGGGAGCGAAAGCGCGGTGCTCCAGGCGGCCCCCGGCAAGATTGTGTTCCGCTTTCACGCCCGCGATCTTCATCTGGTGCTCGGACCCACGAAGGATGGCAAGCCGATTCGTTTCGTCGTCAAGATCGATAGCACGCCGCCGGGGGAAGATCATGGTAGCGATACCGGCGCAAACGGTGCGGGCACCGTTCAGGCCCACCGGCTGTATCAACTCATCCGGCAAAAGGGAACGGTAGAAGACAGAACTTTCGAGATTGAATTCCTCGATCCAGGCGTGCAGGCGTTTGTTTTTACATTCGGATGAAATTGAACTGGCGGAGGCCGCGGTGCTTTCATTGGGCGAAACCCAGGATCAGAGCCAAAGCGCGGTTGGGCGCCGAACTTTCTTGATCGGCACCGGCGCCGCGGCCATCGGACTGGTGTGGTTACACTTTCAAAACCGTGAGGCGGTGGGTGCGGAAGCTCCGTCCGCGGAACTGCCGAGGATGGTCACCATCGCGGAGTTCACGGATGCGGGGGAGCGCAAATCTACCGTGACTATTGCCCGGATCGTGAAGACCGAAGACCAGTGGCGGAAGCAGCTTTCCGCCGATTCGTTTGAGGTTACACGCCGTGCCGGCACCGAGCGCCCGTTCACCGGCGAAAATCTAAACGTGTACGAGAAAGGAGTGTTTCGGTGCATTTGCTGCGGCACGGCCTTATTCAGTTTCGAAACCAAGTTTGAGTCTGGAACCGGTTGGCCGAGTTTCTGGGCGCCGATCGCGAAAGAAAATACTTTAGAAACTGGGGACAGCAGCTGGGGAATCGTCCGAACCGCGGTTTCTTGCCGGCTGTGTGACGCTCACCTGGGCCACGTATTCCACGATGGACCGCCTCCCACCGGTCTGCGTTATTGCATGAACTCGGTGGCATTGAGATTCGCCCAAGCTACTTAGAAACGTTTCTCCCCTCTTGCCAGGACGACACTCTCCCGAGTGGTGGCTGTGTTTTGTTTATGGACTGACCAGCAATCGCCGCAAAGCGGGCGAAGGACTGGACGGGGAAATTGGCAGCATGGGCACGGAGCGCCGTGGCGGGCTACCTGGATGCAATTCGGCTGCACGACATTGTCTTTTACGGATCCCATCCGCGCACGCGGGAAGGAATGGTCGACAACATCATCATAGATTATCTTACCGGGATGCTTCAGGCTGGCGCTGACGCGGGGGCATGGCCAATCGACGATGCCCGTTTCACTGCTGTCTTTCTGTTTAGTGGCCTCCACGCGGTTGTGGATGACGCACACTCCAAGGAGAAGCGTCTGGATCGGAGTCGCTTGACGCGAAGGCTGGAACAACTGTCGTTCAGGGCAGTCGGATTGGGTTCTTGAGGGACGTAAGTCCCGAGACCGTTGTGAGGTTGACGTTGGCATCACAAAACCACGGTCTTGTTATCCAGTGAAGGGCGAAGTATCGGCAAACGTGGCATCTCATCGTCTATGCTCAGCACCACGTGTTTCGAGCCCGATTGATTGGGTAGGGTGACGACCTTGCCCGGACGAAGCTCACGATGGTAGCGAGGAAGGTGAAAGAGCCAGTATTCGGCCTGAAGGTTATTCTGATGGGTGTTCAGCCCGCCGTATGGCGACGGGTCCGGATGCCAGGCGACATCAAGCTCCACGAGGTACACGAACTATTGCAAGTCCTCATGGGCTGGCGGAATGCCCATCTCCACCGGTTCGTCATTAAGGGAGAGGAATACGCTCCCAAGTGGTCGGAGTATGGGATGGCGAAGGTCCGCGACGAGCGGAGAACAACACTTGAACGTGCCGTGAAGTTAGCCGGGGAAAGTTTCGGTTACGACTACGACTTTGGGGATGGCTGGCACCACGACATAACCATCGAAGAGACACTCCCGTGGGTGAAAGGAAGTTGGATTCCGGTCTGTCGGGAAGGCGCAGGGGCCTGCCCCCCGGAAGATTGCGGCGGACCGATTGGCTACCAGCAGTTACTGGAGTGCGTTTCCGACCCGAATCACGAGCGCTACGAAGAACGGAACGACTGGCTGAACGCGGGAAGACGCATCAAATTCGATTCTGATCGCTTCGATCTAGAATGGACGGACCAGGCCCTGCGGTGGACCGCCAGGGATCTGCGCTGGCATGCGGGATCTCGATAGACACGTTCTCGCTGCTACGAACGAGCAAGACTTCGCGTTTGCTTAATTTGGTCCCTCCCGCGTCCAGTTCTACACGAAGCGCCCCCCACGAGCCGCGGCCCGCAGACACGATTTTACTTAGATAGTTGGTACGTTACGTTTTAGACGTTCCAGGCCAGCACGGCTGCGAGTTCCGAGCATCCCTCGACGGAATATCTTTGTAACCTCGCACAGACTGGCAATAAGGTGGTTTAGCACTTCAGGGAATAGCGCGGCCTATTCTCGCGCCGGTGAGTCTATTGGCGCGCCGATTGCGACGTCTACGTCTCACCTGAGAGAGCGCTGAGGTTTTACGATTTCACTGAGTAGGAAGAGATCGGTGAGCAGTGCGCGGAGATGGATCGAGGCGTTCAGGTTGTCTATCAATTGCGAGCTGATGGCGGATTGGGCGAGGACTAGCTTAATCGCGGCTAGCGAGTCGGATGCGTCGCGGTCTAGCACGGCAATGAATGCGTGGTAGCGTTCCGCCGGCTCAAGGTGCTCTTGTTTTACCGCGGCCGCGCAGCTTGCTGCCAGACCTAGGATCGCGCTTACCGCGCGGCCCAGGTATTCGCGGATTTGGCCGCCGGTCTGGCTGCCTTGGTCGCTGGGAAGGCCCTGCGCGGCGTAGGCCAGCATGAATTCGTAGCATTCTTCGACGGTGTTGCAGCGCTCCGCGAGATCACCCAGCATCGGGTAACCCCGCGGCCTTCGCTCCCGGGGATCTCGAAGGCGCCGCCGAGGTCTGCACCGGCCAGCGCACGGGATCGTGCTCTTCTAGATAAAAATCGCGGCTCATCCAACCGAAGATCATCGACTTGGTAATGGCTCGCTTCTCCGGTCGCAGACCGAAGTAGACATGCACCATGATCAACGCGATCAGTCCCACGCCGGCCAACCCGTGCAGCACGTACATCAGCCCCCAGGTCAGGTCGCCGAAGAGATACGGATTGCGGGGGAAAAAGATGGTGCGCACGCGAAACATCATGAATACGCCGGTCACGATGGAAGACATGCCGGCAGCGATGATGGCGCCGTGATAGAGCTTGTTCTCCAGCGGATACTTGGCGAATTTGTCGGGCGGCGGCGCGGGCTTACCCACAAACCGGAGAATTCTTCTCCACGCGTCCCGTAAATCAATTCGGTCCGGCCAGATCGACCAGAAATCCAAGAAGAACGACGCATGGATGATGTGGAAGAGAATGGAGGCGGTCAGAACCGTCCCGGCGATCCAATGATAGGTGACCCAATCGAACTGAATCCCCACTTTCGGCAGGAACGCGGTAAACAGCAACGTGAACATCGCGGCTGCCATGATCCAGTGAAACAGCCGCGCCGTCAGTGAGTGTCTGGGTACGTGCTCCGGTATGCGCGCCGCCACCAGAGGCGCGCCGCTACTGGCAAACTGCTTACCTTTGGCGAAATATCGGATGTATGTCGCATGCACCATCAGGAAGAGCAATCCGCAGATCGCTGCTACCCATATCAGGAACCAGGCAATGTGAATCGGGACACGCTGGCCCCACGGACTGGTGGCCCACTCTAAGAGGCCCATGTTGCCTCCTGCACTCCGCCGATAGCGCGCTTCACCAGGTTCCTCATTAGCGGAATCTTGTAGGCATTGAATTGCAACGGGATTGCTCCCTGGACTGCGAGCTTCCCCGCCATTTCCCCGGTGGCAGCATTGGGTGGTTTGCCGCGGACCGCGTCTTCGACGGCCTTTAAACGCAGCGGACGAGCAGCCGCGCCGTTCACGGCGATGCGCATTCGCTCGATGCTGCCGCCCGATACCACCATCGCTGATGCCACGTTCAACAACGGAAAGTCCCAAACGTTTCGGTCACGCACTTTCTCAAAATAAAATTGCGCACCGGCCCAGGTGGGAGGAATACGGATCGCGGTCAGCAAGTCCCCGGGCTTCAAGATATGCAGGCGAGTGATGTCGATTTCCGGTCCGATGAAATAATCCTCGGCGTCCACAACCCGTTCGCCCTGAGGCGTGCGCATCACGAATTTGGCGTCCAGCGCGATCAGTGCCGGAGCCGAATCGGAGGGATTCACGGCCACGCAGCGATCGGCGTAGAGAATCGCGTGCTCGCGATTGCGTCCCTCCGGCGTGTCGGCGTAGCAAATGTTTCCGCCGGCACGGTAACACGGCCAGCCGGCGCGGTAATACCAGCAGCGCGCGTCCTGAGTTACGTTGCCCCCGATGGTGCCCTGGTTACGGATCTGCGGCGACGCCGCCAGTTCCGCGCCCTGCGCCAGCAGGCCGTAATGCTGCTTGATCAACGGATGGTTCACCACTTCGGTAAGGGTGGTCATCGCGCCGATCTCGATGCCGTCGCTGACGGACCGAACTCCCTTGAGTTCCTCGATTCCGCTCAGATCAACCACCACTTTGGGTTTCTTGATCCGGTCCTTAAGCCAGTCGAAGCTATCAAGCCCACCGGCCAAGGCCCAAGCGTCGCTTCCGTGTTTTTCTAAAAGCTTCTGCGCATCGTCGATGGACTTCGGCTGAAGCAGATCAAAAGCCGGCATGACGTCCCGTATAACAGCCATGGCTCGCTCCTTTCACGCCATCATTAAATGTGGGCCACCAAAGGAAGCTGCATCGGCCGGCCCGCTTCGAGTGACGTAAGAATGGTGTCCGCGTTGACCGGAGCGCGCTGGAACACGTCATCTCCCAGTGCGTCGGAAAGGGCGTTCAAAATGGAAGCGCAGCCGCCTCCGACGGGAGGCTCGCCGACGCCGCGCGCTCCAACCGGCGTCTCCGGATCGGGAATGTCCAGCGCCTCCCATTGCATATTCACCGGCACATCCATGATGGTCGGGGGCTTGGTGTGATGGAAGCGCCGGGAAACCATGACGCCGTAGTGGGGATCGAAGACCCACTTCTGGCCGATGGCGTGGCCAATCCCCAACGTCGAACGGCCGAGAATCTGGCCGCCCAGCGCGTCGGGATGGATCACGCTGCCGACGTCAGCGTATGCCAGAAAATCAACGATGTGGTAGTGGCCGGTTTCGACGTCCACTTCAACTTCTGCGAAACTGGCGACGTATGAGTGCGTTGCCCCATCGCGGGGGTAATTATCCTTCGCGGCCGCCAGCAGACCCTGGCCGGCCAGTGCCGCGATTGATGTCTTGGTGACTTTGTTGACGTCCGCGGGCACCTCGTGGCCATCGTAGATGCCGCCCAGTTGAATGGCGTGTTGGGCAGCCTGCGCCAAAGTCATCCCCGCGCCGCCGCCCTTGCGGAAGACGCGCTCGCCGCCGACCTCGTAATTCTCCGGCGTGCCGCCAAGGACTTTTGCGGCAATTTGCTGCAGTTTACTTTTACCATCCATCGCCGCCGCATACGCCGCTCGGGTCATCGCGTGGGTGGTCTGGCTGCCGCCGGAGACGCAGGTAAACGGAAGGCTCTTCGAAGTATTGCCCCAAACGATGTCGCATTTCTCCCAAGGCACGCCCAGAATCTCCGCCCCAACCCGGTGGACATCAATCACCGACTCGGTGCCCAGGTTGCCGATTCCCGAATGAAAGCGGAGGCGGCCATCGGGCATGATCAGCACAAGTCCATCGAACCCGATGGTGCCGCCGACGTAACAGCTAAGCGATACGCCGACGCCGCGCACCTTCGAGCCAATTCGCTTCGGGGTGCGCGCCACTCTTTGCTGCCACTGAAACCTTTCCGCGCCGCGATCGAGCGCTTCTTTAATAAAGGCGCTGGTGGCATGAGGGCGCTTGCCGTTGGTCACCGGCCCAAACTCCGCCTTACCTTCCGGACAGTTGATACGGCGAATGGCTACCTGGTCGAGCCCCAGCTTGCGCGCGGCTTTGGCGATGATGGGTTCGATGATGGTGATTCCCTGCATGCCGCCCGGAGAGCTCTGGGCACTGCGCGGCGGAGTATTGGTCAGCACCGTCACGCCGCGCCAGCGCATTGCTTCCGGCTGGTACAACAACGAGACGATGCGGCCAGACGATGGTGCATCGCCCTGCGCGTCATAAGGACCGTTGTCACAAATGACGAACATGTCCAGGGCTACGATGCGTCCCTCGCGGCTGAAGCCGATTTTCATGCGGCCCTGAAAACCCGGCCGCGCGCGCCCGATGAATCCTTCTTCTTCCCGGCTGATGCGCATCATTACCGGCGCGTTGGTTTTCCTGGCCAGCAGCGCCGGAATAATCATCGTTATGCCGCCGTTTATCTTGCTGCCGAACCCGCCGCCCGTGTATTCACTAATGAAGACGATCTTGCTCACATCCAAATTCAGCCACCGCCCGATAGCCGGCAAAGTTTGCGCGGTACTTTGGGTGCCAGTGTGGAGGTACAACTTGCCGTTCTGCCAGTAAGCCATCGCGCTGCGGGTTTCCAGGGTCTGATGGCTGGTGTCTGGCGTCACAAAGGACTCGTCGAGAACTAACGCGGCATTCTTGAAGCCCGCTTCCAGATCGCCGTACGACCATTCGTCGGGCGCCTTGCCCATCGGCAGGCGGCCTTCCTTCATCGCGGCAAAGTCGGCGTGCGTCCACTTGAGCTCAGCGACTTGCGGTTGCGGCGGATTCGGCGGCGCGGGGCGCACCCAGACGTTGCCGTCGGTTCGAGCGTTGGGGCCACCGGGCCGGAGCGACTCCAGCGGATCGACCACGAAAGGAAGCCGCTCGAAATCAATCTGTATTTTTTCGATCGCTTCCGCCGCGGTGAATTCGTCCAGCGCAGCTACAGCGAGGATCGGTTCGCCCTGGTACAACGGCTCCATGGTCAGCCCGCGTTCACCCCACTTGCTGGCTTTGATCACCGTGCCGTTATCGGTCATCGAATCGGCTGGCGCTTGCAGGTCATCCGCGGTAAGAATCGCTCTCACGCCGGGCATGGCCAGCGCTTTTTTCGCATCAATACTCCTTATTCGCGCGTGCGGAAGCGGGCTGAGCAGCAGCTTGCAGAAGAGCATGCCTTCGGCGCGAAAGTCCTCCGCGTATTTCGCCGCGCCGGTAACCTTGGCATACAGGTCGGGAGTGGAATAGTTTTTGCCGATCAGTTTATGACCGGTGCCATACTGACGCTCCGTCTCTTTGGCAGGCTTGTCCGCATCAGGCATGGTTGGCCCTCCTCAAATTCTCTGCGCCGCGCATCATCGCGTTGAGGATTTTGTTGTAATCCTGGCAACGGCAGAGGTTTCCGGAAATGCCGTGCGCCAGCTCCTGGCGCGTTGGATTGGGATTGGTCTTAAGGAATCCGACCGTGGCCATCATGAAGCCGGACATACAGAACGCGCACTGGAAGCCTTGTTCGTCAATGACGCCCTGCTGCACGGGGTGCAGCGTGCCGTCGGCGCCGGCGAGTCCTTCGATGGTGACCACTTTGCGGGCGCGCACCGTGTGGGTGAGCATGGAGCACGAATAATGCGGCACATCGTCGATCAGGACGGTGCAGGCGCCGCACTCGGCGCGGTCGCAACCCAGCTTGGTGCCCGTAAGGCCCAGCTTGTAGCGTAACGTCCACGCCAGCGTTTCTTGTTTCAGGACGTCCACGCGCCGCTGTTGGCCGTTGACGTCGATGGTGATGAGCCGTTCACCCGCGACAGTGCCTGGCGACTGGCCCAGCAGGGCGGACGATCGGAACAGATAGTTGACCGAGGAGACCGCCGCTCCGCTGATGATCACCCTTTTGATAAAGTCGCGCCTCGAAACGGCCTTCGAGGAATCCTCGCTCATCTTGATGTCTGGGGTGTCTGACATGGGATGATTCTCCCGTTCGAAATCCTGGCTCGCCAGCCGGATGGTTCGGCGCGTCACCGAATCAATTCCAGACTAGATGGTAGTCCCAAAAATGCCGGACGGTAAAGCGGTTAGTGCCGTTTCACGCGGCGGGGCGGGAAATTGATTCCAGGAAGCTGTCCAGAAGCCGAAGGAAGGGCTGCAGCACGATTTGATCGTCCCATTCCACCCTGCAAAACCAATCCCATGAAAAACGGCAATCAGGAAGACGCGTCA
>Ga0182024_10019695_pt1 | contig 12406 bp, 6 predicted proteins | sample P32metaG_FD_120480 | JGI IMG/M metagenome (GOLD analysis project Ga0182024, IMG submission 120480) | Permafrost microbial communities from Stordalen Mire, Sweden - P3-2 metaG (Illumina Assembly) | ecosystem: Environmental > Terrestrial > Soil > Wetlands > Permafrost | place: Sweden: Stordalen...
CTGGCGAGGTATGAGTGGTGATGAGCTCCCAAAACAATTAAGATCGACGGCCCCCTCGTGCGCGTGTTTGACAACACGTTCACGAACTTTGCCGAACTCGACGAATGTTTTTGACCTGAACGCTTCGGAGTGTTGAGGGATGAGTTCGTCGAGCGCGTCAAGAAACTCTTTCTCTCGTTCCGCCGATCGCTTGTCCTCTCCGGTCCCGCCTTCCGAAGCAACGTGCAACACCTCTATGTCACTTCCAAAAGTCTGCGCCAAAACGAACGCGTAGGCAGCCGCCAAGGCGGAGCCCAAGGAAAAATCGGTTGCGTATAGGATGCGCCGGAAGACTATTTTGTCGGCCGAGGGCATTGCAACGTGAGGACCGACCGTCAGAACCGGACTGTGTATTGTTCGCAGGATCTCTTCAGCGACTGACCCCATGACGTGCCGCTCCGTTGCCCCTCCGCCATGCGTACCGAGGACAATTAAAGCCTGTAGGTGCTGTTTGGACACTCGGTCGATCACCTCTATCGGACTGCCTTCGCCAAGAACACTCTTTGACCTCGCTGCGAGCCGTGCCAATTCCCTTAGTGTCTCGGACAAGAGATGCTCAAGGTGTTTGCGCTGCACGCTGTGCACTTGTCCCGATGCCTCGGCCTCTAAAGCCGGCTGTTGAAGGGTGAAGGCGTGAACCACGACCAACTCAGCTTCGTAGTGTTGTGCCAGTAGCGCTGCATATCGTCCTGCAACCCGAACTGTCGGAGAAAAATCGGTTGCAGTACGATCGAGCGGAAAGGTTGAACTTGCTCTTGTTTTGCCATTTCGATCCTGTTTCAGGTCCTTCCCTTCATTTGTCGGTAGGGCATCGCGGATACAGCGTTGTTATGACGGCGCATTCGGGAAAGGGGCAAACGAGAGAACTCCTGCCATCATACGTAATTGGAGCGTAGAAGCAATTTCATGTTGTCCGATAGAAACCCGGAAAACAGCAACCCACGCTTACGCGAGGAATGCGTGGGGATCGAAATCGAGGTGCTTCTTCTTGGACGCCGGGTTTAAACCCACGGCATTGCGCTCTCTTTTCCGATTCGGGTCGATTCGGGTTTGACGTGCGACTCTAGTCCTGGCTGAAGAGGCGCCAGTGTGGCGAATAGCAGAAATGTCCCTCCCCGCGCCCTTTTTGCGAAGTTTACCATCTTGTCCTGCACAGCGTGAATGTACCAAAGCCGCAGCCCGCAATGTTTTCCAGGCCTCATATTCAGAGGAAGAGATTCAACGGTTGATGTAATCCGATCGTGACTGTCGCGGGTGGTTTATTTGCAGAGTGTACAAAACTGACCATATTGCAAACGTGGAATCGGACATACTCGTAAGCAATGACAAACACAAGCGAAAGGGGAGAGATAACGAGTCGTCAGAATGCTAAAGAGGCGGAAATCATTGAGCAGTCGAAGCAGCTGATCGCGAAAACAAAACGGTCATCCGCCATTGTTGGCACGAAGAACCTGGCACGTCGCAATCCAGAAAAGAATGATCTTTTTCGTGCAGGAAAGAGCACGCCCTGAGGCACAGCTTATGGAGAATCTGCCAGCATGACAGCCAAACTTGCTACTGCAGACGACCGCATTCTGGCGGGTCGTGAAAACGCTGGAGCCATGCGCGGCGAGAGCTTCGTCCAACGGAACGCTAGTGACAAGCCGCAGGATGGTTTTATGCAATTCGACTCCGGATACCTCTCCCCTTACTTCGTCACAGATCCAGAACGCATGGAAGTTGCCTTCGAGAACGCCTACATTCTTATTCACGAAAAGCAAATCGGTTCGAAGCAAGACCTGCTCCCGCTACTAGAGCAGATCACAAAGAGTGGCAAGCCGCTGGTCATCGTCGCAGAAGATGTTCGGGGGGAGGCGCTGGCCACTCTCGTCGTAAAGAATCTGGGTGGGCCGCTGCGGGTTGCCGCCGTCAGGGCGCCCGGCTCCGGGGAGCAGCGTAAAAAAATGTTGCAGGGCATTGCCACCCTCACTGGGGGCAAGGCCGTCACCGAAGGCCCCGACATCCAGCTGAAAAACATACGGATTTCCGACCTCGGTCAAGCGGCGAAGATCACCATCGACAAGAATTCCACAGTAGTCGAAGTTAAGGCCGCTTACGACCGGAGAATCAGAATGCCTTTATACGCCAATCTTTGCGTTCCGCCGGGAGACTGGAACAACGCGGCCTTAACGGCGCACCGAGACCTTGCGCCACCCGAACAATGAAAGTACGGAGGAGTTCAGGAATATGAACACACTTAAACATGTCGCAGTCTTTTCAAGATCTCGATTGGGCAATCGGAGTCTGGTTTTTCTCTTGTCGCTAGCTCTCTGCTTCGTGGCTTGGTCTCAAAGCCTGTTTGCCGATCAAGCCCAAGGCGCGCAATCCGCGGCGGCGTCCCAAGACCGGCAGGGCGCGCAGGCGCCGTCCTACGCCCAACAGACTCCAGACCAGTTGCAGCAGTTGGTGGCGCCGATTGCGCTGTATCCGGATTCGCTGGTGGCGCAGATTCTGGCGGCGTCGACCTTTCCCGAGCAAGTCGTCGAGGCCAACCGATGGGTGCAAGCGCATCCCGATTTGAAGGGCGCCGATCTGGGTAAGGCTGTCGACCAACAACCCTGGGACCCAAGCGTCAAGGCGCTGGCTGCCTTCCCATCCGTTCTCGGAAATATGGATAAGAACCTTTCCTGGGCATCGTCTCTTGGCGACGCATATTACAACCAGCAGGCGGACGTTATGAATGCGGTACAGGTGATGCGCCGGCGGGCGCAAGAAGCGGGCAATCTTAAGAGCACGCCGCAGCAAACCGTGGCGACGCAAGACTCTGACATCAGCATTGATCCTGCCGACCCGGATGAGGTTTATATCCCCGCATACGATCCGTGGGCGGTTTATGGAGGACCTGTAATGGCGTGGCCGGGATGGTACCCATATCCCGGAATTTGGTTTGGCGGCCCGTACCTTTCCTTCGGAATGGGGTTCGGGATTGGCTGGTACGGCGGTTTCGGATGGGGCTGGAATAACTGGGGTTGCAACTGGCGCGGCGGATATGGGATGTACGGCGGCGGCAGGTACTACTCCCGCAGCAACACGTTTTACAACCGGAACAGTTATTACCGCGGAGGAGGCGCGCAGGGCGTAGCCCGGAACGTGCAACGAGGGTCGAACGGAACCCGAGGCGGAGCGAACGCTCGCGGCGGATCTAACGGAGTGCGCGGCGGAGCCAACGTCCGTTCTGGCGCGGCCGGCAGGGCTTTCAACGGAAACACTCGGGTGGCGCGAGGGTACGCTGCACCCCGCGGGCAGAGCGGCGTCCGCTCGGGCGCCTTCAGCGGCTACCAGCGTGGCGGACAGGCGAGAAGCTCCTCCTCTCGCGGAAGCGCCAGTATGGGCGGCGGCACGCGGGGCGGCGGTTTCGGTGGCGGCGGGCACGGTGGTGGCGGCGGCCATGGTGGCGGCGGGCATCGGTAATCGAAGTGTCATTACGTTTTCGATCAGCTTGTACGAGTTAGAAATGGAGAGAAGCGATATGCGACGAACAACGCTGAACCTCGACAAACTTCATTGCGCCAATCTTCCTAAACTGGCCACGATCGCCATCGTGTTGACGATGTGCCTTCCTACGCGTTCCATGGCGCAGCAACCGGGCCAGACAACGTTTTCATCGCCGGAAGACGCAAGCCAAGCACTGGTCACAGCAGCGCAGGGTAACGACGAAAAAACGATGCTCGAGATTCTTGGACCGGACGGGAAGCAAATCGTGTCGTCAGGTGACGATACCGAGGACGCCAACGCCCGCGCTAATTTTGTGGAGAAATATCGGGAAATGCATCGTCTGGTGAAAGAACCGGACCGAACCACTACCTTGTATATCGGCGCGGAGAACTGGCCCACCCCCATACCGCTCGTGAACCAAGGAAAGTCGTGGTATTTCGACACTGAAGCGGGAAGGGAAGAGATTCTGTACAGGCGAATTGGCCAGAACGAAATATCGACCATTCGCGTTTGCCAGGAACTTGTCGCGTCGCAAAAGGAATACTACTCCGCCCAGCACAACGAGTACGCCGAAAAAATCTTCAGTGACGAAGGGCAGCATAACGGCCTCTATTGGAAAGCCGCGGACGGTGCACCAGAGAGCCCCATCGGACCGTTGGTGGCGGCCGCAGTTGCAGAGAGCTACTCTAAAAGCCAGGGAGACGTTCCGACTCCCTATCAGGGATACTACTTCCACATCCTGACTCGTCAGGGGAAAAACGCTCCGAGCGGCGCCAAGAGTTACGTAGTAAACGGCAAAATGAGCGGGGGATTTGCTTTCGTAGCCTATCCCGCTGAATACAGATCGTCCGGCGTGATGACATTCATTGTTGACCAGGAGGGGGTTGTTTACGAGAAAGATCTCGGTAAGAAGACCGGTGTTGTCGCCAAGAACATGAAGGAATACAACCCCAATTCCAGTTGGCAAAAGCCTGAAGAACAGCAGGAGGAGACTGCCAGCAACCAGAAAGCCAAGTAAGAGGCATTCTGCCGCTGAACCCGCTCCGGCGGACTGATGCCCGCTCTGGACACCGCCAAATATGCTTCTTGAGAATCCGCATCTGGCATTGGGCAGTTGCCAACGCCAAGTAGCCCTTTGGATCGCCGCCAGCGCGATGGTTCTGTGTTCGGTGGGGTGCGCTCATAGATCGAAAACTCAACTAACCGTAGTGGACGTAGCGAAGCCGCTTCGCACGGATGTTCCCGTCTACTCAGAATGGATCGGTACTACGGTAGGGTACATAGACGCCCAAATCCATTCCAAAGTCACCGGCTATCTCCTATCGCAAGACTACAAAGAAGGATCCTTAGTTAGCACCGGCGACCTTCTTTTCGAAGTTGATCCTCGACCGTTCCAGGCGGTCGTCGATCAGGCGAGCGCCCAATTCAACGTCGCTACCGCGCAACTGACGCAGGCCCGTGCCGATGTGCAAGCGGCGAAGGCCGAGATCGACCGCTCTGAAGCCGCCCAAGTAAAAACCCAGTTGGATGTCAAGCGCTATACGCCTCTGGTAAAGGACGGCACAGTGAGCGAGCAGGAGTTCGACGATGCCGTTCAGTCGAACCTCGCGAATGAGGCTTCGGTTGTTGCCTCGAAAGGGAAGTACGACCATTCGCTAGCCGCTGTGAAAGCTGCGGAGGCCCAGATAGAAGTCGCTCGCAGTGCCCTTCAAGGGGCTCAACTAAATCTGGGTTTTACAAAAGTAAAGTCTCCCATCAACGGAATAGCCGGTATTCGCGTTGCCAACATCGGTGACCTCGTCGGGACGGATCAAAAGGCTCTTCTGACAACGGTTTCGCAAATCGATCCCATTTTTGTCCAGTTCCCGATCAGCGAACAAGAATACTTGCGCTTGCGGACGTTTTTCCTTGCTAAAGCTTCGAGGCAAGAGGGCGAGTTGGAATTAATCCTGTCGGACGGAACCGTTTATGACCAGGAGGGCAAGATCGACATCATCGGACGCGAGGTTGAGGCTTCGACCGGGACCCTCCGAATTCGAGGCATCTTTCCGAATCCCGGAAACGTCTTACGCCCCGGCCAATACTCCAGGATTCGAGCCGCGACCCGCATCGATAAAGATGCTTTGTTGGTTCCCCAACGCGCTGTCGAAGAATTGCAGGGAGAGTATGAACTTGCGGTAGTCGGGGCGGATAATCGCGTCGCATTCCGCACGGTGAAGGCTACTAATCGCGTTGGCTCGTACTGGGTCATCGTGCAGGGATTGGGAGCGGATGACCGGGTGGTTATCGAAGGCCTCCAGAAAATCAAAACAGGCGAGCAGGTCGATCCCAAAGATGTTCAGCTCCCACCTTTAGCCTCGGGGCGCTCCGACGTTCACGGGAGCGCGCCCTGATGTCAAGATTCTTCATCAATCGGCCCGTTACCGCAATCGTGATTTCGATTCTGATTGTGATCGTCGGAATTGTGGTCGCGCAGCGCCTTCCGATCGCACAATTTCCGCAGATTGCTCCTCCTGAAATTGTCGTCACTACTAACTACGTCGGTGCCGATGCGCTGACGATCGAGAGCTCTGTCGCCACTCCGATTGAAGAAGCCATGGCCGGCGTTGAAGGCATGCTGTACATGCGGTCATTCAATGCGAATGACGGAACCATGAAACTGCGCGTCGATTTCGATCTGGACATGGATCCGAATGTCGCGGAGGTGTTTTCCGAAATTCGTGTCAATCGCGCGCTACCGCAACTTCCCCCTTCGGTCCGGAATCAGGGAGTAACGATCGCAAAATCCCACGTGAGCCCCCTGATGATCATTGCGCTTTACGCGCCGAAGGGCACGCGAGATGCGAAGTTCCTCGCGAATTACGCCTACATTAACATTGCCGATCCGCTCACGCGCGTCAGAGGGATTGGCTCAATCGTCGTGCAGGGCGCGGGCGCCTATGCCATGCGGCAATGGGTCAAGCCTGATCAGTTGGCCAGCCTGGGCGTGACTGTGCCCGACCTTGTCAATGCCCTCGAACAACAGAATACGGTGAACCCCTCGGGCCAGGTGGGCGCGGAACCCGCTCCTCCCGGACAGGAATTTACCTACACGATGCGCGCCCAGGGACGCCTGGTCACGGATGAAGATTTCGGCAACATCGTGATTCGCGAGAATCCGGATGGTTCGGTCATTCGGATGAGAGACGTTGCCCGCATCGAACTCGGCGCACAGGCCTACAACAACATCGGTCGAATGAACGACGCTCCGGCGGCGATCATCAACGTATTTCAATTGCCGGGCTACAACGCGGTTGACGCCGTCGATGGCGTCCGAACTATGCTCGCGCAGCTCAAAGAGAAGTTTCCGGAGGACGTCGACTACGTAGTCTCCCTCGACACCACCCTCTCCGTCAGACAAGGCGTCCGGGAGATCATCACGACGCTGTGGGAGGCGTTGCTGCTGGTAATCCTCGTGGTATTCCTGTTCCTGCAGAATGTCCGCGCCACGCTAATTCCGGCGCTGACGGTTCCCGTATCGCTTATCGGCACCTTCATCTTCTTCCCAATTCTGGGGTTCTCCATCAACTCCCTCTCCTTGTTCGGGCTGGTTTTGGCCATCGGCCTCGTGGTTGACGATGCGATTGTCGTGGTCGAGGCCGTCGAGGCGAACATGGCCGCAGGCTTGAATCCAAAAGACGCCTCGTTGAAGGCTATGGAGCAGGTTGGCGGGCCTGTAGTCGCCATTGCCCTGATCCTTGCCGCGGTATTCATTCCCACTGCTTTCATTCCAGGAATCACGGGTCGCCTGTATCAGCAGTTTGCCGTGACGATCGCCATCTCCGTGATGATCTCCGCGTTCAGCGCCTTGTCGCTGAGTCCCGCGCTCTGTTCTTTGCTTTTGAAGCCGCATCGGGAGGGTTCCACTGGTTTTCTGCATCGAATATTTGGCGGGTTCAACCGCATCTTCGATAGAGCGACGACTGGATACGTCAGCATTTCCGGCATGCTCATCCGGAAAATGGCTCTTAGCATTCTTCTGCTCTGCGGAGTAGCCGTGGCCGTCCTCCTGGTGGGCGACCGGCTTAAATCAGGTTTTCTTCCCGATGAAGATCAGGGGTACTTCTATCTTAATATCCAGCTGCCGGATGCGGCCTCACTTCAGCGAACGGACGTTTTCACCAAGAAAGTGGAGGCAGTTCTTAAGAGCACGCCTGGGGTTCAGTACTACAGCACGATCGTGGGAAACAGCCTTCTTACCCAAACCAACGCTACCTACAGCGCGTTCGTGTTCGTGGCGTTAAAGCCCTGGGATCAGCGCAAGAGTAAGAGCACAAGCATCGCGGCGATCATGGATTCCGTCAACGACAAGCTCGACCGAATGCCAGAAGGGCGCGCCTTCGCTTTTTCACCACCAGCCATTTCCGGGGTGGGAACTTCAGGTGGCTTCAGCTTCATGTTGGAGGATCGAGCCGGGAAATCTGTCGCTTATCTCGCGGAAAATACGGATCGGTTCCTTAAAGCGGCGCAACAACGGCCTGAACTAGCGCGCCTGAACAGTTCGCTAAACGCTCGGGTTCCCCAGGTTTTGGTTGAAGTGGATCGAGACAAGGTCTTGAAGCAGGGCGTGGAAGTGAAAGACGTTTACAGTACCGTCCAAGCTTTTATGGGTTCTCTCTTTGTGAACTACTTCAATCGCTTCGGCCGCGCCTGGCAGGTGTACATCGGTGCGGAAAGGGGCTATCGCACCGAGGCCAAAGAGGTCATGAACTTTTTTGTCCGAAACAAAAACAACGAGATGGTGCCTCTCTCCTCGCTGGTTTCCATTCAGACCACATCCGGACCGGAATTTACTTCCCGTTTCAACGAATACCGCGCGGTGGAGATCACGGGATCGGCGGCTCCCGGCTACAGCACCGTGCAGGCCATGAAGGCACTGGAGGAAGTAGCCCATCAAGTGCTCCCGAAAGATATGGGTTACGATTGGAATGCTCTTTCATACCAGCAGAACAAAGCTGCGTCCCAGGTAAGTCCTGCCGTGGTCTTCGGCTTCTCGCTTCTCGTCGTATTCCTCATCCTTGCGGCCCAGTATGAAAGCTGGGCGCTGCCATTCAGCGTTCTGCTGGGTACGCCGATCGCCGTGTTCGGCGCTTTTATTGCGCTCTGGTTGAGGGGCTTTGAGAACGACGTCTATGCGCAAATCGGCCTGGTTATGCTGATTGGCCTGTCGGCGAAGAATGCCATATTGATTGTTGAGTTCGCAAGATCGGAACGGCTCCGCGGAAAGGATGCGTTGGAAGCGGCTCTGGAGGGTGCCCGCATTCGCCTCCGGCCAATCCTGATGACGGCCTTCGCTTTTATCCTCGGGACAATTCCGCTCGCAATCGCAAGCGGAGCCGGGGCGGTAGCCCGGCGAATCCTTGGTACGGCGGTCATTGGCGGCATGCTCGCCGCGACCTTGCTCGCTATCTTCATCATACCGGTGGCCTACTACGGTGTGGAATCCGCCAAAGACAAAATAAGCTCCTGGAGGAGCGCCCCGTGAAACGTTGCGCACCGATTCTTGTGCTGGCCACAATTTTCATGAGTGGCTGTCTTTGGGGCCCACACTTCAAAAGGCCCACCGTAGCGGCGCCTGCAACATTTCGAGGACAAGCGAGCGCGGATTCCTTTTCTTTGGCCGATCAGGCGTGGTGGAACATTTATTCGGATCCATTACTGGAAGCGCTGATCAAAGAAGCCTTGAAAAATAACTATGATTTGCGCACGGCCATCGCGCATACACAGGAGGCACACGCATACGTGGGCGTAGCGCGCTCGGCTTATTCCCCACAAGTTGGTTTTGATTCCGGAGTGCAACGGGATCTCGGCGTGTATAAAGCCACTCCTAACCTGGATCTTCCCGCAGCCGGAGATTCCACACAGAATCTGCTTCTGGGAGGTCTTTCGACGGCCTGGGAGATCGATCTTTGGGGCCGCATTCGCAACCAGACAACTGCGGCGAACGCGACCTATCTTGGAACCCAGGAGGCCCGTCGCGGCCTTATGCTATCGCTGGTAAGCGATGTCGCGGCAGCCTATCTCGAACTTGTGGAACTAGACCGCCGATTGGAAGTCGCTAAGCAGAGCCGGGACGCTTTTCAAGCCACATATAAGCTCTTTAGTGAGCGCTTTGGCGCGGGGATTGTTTCCAAGTTGCAAGTTACTCGCGCTGAGGCAGCTTTGGCCGCTGCGGAGGGGGCGATTAACGACGTTGAGCGGCAGATTGCGGCAAAGGAAAACCAGATTTGCGTCCTAGTCGGTCGAAACCCCGGTCCCGTCGAGCGGATCTCTCCGGCATTGGAGTGGAATCCTCCTCCAAGTGTGCCGGCCGGAATTCCGTCCCAGCTCCTGGAAAGGCGTCCCGATATTCGCCAAGCGGAAGACAATGTCAGAAGCGCACTGGCAAGTGTCGGTGTTGCGAACGCGAATTTTTTCCCGCGAATCGGCTTGACGGCGCTGTTTGGAAGGGTGAGCACGGATTTATCGTCGCTTACCACCGGGAACTCGGCCGTCTGGGCACTTGCAGCCTCCGCTTCAGGTCCACTCTTTACGGGTGGCCGGTTGACACAACAACGTCGGGCCGCCAGGGCCGTCTTCGATCAGGCAAAGTTTCAATATTCCCAGAGGGCGTTAAAAGCCTTCCAAGAGGTATCGGACGCTCTTATCGCGTCTCAGAAGCTGAGTGCTGTCGAGGAGCAGCAGAAGCGCGAGGTGACTGCGCTGACTGAATCGGTCACGATCGCGAACAAGCGATATCTCGGCGGCCTCGCCAGCTACTACGAGGTTCTAGAGGCGCAGCAGCTTCTGTATCCAGCCGAGTTCTCACTCTCCGAGACCTCGCGCGATCGGAGGCTTGCCGTGGTCCAACTCTACAAAGCACTGGGCGGCGGCTGGAGCCTCGACAATACGCAATTCACCAAGGGCCGCTGAGTATCTGGCATGGACACGTGCCCTGTAAAGTTCCATCGGAGACGATGTCATGAGTGCTTTCGGCGATTGTAGGAAAGAGAGTGGTTTAATGAGATGCGGTAATAGCTGCACGTGTCGAAGTCGCACCATCGAACCCATCCGCAAAGCCGGTTCATAAATGGCCTCATCCGGACTCACCAGCGCTGAAGCACATAGTCGTCTTCAAAAAGACGGGCCCAATGCAATGCCCGATGTGTCCGCTCACCCGCTTCGAAATGCATTGGCCAAGTTCTGGGCACCAGTCCCATGGTTGCTCGAAGCGTCGATTGTGCTTGAGCTCGTGCTGCACAAATACTTCGAGGCTTCGATTATTGCGGGCCTGCTGGTCTTCAATGCAGCGCTAGCTTATTTTCAGGAAGGTCGCGCCCAGGCCACCCTGAAAGCCTTGAACTCGCGTCTCGCTTTGAATGCCTCCGTCGAGCGTGATGGGGTATGGAAGACGGTACCGGCTGCGCAGTTGGTGCGCGGCGATGTCGTCAAGTTGTCACTCGGCGGCGTGGTTGCGGCGGATGTGCATTTGATCGGGGGATCTGTTCTGCTCGATCAATCCATGCTTACCGGCGAATCTCTGCCGATCGAAGCTGGTCCCGGCGTTGATACCTATGCGGGAGCACTCGTACGGCGTGGTGAAGCAACCGCGGAAGTGACAGCCACAGGCGTTCATACCAAGTTTGGCCGTACGGCAGAACTCGTGCGTACTGCGCACGCGGCAAGTTCGCAGCAGAAAGCTGTGCTGCGCATCGTGCGGAATCTGGCTATTTTCAACGGCGTGGTCATCCTTGTGATTGGAGCGTATGCCTATTTTCATGCCATGCCGTGGAGTGAGATCATCCCGCTATTGCTCACGTCGGTTCTTGCCGCAATACCCGTGGCATTGCCGGCAACATTCACCCTCGCGGCGGCGCTCGGAGCGCGATCTCTGGCGAAACGGGGCGTCCTTCCAACGCGGCTCTCCGCGGTAGATGAAGCTGCGACGATCGATGTCTTGTGTTCGGACAAAACCGGAACGCTAACCCGCAATGAACTTTCCGTAACCAGCGTTAAAGCGATGCCCGGGTTTGACGAAGCCCACATTCTCGGCATGGCGGCTCTCGCTAGCTCTGAGGGTGGCGATGACGCTGTGGATGCAGCGATTCGCTCTGCCTCCACCCACAAGCCCGCATCGGACCTGCCAAAGCTAGTCACGTTTGTGCCGTTCGACCCTGCCAAGAAAACATCCGAAGCAACAGCAACCGATGCAAACGGCGGCGTGGAGCGCATCGTCAAGGGTGCCTTCACGGTAGTCGCGAGCCTCACCGCCGCATCACCTACCGCGGCTGGTTTGGCCGACGAACTTGAGAAGCAAGGGTTCCGGGTCTTGGCAGTAGCGGCCGGCCCTCCAGCATCCCTGAAGCTTGTAGGTCTAATTGCGCTCAGCGACCCGCCTCGTGAAGATTCGGTCTCTTTGATCTCGGAGCTCAAGACCCTGGGTGTGCGCACTGTCATGGTGACAGGTGACGCTCCGGCTACGGCGGAAATCGTTGCCCATGCTGTGGGATTGGATGGCGCTGTTTGCCCGCCCGGAGCGATACCCGAAGGCGTGAAACCTGAGGATTTCGCGGTATTCGCAAGCATTCTTCCCGAAGGAAAATTTAATCTGGTCAAGGCCTTCCAGAAGAACGGACGTACGGTCGGAATGTGCGGTGATGGTGCGAATGATGCACCGGCGCTCCGTCAGGCACAGATGGGCATTGCGGTATCGACCGCAACCGATGTCGCCAAGTCGGCGGCTGGCATTGTACTGACGGAGGCTGGGCTTGGCGGCATCGTCGCCGCAGTCAAAGAGGGCAGGACTACGTTTCAGCGCATTCTTACCTACACGCTGAACTCCGTCCTCAAGAAGATCGTGCAAGTGCTCTTGCTA
>Ga0182024_10019696_pt1 | contig 12406 bp, 8 predicted proteins | sample P32metaG_FD_120480 | JGI IMG/M metagenome (GOLD analysis project Ga0182024, IMG submission 120480) | Permafrost microbial communities from Stordalen Mire, Sweden - P3-2 metaG (Illumina Assembly) | ecosystem: Environmental > Terrestrial > Soil > Wetlands > Permafrost | place: Sweden: Stordalen...
CACGCAAACGAAAGCAGGCTATGGAAAAGTAGGAAAGCAAAGAACGCTTTCCAACTTTCCCACAGCCTCGACGACTACGAACTATAAATACTTATGGGATACGGGTTCTGAGGGCAAGGTCACTCTTTAGGCAGGGCCAAATTGGGTTCCGCTTTAGAAGACCGGTTCCGGGACCTCTACTGCGCGGGCTTCGCGGACGTGTTTAGCCAGAGCCCATTTCAATTCTTCGATTCCCTGCCCGCTGACCGATGAAATCGCGAAGAACTCCAGCTTGCGCCTCTTGGCGGAGGCAGTAAGCTTCTTGAGTTTGTCGGGATTTGCGGCGTCGATCTTGCTTGCGACGACGATCATCGGTTTCTCGGCCAGACCGTGGCCGAAGTTTTCGAGCTCGTCATTGATGACTTTGAAGTCCTCGATCGGGTCGGGACGGCCTGAACCATCGGAAACGTCGACGAGATGAACCAGGACGCGGGTGCGCTCAATGTGGCGAAGGAACTGGATTCCCAGGCCGGCTCCAAGATGAGCGCCCTCGATGAGGCCGGGCATATCGGCTACGACGAAGCTCTCTTCATTGGGAGCGTCGCCGACGGTGACAACTCCGAGATTCGGTTCCAGAGTTGTAAACGGGTAGTCGGCAATCTTGGGTCTGGCTGCCGAAATTCTCGAAATGAGGGTCGATTTGCCGGCGTTCGGAAAGCCTACCAGGCCGACGTCGGCGAGCAGCTTGAGTTCGAGACGATAGGTTCGCTCTTCGCCCAGGCGCCCGGGCTCGGACTCGCGTGGAGCCTGGTGCACCGGGGTGGCGAAGTGCTGGTTACCGCGGCCTCCCCGGCCGCCCTTGGCGACGACAAATTTCTCGTCGGGCAGCGAGAAATCGTGGATAAGTTCTCCAGTTTCAGCGTCATACAGCGTAGTGCCTACCGGCACTTTGAGGGTGATCGACTCGCCATCCCGGCCGGTGCAGTTGGAGCCCTCCCCATGACGACCGCGCTCGGCCTTGTGCTCGGGGTTATACCGGAAATGAATCAAGGTGTTGTGCTGCTGGCTGGACTGCATGACGACATCGCCGCCACGGCCGCCGTCGCCACCTGAAGGGCCGCCTCGGGGAACGAACTTTTCGCGCCGGAAGGCGACGCAACCGTTGCCGCCATCGCCGGCTTTGACCAGAATTTTTGCTTCATCAATGAACATAACTGCGAAATCCCAACTTCCTATCTATCCAGTCTACCCAAAGTCACATATACTCGCTCGTAACTTCCAGAATCTGTCCGGAACCGCAGGAACGTTTCAAGGACAGGTCACGCGGATGGAGTCGAACTGAACAGGCTCGAAGTGAGATTTGAAAGCTTGTGAAGCTTTGACTTTGTATCTGCATTCACCCGGAGCTATGCTCCAGGCACTTTTCCCAGACTTGTCTTGTATGAGATGCGCTGGGAGTGCCAGTGGATGAATATCCCTGCCCAAATACGACTTTATCTATTGCCATGCGCACGGCGCTGCGTCGCGGCTGCGCTATCTCTTTCGATGGCTGCCGCCTCTGCGGGGGCTGAGTCGCCCCCGGGATCGAAGGACACAGGGACGGGAACACTGGACGGCCGGCTGACGGATCGATACAGCGTGCCGCTGAGGGAAGCTGCTGTGGTAGTCCGCAACCTGGAGACCGGCGAGACTGCGCGCGGACTTACCGGCAAAAATGGCAGCTACCGGTTTACCGGACTGGGGCCGGGAGAGTATCGGCTGGAGGCGGATGTTCCGGGTCTGGGCAACGGCGCGGTGGAAGGCATTTTGGTTTCTGCGGGCCACGCCACGCGAGTGCAGGCGGCCCTCGTGATGGAACTGCCCAGTCCATCTCCTGCGATCGAAATCGACGTGCACCAGCTTGACCCGGTCGCAGCCGCTGTGACTACCGTGATTCCGAACGAGGAGTTGAATGCGATACCCGTGGCGACGCGCAATTGGCAGGAGTTTGCGGCGATTACGCCGGCGGCAGGCGCCGCTCCACAGGGAGACCGGCGGAATGGAGGCCAAATTGGCGACCGGCCGGGGGGTGACGCGGGGATGGATGCCGGAGACCCGTCTTCAGCTCTCGAAGGGGCAAGCGGGGCGCAGGCAACAACAGCCATTGATGGAGTCGAGAGTACGCCGGCCTTTCGCGGGGCGGGCGATCGACCGGGGCGCCAGAGTGCGTCCCTTGGGGAATCGGCGGTTCTCACTTTGGAGGCGCACCCTGGGGAATCAACCGTTGACTCTGCATCGTCCTCGGGCGGCTCAGTGAATCTCGCGACGGCCCACGGCGGCAACGGATTGCATGGACAGGCGTTCTACAACAACCGGCAGGGTATCTGGGGTGCGCGTAATCCCTACACGCAATGGGTGAAGGAGACCTCACCGGCAACTGGAATCGACGTGGCTCACTTCGCGCCTGAGTCCTGGTCGGCTGACGACGACCGCCAGACGTTTGGCATCGGAGTGGGCCGTCAGATCCGACGAAACAAGCTGTACTGGTTCGCTGCTTTGGACGGTTTCGAGCGCAACGACCCGGCGGTCGCCACGGTGCGGCACCCTAGCGATTTCTTTGCCCGCCCGACGGACAACGAGCTGGACGTACTGGCGAGCCGGCTGGGTATTTCGGGGGGGCACCTCGCGAGGACGCCATTGCGGCCTATTCGGGAGCCCTCGAGCAGATGGATGGTCTGCTCGGCCCGGTTCCGCGCACGACCAGACAGTGGCAGGGGTTTGGCCGTGTGGACTGGCAGATGACTGAACGCCAGCACCTCAGCGTGGAAGGGGATGCGGCCGCTCTGGACGCTCCTGGGGGCGCGCTGAGCCGAAGCTCAGAAACATACGGCAGCCACAGCTTTGGCAACAGCCGGGCGACCGAAACGTGGGGACAGGCGCGGCTCGAAAGCTTCCTCTCAGCGAACCTGCTGAATGCCGCGGCCATCCAGTTTCGACGGCATGTGCAGAGCGATACGCCGCAGGTCCCGTCAGCCTTTGAAAGCCCACTCGTCGCCAACGACTGGGGGCAACTGCCGGAGATCGTTGCCGATTCCAAATATGGATTTGTGCTGGGCAAGCCAGCGCGATTGGGCAAGTCGAGCTATCCCGATGAGCGTTCGTATCTGGCGCAGGACACGGTGAGCTGGGTACGGGGAGCGCATTTGTTCAAAGCGGGGGGGAGCTTCGACCAACTCGCCGATACAGTCGATACGCTGGTCAACCAGACGGGGACGTACTCCTATGCCGACGCGCTGAATTTCGTCTCCGATATGGCCAGTTTCACCAAGTACGGTTTCAATGGCGTGGGCAGCGCCAGCTCGGGTGAACATAATTGCGACGCGACGGGCAGGGTTTACGTGAAAGGTGGCGCGCAGGATCATCTTGGAGGCTTGGGTTATTTGCCCTGCTACGCCTGGTATTCGCAGCGCATCGGCCCGGCGGACTGGCATTTGAGCACAAACAATCTGGCCGGTTTTGCAACGGACCAATGGCAGGCCGTCCGTAATCTGACGCTGTCGGCAGGCGTACGGGTGGAGATGGAGCAATTACCGCCTCCGATTGCGTTGGTCCAGAACCCGGAGCTTCCCGAAACGCAAAGGCTTCCGGCAGCGACGCTGGATTGGGGCCCGAGGGTTGGGCTGGCCTGGTCTCCTTGGAAGGGTACGGTGCTGCGCGCTGGAGCCGGGCTTTATTACGGGCGGATCGATCAGTCCACAATTTTGGCCGCGCTGACCCAGACGGGCTCGATGAATGGCGATTTGAACTTTTTCTTCAGATCGACAGACGTGGGTGCGCCGCCATTTCCCTATGTCTTCTCGGCCGATCCGCAAACTGTCGTTACTCCCGGCACCGTCTCATTTGCGGCGCGCTTTCGCCCGCGAGAGGTGGATCAAGGGGTGTTCAGCATCGAGCAGGAGCTTCCGAGTCACTGGCTCGTTTCCGTCAGCGGGCTTGTGAGCCCTGGACGGCGACTGCCAATCTCGATCGACACCAATCTGGATGCTGGGGCAGGTCCGCAGACGGTCACCTATCTCGTGGATGACGCGCCTGGACTGGGGCCAATCAAGACACCTACAATCACCGTTCCCTTCTATACGGCGCGGGCCAACCCCGACTATCAGCAGCTGTCCTCGATCGAAAGCCGGGCCAACTCCACTTACGACGCGGCGATGGTCAAGATCGTGCGCAACGGACGCCACGGGCTCAGCGTGCGCGCACATTATCTCTACGGGCACGCGACGGATTGGAATCCCAATGAGTCCGGCCAGGTCGCAGACAATGACGTGCTCGACCCGCAGGATTTTCGACTGGAGTATGGCACTTCCAACCTGGACATTCGTCACTCGGCCGGGTTTACAGGACTGTATGAGGTGCCGTGGAAGCTTCATGGGTGGGCAGGAACTTTAGCTAATTCGTGGGCGGTTGCGGTGGTTGGACAATACCGCAGCGGGCTGCCCTTCACCATGCGCACGGGCGGCTATATTCCGGGATACTTCAACGATGCCGGCAAGCTGATCGAGGGTATTGGTCCGGGGATGAATGGCTCGGCTGGCGATAACCGCGTTTACGGGATCGGCCGTAACACGTACCGTTATCCGGCGACTTATACAGGCGATGCGCGCCTGGCGAAACGGTTTAATCTGGCGCACAATCGCCAGCTTGAGCTACTTGCTGAGAGCTTTAACTTCTTCAATCACCAGAATGTGACGCTGATCGAAACGACGGGCTACATCATCGACCGGGGAACCAGCAGCGGAGGGCCACCTACCTTGCGATTCCTGACCGGACTGACGACAGGGACTGTGGAGTTTGGCAAGCCGTTGGATGTAAATGCGACCAACTTCTACCGTCAACGGCAGATCCAGCTTGGAGTGAGAGCCAGATTTTGAGGGCAGGATTTTGAGGCCGGGCAGGCTATGAGCTTGTGTGATCCAGCATGATCTTCCAGTGTCCGCCGCTCTTGTGCCATAGCAGGCTGAAGATACCGTCATCTTTGGTGGCCTGATCTTTTGCTGCCCGATTGAGATGGTACTTACCGGTGACGATGGCATACTCCGTCGCTCCGGTGGAGGTAGGCAACAGGCGCACGTCGAGATCGCTGAAGGTGAGTGTGCCCATCTGCTCGCGGGTCGAATAGGCCTTCTTGTAACGCTCGAGGATGGGCGCGAATCCTTTGGCGAGGGTCTTGCCGATGAAGGTCGTCTCCGGGGAGTTTTCATAGGTATCCATGAATGCAGGAATATCGCCGCGATTCCACGCCGTGATTTGTTTGTTCAAGGTTTCCCGGATCGCCGCGTCCTCCTGCGCAGCCTGCGAATTCAGATTGGTGCACCCAAGTCCCAGCATCCCAACCAGTAATATCCCCAGAACCAGCCTTGCTCCGTGTCCGCGCATAGAAATTCCCTCCGCTGTCACTCTACAATGAGTTCATGCTCAGCGGCACGGAAACCGAGCCATTCAAGATCGTCCACGCGGTGTGCTCGCACGACTGTCCGGACTCCTGCGCGGTGCTGGTCACCGTGAACAGCGAAGGACGGGCTATCAAGGTTGAGGGCGACCCGTCGCATCCCGTGACTCAGGGGTTTCTATGCGGCAAGGTTGCGAAGTATCTGGATCGGGTTTACTCGCCGCAGCGCATTCTGTATCCGTTGCGCCGGAAGGCTGGAGTCCCGAAGGGTCCGCTTGTGAAGGGCAGGGAGTTTGAGGCTTTTGAGCGGATTTCGTGGGACGAGGCGCTCGACGCCATTGTCGGAAAGCTCGCGAAGATTGCCGCCGAGCAAGGCCCTGAGTCGATCCTGCCGTACAGCTACGCAGGCACGATCGGAGTGCTTGGCTATGGTTCGATGGACCGGCGGTTCTTTCACCGGCTGGGCGCTTCTCAACTGGACCGGACGATCTGCGCCGAGGCGGGAGGCCAGGCATGGAAGCTGGTCTACGGTAAAAAGCTGGGAACGCCGAACGAGGATTTCCCCCATGCGCGCCTGATCATTGCGTGGGGCGCCAACATTCACGGGACGAATATTCACTTGTGGCCGTTTGTGGAGCAGGCCCGACGCAACGGCGCACGGTTCATCGTCATTGATCCGTATCGAACCCGAACGGCGGGGCTTGCTGACTGGCATATTGCTATTCGTCCCGGGACGGACGTGGCGCTGGCGCTGGGCTTGATGCACGTGATCCTGCGCGACGGCCTCGAAGATCGCGCCTACATTGACGAGATGACGCATGGGTTTGCAGAGCTTCGCGAGCGAGTGCGGGAGTATACGCCGGAGCGGGTCTCCGTATGGACGGGATTGACGGTCGCCGAGATTGAACAATTGGCGCGCGAGTATGCCACGGCTCAGCCCGCGGTGATTCGCATGAACTACGGGGTGCAGCGCTCAGAGAATGGCGGAACGGCAGTTCGCGCCATTGCGATGCTTCCCGTGCTGACTGGCGCGTGGCGGCATCGAGGCGGCGGTGCGCAGCTATCGACCTCCGGAGCCTTCAAGTGGAACGAGCAGGCTATTCAACGGCCGGACCTGATGCAGGCTTCACCACTGGGCCGCGAGGCGCGGGTGGTGAATATGTCGAGGCTGGGCCACGCGCTGACGGAGTTGGGCGACGCGCCGGAGGACGGCCCTCGCGTGCATGCGCTGTTTGTCTATAACTCCAATGCGGCGGCGGTTGCTCCCAACCAGAATGCGGTTCGGCGAGGGTTGGAGCGCCGGGACTTATTTACGGTCGTCCATGAGCAGTTCATGACGGATACGACCGATTATGCCGATTACATTCTGCCCGCTACGAGTTTCCTCGAGCATACGGATATTCAGGGCGCGTACGGGCATTACTACGTTCAGCAATCGACGCAGGCGATTGCCCCGCTGGGCGATGCACGATCGAATGTGTGGCTGTTTTCGCAACTGGCGCAGCGGATGGGTTTCCCGGAATCGTGCTTCCGCGATACGCCGGAGGATATGATCCGGCAGGCTCTGAATGTGGGAGAGAACCGGCACTCGCGCAATCCGGATATGGAGCACATCACAGCAGAGTTGCTGGCGGAGCAGGGCCACATCCCGTTGGGTTTTCTGAAGCACTCGGAGCACGCACCGTTTCTGCCCTTCAGCAAGGGAGCGGTGCCTACGCCGAGCGGCAAGATCGAGTTCTATTCGGAGGCTTTGGCTGCGGCAGGGGCGGATCCGTTGCCCGCTTTCCATCCGCCGACGGAATCACGGCTCGGGCCAGATGCGGGGCGCTTTCCGCTGGAGTTTTTGCCGCGCAAGGCCGATCACTACATGAACAGCACCTTTGCCAATCTCGACGGCCATCGCAGGATGGAAGCGAAGACAAATCACCGGCTGGAGATTCATCCCGTGGATGCTGCGCCGCGCGGAATCGCGGATGGCGATCAAGTCCGCATCTGGAACGATCGCGGAACTCTTGAGCTGACAGCCCTGCTGTCGGATCGGGTACAAGCGGGGGTGGTTGCCGGACGCCTGGACTGGAGCAAACTCAGCCCGGGCGGCAAGAATATCAATGCGCTGACCAGTGAGCGGCTGACGGATATTGGAAACGCTGCGACCTTCTACTCGACACTGGTGGAAGTGGCCAAGGCCTGAGACGATCAGTGGGAAACTGGTCTCTAAAACTGATCCAGTTTCTCGAAAAGGTCATTGATCGTGACCAGGATTGGGGTGCCCACGACGGTCAATTCACCGGAGGGGACGAGTTCGAGACCGTTTTCGGCTGCGCGAAAGGCTACGCGGCGAATTGGGTCGATGACCCAGATATGCTCCACGCCAAATTCGAGATACTCTGCTGATTTCTTTGCGGCGTTGCGGAGGGTGTCTTTGGGAGACATAAGCTCAATCGTGATGAGTGGCGGACGGGTGAGAATGGGTTCGCGTTTGGTGCCCATACGCAGGACGGTCAAGTCGGGGACGACGTAGCGCCGTGGCTTCATTTGGACACGCTGCTCGGTGAGGGCGAAAACGCCCCATGCAGAGATTTGGTTGGTGAAAAGCGTTGCCAGAATGGTCTGCAGAAACGAATGTTCGAACTCCCCCAAATGCCGCTCCTCGAGGACGCCGTCGTTGTATTCACAATCCGGCTCGTAGTCCGTGGCGAGGTATTCTTCGACAGAGATCAGCGAATTGGAGATAGGCTGGGTTGCCATGGAGAGATTATCCTGCGATTTTCTCGGGCACGCAATCTTGCCGCAACTCCTCCCCCGTAAAACGGGCATCGTGAAACGCTGGAAACTCTTGCCAATGGCAGGTGGAGCAGCTAAACTCGCTCTTCAAGTAAACCTTTACCCGATGAGGTTCCAGAAATGCAGTTCACGCAAATCCTCAAGAGAATCAGCCCGCTATTGGGCCTGTGCCTGCTTGCTTCGACGCCTGCCTTGACCATCGCTCAGGCCCCTGCTGCCAAGCCCGCAGCCGTAATCAGTGTGCAGGTCGACAAGGCACTGCACAGTGTCAGCCCCATGCTTTACGGGCTCATGACCGAGGAGATCAACTTCTCCTACGATGGTGGCCTGTATCCGGAGATGGTCAAGAACCGGGTGATGCGGGACCGCAACTGGAATCAGCAGGATTGGCTGGTTGTCCAAAACGCGAGCGGCGGTGCCAGGATGGAGAAGGACAAGACCACTGGCCCCTCCGAAGCGCTGAATGACAGCATCAAGCTGACGGTCACTTCAGCCTCGCTCGCGGAACCCGCCGGTCTGCGCAATATGGGCTACTGGGGATATCCGCTGCGCCCGAACATAGCGTACACGGCCTCGCTCTATGCCAGGGCTGATTCCGCTGGACTCGGACCACTGAGCGTAAACCTGGTCAACAACAAGTCCGGTAAGAGCGTGGCTCATGCCGACATTGCGTCGATCGGGAGCGATTGGAAGCAGTATACGGTTACTCTCCATACCGGGAATATTCTGCCCTCGGAAGAGAATCATCTGGAGCTGACACTCAGCAAACCGGGCACTGTGTGGATGACACTGGTTTCGGTATTTCCGCCGACGTACAAGGGCCGGGTGAACGGCAACCGTATCGATCTGATGGAGAAGCTGGCCGGGATGCATCCGGCGTTTCTGCGCTTCCCCGGCGGCAACTACCTCGAGGGCGACCACATCAACGAGCGTTACGAGTGGAAGAAGACGATCGGCCCGATGGTCGACAGGCCCACGCATCCGAGCCCGTGGAACTATCACTCTTCCGATGGTCTTGGACTGCTCGAATTTCTCGAGTGGTGCGAGGACCTGAACATGCAGAATGTGCTGGCGGTCTATGCCGGATATTCGATGAAGCAGGAGCATGTGGAACCGGGCAAGGACCTCGAACCCTACGTACAGGACGCGCTGGACGAGATCGAGTACGCGACTGGCGGGCCCGATACCAAGTGGGGCGCGGAGCGTGTGAAGGATGGCCATCCGGCCCCCTTCAAGCTGGCCTATGTCGAGGTTGGCAATGAGGACTGGTTCGATCAGTCGAAGAGCTATGATGGCCGCTTCAAGCAGTTTCACGATGCGATCAAGGCGAAGTATCCGGATCAGAAGCTGATCGCCACTGCGCCGGTCACCAGCGTCAAGCCGGATGTGCTGGACGACCACTTCTATCTCAGCGCGGAGAACTACTTCGACGACATCCACCACTACGACAAGTTCGATCGGAATGGACCGAAGATTTTCATGGGCGAGTACGCGACCATGGAGGGCTCTCCGACTGGCGATTTTGGCGCGGCGCTGGGGGATGCGGCGTGGCTTACCGGCGTGGAGCGCAACAGCGATGTGGTGGTGATGTCGAGCTATGCGCCGCTGCTGGTGAATGTGCACAACGGAGGCATGCAGTGGCATCCGGATCTGATCGGGTATGACGGCCTGAGCAGCTATGGTTCGCCGAGCTACTATGTGCTTTCGTTGTTTGCCGCCAAGGTTGGCGATTCGGTTCCGGAGTCAACAATTACGGGCGCTGGACCGCGGGTCGCTTATTCCGTCACCGAGGATGAGAAGACCGGGAAAGTCTATCTGAAGATCGTCAATGGTGTCGCCACGCCGCAGGAGTTGGAAGTTGATTTGAGCGGGGTGAGTGCGATTTCCGGACCGGCGAAGTTGACTCGCCTGCATGCCCTGTCGCCAACCGATACCAACACCATCACCGAGCCGAAGCACATTGTTCCTGTCGACAGCACGACTCCGGTTGCGGGAACGAAGCTGAAGCACACGATGCCGGGATATTCGTTTGAGGTGATTGAGTTGGATACGAAGAAGTAAATCTGATCATCTGTACAATAGCCAAAACACAATGGCCGCTCCGGATGTTACCCGGAGCGGCCATTGTGTTTTGACTCTAATTCGAGATATAACAATTACCCGGCGGATGTTATCCGTTCAGTATCTCCTGCAGTTTGTTGATGGTGCGATTCAGGTCTTTGTCGGTGCGGCGGAGTTCGTCGATCTTGCCGATGGAATGCATCACTGTGGTGTGATGCTTGCCGCCGAATTGGCGGCCTATTTCGGGAAGGCTGGCTTCGGTGAGATTCTTGGCCAGATACATGGCGATCTGCCTGGGCACTACTACCGCGCGCGAGTTGTTCTTCTGCTTCAATTCGCTGACGCGCATGGCGAAGTTTTCCGCCACTGCCTTCTGAATTGCGTCGATAGTGATCTTGCGAACCTGCGTGTCGATGAACTGCTTGAGGCACTGCTGCGTCGATTGCAGCGTGATCTCCATGCTGTTCATGTTGCACCATGCGATGAGGCGCACCAGGGCGCCTTCGAGCTCACGCACGTTGGTACGCACGTTGGAGGCGATGAACATCGCAACATCAGTGGGCAGGCTCGACTGCTCGCTCTCCGCTTTCTTCTGCAGAATGGCGACCTTGGTCTCGAGATCGGGTGGCTGAATGTCGGCGATCAGTCCCCACTCGAAACGCGAACGTAGCCGGTCTTCAATCTCTGCAAGCTCTTTGGGAGGACGATCGGAAGCGATGACGATCTGTTTCATGCTCTCGTGGAGAGCGTTGAAGGTGTGGAAGAACTCTTCCTGCGTGCGCTCTTTCTGCGCAATGAACTGGATGTCGTCGATGAGCAGCACATCCACGGTGCGGAAGCGGTCGCGGAAGCTGGTCATGCGGTCGTTGCGCAGGGAGTTGATCATCTCGTTGGTGAACTTCTCTGCCGAGACGTAGCAGATGTTCGCGATAGGCTGGCGGCGCTTTACCTCGTGGCCGATCGCATGCATGAGATGGGTCTTGCCCATGCCGACGCCGCCATACAGAAAGAGCGGATTGTAGGCCTTGGACGGGCGTTCGGCGACTGCTAGCGAGGCTGCACGAGCGAACTGGTTGCCATTGCCGATAACGAAATTGTCAAAGGTGTACTTGGGGTTAAGCTGTGCAGCGCTGGACCAGTCGAACCGGCCCTGCTGCTCTGAAGTGTAAGTACCGCGTCGGTTGGGTTGGCCTGCATAATTCTGCTGATTGACGGGTGGCGCCGAAGGGGCATGTGTGCCTACCGGGCCGAATCCACCATCCTTGCGGACGGGCGGCAACGATGGATCTTCCTGCGCTGTTACGAACGCGACGTCATCAATCTCAAGCTTGAGCAGATCGATCGCTTCCTGCACCAGGTCGCTGTACTTGTCGCCGATGTGCTGGAACTCTTCGGTAGGGATACGCACGTACAAGGTGCGGCCGGCGATATGGCTATAGCGCGTGGGCTTCAGCCAGGTTTCGAAGGACTGCCGGTTGACCTTCTTTTCGAGGGCCGCCAGAATTTGCATCCAGGGGTTAATATTCGCTGCTGGCGTAGTCGCAAATGACATCGATAAATTCCTTACGTACACTCTGTTCTATCCTGTGTTCCTGCCGGTATTCCGTTTCGCTACGCCTCAAATAAACAATGCTGCGCCCTCGGCATGCAGCTGCGCTGTATGCCGTGTCTGATCACAAAAGTGCCGAGAGAATTCCGGGCTGGGTGCCCGAATATTGCTTCGACTTCGTAGGCAAAAACTCAGTTCAGCGGGTGTTCAGAATCTTTGGTGAACGGGTCCGATACTAGCACAATTTTGAGGTTCTGCAACGTCTCATTCACACAACTCGGAGAATTGCACCAGCCTTGGTGAAACCCTTTGGAACTGTCCCTGAATGGGCTTGCGCGATCAACTTGTTTGCCACATTTCACGCTCTCGCCTGCCCACTTCCAAAGAGTAAAATCAAAGCCCGAAGATCGGATTCTACACCCGCCGGACGAGTTGGCAAAGTGCCATAAGATACAGCTACTCTCGCGCATTTTCGGAGTGCCGGTAGTCTTTTCCAATTGAAGGATGAGCCTGAAGTGAGCGAAGTTCAGGCGAAGTGGTGAAGGTCCTTTCGGGTTTGATTTTGAGTCAGGTTAGCAGTCGCGACCGTGGCGGAGGGAATGTGG
>Ga0182024_10019697_pt1 | contig 12406 bp, 11 predicted proteins | sample P32metaG_FD_120480 | JGI IMG/M metagenome (GOLD analysis project Ga0182024, IMG submission 120480) | Permafrost microbial communities from Stordalen Mire, Sweden - P3-2 metaG (Illumina Assembly) | ecosystem: Environmental > Terrestrial > Soil > Wetlands > Permafrost | place: Sweden: Stordalen...
GGGGGGCGCGTGATGCATTTTATCGACATTGCGGGCGCGCTCGCCGCGGGACGCCACTCGAACAGCTACGTCGTGACTGCTTCGGTCGATTATCTCGACTTCCGTTTCCCGATTGCTGTCGGAGAATTCATCGTGCTTAAGGCCGGCGTGAATCGCGTGTTTCGCACTTCGATGGAAGTTGGCGTAAAAGTTTTTGCGGAGAATATTTTAACCGGTGAGAGGAAGCATACCAGCAGCGCCTACGTCACATACGTGGCGCTCGACCTGAACCTCCGGCCGCATCCCGCGCCGCCGCTGATACTTGAGACCACTGAGGACAAGCGCCGGTTCCGCGAAGCGGGCCAGCGCCGCAAGCTTCGTCTGGCGGCTCGGCACAAGGGCATTCTGCAGACGCCCTAGTGGAGCAGAGTGGATAGAGCCTTTATCGGCCGTCCCTCAGGAACATGCCAGCGGCCTCAGCCGTCTTGAATCCATGCTCGATGCATTTCCCGAGTGAAGGGCCCTCCAAGTAATTTCCCGAAAAGAAAATGCCTGGGTTTTGCCGCTCCCCATCGCGGATGGTCGCGACGTTGTGGCCATGGCCGAGATTGTATTGCGGGAGTGCTTTGGGATGTTTCCAGACGGCGGATACGAGCGGTTCGCCAGTGATCCCAAGAACCTTGGCGTTATCAGCTTGCACGATCGCTGCGATTTCCTCTTCTGGCTTATTCAGAATTTCGGTATCGGTGGCGCCCCCGGCGAAGCTCGTCATCGTGACGCTGCCTTTGTGGGCGCGTCCGGGGAACAGGGAGGAATTCCACACCGTGCCGAGGGTGCGCAATTTCTCGCTGCGAGGCACTAGGAACCCGAATCCATCGAGCGACACTGCAATCTGCTGTGCGTAGTATCCGGTCGCGACCACCGCAACACCGGCGTAGGCGATTCCAGAAAGCGTCTGTGCGAGCGGCGCCGAAATTGAACCCAGGAGGTGTGAGGCCGCATAGGCTGGCGTCGCGACTACGATCCCGCGCGCGAAGTGCGTTTCTGTGCGTCCGCTGCTCTCGGCCTGAATCTGATATCCGCTGCCGGGAGCAGGCGTTCGGCTAATCGCGCAAACCCTCGTGCGAGTTTGAATGTTTGCGCCCGACTTATCGGCAAGAGTGCGACAGAGCGTGCCGACCCCGCCCTGAAAGGTGCACAGCGACGGCGGTTTGCGCTTGCCACCTTCCGCGGGGCGCGATTTCATCGCGCCGCGCAGAACGCTGCCGTATTCACGCTCCCATTCTTCGAGCGATGGAAACGCGGCCCGCAGGCTCAGCTTTTCCGGATCGCCGGCATAAACGCCGGAAACGAAGGGCGAGACGAGATATTCGAGAATCTCGTGCCCGAATTTGCGCCGAACGAAGTTCGCAACCGATTCCTCTTCCTGGGGAGGCCTGGTGCGGCGCAGCGGTTCCGAAACGACCTTCCATCGCGAGCCGGCGCCAAGCAGAGAACTGGTGATGATGGCTTGCGGTGTCATCGGGACTTTCTGAAGCTTGCCGTGCCGTAGCACGAACCGTGGCGCCCGCGGGTTCGCTTCGCACAGTTCGTCCTCGATGCCGAGCTCCCGGACCAGATCGAGCAGAGGTTCCGTGCCCTGGAAACTCTGCGGGCCGGATTCAAAGAGAAATCCGTTCTTTTCGACAGTGCCAATCAAGCCGCCGACATGGTCCTCGGCTTCGAAAAGCGTTACCGGGACGCCCAGCCGTTGCAGGCGGAAGGAGCACGCCAAGCCGGAAATTCCCCCGCCGATTACGGCTAGGTGATCTGATTCGGCCATTTTCTCGGATTCGCTTAGAGAGTCTTTGAGAACAGCGGCCGCTTGTCCATCTGCTGTTCGTGCAGGTAGCGGTCGAAAACCATCGCCACATTGCGGATGAAAATTCGGCCGAGCGGAGTTACGCGAATCTCGCCGTGAGCAAGCTCGACCAACCCTTCGGCGCGCGGCTCTTCGAGCCGGTCGAGCTCGGCGGCGAAATATTCATCGAAGGATATGGAAAATTCGCGCTCGATCTCGTATTTGGGAATCACGGTGTGGCAGAGCAGTCGGCCGATCACGGATCGCCGGATCACGTCGTCCGGGGACAACCGGTATCCGCGCATCGTGGCGATACCACGCGCAGCGATCGTGTCTTGATACGCGGAAACCTCGCGACGATTCTGCGCGTATGCCGAACCAATCGAGCTAATGGCGCTGACGCCCATTCCGTACAGGTCGGCGCCAGCCTTGGTGGTGTATCCCTGAAAATTGCGGTGAAGCGTGCGATTTTGTTGCGCCGTCGCGAGCTCGTCACCGGGACGCGAGAAGTGATCCATCCCAATATAGATGTAGCCCGCCTCAAGGAATTTCTCAAGCCCCGCCCGGAAGATGCGAAACTTCTCCTTGCCCTCGGGGAGATGAGCCTGAAACGACCCTTGTTGCTTCTTGAGCCACGGCACGTGGGCATAGCTGAACATGGCGACACGGTCGGGAACCACAGTGAGGACTTGTTCAATCGTGACCTGAAAACTTTCGGCTGTCTGGTACGGCAAGCCGTAGATCAGATCGACATTGAGGCTTTCGAAGCCGAGTTCGCGAGCCGCCACGATCAAATCGCGGGTCATCTCATAGGGCTGCACGCGGTGGATCGTCTCCTGCACCTTGGGATGAAAATCCTGAATGCCCATGCTGAGGCGGTTAAATCCCAGGCGGCGCAGAGTTTCGAGATGGGCGACATTGGTGACGCGCGGGTCAACTTCGATTCCGATCTCGGCGTCGGGTGCGAAGGAAAAACGCTCGCGCGTGTGGCCAAAGAGGTCTTCCATCTGTGCGGGTGAGAGATACGTCGGCGTCCCGCCGCCCCAGTGGAATTGACTCACGCTGCGTGTTTTCGAAACCCTGCCGGTGACGTGCTCGATTTCATTTTTGAGCGCGGCCAAGTAGGGAACGGTGACGCTCTTGTCCTTTTGAATCGAGACGTTGCAGGCGCAGAAGAGGCAGAGACTTTCGCAGAAGGGAAGGTGCATGTAGAGCGAAAGCGGCGTCTTCTCTTCTTCGGCGCGCATGTAATATTTTTCAAGGTCGTCAGGGCCGAAATCGTCCTTCCAGACAGGCGCGGTGGGATAGCTGGTATAACGCGGGCCTGGGCGGTTGTATTTTTCGAGGATCTCGTCTGAAATCTGGCCGATCTCGAGTTTCTCCGGTTTTGTGGTGGTATCCGCCATATTATTCCGTCGAGCCCACCTGCGCTCTTGCTTGGACCGCAGCGGCGTGGCCTGCTCCAACGAACGCTTTTGCGTTCGCCACAGGAGTCCCTGGCATAATACCGTGACCGAGATTCAGGATGTGGCCGACGCCGCCCGTTTTTTCGACGGCCTCGGTCGCCGCGCGCCGCACATCCGCCTCCGTGCCGAGGAGAATCGTGGGGTCGACATTTCCCTGAAGCGCCACTTTTGTGCCAAGTTTGCTTCGCGCTTCGGCTAGGTCCGTCTTCCAGTCAACGCTCAAGACGTCGGCGCCCGATTTAGCGAGGCTTTCAAGGTGCTGCGCGGATCCCTTCGCGAAAAGTATCTTGACCAATGGGCTTCCAGCCAACGATTCGAAAATCATCCGGGTGGCAGGAAGCTCGAAGGCGTGGTATTCGCTCGGGCTCAGTTCCGACGCCCAGGTGTCAAAAAGCTGCACGATGGAGGCGCCTGCCGCTACTTGCGCTTTCAGGTATTCAGCGGTCGCTCGCGCGATTCGGTCCAGCAAGTCGCGCACGACTTGAGGCTGCTCGCGCAGCATTTGCGTGGCGCGAGAGATGTCGCCTCGCGTGCGTCCTTCGATCATGTAGCAGGCGAGCGTCCAGGGGGCGGCGGCGAAGCCGATTGCCGGCACGTCCGGGCCGACTTCCTTGCAGATCGCGCGAATGGCGTCGCCGACGAATTTCGTTTCAACATTCGGATCGAAACTGCGAAGCTGCCGCACGGCAGCCGCGTCTCGAATCGGATTCGAGAGCACCGGACCGGAGTCGCGCACGTCGAGCGGCAATCCCATCGCTTCGGCGACGATGAGAATGTCCGAGAAAACAATGATCGCATCGACCCCCAGTATCCGGTAGGGCTGAAGCGAAACCTCCGCGGCCACATCCGGCGTTTTGCAGATTTGCAGGAAGGTGTGATTTGCCCTCACCGCTTGATATTCCGGCAGGTACCGCCCGGCCTGGCGCATGATCCAGACGGGGACGTGATCCACAGCCTCGAACCGGCAAGCCCGTAGAAACCGCTCTTTGCGGGTTAAGGTCGGTATTTTTAGGTCCACCGACATCTCAGTAAAACTCCTTTGCGGAGTGTCGAGTGGCTGGTGCTGTCGCCGTGTGTTTACAATAGCTTAAGTCTGATTTCAATCGGTTTGCAGCGTCGAGTGAGGTGTCCGCAAACGGCAGCGCCGCTCTCGGTGTGGAGGTTTCCGGCCACTGCGCTTGTCTTGACCTAAAAGTCATCAGAGCATCTTATTATACCGCGCAAGGAGTGCAAACGGTGGTTGTCGTGGACCGGGGCGGTCGGAGCGCCGGATTTTCCGGGTTCGGCTGTATAATCCTGTAGGACGGAGAGTTCCACACCCTTCATGACACACCATCTAGGCTATCTGAGCCTGGTCTTCTATGCAGCGAGCTTTGCTTGCTACGCAAGGATTCTCTACATGCCGAATGTGTGGCTGGGGCGCATCGCCTCCGTGCTGCTTGCGGGTGGCCTGCTATTCCAGTACTACGATTTGCTCGAGCGCTCGCGGCTGATGCACACGGTGCCGTATGACGACCTTTACGGCTCGATGTCACTTTTCGCGTGGCTTTTCGGCATCACGTATCTTGTTCTTGAAATTTTCCACAGGCAGAGAAGCGTGGGCGCGCTTGTGACGATATTGATGATCGCCTGGGTGGGGCTTCTCGCGTGGGCCGCGCCAGTGCAATCGACGACGCCTCCTCCGGCGCGCGGCGCGCTCTTCGCGCTGCATGTAACGCTGAACACTTGGAGCTATGCGGCCTTCGCGTTGTCGTTCGTGCTGAGTTTGGTCTATCTCGTGCAGGATGCGCTGCTGCGATCAAGAAAGCTCAGCACCGCATTCTGGCGGTTTCCCGCTCTCGACGCGCTAGACCGGATGGCGCGCAGCAGCGTTTATCTCGGGCTGGGGCTGATCGCCGTCGGTGTGCCGATGGGACTCGTGTGGGCGCACAGGTTGAACGGGACCTACTCGCTGGGCGATCCCAAGGTGCTGGTCACCGCGGTCATCCTTGTGGTTTACGTTCTGTACTTGCGGCTTTCTCGAAACGCGCAGTGGCGCGGCTCGCGGGCGGCGCTGCTTTGCGCGCTCAATTTTGCGGTGGTGCTGTTCAGCTACACATTCGTCAATTTTTATCTGACGCGGTTCCATCGGTTCTTCTGATGACGACTACGGTTTCGAACGAGAAGCGCAACGTCGTCGGCCGCATTCAGGTCGCACTAATCGGGTGCAACCATCGCACCGCGTCTGTTGAGCTGCGCGAGCGCGTTTCGTTTACGCAACAACAGGCGCTCGACGCTGCCGACGAGCTTCGTAAACAGGGAATCCTGGAAGAGGCGGTCGTACTTTCCACATGTAATCGCAGCGAGCTCTATGGCGTGCCCGGGGAAGGCGGCACCGCGCTGACCGAGGCGATGGAGGAGTTTTTTACTTCGTTTCATGGGCTTTCTCGTTCCGATCTGAATGGTACGTTTTACCGCTGGACGGGGCGAGATGCGATTCTTCATCTCTATCGCGTCGCGGCGGGGCTTGATTCGATGATGCTCGGCGAAGCGGAAATTCTAGGCCAGCTTCGCACCGCCTATAACCAGGCGCTCGAGCACGGCGCGACTGGGCCGGTGCTGAATCGCGTGTTCCAGGGCGCGCTCGAAGTGGGCAAGCGCGTGCGCGCGGAGACCGAGGTGGGCGCGCGGCCGATGTCGGTGGCGCTCGCAGGCGTGAAACTCGCCGAGCGCGTGTTCGGCAATTTGAAGGGGTATGTGGCGCTGATCATCGGCGCGGGCGCTGTGGCGGAACAGGTTGTGGAGCAGCTTCGCAGCCGCGGAATCGGCAATCTGCAGGTGGTGAACCGTTCCTACGAACGCGCCGCCGATCTTGCCGCGCGCATGGGCGGACACGCCGTGCAATGGGAATTGCTTGAAGATGTGCTGAGCAAGCCGGATGTTCTAATTACCTCGGCGGGTGGCACGGGCCCGGTGATTACGCGGAAGATGTTGGAACGCGCGAGTGCGGCCCGCGGGGGACGTCCTGTGTTTGTGATCGATTTGGGCGTGCCTCGGAATGTCGATGCGGCCGCCGCAGGTCTCTACAATCTCTATTTGTACAACATCGACGATTTGGGCGAGATCGTCGAGCAGAATAAGAAAGCGCGCGAGGCCGAAATCCCACGCGTCGAATCGATCATTGCCGAGCATAGTGCGAAATTCGAGAGCTGGCGCGCGACGCTCGAAGCGGGATCGATTGTCGACGACTTGCGCGAGCGATTCCACCAGCAGCGGCAGCAGTTGATCGAGGAAAAGTTGAAGGAATTACCGGACGTTTCGCCCGAGGAGCGCCATCGGATCGCCCGCATCACCGAGGAATTGATCGAGCGCGTGCTCCATGTGCCGTCCGAGCGCCTTCGCACCGGCCGCGGAATGCGCGGACGGCTGGGGGCGGTCGAAGCGTTGCGGCACATTTTCGGACTCGACGAAGGCAAAGCGTGAACTCACTTCGCATCGGAACTCGCGGTAGTGCGCTTGCGCTTTGGCAGGCCGATCACATCCGGAAAAAACTGAAAGAGTCGCACGGAGTGGAAGCGGAACTCGTGCGCATCCGCACGTCCGGCGATCGCTTTCAGAACGCTTCGATCGCCCAGATCGGGTCGCAGTTTGGCACGAAGGGCGTTTTTATCAAAGAACTCGAAGACGCGCTGCTGGCGGGCACGGTGGACCTCGCCGTTCACAGCATGAAAGATGTGCCCACGGAAATGCCTCGCGGACTCGCATTTCCCGCCGTAACCAAACGCGACGACCCGCGCGATTGTCTGATCTCGCATCACGGACGACCGCTGAGAGAACTTCCGGCCGGTGCGCGCATCGGCACGAGCAGCCTGCGGCGTCAGGCGCAGCTGCGGCACCATCGGAGTGATCTCGATGTGCTCGACTTGCGCGGGAATGTCGATACGCGGCTGAAAAAAGTTGCAGCCGGTGAGTTTGACGCGATTATTTTAGCCGTGGCGGGCGTTACGCGATTGGGCGCGGGCGATAAGATCTCCGAGATTTTGTCGACGGAATGGATGCTGCCAGCCGTGGGACAGGGCGCGCTCGGAATCGAGACTCGGGAACAGGATCGTGAGACCTCGGCGATGGTTGCAGCCCTGAATGATTCGGAAACGCGCGCTTGCGTTACCACCGAACGCGCGCTGCTCCACGAACTTGAAGGCGGATGCCAAGTTCCGCTTGGCGCGTGGGCGCGGCTCGAAAACGGGGAGTTGCGGATCGAGGCTTGCTTGCTCTCGTCCGATGGGAAGGAATACCTGCGCGACGAGCAGCGTGGCCCCGTGACCGATGCCGAGCAGATTGGGCAGCGACTCGGTCGTGTTTTCAAAGAAGCGGGCGCGGAGAAAATCCTGCGCCTCGCGGGACGCTCTGTTGGATAGCACTGCGCAGCCGCTCAAAGGGAAGCGTGTCGTGGTTACCCGCGCGCCGGAACAATCGTTCGAGTTGGTTGCGGCGCTGGAGCGCCTAGGGGCGGATGTGCTTCTATTGCCCACCGTAACGTTCGCGCCTCCGGAAGATTTGAGCGGTCTCGACGCGGCGATTGCTCGGCTTGCGGATTTCGACTGGATTTTATTCACCAGCCAGAATGCGGTAGGATTCTTCGCGCAGCGGCGCAGAGAAATCACGCCAGCCGATGAATCGATAGAGTTGGAGAAACCGAAGGTTGGCGCGGTGGGGCCAATAACGGCAGACGCAGCAACGAAGAAAGGCTTTTACGTGGATTACGTTGCGACAAATCACACGGGTGAGGCGTTGGCGCGCGAGCTTGCGGCGTCGATGAATGGCCTCAAGATCTTACTCCCGCGCAGCGATCGTGCCGACGACCGACTACCCGTCGCACTTCGCGAAGCGGGCGCCGAAGTAACCGCAGTGGTCACGTATCGCACGGCTGCGCCGAAGAAAATTGATCCGCAAACTTTGGCGTGCGTGCAGCGAGGGGAAGTTGACGCAATCTTATTTGCAAGCCCATCGGCGTTTCGCAATTTGTGCGATTGGATTCCCGTTGCGGAGCTAGCAAAAGTGTCGAGCCGCGTGCAGTTTGCGGCGATTGGGCCCACCGCGGCACGGGCTCTGCGAGGCGCTGGCGTGCAAGTTGCAATCGAATCGGTGGATGCATCTCCAGCGGCGCTTGCGGGTGCAATCGCAAACTATTATCAGCGCCAGCCATCGATCGCGAGGCGCGCATGACATTTCCCGTTCACCGGCCAAGACGTTTACGGCGCACCGAAGCGCTGCGCGGTTTCGTTCGCGAGACTCAGCTCACAACCAGCGGACTCGTGTATCCAATGTTTGCTTGTCCGGGGAATAAAGTTCGCGTGGAAGTGAGCTCGATGCCCGGCGTGTATCAGCAATCGCCCGATCAAATTGTGGAAGAGTGCCGCGAAGTTGCCGACCTTGGCGTCCCGGGCGTCATTCTGTTTGGACTGGCTGAGAATAAAGACGCGACCGGTTCGGAAGCGGCTGCTGCGAACGGCGCCGTGCAGCGTTCGATCGAAGCCATCCGCAAGGCGAAGCTCGACCTGATCGTTATCACCGATGTTTGCCTTTGCGAATACACGAGCCACGGCCATTGCGGTGTGATCGAGGGTGACACGGTTCTGAACGACCCGACGCTAGATCTGCTCGCCGAAGCGGCGCTTTCGCACGCCCGCGCGGGCGCGGACATCGTTGCGCCCTCGGACATGATGGATGGGCGCGTTGGCGCGATCCGCCGTAAGCTCGACGATAACAAGTTTCAGCACATCGCGATCTTCGCTTACGCCGCCAAATATTGCTCTGCGTTTTACGGCCCGTTTCGCGAGGCCGCGCAATCCGCGCCGCAATCGGGCGACCGTCGCAGTTATCAGATGGACCCTGCAAACGCGCGCGAAGCGCTGCTAGAGGTTGCAGCCGATATTGAAGAGGGCGCGGACATGATCATGGTGAAGCCCGCTCTTGCGTATTTGGACATTATCCAGCGAGTTCGCGAGCGTTTCGATGTGCCGATTGGCGCCTACAACGTGAGTGGGGAATTCGCCATGGTGAAAGCTGCGGCGCGCAATGGCTGGATTGACGAAAAGCGCATCGTGCTCGAGATCACCACAGGCATCCGGCGCGCGGGCGCCTCGATCATTCTCACGTATTTTGCAAAAGACCTTGCTCGCTGGCTGAAGCACTGCTAGCCATGGAAGCGTTTCTGGGATCCACGGAAATTATCGACTGGGAGCACCGGTCCGTTTTCTCCAAAGCGAAAGAGCTTTCAGAACCCACTACCGATGCGACCGAGGTCGCGCGACGGTGCTTCGAATGGGTTCGCGACAACATCCAGCACAGCTTTGACTTCAAGCGAAATCCGACTACGTGTTCGGCGTCTCAGGTGCTGCTAAATGAGACTGGCTACTGCTATGCGAAGAGTCATCTTCTCGCGGCGCCGCTTCGAGCAAATGGCATCCCCGCGGGATTTTGCTACCAGAGACTCAGCATTGACGAGACTGGACCGCCGTATGCGCTGCACGGTTTCAGTGCAGCGTATCTGCCCGAGTTCGGCTGGTATCGCATGGACTCCCGCGGCAATAAGCCGGGCGTCGACGCGCAGTTCTCCCCTCCGATTGAGCGTCTGGCCTTTCAGTTGATATTCCCGGAAACGGAGAGGGATTTTCCGGACATTTTGACCGATCCTTTGCCGGTCGTCGTGACCGCGCTTCGCGCACACCGCACGTGGGACGCGATGCTTCAAAATCTGCCTGACTGGGATTATCCGACACTCAATGCCTAGCGAAACTTCAGGAAAGTCCAAAGCGAGCACCGCTTCCAGCACACATTCACGCTCGGCCGAGCTTTTCGAGCGCGCGAAAAATATTCTCGTTGGGGGCGTGAACAGCCCCGTGCGCGCGTTTCGCGCTGTGGGCGGCACGCCGCTTGTGATTGACCGCGCCAAAGGTTCGCGGCTTTGGGATGTCGACGGGCGCGAATACATCGATTACGTTTGCTCGTGGGGGGCTCAGATTTTGGGCCACGCGCACCCGGATGTGGTCGGCGCGATTGCGGATCAGGCGCGTCGCGGAACGAGCTACGGGATGACTTCGCCCCTCGAAATAGAGCTGGGCGAACGGATCGCGAGCGCGGTGCCTTCGATCGAACGCATTCGTTTCGTCAGTTCCGGCACAGAGGCGACGATGTCTGCGATCCGCGCTGCCCGCGGGTTCACGAAGCGCGATCTCATCTTGAAATTCGAGGGCGGCTATCACGGGCATGCGGATAGCTTTTTAGTCGAAGCAGGTTCGGGACTGGCGACGCTTGGCATTTCCGCGAGCCCCGGCGTTCCGGCCGCGCTCGCGAATCTCACGCTCAATGCGTCATACAACGATCTTGGCGCTGTAGAGGGGCTTTTCCAGCAACACGCAGGAAAAATTGCGGCCGTGATCGCTGAGCCGATCGCGGCGAACATGGGAGTCGTGCTGCCGGAAGCTGGTTTTCTCGCGGGACTTCGCGAGATCACGAACCGCGACGGTTCGCTGCTCATTCTCGACGAAGTGATCACCGGGTTTCGCCTCGCATATGGAGGCGCGCAAAACCTCTTTCGCATTCAGCCGGATTTGTCGGTGTTCGGGAAAATTATCGGCGGAGGATTACCGGTTGCGGCCTACGGTGGGCGCCGCGACATCATGGAGTTGATTGCTCCACTCGGGCCGGTCTATCAGGCTGGCACGCTTTCAGGTAATCCGCTCGCCATGCGTGCGGGTCTGGCAACGCTGCCGAAACTTCAGGCGGCGGGCTTTTACGAGGACCTCAATCAGAAGGCGCAGCGCCTGGCCGAGGGGCTTCGCGCGGCGTTGAAGGGATCGGGCGTCGCCGGCCATGTCGCCTTGGCTGGTTCGCTGCTGACGTTGTTTTTCGCGACTGAACCAGTCCGCAATTATGGCGCCGCAAAAAAATCCGATACCGCGCGATTCGCCGCTTTCTTTAATGGAATGCTTCGCCGCGGCATCTTCCTTCCGCCGTCGCAGTTTGAGGCGCTCTTCGTCTCATCCGCTCACGTCGACCAAGACATTGATCACACCATCACCGCTGCGCGCGAGAGTCTGGACGCAATCAGACGCTAGAAAAGACGGGCAATAGTTGGGAATTCGAGAAGGGGACGGCTACTGCCCGTTGGATTGTTCCACGGTCACTTCGGCACCGCGGCCAACGCCGAGCGTTTTCGCCGCGCTGCCCCGATTCACGGAAATTTCAAGGCAGCCGCTCGATCCGATGAGTGCTACGGGTTCGCCCGCGACGCCCTCTGCGAACGTCTCCACGACTGTGGTGATCTTCGACTTCCCCACGCTGATGCTTAGATTTCCGTTGACCGTTAGGAGCGCGGGAAAGTCTTGCGCTGTCACATTAGTGATCAGGTTGCCAAAACTGTCGGCCCGCAGAACGATACCCTTGACGCTGTCACCCTCCACTTTGACCTTCGGCATCGCGAATCGCACGGCATCGGTGATGGGCTCGCCGAAGCTGGAGGTCTGCCACGATTTGGTGAGCCATGCGGCGACCGGCGCGAAGATGTCGCGGCCGTGGAACGTCTTGCTTACCGGCTGCCGGAAATAGTGCTCGGAAATAATGTTCCACACGTGCAGTGATTCCGACTGATCGAACACACTTGAAAGCACGCCATTGTCCGGGGCGACGAAATAGTGCTGATCGCCTGCCACGAGGATCGGGCGCCGCTCGGTTCCCACTCCGGGATCGACGACGACCACGTGCACTGTTTTCGGCGGAAAATACTTGTAGGCTTGTCCAATCGCCAGCGCGCCGTCTAGAATATCGTGCGCGAGCACGCTATGCGTGATGTCCACTAGGTTCACATCTGGGTTGATGCCCAGAATCACGCCTTTCATGACCGCGACGAAGTGGTCGGACGTGCCGTAGTCGGTGGTGAGTGTGATGATAGGCCGTGCCAAAGTGTTCTCCGTACGCGCAGCTTGCTTGTCAATATCGAGTCGCTGCTTGATACTTTGACGCTAGCGAACGCTGGCGGGAGTGTCAAGGTAAGCAACTCGGTTAAGCGACAGACAGTTACCCCGCCCCCGGCTTATTATTTGCCGAAGGCATCATTTCCGCGACAGCGCAGAAGCTATGA
>Ga0182024_10019698_pt1 | contig 12405 bp, 14 predicted proteins | sample P32metaG_FD_120480 | JGI IMG/M metagenome (GOLD analysis project Ga0182024, IMG submission 120480) | Permafrost microbial communities from Stordalen Mire, Sweden - P3-2 metaG (Illumina Assembly) | ecosystem: Environmental > Terrestrial > Soil > Wetlands > Permafrost | place: Sweden: Stordalen...
TGTATTATAGGAGACTGCGCCGAAAAATCTCTGGAAGCTTCAACCGATCCGTCGTGTCACGCGTCCATCTGGGCGCGATCCAGCAAGTCGCGCACTCCGAGTGCGTCGGCCCACTTGTGCATGTAGGCGGTGTCGAGCCGCTTCCCCTGTACTTTGAGGACGCCAAGCACGTCAGTCCACTGGCGCTCTGAGACACCTCCCCCTAGTTTGTACCACGCCAACTTGCGCAGTACGGTGTCCTCCGCACTTTTGATGTATACGTCGCGCGGCGGTTCCTCGACCAAACGCACAGCGATCGGACGCGCCTCCGGCGCCGGTGGAACCTGCCAATCGATCACGAAAGCCGCCACCAACAATGTATGGAGCAGAACCGCGGCCAGGACCGTACCAAGTCCGATTTCGATACCTGGACGCTTGCCGACGGGCTCCCGCGGCAATGCCTTCATCGAATATCACGCCGCGACGCCATGGTCGCGCGCGAAATCCTTGAGCTTGCCGCGCAGACTGCGTGGCGGCAGTGCGTCGATGCCTGAAAGCAACTCCGTCAGCAGCGAGAGATCGAGGCCGCGGATCATCGCCTTGACCGGGCCGACGCTGCCGGGCGCCATCGACAGGGTGCGAAACCCGATGCCGATGAGCGCGAGCGCCGACAAGGGCTCGCCCGCCATTTCGCCACACAGCGCAAGCGGCACGCCGCGCAACGCGCACGCCGCGACGACCTCGCCGAGCAGCCGCAGCACTGGCGGCGACAGCGCATCGTATCGGTCGGCAATACGGGGATTGCCGCGATCCGCGGCATAGAGGAATTGTACCAGATCGTTGGTGCCAACCGACAGAAAGTCGATCCTCGAAAGGAGCTGCGGCAGCTCGAAGAACAGCGCCGGCACTTCAAGCATGACCCCGATTTCGATGCGAGCCGGCATTTCGTGACTCCGCGCCGCCACCCGCTTCAGTTCGAGATCGAAGATCGCGCGCGCCTGATCGAACTCGGCGCACTCGGCGACCATGGGAAACATGATCCGCAGATCGAACCCCGACGCGGCGCGGATCATGGCGCGAAGCTGCTGGCGCAGCAAAGCCGGCCGGTCGAGCGAAATGCGGATCGCGCGCCATCCCATGGCGGGATTTTCGTCTTCCGGCTCAGCCATGTAGGGCAAGAGCTTGTCGCCGCCGACATCGAGCGTGCGGAAGGTCACGGGCCGACCGCCGGCCTGTTCGAGGACGCGGCGATAGGTGGCGGTCTGCTGCGTTACATTGGGCAAGCTTTGGCGCAGCATGAAGAGAAGCTCGGTGCGGAACAGCCCGATCCCTTCGGCGCCGGTCTCGTCGAGCGCGGGCAGGTCCAGCAGCAGGCCCGCATTGAGATTGAGCGCGATCGGAACGCCGTCGCGCGTCTCGGCGGGCAGCGCACGCAAGGCGGCGTAGTGCCGTTTCTCTCCGGCGCGGGTCTCGAGCCGGCCATCGACCATCTGCACGATGTCCTCGCTCGGCCGTACCAGAACCTGCGCCTCGTCGCCATCCACGATGACGAGGTCGCCACCCTCAACCTTGACCAGCGCATCCTTGACGCGCCCGACGGCGGGGATGTCGAGCGCCCTCGCCACGATCGCGACATGCGTCGTTGGGCTGCCTTCCTCCAGCACCAAGCCCTTGAGCCGCCGGCGGTCATAATCCAGGAGTTCCGCCGGCCCCATCGCGTGCGCGAATAGGATGAACGCGTCGGGCAGTCCGGGCGCGGCGGCGGCCGTGGCCGGCCGTCCGCTCAGATGGTGTTGCAGCCGGCGGCCGAGATCCTCGAGATCCGCGAGGCGTTCTCGTAAATAAGGATCGGTGGCATGCGACATGCGGGCGTGATTGTCGTCCTGGACCTTCTGCACGGCGGCCTCGGCGGTGAGCCCGCTCTGCACCGCCTCGGTGATGCGTTCGAGCCAGCCGCGATCGGCCGCGAACATGCGATAGGCTTCGAGAATGTCGCGATGCTCGCCGCCGCCGGCGAGGTCGCTGGCCGAGAGCATGTCGTCGATCGCGCTCTGCATCGCCGCGACCGCGCCGCGCAGCCGCTTCAACTCGGCGCCGGTGTCCTCCGCGACCAGGTGATGAATGACGATGCGCGGCTCGTGCAGGACCGCCGCGCCCTTTGCCAATCCGCCGTGGAGCCGGACTCCCTCGAGACGCTGCGAGGCGAGGCCCGTCCAGGTGCCGGTCTGCAACTCGCCCGGCGCCGCGAGCTCGCCGCCGGCGGCGAGCTCGGCCAGGACCATGGCCACGGTCTGCATGGTCTCGATCTCGTCTTCGGTATAGGATCGCAGCGTGCGATTCTGCACCGCCAGCACGCCCAAAACCCGGCCGCCGCGCAGGATCGGCACCCCTAAGAGCGAGTGATAGATTTCCTCGCCGGTTTCTGGCCGATAGGCAAAATCGGGATGGGCTTGCGCATCCGCGAGGGCCAGCGGCCGCGCGGTCGCCGCGATGACGCCGATCAGGCCCTCGCCGACGCGCAGCCGCGTCCGGTGGACGGCCTCGCGCCGCAAGCCTTCGGTGGCGAACAGCTCCAAGACCTCGCCGGCGCGCATGATGTAGCAGGAGCACACTTCGGCCACCATGTCGGCCGCGATCAGGCGCACGATCGTATCGAGCCGCTCCTGCGGAGTGCCGGAACCAGCCATAATGTCCCGCAAGCGCCGCAACAGCCGGCGCGAGGGGCTGACCGCCGCTGCCGCGCCGGCGCTCTCCATCAGCGGCGCGCCCGGATTGGTTCCGGCGGCGTTGCGAGCACGCGTTCTCGCGCCGCGAGCGCCGCCACCGCCTGGGCCACCAGTTCCGCAAGAATGTCGCGAGTGGTCTGTTCGCGCGCGACCATGCCGACGCTTTGTCCCGCCATCAGAGAGCCGGCCTCGATATCGCCGTCGATCACCGCGCGTTTCAGGGCGCCGGCCCAGAAATGCTCGATTTCGAGCTGCGCCGCCTTCTTGGGCATTTCTCCGCGCAAGAACCGGGCCAGGACGTCGCGTTGCAGTTCAAGAAATCGCGCCGTGCCCGCGTTCCGCAACGCCCTCACGGGAATGACCGGAAAGCGCGGATCGAGTTGCACCGACGACATGGCATCGCGCGCGCCGGCCCGAAGGAAGGCTTGCTTGAATCGCGGATGCGCGATCGATTCTCGCGCGCAGACGAACCGCGTCCCGAGCTGCACGCCCGACGCGCCCATTTCGAGATAGGCCGCGATCGCCTCGCCGCGACCGATGCCGCCGGCCACGAACACCGGCACGTCCGGCAGATTGGGCAGGATTTCCTGCGCCAGGACCCCGGTCGAGACCGGCCCGATGTGACCCCCCGCCTCGGAACCTTCGATGACGATCGCATCGGCGCCCATGCGGACGAGCTTCCTCGCGATCGCGAGAGCAGGGGCGAAACACAGAAGCCTTAGACCCGCATCCTTGATGCGCTTGATCGCGGCGGTGCTAGGAATGGCGCCCGCCAACACGATATGCGAGACGTGCCGGCGCGCGCACACATCGATGAGAGCTGGCAGCTCGGGATGGAGCGTGATGAGGTTGACGCCGAAAGGGCGGGCCGTCAGAGCCCTGGTGGCCGCGATCTCTGAATCGAGTTGGAATGTGTCCATCGAGCCGCAAGCAATGACGCCGAATCCGCCCCCGTTTGAAATCGCTGCGACGAGATTGCGCTCCGACACCCAGGTCATGGCGCCGCCCATGACCGCCAAGTCGCAGCCGAGAAAATCCGTGCCGCGCGACCACAGGAGATCGAGCCGGTCGCGGGCGAGGCGCGACAAGCGGTCGCTCACGCCGCGTCGAGTCCGTAGGCGGTGTGCAGTGCGCGCAGCGCGAGTTCGGTGTACTTTTCGGCGACCAGGACGCTCACCTTGATTTCCGACGTCGAGATCACCTGGATGTTGATGCCGTTGTCGGCCAGGGTCTTGAACATTTGCTGCGCCACGCCGGTGTGGCTGCGCATGCCGACTCCGATGACCGAGATTTTCACGACGTCCGGATCGGGCTTGAGCGCGGCATAGCCGAGGGACCGGCGACTTTCCTCCAGGACCTTCACCGCGCGGTCGAGATCGGCCTTTCCGACGGTAAAGGTGAGATCGGTGGTCCGTCCGTCCTCGGATATATTTTGCACGATCATGTCGACATTGATCGCGTGATCCGCCAGCGGGCCGAAAATCGCCGCCGCGACGCCCGGCCTGTCGGCGACCTTCAGGAGCGTGATCTTGGCTTCGTCGCGGCTATAGGCGATGCCGCTTACCACTTGCTTCTCCACGATCTCGTCCTCGTTCACGACCAGGGTCCCCGGTGCATCGTTGAAGCTCGACAGGACCTGCACGCGCACCCCGTGATTCATCGCCAGCTCGACTGAGCGGGTCTGCAACACCTTGGCACCCTGCGAAGCCATTTCGAGCATTTCCTCATAAGTAATTCTAGCGAGCTTCCGCGCCTTCGCAACGATCCGCGGATCGCTGGTATAGACGCCGTCGACATCGGTGAAGATATCGCAGCGTTCGGCTTCGAGCGCCGCGGCCAGCGCCACGGCCGACGTATCGGACCCGCCCCGCCCGAGCGTGCTGATGCGGCCCTCCGGATCGACGCCCTGAAAACCCGCGACTACGGCGATTTCACCCGCCGCGAGGCGCCGGCGCATGGCCTCGGTGTCGATGCGCTGGATGCGGGCCTTGCCATGCGTCGCATCGGTGACGATCGGCACCTGCCAGCCATGCCACGAGCGCGCCTTCAGGCCTTGTTCCTGCAGCGCCAGCGCGAGCAGGCCCGCCGTCACCTGCTCGCCGGAAGCCACAACGGCGTCGGCTTCGAGCGGATCGGGAAGATTCGCCGCCTGCCGCGTCCAGCCGACCAGCTGGTCGGTGACGCCGGACATGGCCGAGACGACGACCGCGACCTCATGGCCGATCTCGACCTCGCGGCGGACCCGCTCGGCCACGTTCTTGATGCGCGCGATATCGGCCACCGACGTGCCACCGAACTTCTGGACAATGCGCGCCATGCGCGGTAGGGCCTTCTGGTATGTACGGGAGCGTTTGGCGGAAAAGCGCGGCTATACATACTCTCCCGTCCGCAACCGAAGCAAGGCAACCCTCAATGGCGCCCGAAGCCACCAGCAGCGTCGATGCCGAGGAAGTGGCGCGGTTCGCGCGCATGGCGGAAAGCTGGTGGGACGTGGAAGGATCGGCCAAGCCGCTGCACCGCCTCAACCCGGCGCGCCTGCAATTCATCCGCGACCGGCTACTGATGCATTTTGACGGCGAACCCGCGAGCGTGCGGCCATTCGCCGGCCGGCGCCTTCTCGATATCGGCTGCGGCGCCGGTTTGGTGACGGAGCCGATGGCGAGGCTTGGCTTCGCCGTCACCGGAATCGATGCCGCGTCCGAAATGGTCGGCGCCGCGCGCGCTCACGCCGCCACGATGGGGCTGGCGATCGAATACCGCGCCGCCGACGTCGAGACGGTGGCTGCGGATGGGACGATGTTCGATGCGGTCCTCGCGCTCGAAATCGTCGAACATGTGACCGATCCGGCGGCCTTTATCGCCGCCGCGGCGAGCCTCGTGAAGCCGGGCGGCGCCCTCATCCTCTCCACCATCAACCGCACCGCGCGCGGCTGGCTGCTCGGGATCGTCGCGGCGGAACAAGTGCTGGGATGGGTGCCGCGCGGAACCCACCGCTGGCGGCGTTTCGTGCGGCCCTCCGAAATGGCCGCGATGTTGCGGCGGAACACGCTGAAGCCCGAGGCGGTCACCGGATTGAGATACGATGTATTGGCGGATCGTTGGCTTCCGACGCGCGATTTGGCGGTCAATTATCTCCTGATGGCAACCCGCGCTCCCCTAGCGGGCCCTTAAGGAGGGCTTTGCGGCGCGCGTTCCCCGCGACTCGATAGGTCTTGCCGGGACCTGCAATCGCTCGTATTAAAGTGGAGCGCCCCCCGGATGACACGCCCTCGGCGGGCGTGGCACAGCGCCAAAAAGGGGGTGGGGGTTTTTGTCCAGGTGTGACGATGAGTTACCAGCAGGGGATGGGGGACGCCGAGCGGCTTTCCGGAAAAGTCAAGTGGTTCAACCGCAGCAAGGGATTTGGCTTTGTCGTTCCGAGCGACGGCAGCGGGGATGTTTTCTTGCCGCTGTCGGTGCTGGAGCGGGCCGGCTTCAGCGAGGCGCCGGACGGCGCGAGCGTTGTGTTCGACTGCGTCCAAGGCGCCAAGGGCAGGGCGGTCGCGTCGATCGTCGAGCTTGATGCGTCCACGGCGGCACCGCGTCCGCCGCGAAGCGACCGCGGCGACAGGGGCGATCGCGACCGGGGCGACCGGGGCGGTGGCGGCGGTTTCCAGCGCCGGGATCGCGGGATGGACCAGTTCGAAGAACCGAGCGGCCCGACGGAATCGCTCGATGGCGTCGTCAAATGGTACGATCCCGCGCGCGGTTTCGGATTCATCCTGCCGAATGACGGGGGCAAGGATGTCTTCGTCCATGTCACGGCCTTGCGGCGATCCGGAATCGAAATTCTCGAGCCCGGCCAGCCGGTGCGCATGATGGTTGCGCAAGCCCGGCGCGGTCGCGAAGCGGCTTCGATCGAATTGGCCTGATCGCGAGGAAGAAGGCGATCGGGCGCGCCCGGTGGGCGGACGTGCCTGGCCCCTTGTCAATCGCCGACCTCGGCCTCACATCTAAGGCTATGGGCGTCGGCCCGCGTTTTCCCTTGACTTTCGCGGGTCGAGACGGCGCCATCTGACGACGGATAGCCCGCGCGGGGGCGGGACTTACTCGACGGGAGCAGGGTCATGGGTTCTTTCAGCCTGGTTCATTGGTTGGTCGTGCTGGCGATCGTCGTGCTGCTGTTCGGCGCCGGCAAGCTGCCGCGCGTCATGGGCGACTTCGCCAAAGGCATCAAGGCCTTCAAATCCGGCATGAAGGAAGAAGAGACCACGGACGCGAGCCGCCCGCAGGTCTCGGCTCAGGCCGCCGCTCCGGTCTCGCCGAGCGTTGTCGGCGAACACGTCCCGAAGAGCAACTAGCCGATCCGCCGTCCTTCGCGCCGGCTCGGGGCTGGCGCGTCGTGTCGCCCGATGAAGGGCCCGTCCCATGAGCGATGAGCGTTTCAAACTTCCCGCCCACGAGGACATGACGCCTGAGCAGCGTCGTCTCGCCGATGCCATCGTGGCGGGACCGCGCGGCTCTTTGCGCGGTCCTTTCCCGGTCTATCTCCATAGCCCGGAAATGGGCCAGCGGGCGCAGCATCTCGGCGCTTACGTTCGCTTTGAAAGCGTGCTGCCGGCAAAGCTGCGGGAATTGGCGATCCTTCTGGTCGCCCGCCATTGGACGGCGCAGTACGAATGGTACGCGCACCGCGAAATGGCGCTCAAAGCCGATCTCGATCCCGCCATCGTCGATGCCATCGCGGCGAGGAAGCGGCCCGAGCGTCTCGATCGCGACGAGGCCGCCATCTACGATTTTGCCTACCAGCTGCTTGAGACCAAGCAAGTGAGCGATGCCGCCTTTGCCGCTTTGCGCGACGCGGTCGGAACGCAGGGCGTGGTCGATGTCATCGGCACGCTCGGTTATTATGGACTCGTATCGATGACGCTCAATGTCAACCGGAGCGCGCTGCCGCCCGGCGTGGCGCCCCTGCCGCCGCTCGGCCCGCGATGAGTGCCGCCGTCACGCCTCGCGTGGCGAATCTCGCCCTCGCCGTAAGCGTGGCGGTCGTGGTCGCCGCCGGGATGAGCTTCGCCTTGTTCTACCACACGCCGGAAACGCAAGTCGGGGCGCACGAGGAATCCGGCGTCGCGTCCAGCGGACCGGATTCAGCCGGGAATGCACATGATCGTGACAGCGGGGCCGTCCCGGCGGCGGGACGGACCGCCGGGACTACGTCCCATGCCAGTGGCGATACGGCAGCGGCCGACTTGCCCGCGACGTCGCCTTCGGCGCCGCCGGCTGTCGTGCCGACGCCATCGGGATCCGCAATCGCGGAGGCGAACGGAACGGCGGCGCAACCGCCTACGGTTGCGACGGTCAATCCCGCGCCGGCCGCCGCCCCGAACAAGATCGATCCAAATGTCGCGGTGCGCGTTCGGCCCGGCGATCCGATCCCACCGCTGCCGACGGTGGCTTTGCAACCGCATGACGTGCACGGCATCGCCGAAAATGACGCGCCGGTGTTGCCGGTGACGGTGACGAACCGCGAAGGGCGCGTGCTCGACATCGAACCCGACCGCGCGGCGCGCACCAGCCTCTCGGGGCATCCGGAGACAAGCGCGGTCAACCCGCGTTCCGGCGCCAGGACGGGAAAGGCCACGCCGGTCGCGCTGGAGAGCGCACCCAATCTCACCGGCGCCGCTGTCGTTACCGCCACACTCGAACTCAATGTCGACGGCCATCCGCTTCGGCTTTATGGGCTGAAGGCGCCGGAAACCTCGGATATGTGCGCGCCGAGCGCGCAATTCGCGGCGCGCGCGTGCCCGGAGGTATCGCGCGAGGCCCTGGCCGGGCTGCTGCGCCGCGACAGCCAGGTTGAATGCCATGTGATGGCGCCCACGGGCGGCGCGGCGCTGCCCGCGACCTGCGCCGATACGCGCGGCGCCGATCTCGGCCGCGCACTCATCGCGCGGGGCCTCGCGCTCGCCGAGGATAGCGCGGGCGCCGATTACGCCGAGGCGGAACGCCAGGCGCGCGCGTCGCATCTGGGCCTGTGGCAATATCGCTGAGGCGCGTCTCTCTCTCCACCAAGGAACCGTCATGCAAGAGCGTTTTTCCGGCACCGCGACCTATGTCGCGACCGAGGATTTGAGTGTGGCCGTGAATGCCGCGGTCGCGCTCGAACGTCCGCTCCTGGTCAAGGGCGAGCCCGGCACGGGCAAGACCATCCTCGCCGAGGAAATCGCGACCGCGCTCGGCAAGACGCTGATATCGTGGCACATCAAGTCGACCACCAAGGCGCAGCAGGGCCTCTATGAATATGACGCGGTAGCGCGCCTGCGCGATTCGCAGCTTGGTGAGGCCAGGGTCCACGACATCGCCAATTACATTCGGCGCGGCAAGCTGTGGGAGGCCTTCACCGCGACCGACCGGCCGGTGCTACTGATCGACGAGATCGACAAGGCCGACATCGAATTTCCCAACGATCTCCTGCTCGAACTCGACCGCATGGAATTCCATGTTTATGAAACCGGCGAGCGCGTCGCCGCGATCCACCGGCCGATCGTGCTCATCACCTCGAACAACGAAAAGGAATTGCCGGACGCGTTCCTGCGCCGCTGCTTCTTCCATTACATCCGCTTCCCCGACCGCGAGACCATGATGCGGATCGTCGAGGTGCATTATCCCGGCATCCAGAAGATGCTGGTGCGCGAGGCGCTCAACGCGTTCTACGAATTGCGCGAGGTGCCCGGCCTGAAGAAGAAGCCCTCGACCTCGGAACTGCTCGACTGGTTGAAGCTCCTGATGGTGGAGGAGATTCCGGCCGAGACCTTGCGCTCGCGCGATCCCGGCAAGCTGATCCCGCCGCTCTATGGCGCGCTCCTCAAGAGCGAGCAGGACGTGCATCTCCTCGAACGCCTCGCGTTTCTGAATAGGCGGGAGCGCGGGTGAGCATCATCGCTCGCCTCGCAGCGGAAGCTTTTCTCCCTCCCCCCTTGAGGGGGAGGGAAGAAATGCTGCGCGTTGGCGTAGCATTTCGGGTGGGGGGTGATGCGCACTCGATACTCCCCACCCGCTCGAAGCCTTCGGCTTCTCGCCGGCCTCCCCCTCAAGGGGGGAGGCAAGCGCTGCGCTGAGGCGTTTCCGCCGATGTTCGCGAATTTCTTCCTCGAATTGCGGCAGGCGAAAATCCCGGTGAGCCTGCGCGAGTATCTCACCTTGATGGAGGCGATGGACCGGCGCATCGCCGATTACGATGTCGAGGATTTCTATTACCTGTCGCGCGCGGCCTTGGTGAAGGATGAGCGCAATCTCGACAAGTTCGACCGCGTCTTCGGTCATGTCTTCAAGGGGCTGGAGACGCCGGCCGATCCCGCCGCCGCGATCCCCGAGGAATGGCTCAAGGCGCTGACTGACAAGCTCCTGACCGAGGAGGAGAAAAAGGCGATCGCCGCTTTGGGCGGACTCGACAAGCTGATGGAATTGTTGAAGCAGCGCTTGGCCGAGCAGAAGGGCCGGCATCAGGGCGGCAAGAAATGGATCGGCACCGGCGGCACGTCGCCGTTCGGCAATCACGGCTATCATCCCGAAGGCGTGCGCATCGGCGCCGAACAGGAGCATGCAAAGGACGGCGAGCGTCCCGGTCACGGCACCGCCGTCAAGGTCTGGGAAAAGCGCGAGTTCCGCAATCTCGACGACCGGATCGAACTCGGCACCCGCAACATGAAAGTGGCGCTGCGCCGGTTGCGCCGCTTCGCGCGCGAGGGCGCGGCCGAGGAACTCGATCTTGACGACACCATCCGCGCCACGGCGAAGAATGCCGGCTGGCTCGATCTTCGGCTGGTGCCGGAGCGTCACAACGCGGTGAAGGTGCTGCTGCTCCTCGATGTCGGCGGCTCGATGAGCGGGCATGTGCGGACGTGCCAGGAGCTGTTCTCGGCGGCGCGCGCCGAGTTCAAGCATCTCGAAAGCTTCTATTTCCACAACTGCCCCTATGAAGGGCTATGGCGCGACGCGCAGCGCCGCCATGTCGACAAGACGCCGACCCAGGAAATCCTGCACACCTACGATTCGAGCTACAAGCTGATCTTCGTCGGCGACGCCAGCATGGGGCCGTACGAGATCACGCAGCCCGGCGGCAGCGTCGAGCATTGGAACGCTGAATCGGGCGAAGTCTGGATGGGCCGACTCGTGACGACCTATCCGAAAGCCGCCTGGCTCAATCCGGTGCCGGAGCATTTCTGGGACGGCATGAGTTCGATCGAGCAAATCCGGGGCTTGATGGAAGGCAGGATGTATCCGCTCACCCTCGAAGGCCTCGACCGCGCGATGCGAGCACTGGCGCGATAGGAAGCGCTAGAGCAGTTCGTCCTCGGCGGCGACGCGCTCGTGGCCGTCGGCGACCGATTTGAGGCGATAATGGTTGATGCCGTGCTCCTCGGGAAGGAGCCGGGTCACTTCGAAGCTGCCGTGCCGGTTGGAGCCATAGCGGTTGGGAATGAGCGTCACGGTCTGGCCGGCGCGGAATTTGTGGCTGGTGCCGACCCGGCGCTTCACGAGGACACTGGACCGCTCGGCATGCACCGCGTCGATGCGGCGGCCTTCGGACGAGCCGGTCGGCCGTTTCGCGAGGAGCGCCAGGGTTTCGCTATGCGCGAGCGTCTTGCCGACAGTCGGCGCTGCCGAATTCTTCTTTGCCACGGCGGAACTCCTTTCGCGGCGTCCGAAACGGCTCGGGCGCCTTCGTGCTTTTTAGCGCCGGCGGCGATAATTCGATCCGGTCGGCGCGGGGATAGCCCTCTCGTCCTTATGGCGAAACGTGATCCGGCACTTGGACAAATCGTATGGCGTCATTTCCACCGTGACGCGATCGCCCACCAACATGCGGATGCGATTTTTCTTCAACCTGCCGGAGGTGTAAGCCAAGGTTTGGTGACCATTGTCCAGCGCGACGCGGAAGCGGGCTTCCGGCAGTCGCTCCATGATGGTTCCGTCGAACTCGATCAGATCGTCCTTGGCCATTCTCCGCCCTAATCGTTCACCCGGAAGCACGAAGGGAACGGCGAACCGTTCCCTTCGGCAAATCGAATCGAGCCTCAGCTTTGACGAAGATTGACAGCGGCGAATTTGCCCTGCTGTCCACGCTCGACATCGAAAGTGATCTTTTGACCCTCGACCAGATTACGGATGCCAGCGCGCTCCAGCGCGCTGATATGGACGAATACGTCCTTCGACCCGTCTTCCGGCTGAATGAAGCCGAAACCCTTTTGTGCATTGAACCATTTAACGGTACCGGTAGCCATCGAGGCTCCTCCATCGTAAGTGAGAACGCGCTACGCCCTCGCGGAACGCGAACAGTTTGAGCCTCTTAGATCTTGTAGAGACGCCCGGTGGGCGACGCGGCAAGGCGCCGAAGCAGACACTGCTGTCAGTTAATTTAGTCTTTCGGCGGTCATGATACAAGCGTGATCGCCTCCACCCACCCCGGTGAAGGCGATCGGCGTTACCACAAAGGCGAGCGCTAGGCGGCCTGGACCTTGCGTTCCCTGGGCTGGATATAGGCCATGGCCGCGTGGTCCGGGCAATAGGGCTTGCCCGGGACGGTGCGCTTGCCGCAGAAGCGGAAGCCCTGCTGGCCGGGATGGCCGTGCGGCCACGAGCAGGTCGGTCCGGCCCGGCCGTGCGCATGGCGCATCGGCGGCGATTTCAGAGGCGAGGGCCGCGGCGTCAGCATCAA
>Ga0182024_10019699_pt1 | contig 12404 bp, 13 predicted proteins | sample P32metaG_FD_120480 | JGI IMG/M metagenome (GOLD analysis project Ga0182024, IMG submission 120480) | Permafrost microbial communities from Stordalen Mire, Sweden - P3-2 metaG (Illumina Assembly) | ecosystem: Environmental > Terrestrial > Soil > Wetlands > Permafrost | place: Sweden: Stordalen...
GTCGTTCAGAGTCCAGTTCTTCGTCTGGCCCTCCATCTGGACGCGAAGCTCCTCGATCAAGTCCTTGGTGGCACCGCTGACCCGCCAGCTGCCTGACTGCCTGGAATCGGTCCACAGGCTCCGGCCCGTGTTCGGGTCGATCACGGTCATGATCGTGGACTGAATTGTTACGAGCCTGGTGTCGGGTCCATCGCGAGTGAGGTAGTCGCCCAGGTACGGGTTCCCGGAAAATAGAAGGACCAGGTCGGCCTGGCGGTGGTTATCTGCGATCTCGAAACGTCCCCAATCCCGCAGTTGGCGCACGGCAGTTGCCCGTGCCACTGCCAATCCCCGCGGGCAGACACAGTCCACGTAAACGGTGCTCGCCTCCATAATTTTCCCCGGCAGAGGCGGATGCGCGGTGTTCCCTGCAAAGGCCGAGGGCGCCAAGGCCGCCGCACAGAGCAAAATTGCTCCGAGCAATATCGTTCGCATGAATGACCCATCGCGATCGTACATTGGTAGCCTCAGGATTCAAACGCTCGCAATGGATTCAAACTTGCCGCCATTCTCAGCAGCACCTGAATACGCGACAGAAGCTCGGGGTTACCAAAGGGCTTCACAAGGTAATCGTCAGCACCGGCTTCTGATGCCTGCACTTTGTCTTCGTTCTCGCGGCGGACACTGATCACCAGAATCGGCGTCTGAGTGATCTCGCGCAGCCTGCGGCAGGCCTCCAGGCCTCCCATGCCAGGCATCGTGAGGTCGAGCAGGATCACTCCTATTGCACCTTCCTTCTCGACCTTCCCGAGAGCCTGCTCGCCAGTCATTGCTTCGAGAACACTGTATCCGGCGCTCGCCAGAATCATGCGCAAAGCACTGCGAAGCTGCGCGTGGTCGTCTACCAGGAGAATCTTTGCGGTGTTCACCGTTGAGCTCCTGCCTGGAGCTGGTGCCTGCAAGCACTGTCTCGAAGCTGACAGGTATGCCCTCGGTATACGCTTTGCGTCCCTGTGCAACTGTCATGGGAACGCTACCGCAAGGCCATAAGCGATTCATAAGGAGACAATCAGAACATTGTAAGTTTTTGTTATGCACCTAAGGGACGTACTTAAATTCATGCAATCACTATACTGAATGCGGCACGCCACGAGATTCTTTGTATCTTCTAGTGTCCGCGGCTCAGGTTTAGAAGGATCAACTGAGGCACCTGAAGTAATCGTGAGGCCGATTGAAAGCGAGGTTGCTATGAAGCGTATGCTTGTTGTCGGAGCTCTGATGTTCGGCTTGTCGATGCCGGCGTTTGGGCAGGATAAGATATCGTGCAAGATTTTCTTCCAGGTATTGCGCGCGGACACGCGGACTCCGGAACGCCTTCACCTCGGTATGGATGGTGCGCAGAACAGATGGTGGGAGAACCAAGGGCAGAAGATGTATCCGGGGCTCTGCCTGGATGGCACGGTGACCGCTGCCGACAAGGCTCGCTATCTCGTGATCCTGTCGAAGTCAGCCTCTATTGATGAAACTGCGGTTGCGCCTGGGGACGCGTACGGCCAGACGATCGATGTGATACAGAGTACGGCGCCCACAGAATGGATTTACCGGTCCAGATGGGACATGGCGTCGATATCCATCGTAAGTGTCTCCTACGACGGAACTCTCGATCGACCGCCTGTTCATATGCAGGAAGGAGCTCGTTCCGGCGGATGGTTCTGACCCAATAGCCCGAAAGCTCTAAAGGTTGCCGTACAATACCTCTCGCAAGAGGGGACACCCTACGACCATCTGAAGTAATTGAAGGCTGCCGCTGGATGGCGGCCGGAACGGTTATTTTGCCTCGAACACCGTCCTTCCGCCGACGACGGTCCGTAGCGTCCTTGACTCCAGGATTTCCGCCGGTGGTACGCGTGTGATGTCGCGATCAAGAATGACAAAATCGGCGAGGTATCCAGGCTCGAGCTTTCCCTTGGATTTCTCATCGAACTCAGCATAGGCCGCGCCTTCCGTGTAGGCAGCAATCGCTTCGTCAATCCCCAGCTTCTGTTCCGGGAAGTATTCTTTGGTGCCGGCTTCGTTTTTCCGCGTGACGGCCGCATAGAGCCCACGAAAAGGAGTTATCGGTTCCACAGGGTAGTCCGTACCGAATGCCAGAAGCACGCCTGCGTCAAGCAACGCCTTCCACGTGTAAGAGTACCTTGCTCTTTGGGGACCAATTCTCTGCTGCGCCCAGTTCATGTCCGTCAACAGATGGCTCGGCTGCATCGACGCGAGCACTCTCAGGTGAGCGAATTGCTTGATCTGTTCCGGTGTCAGCACCTGGGCATGCTCGATGCGAAAACGCGAATCCTTACCATAGCCCGCCATCTCTGCAGCCTCGAAAGCGTTCAATGCCATACCAACGGCGCGATCTCCAATTGCGTGAAACCCGATCTGGAAACCGGCCTTGGCACGCTCGATCGTCATCTGGTTGAGCTTCTCTTGCTCGTACAGAGGAATGCCGGAGTTGCCTGGTTCGTCGGAATACGGGGCGAACAGAGCGGCGGTCCGCGAGCCAAGCGAACCATCCATGAAGCCCTTGAGCATGCCCGTATGCAGCAGGGGATCGTCTCGCGGGTGTGCGGCACGATGTTTTTCAAGCACCTCGAGCGGATCGTCAAACGAGAGCCACTCGGTGATCCGTAGTGGCAGAGAGCCCGAGCGCTCCATCTGCTCGAATACGAGGAAATCATCCCAGGTGGAATAGTCCTGGGCGGAGGTGACGCCCTGGCGGACGGCATCCTCGGTCGCAAGTTCGAGCGCACGACGGCGTTCGGCGGGCGTGGGCGGAGGGACGTGGGAATAGACCAGCGCTACGGCGCCCTCGCGCACGATGCCGGTCAGTTCCCCGCCCGAATCATGGTCGAACTTGCCTCCGGCAGGATCGATGGTGTTTCGGTTGATTCCCGCTGCGGCGAGCGCGGCGCTGTTGGCAACCGCAATATGGCCATCGACACGGCTGAAGACCGCCGGATGACCCGCCGTGACTTGATCGACGTCCAAGCGCGTAGGGAGTTCTTTGTTTCGCCAGAGCGTGTGATCCCAACCGATGCCTTGGAGCCAAGCATCCGGCGCTGCAGCGGCTGCGGCCGTCCGGATCCGGTCCTGCATCTCTTCCAGCGACTTGCAGCCCAGTAGATCGATTCGCAGCTTTTCGAGTCCTGCTGACGCCAAATGAACGTGAGCGTCGTTGAATCCTGGCATGACGAAATGTCCGTGAAGGTCTACGACTTCTGTCTTTGGCCCCCGCCAGTCTTTCAGAATCTTCTCATCTGTGCCTGTGGCGATAATCGCGGTCCCACGGACGGCCAGCGCACTTGCGCGGACCGGTCGCTCGGATTCAAGGCCTTCGCCTGTCAGGATGTCACCATGAAAATAGATTGCGCCAGCGGAAGATGTTTGGGGAATTGCCGGAGACACTTCACTCAAAGACAATAGAAGGACGAGCGCGCAAAGAGAAACGCTACGTTTCAAAACTGATTGGGCATTTCTCATCGGCCATGGTTAAACGTCCCGTCAAATTACCAGACTCACGGCGAAGTTCCAAGTTCTACTGAACGCCTTTTCGGTCGCTCAGTCTTTAGATACCACGGTCGAAAAACCGCGAACACCTCAGCTGGTTGAGGTGTGCTTGAGGTTTTCAGTGATGCCGGAATACGGCAGAGTGGTATTCGCTCTACGGACGCCTTAGTGGATACCCACAAACGGATTTTCGATGAGAATGCCAGCAATCCTCTGCCCAGCGTTCAAATCTTCCGACAGAATCCGAGTCGCGCCGCTTTCTAACGCAGATGAAACAATCAGGGCATCCCAGAAACCGATTAGCGCTTCGTCCTCGATCTGAAATGCCAAGGCAATTTCAGTTGGAGTGGTTGCCGTACACCAGATTGCGTAGCTGGTCACCACAAGCCGTGCCAAATCCTTTGACAAGGGAGAAGCGATCTTACGTGTGACATTTACGTAGAATTCCTGGAGCACCTGCACGCTAAGAACGCCGGTTCGCTCGCCCCAAAGGTCACGCAGAACCGTCTTTGCAATTTGGTGCTTTGCACCTGCGTCTGTGTCGTGCGCATAGATCAAGATGTTGGTATCTATGAACGTCTTAGCGCTCATGGAGTTCATCGCGTACGACTCGGATTACCCCACCGAGGTGAAATCCCTGATCGAGCAGGGTCATAGCCCTCCGCTCGGCCCGTTCGTAGGCTTCTTCCTCGCCCACGAGAATCTCAATTTGATGGGCCAGGAGGCCGCTGATGGAAGCTGAACGCCGAGCGGCCAGGATTTTGGCCTTCTGTATAGTTTTTCGGTCAAGACTGATCGTAAGGTTCTGCTTCCCGTCTCTCTTCTCAGTTGCCACGGTTCCATCCTCTACACGCATTATACGTGTAGCACGTATCTGACGTGTAGTCAAGGCTATCAATTAAAGCTAAACCACATACGGACCAGTTCCCCCGATCGGAACGTATTCAGCAAGTTCCCTGGACTGACGGACTCTTGCGACAGCATCGTCGCGAATACTACGGCCGAGGCAGAGCTGATCCAGGCAAGCGCGCAGATCCAAACTATTTCCGAACCGTAACTGAACGTACCGTCCGTCGGGCTGCTAACCGTTGCCTTTGGACCAGCGCAAGCGAGGCTTGCGGGCAGCGGCGACTTCGTCAAGGCGCCCGATGCGCGTTGTGTGCGGGGCATGCTGCACAAGATCGGGTTCGGTTGCCGCTTCTGCGGCGATCGCACGCATGGCATCGATGAAAAGGTCGCACTCTTCCTTCGATTCCGACTCGGTCGGCTCGATCATGAGAGCGCCGGGGACGATCAGCGGAAATGCGGTCGTGTACGGATGAAAGCCGTGGTCGATCAGGCGCTTGGCGATATCCATCGTGTTCACGCCATTTGCCTTTTGCAGCGCGTCACTGAACACGACTTCGTGCATTGACGGCAGTGAGTAAGGCAGCGCGAAGACACCCTCAAGATGCTTACGGATGTAGTTTGCGTTCAGCACCGCATCCTCCGTTGCCTGGCGGATGCCCGGACCGTAGGCGAGAATGTAGGCGAGCGCCCGCACAAGAACTCCGAAATTCCCAGAGAATGCCTTGACCCGGCCGATCGAGTACGGCCGGTCGTTCTCGAGCGCCAACTCTCCGCTTCCCTTCTCTACCAGTACGGGAATCGGGCGAAACGGTTCGAGGAGTTTCTTCATCGCCACGGGACCGGCGCCGGGCCCCCCGCCGCCGTGGGGAGTCGAAAATGTCTTGTGCAGGTTCAGGTGCATCACATCGACACCAAAATCGCCGGGCCGGGCAACACCGGCGAGCGCGTTCATGTTCGCTCCGTCCATATAGAGCAGCGCTCCCTTGGCATGGAGAATCTCGGCGATGTCCGCGATACGCTGCTCGAAGATGCCCAGGGTCGAGGGGTTCGTGACCATCAAAGCGGCCACGTCTTCAGTCACGAGCTCGCGCAGCTTCTCGACATCGACCTGGCCGTGGGAGTCTGACTTGATGTTTTCAACCTCGTAACCTGCGATCACGGCTGTCGCAGGATTCGTGCCGTGCGCTGAGTCCGGGATCAGCACTTTCTTGCGGGCATTCCCTTGCTTTTCAAGATAGGCGCGAATCAGCAGCAGCCCGGTCAGCTCTCCTTGCGCGCCCGCCGCGGGCTGCAGGGTCAAAGCGTCCATTCCGGTGATCTCGAGCAGGCACTGCTCAAGCAGCCGCATGATTTTCAGGCAGCCTTGCGACACGTCTTGCGGCTGAAACGGATGCTCTGTCGCGATGCCGTCCAGGCGCGCGACCAGTTCGTTCACGCGCGGGTTGTATTTCATCGTGCAGGATCCGAGCGGATACATACCGATATCAATCGCGTAGTTCCAGGTGGAAAGCCGCGTGAAGTGGCGCAGCACTTCGATCTCGCTCACCTCCGGAAAATCCGCGACCCCTTCACTACGGTAATCCCGGCCAAGCGTTTTCGACGGATCGACCGCGGGAACGTCGAGAGGCGGCAAATCGAACGCCCGCTTGCCTGGGGACGATTTTTCAAAGATCAGCCCCTCATTCCTGCTGACGTGACGCGAGGCATTTCGGATCGTCCGGGTCATTGTGTCTCCCGCGCCAGGGCCACAGCCGTGCGCAACTCGGAGGAAAGGTTTTCAATCTGGGCTCGCGTCGTGGTCTCTGTAACGCAGACCAGCGCGTGGTTAGGGAGTTCCGGATAGAACGCATCTAGTTGAAGCGGGCCGACAATCTTTTCACGCAGTAAAAGCCGGTTCACGGCATCGACCGAACGAGGAAGTGAGATCGTAAATTCGTTGAAGAACGGAGCCTCGAACGCTCGCCGAACACCCGGGATCTTTTCAAGCTCGCCCAAAGCGAAGTGTGCTTTTGCAAGGTTCTGCTCGGCCACCTCGCGCAGTCCTTCCTTTCCAAGAAGTGTCAGATGCACGGTGGCAGCCAAGGCGCAAAGCGCTTGATTCGTGCAGATATTTGACGTCGCTTTCTCCCGGCGGATGTGCTGCTCGCGCGCGGCGAGTGTCAGCACGAACCCTCGGCGGCCGCTCCAGTCCCTTGCCTGCCCCGCGAGGCGACCCGGCAATTGCCGCACGAACTTTTCGTGCGTGGCGATCACCCCGACAAACGGACCGCCATAACTCGGAGCGAGACCGAAGCTCTGACCCTCCAGCGCCACGATGTCGGCCTCGGCAGGCGGTCGGACCAGCCCGAGTGAAACTCCCTCCGTCACAGCCACGACCAGAAGCGCTCCACGCGAGTGCACGCGATCAGCGAGCGTCGGTGTGTGCTCAATCACACCGAAAAAGTTCGGCGACTGAACAACCACTGCAGCAACGTCATCCCCGAGTGCGGATTCAAGGGTTTTCTGGTTCAGGCTTCCGTCCTGACCAAAGGGGATCTCTTCGATTTCAAGCCCCGAATTCTTTGCGTAAGTCCTGAGTACTTCGCGATATTCCGGGTGCAGGGAGCGGGCCACAAGGATGCGCCGGCGGCGGGTGATCCTCTCAGCCATCAGCACGGCTTCGGTTGTAGCCGTGGACCCATCCCACATCGAAGCATTCGCGACTTCTTGTCCGGTGAGCTGGCAAATCAGAGTCTGAAATTCGAAGATCGCCTGCAGCGTGCCCTGTGACATCTCGGCCTGGTAGGGGGTATAGGAGGTGAGGAATTCGCCCCGCTGAATGATCGTGTCGGTAACGACTGAGCGCAGGTGGTTATAGACGCCCGCTCCGAGAAAACTGCTGTAGCCGACCGAGCTCTCCTTGGCCCGCTGTTTGAAATAGTCGATGATTTCCGCTTCCGAGTACGGCCCCGGGAGCTTCAGGGCTTCGCGCAGGCGGAAGCGCTCAGGGATGGTTGAAAACAGCTCGTCAATTGACCCGACGCCAATCGTGGCGAGCATCTCGTTTCGCTCGGCGGGACTCTTGGGGAGGTAGCGCATCAGTGTCTGGCTTCCCTCTGGGGACTTGTAGCGTATGCCTGGTATGCCGCTGCGTCCATCAGCGCCTCGGTTTCGGCAGGGTTTTTCAAGCGCACCTTGATGAGCCAGCCCGCACCGTGCGGATCGGAGTTCACTTTCTCCGGGGCATCCTTCAACTCACCGTTCACTTCGACGACCTCGCCCGACATCGGGGCGAAAATCTCGAAAACAGCTTTTACCGATTCCACAACACCTAGCGGCTTGCCCGCTTCAAGCGTGGTTCCCAAAGCCGGCAATTCCAAGTACACGATGTCACCCAGCCGACACTGAGCTTCGTGTGTGAGGCCAATCGTACCCAGCCCACCTTTTACGTCAACCCATTCGTCGTCCTTCGTGTAGCGAAACGTCGTCGGATAGACCATGACTCACTCCTTACTTCGCGCTGGATTGCGTTTCGGCCGTTTTGGCCCTCTTGTAGAACGGAGTTGGAACGACACGCGCTTGCGCCTTCTGGGCGCGGATTTCAACCCAGATCGTCGTACCCAGCGCCGCCTGTCCGGGCGGCACAAAGGCGAGCGCGATGTTCTTGCCCAGAGTCGGTGAGGGTGAGCCGCTGGTGATTACTCCGATCGCTTCTCCCGCCCGGTTCAAACAGCGATAGCCGTCGCGCGCGATGCCACGATCGATCATTTCAAGGCCCACTAGCTTGCGAGTCAAGCCATCGGCCTTAGCGCGTTCAAGCGCCGAGCGACCGATGAAATCACCCTTTTCCATCTTGCAGAACCGGCCCAGGCCCGCTTCCCAGACATTGATCGTGCCGCTGATCTCGTGGCCGTAGAGGGACATCGTCGCCTCCAGACGCAGGGTGTTTCGAGCGCCGAGGCCGCAGGGAATTATTTCGAACTCGCGCCCGGCGCTCATAACCATCGCCCAAATCTGCTCACTCGTCTGCTTGTCTGAGGGAATATAGATCTCAAAACCGTCTTCGCCCGTATAGCCCGTCCGCGCGATCAGGACGTTTTCCAGGCCGCACAGTCGGCTGTGTGTGAACCAGTAGTTCCCGAGCTTGCCGAGGATCGCGTAGGTAAGTTTTTGCATTACATCCGCCGCCCGAGGGCCTTGAATCGCGAGCTGCGTGTAGGAGTCGCTCAGATCGTCAACCGCACAATCAAAATCCCGCGTGCTCTCCCGCACCCAGTTGATGTCCTTCTCTCGGGTGCCGGCGTTGATGACCAGCAGAAAATCGTCTTGGCCCAGCCGGTGCACGATTACGTCGTCCACGAACGTTCCTTCCGGATAGAGCATCGCGGAATACTGCGCCTGGCCGACCGCAAGGCGCGAGCCTTCATTCATGGTGATGTGCTCGACGGCTGCAAGCGCGGCTCCCGGAGTTCTCCTCGCGTGAATTCGAATGTCGCCCATGTGGCTGACGTCGAACACGCCCACGCCCTGGCGCACGGCTTTGTGTTCGGCGAGGAGGCCGCCAGTCGACGGATATTCGACAGGCATCTCCCAGCCGCCGAAATCCACCATCTTCGCGCCCAGGGCGCGGTGAACGGAGTTCAGCTGAGTCTGACGAAGTTCCCGAGCGGGCGAATCGGCCAAGACAGTCCTCGGTTCGATGGAGCGGGCTTCAGGTGCCTCACATCCTTAATACGGTAGACGTTTCCGGACGCGCACACAGGCACGGTTGGTAGATGTAACAGACTCTAATCCGACACGTCTTTCAAGATCGGAATCTGCTTGCACGCAATTAGCGCGTCGCCTCTCTCACTCCTGCCGTTGAGTGTGTTGTTTTGAGCCATCCCGACCTTGACTTGGCGTGGCTAATTGCTACCATCGCATGGAGGAACGCGTGATCGGCAAGCCGCGTGAATGCTGCAGATAGAGCACAACCGGTCTTTTTCTGGCATTCAGGGGAGAGTCAGCCGGGCCGAACGGCTCGGGGATCTGACCCTGACGGACACGCTGTACTCGCCGCGCCTGCGCCTGTATCCCCATGCTCACGAGTGCGCCTGCTTCGGTTTTGTGCTCGCGGGAGGCTTCTCGGAACAGTTTCCGATACGGAGGCTCTCTTATACGGGACGCGCCGTATTCTTCCGGCCGCCTGAATTGGTGCATGAGAACCGCGTCTCCCCCGCCGGTGCTCGCTGCTTTTACCTGGAAGTTTCCTCCCGGTGGCTGGACCACGTCGAGGAATACAGTCGCCTGCCGGATGAACCGATCAGTCTTGAAGCAGGCTCGCTCCAGAGACTTGCGAACTGCCTCTACGAACAATGGCAGGAGATGGACGATGTCGCTCCCCTTGCGATCGAGGGTTTAGCCTGCGAGATGGCCGCTCAGTTCTGCCGCACAGTTCGAGTGAGACGCGAGCCGAATCCTCCGCGCTGGTTACGGCAGGTTCATGAAATGCTCCGCTGCCGGTTCAAGGAATCGCTGCGGCTTGCGGAACTCTCCCGCGAAGCCCGGGTGCATCCGGTTCACTTGGCTCGTGAGTTCCACCGATACTACGGGACCACTATCGGTCAGTTCAGGCGCAAGTGCCGGATCGATTTCGCGTGCGAAAGACTGGCTCAGTCCAGGCTGCCGATCGTGGAAATCGCACTTGAATCAGGGTTCACCCAACAGCCGCATTTCACGAACGTATTTAGGAAGATCACCGGACTGACGCCCTTTCAATATCGGAAGCTTTACGACCGAAAGACAGCAGCTCGCCGATAATCGATAAATTCGACGGCGCGGACTGCCTGCTTTAGCTGGCAGGCAAGCCGTGCCTGTGATACTTTCTCACTGACCTCATAGGCAACGCCCTCGGGGCACGTAAGTCCTATGAACTTGAGGCCTCGGATAAGGCCTTCAGGACGCAACGTAGAGGTTTTCAAACTCATGCGTGTCCTGAGAAGCCGTCGCATTTATTCGACGGAGAAGTCACAGGTACAAACAACAGTTGTTCGAACGGCTGCGGCTGCCTCGGTCTAGCGCGATTCGGTACCCTGAGGCACTTGTGCGATTATCGGAAAAAAGTGGTGTGAATTCGCCTCAACATTCCGTTCAAGAGATACTCGATTCCTTGGCCTTGGAAGTACAAATCCGCTTTCGCGACGGAAGTGATCGCCCTACCCTTCTCCCGCTTGCTGAGTCCAACCAACGCCGATTCCTTTTATGCTGCGGTAGGTAGATTCGGGATCGTCGGATATCGCCCGATTGCAAATCCTGGCGACGGGTGAGGAGCGGCGGAGCCAAGAAAAGCGCAGGCGACATTCAACCGATCAACGCTCGGATTTTCGCGCGCACCTCTGCCAACTCGTCGGGAGATATCGCTCCTTTTCGCTTAGCGCGTCTCTTCCGCCAATCGAGACTCTTCACCTGGTCAGCCAACACCGCGCTCGGGCTGTGACCCGCAACGACCACCTCGAACGGATAGTTCTTGATCTGTGTTGTCATCGGGCAGCAGACCATTAGACTCGTCTTCGCGTTGTAGACAGCGGGGCTCAGAACAACCGCTGGTCGGTGTCCGGCTTGCTCACGTCCCGCCTGCGGACTGAAGCTGATCCAGACGATGTCGCCGGCGTCGGGTACATAGGGCCGTGCCACTTACCATGCCTCTTTGCCGACAGGACCGCCAAAAGAAACTTCCCCATGAACATTCTCGCGAGTGATTCCCTTCACAAGCTGGGCCAGATCATATTCTTTGCGCCGCAACGGTTCGATGACAATGCGACCCAATTCCTCGCGCACGTCAACGGGTTCGTCCAGATCCAAATGAGCCGCCTGTAAAACCGCGACCGGAATTCGCACCGAGGCGCTGTTGCCCCATTTCCTGACCACGGCTCTCATCTCGGATGCCTTCCTTGTAGGTACATTGTATCGACATGATACCTTGAGATTCAGCGGGTGTCAACATGATTGCTACGCTCCGTTTTGACCTGCGAACAGCATCGAACGAATGACGGGGAAAAACGCATTGGCCATTCTGCTGCCAGATCATTCTTCCTGAAGGAATGGAGTTGAGGAATTCTCGGCCAACCGTTGGCCGTGATTAAGATTGCCGGCGGCTCGCCCGCCTCACGGGTACCGTGACGGAAAAGAACTGGAACCAGCGGGCAATCAAGAAAGTCCACCAGTTCGAATGCCTTCCCAGAAGTAGTTCAGAATCATCTCGGCCTGGACTGCGCCGCGTGCGGAGCGGCTGATTGCTGCCTCTGCTGCAGCTGCTGAGTCTGCTGCGTGTGTCTTTGCTGTAATTGCTGCGTCTGTTGCTGGTGACGCTGCTCCACCTGATGGGTTCTCGCGTCATCAGCGGTCTGTTTCGCCAACTGCTGATGCTCTTTGTCCTGCTGCTGCTGGAGTTTCTGGCGTTCCTGTGTTTGCTGTGTTTGCAACTTGTCCTGTTGCTGTTGGAATTTCTTATCCAGCTTTGGGTCTCCTGTGTTCGGAGCAGACGGGCGTTCGATGGCCGGCAGATCCTTCGGATGCACTGCTGGTCGAGCTCCGGCGTTTTCCGCGCGGCCGCCCGCTGCTCCGCCCCTCACGGCGCCATCGCCCTTAAGATCTCCAGGTTTAGCGGTTGCAACAACCCCCGGCTGGCCATGGTTGAACGATGCGCGCTGCTGTGGATCGGAGCGCGCGGCTTGCACGTGTTGAGTTTGGTCAGCTACGGGCCCGATGTGTCTCTCATGCGCTGCAGCTTCTTCCTGGGCGGTCGGACGCGCGTCGATCCCGCCGTGGCCGTTGTAGCTGATGTGAGTATCGGTAGTTACATTGATCCTGGTGTTGTACACGTTGTGGATTAAGTTGACGTCCACATGATTGATCGTCGTGTTGTAGAAGAAATGCCCGCCGTCCCAGCGTCCACCCAGATAGCCGCCACCGAAGTACCCGAACCCATAGTTGATCCCGCCATAAAACCCCACGGTTGGGCCCCAATAGCCGTCATAGAAAAGAAACCCGGAACCTCCCCA
>Ga0182024_10019700_pt1 | contig 12403 bp, 10 predicted proteins | sample P32metaG_FD_120480 | JGI IMG/M metagenome (GOLD analysis project Ga0182024, IMG submission 120480) | Permafrost microbial communities from Stordalen Mire, Sweden - P3-2 metaG (Illumina Assembly) | ecosystem: Environmental > Terrestrial > Soil > Wetlands > Permafrost | place: Sweden: Stordalen...
CGTGATTCAGGGTTACGGCATGACGGAAACAACTTCATTGATCAGCTTGAATCACCCGTTCCATTCAGCCAAAGGCTCGCTCGGAAAAGTCTTTCCCGGGATGGAAGTACGCGTCGATGAGAATGGGGAGATTCTGGTGCGCGGAGAGAATGTCGCAAGGACGTACAGCCTGGGTGGTGCGTCGCAGGCACTCGGCGAACCGGACGGTTGGTTCCGCACCGGTGACCTGGCCGAAACCGGAGAAGATGGGCGACTGTATTTCAAAGGCCGGCGCAAGAATGTGATCGTGACCGCGGCGGGCATGAATATTTATCCGGAAGATTTGGAAAAGACGCTGAGGGCTCAGCCAGGCGTGCGCGATTGTGTGGTGATTGGTATGGAACAGGATGGCAATGCGGAGCCGTACGCCGTCCTATTGTTAGACGGTGAAGGAACCGATGGCGAAGCCGTAGTGAAAAATGCCAACCGGACGCTGGCTGAATATCAGCGCATCCACGATTGGTTCGTATGGCCGGAGGCCGATTTTCCGCGAACTTCCACGCAAAAGCCGCTGCTTTCGCGGATCAGGGAAGTTGCCAACGCGAAAATGTCCAACGCACCTGCGAAAGTGCACGCCGGGAATGCATTGAGCGACCTGATTTCGCAGATTACCGGGCGACCGATTGGTTCAAGCGCAACGAGTACTTCTCTCGAAAACGATCTGCAGATGACCTCGCTCGATCGCGTGGAGCTCATGGACCGGCTGGAAGAACGTTATCAAGTGGATTTAAGTGAGAGAGAATTCTCCGAAGCGGCTACGATCGGCCAACTTGAAAAACTCCTGCGCGAGCCTGGACGCGCGGGCCCGGACGTGGAATATACGTATCCTTTGTGGCCGCAAAATCCGTTCGTCAAATTCATTCGGCTCGCCGTTTATTACGGTGTGGCGTGGCCCGTGACTTATTTATTGGCCGCGCCACAGATTCACGGACGCGAAAATTTACGCACGGTTTCAGGTCCGGTGTTGGTCGTATCCAATCATGTGACATATCTCGACATCGCCTGGATCCTGCCGGCGCTGCCCTGGCGAATGCGCAATCGGCTCGCTACAGCGATGCGCGGCGAACGCCTGGCGGAGATGCGCCACCCACCTTCGTCGCTGAACATTTTCAAGCGCGTGCTCGAGCGCGCGAATTATTTTCTGACGCTGACGCTTTTCAATGTTTTTCCTTTGCCGCAACAGGCGGGATTTCTCAAATCGTTCGCACATGCCGGGCGGCTGGCAGACCAGGGCTGGAATATTTTGATTTTTCCGGAAGGTAAGGAGACGCAGGATGGCAAAATAGCGTCATTTCGTTCTGGAATCGGTGTTCTGGCGAAACGCCTGAATATTCCCGTTATACCGATGCGGATCGATGGGCTATTCGACCTGAAGCAATCCCGCCGAATTCTGGCGCGTCCTGGACAGGTGCAGGTGACGATTGGCCCGCCCGTTCGTTTTTCCGCCGAAACTGAACCCGCCGAGATTGCGCGCCAACTTGAACATCTGGTAGCTACGCTGTAAATGAGCGTGACTCAAAATTAAAAGCTAATCGTGCCTCCGAATGGCCTCCACTCCCGGCCATCGAACTGTATGAGAAACAATTGTCGGATAGGCTGGTAGTCCGTGGGGCTTGTTCTAACTCTGATTCCAGGGCGCAACATGCCGAGCTCGAGGTCCAGATCGGCGGCCTGCTTCATGACGTTGGCCCGCGTGAGCTTATCGCCGCACTTGGTCAGGACTTCGACGAGGACTTGGGCTCGCTCGTAGCCGGCGACATTGTCCTGGTCACGAAGGCTGGCTTGGGGATTGTATTTTTTCATCCAATCCAGGAAATCGCGCACCGCCGGATCGTTTTGCGCCCGTGGCGACGTCCAGCCCTTGGACCGAGCGTTGGTGATAATTCCTGCCGCTTTTTCCAGTCCCGCGGGATCGAGAAATGCGGCGATAGAGAGCGAGGCGTTGGGAATAAATTGCAGCGGATGCCAACCCAAGTCGAACGCTTCGCGGATGGCCTGTGTTGCAAAAGGCCCAATCGAAAAATTAAAAAAGACATCGGCGCCGGAAGCTTTAAGCGCGGTAATTTGGGGCTCAAGAGAAACGTCTGCAACTGGATATGAAACTTCTTTGACGATCATCGCGGCCCGGTCACCGAGGCCCTCGTGAACGCCTGCCAGATACTCCTTGCCAGCATCATCGTCGGCATACAAGACGGCTATTTTCGCGGTTGGCTTCGACTGCAAAATATATTTCGCATACGCCAGACCTTCGCTATGGAAAGTCGCGAAAAATCCCATAGTCCACGGATAGTTCGCAGGATCGTTGAAGACCGCAGAACTGGATTGAACGAAAAGCTGCGGAACCTTTTTCTGGTTCAGGTAGGGGCGGATCGCCAGGTTTCCCTCGGTGCCGATGGAACTGAAAATCAGCAGTACCTTATTTTCTTCCACGAGTTTTCGAGCAAGTTCGGGCGATTTCACCGGGTTCGAAGCATCGTCCATGCTGATGAAATTAATTTTCCGACCGTTGACGCCGCCGCGGTCGTTGATCATCTGGAAATAGGCGGCTTCCGCACGGGCGATGGCTGAGTATTCGCTGCCCCACCCTGTGTACGGCGTAATGTTGCCGACTTTGACTTCGTCATCCGTTGCGCCCGGGTCATAGGCTTTTTGAGCCGAGGCAGGTTGTGCAGCAACGCTAGCCAGCAAGGCCGCAGCCAAATATCGAGTAGCAAAAGCGCAAAAGGGGATATTTCGCACCGGGACGCTTCTCCGTAACGACGATTGACAGCGCCTAACTGTAACTCCGGAACTTCAACTCTAGAATAATTCTGGAACTCCGCAGCTACTGGATATCTACCTGCGTGAAACCAAAGCCTTTTAACATACTGGTCAGGGTGCTCCGCGCATTTTGGTCGGCGGTTTTCAATATGCCATCCTGCAGGGCGGCCTGCTGGAGTTGCCTTTCGGCTTCCTCGCGAACTTCGCTTTCGAGATTCGGGTCAGGTGAGGTGAACAGGCCCGTATCGCGGGAATAGACGCGCGTCCGGGAATTATCAATTAGCGTGCTGAAAATTTCGGATTGTGGGACATGGAAAGTGATCGATTGGCCTCGCACTACGACATCGGCAGGCTGGACTTTCGCGAGATCAACTCCTGCAATCACTTCTCCATGCACTACCAGGAGCAAACGGTCACCCGCGAGAAATTTCGGCAGATACGGATTGTCGCGCTCGCCTGAAATGATTTTATCCATCGTGTAGGTGACCGTCTCCAGCCGTTGGAGTTGTTGAATTTGGCGGACCACGGTGGGCTGGCTCACATTCATAAAAGTGTGGCCGCTGCGAAACATTCCAAACAAATGCAGCAATCCGACGCCAGTTGAGAGCCAGACTACGCCCAGGACTACGCCGATGGTCAGCAGGATGCCGAGTAGAATTCCGAGCAATCCGGAAATACGCGGCCGGCCTCGCTCTGAAGATGGATTTTCGATATTCATGTTGCGACGATCCCCCGGTCTTAGACCGTCTTATCCTTCGAGTAACACACTCGTTCGAGGTTGCAATCGACGCAGCGCGGCTTGCGGGCTACGCAAACCCGGCGGCCGTGCCAAATGATCTGATGTGAAAAACGGATCCAATCCTCCCGCGGAATAATCTTTATTAAATCCTGTTCGACGTTTTTCGGATCGTCATGTTTCGTTAAGTCAAGACGCCTAGAGATTCGCAGCACGTGGGTATCGACTACCACGCCCGAAGAAATTCCAAAGCCCGATCCCAGAACTACATTGGCGGTTTTGCGCGCCACGCCGGGGAGCGTCAGGATTTCTTCCATTGTTTTCGGCACGTGGCCTTTGAATTCGTCCACGATTTTTCTGCTAGCGCCAATAATCGATTTTGTTTTGTTGCGGAAAAATCCGGTGGGCCGAATATCCTGTTCGAGTTCGGAAGGATTCGCGTAGGCGAAGGCGTTTGCGTCGGGATATTTTGAATACAATGTTTGCGTGACCTGATTGACGCGCACGTCCGTGCACTGCGCCGACAAAATCGTCGAGATCAGCAATTGAAATGGATTTTGATGTTTCAATTCGCAAATGGCTTCCGGATAGGCTTCCTGAAGTTTTTTCAGAATTACGCGCACGCGTTTGGGGTTTGGTCCGCGTCCCGCTTCAAGCCCGGGTGTTGGCTTAAACGCGCGTTTCTTGCCGTTGGTTTTGGCTGTCGCACCTAGGCGTGCACGCGTGCGCGCCTCGGCGGCTTGCGCCCGACTCGTAAAAGCTTTTCTTGGGTTCTCGCTCATGAAGTTGACGAATATAGCATAGCGGCAACGGAGTGGGTTCGCTCTCCGGATGCAGCGATCATTTTAGGCGCAGTATGTAAGATCCGTTGAAATCAGACGGCGAAGAACAGATTTTGCGCGAACGGCCATTCCGTATCGAACCATTGCCCCTCGCAGCGGTAACCGGTGCGTTCGCCCATTTGGATGACTTCCTGCGGATTATATTTGTGCGAGCTTTCGGTCCAGATGGTTTCGCCTTCGCGCATATAAAAGCGGAAGCCGGCTTTGCGAATGGTGATGCGTTGCCAGGCCTTTGATAGCAGATGCATCTCGACGCGGCGCTCGGATTGGTCATAGCGGGAAATGTGCTTGAATTGCGTCAGGTCAAAATCCGCATCGAGATCGCGGTTGATTCGCGCCAGCAGGTTCATGTCAAATGCGGCAGTGACGCCGGAAGGGTCATCATAAGCGGCCAACAACTGCGGGACCGGCTTTTCCAGGTCGGTGGCCAGCAACAGGGCATCGTCTTTTTGCAATACCGCGCGCACATCGCGGAGGAATTGATCTCCGGCCGGCCGGTCGAAATTGCCGATCGTGCTGCCGAGGAAAAGCACGAGCAGGCGTTCGCCCTCTTTACGCCGCGCGGCTACTTCCTGCAGGCCGTCGAGATACGCGCGTTCGAATCCCACGATGCTGACTCGATCCATCTGGCCGATTTCCTGCTGGCAGCGGTTCAGCGCGCTCAACGAAATGTCGATCGGATAATAATTCACCCGCTGTTTGTGGGACAGCGCCTCCAGCAGCAAGCGCGTTTTCACGCCGCTGCCACTGCCGAGTTCCGCGACCACCACCGGTGAATGCAGCCGGGCCACAATTTCCGGCGAATGGCGCTGCAACAACCGCATTCCAGCGCGGCTGAGCCCGTATTCGGGCAACAGGCAGATCACGTCGAACAATCCCGAGCCAACTTCGTCATACAGATATTTTGACGGGAGTTCTTTTTGCCCGGCTTGGCTGAGGCCGACTACGACGTCCGACGCAAACTCAGAAATAATTTGCGGAGCAGTATTCGCCGTCATAATGCGTGGAGCACTCGCCATGATTAATCCTCCACGCAGCGGAAGCTGCCATAGACATAGGGGTAGTGAGGCTGGAACCAATTTCGAAACGAGCGCCGCAACATGCAGGCATCGGTGCGGGGTGAGCCACCTTTCATCACGTAATGCTTCGAATCAAAAAAATCCGCAGAGTAGCCCGGATAAAAAGCAAACGGCTCAAATCCGGGCAAAGGTCCGAAAATTGTGGAGGTCCATTCCCAACCATTGCCGACAAGATCCTGAACGTCGAAGGCACTTGCGCCTTCCGGATGAACGTCGACCGGCGCAGCATCCCAACGCTGATGGTGGAAATTTCCGTTGGCAAGACTGCCCAGGGTGTCGCCCCACGGATAGAGCCGCTCGCGGGCCTCGGGCGTTCCGTAGGCCGCGCGGTGCCATTGCTCTTCGGTTGGTAATTTCTTGCGGGCCCAGCGGGCGTAGGCAGTTGCCTCGGCATGGCTCACGTACACGGGCCACGATTCAGGCAACGGTATCGAACCGGACATGCTGCGATAATCCCATCGCGAATCCGCAGCCGACGGATTGCCGCCATTTCGCGGGATCCAAAAGTGAGGGTACTGAAGATTGGACTTCCGGCGCCATTCCCAGTCTTCCGGGCGCCAGTATTTCGGGACTTCGTATCCACGCGCCTGGACAAATTTCAGATATTCGCCGTTGGTCACGGGAAAAACATCGATTGTAAAACTCGGGACCAGGACTTTCTGCTCGCCAAATTCATTGTCCCACCCGAAGGAACGCTCAGCCCGTGGCTGGCCGAGGGTGGCGATGCCCGAAGGGATGGTAACTTGCCGGGGCTCCGGCCCGGGACCGTCGTCTTCATGCTCAACGTGCTTAATATTCTTTTTGTCCGCGGGGAGATTGTGCAGGAGATACGCGAGCGTCTCGGCATGCATCAACCGATGCTCGATCGCAACGTTGAGCAATTGCTCGTTCGCGGCAGTAACTTCACCGGCGCGAACTCCCATCGAATTCTGAATGGCTTCATCCAGATGCTTGCGAGTCGCCTGATTATATTTTTCGACTCGGGCAATCGTGGGCCAATCCGTCGCTTTGTCCGTGGGCAAGCCGCCGTCCACTGGATCGATTCCAAATGCAAAAAGCTTATTAAAAGCCTCATCGTGTGATGTGAGGCCGAGTGGACCGCCCAGTAGGTTGAAGTCGAACGCCTCGAGGTGACCCAGGTAAAAAATCAAGCGATGGCGTTCCGCAATCGGGCGGTCGTAGAAGGAATTCGGCGGCAACGCGAGAAACAGTTCATCGGTGCGCGAACGAGCTTCAGCCAACCGGGAAAGCAGATTCGATTCCAGCGCAGTCACTGCACGAGAGGCGTTCAAAACGGTTTAACCTCAGAGGCCAGGATAACCTTGAATAACCCTTTTACGCTCCAACGTGCTCCAACAGCAAGTTTTTTGTTCAGATGAATTGGATGCCCAGACTATCCAAAAGTAGCAGCGAAGGCGGGCGAAAGAACATACAGGATTTTACGGAAGGCCTTGCCACGATGACTGTAGGAGTGCTTCTCCGCAGGGGGAAGCTCGGCATACGTTAGGCCCCTGGATTCAATGAGAAAGACGGGATCGTAACCGAATCCACCATCGCCCCGCGGCTGGGTTGCAATCACGCCTTCGGCTGAGCCCGAGACGACAGCGATCGCGCGGCTCCTCCTGGCTATGGATGTAACGCAAACAAAATGCGCGCGGCGTTCATTCGCTTTCATCTGTTCCATTTCGCGGAGCAGTTTGCGGGTGCGATCCGCGTCCGTTGCGTCTGGCCCCGCGTATCGGGCGGAAAATACCCCCGGGGCGCCGCCGAGTGAAGGCACGACGAGGCCTGAATCGTCCGCCAGGATCAAGTCATCACAGAATTGACTGTAGTGCAGGGCTTTGCCGGCTGAATTTTCCGCAAAGGTGGGCGCGTTTTCCTCAAACAACGGAATATCCCGGAAAGCGGGAGGTAGCTCAAGATCAACGGCAGCGTCGCCAGCAAGCTCGCGATATTCCCGCAGTTTTCCCGGATTTGACGAGGCCAAAAAAAGCTTCACGGATGAAAGCTCACATCTATTGCAGGATGACGAGCTGTTGCTATTTGCCGCGAGGCAGAAATTTCAATTGCAGCATTTCGGATTGAATCCGGATCAGCTGGCGAATGCCGCCGGCGGCCAATTTCAACAAATCCTGAAGTTCCACATCGGTGTACGGCCGCCCTTCGGCGCTGGCCTGCACTTCGACGAAGTGACCGCTGCCTGTCATCACGACGTTCATATCCACCTGCGCCGCCGAGTCTTCCTCATACGCCAAATCGAGCAGCAGTTCATCCTCGACCAGCCCTACGCTCGTGGCGGCTAGATAGTCCAGCAAAGGCAATTTGCGAAGAATTCCCGCGGCAACCATCCGTTCGAGAGATAAAGCCAGCGCGACGTAGGCGCCCGTTATAGAGGCGGTTCGGGTACCACCGTCCGCCTGAATTACATCGCAGTCGAGCCAAACCGTGCGCTCCCCGAGCGCTTTCAAGTCCATCACGGCACGCAACGTACGCCCGATCAGGCGCTGAATTTCCAAGGTACGCCCCGACTGTTTGCCGCGGCTCGATTCGCGTGGCGTGCGGCTCTCCGTGGAGCGAGGCAACATGCCATATTCGCCCGTCACCCAGCCTTTGCCTGAGCCTTTCAGAAAACCCGGCACGCCGTCTTCGACCGTCGCCGTCACGATCACGCGGGTGTGCCCGGACTCGATCAACGCGCTTCCTTCGGCATGCGGAATAAAGTCCGGCGTAATCTTCACCGGGCGCAGTTGGTCCGTGGCTCGTCCATCAATTCGCAAATGAATCTCCCTTCAGGATGAAAACAATCGAGTAGAGCGGGAAACGAGAAGAGTTAAGTCTGACGGGTGCGCCGGGAACTGTCAACAGCGGGACCGAGACATTACCGATCCAAATCCACTGAGCATCATTACGTTCTATCCAGGCTCAACGATTGGTGGCGGCGAATCTGGAGAAGCTTTCGATTTTCGTCGGGCTGTCGCGGTAGGGTCCCGTAGCAAGGCTGATGTATAACAAGTTCTCCCGGGGAAAATTAACCGTCTGATACCGTCACCTTCGTTTAAGATCAAGTCAAAAGCGAGCGGAAGCTTTTAGGAGCAGCCGAAATGAAATCCCGCCTCTTACTGGTTCTTGTCGGGTTGACCCTTTTAGTCGCTGTGCCGCGCGTTTTCGCACAAACTCAGAAACCCCTCGCTAACGCGGACATTGTCAATATGACGAAGCAGGGCCTCGATTCCGGCCTGATTGTGAAAGAGATTCAATCGAGCGCTACGACATTCGATACGGCTCCTCAGGCGCTGATCGATTTGAAGAACGCGGGGGTCGACAACTCCGTGATTGACGCGATGCTCTCGGCGCAGGCCCAGAAGCCCACCGCCTCGGTGGACGCGGCGCGTGGCGCAACAGGTTCCAGCGGTGTCTCGCCAGCTGATTCCTCCAAGCCAGTTTGCAATGCGAATGAGGGCTGCCTCCTGAAGGAAGGGGTAGAAGTTCCTTTAAAATTCGTCAACAGCATCAGTTCCAAGACGGCTAATGATGGTGACCCGGTCGAATTCGTTCTGGATGATGACCTGAAGGTTGGAGACGCTATCGTCGTGGGAAAGGGCGCCCACGCCCTGGCGACAGTGACGACTGCCAAGAAAGCCGGGATGATGGGAAGGCCCGGGGATTTGGCCGTGCAAATTCAGTATTTGACGGTAGGGAGTAATCGAGTTCATATCCGCGGCACCAAGGGGCGTGAGGGCGATAGTAAGACGGGAGCGACGGTGGCGCTGACCGTTCTTTTTGGCCCTATCGGCTTGATCAAGCACGGCAAGAACGTGGAAATACCGGCAGGGTCGCCTTTTACAGCTTATGTGGATCAGGATATTTGGCTTGCGCCGACCAACCGCTGAGGCGACGCGCTTAGGCGTCCGCGCAATCGATCCGGAAGGTTCGTGTGGCGAGCGATCTATCTGTAATCAAAGCGTTCGCAGGAAAATCCGACCTTCGCAATCTGCGAAGAGGGGCCGAAGGCCGCAGCTCGCCGTCACGATCCACTTTCCCCGCGAAGGCGACGCAGCCTTGATTGCCGATGATGACCAACTCAAAGGGTGGTGAAAAAGTGCCATGTTCCGTCGGCCCAATGAGACGCGCCATCTCCGAAATCAAGCCATCCATGACGGAGGCATGACCCGCCGAGTGACTCGTGCGAGGCGATATTTTGCGGGCGCGGCTTCTGCCCGACCTACTTAGCCTGTTCATCGCGTATCCCTCTCGAACTTTCGTCGCGCCGCGCACACTGGAGTTCCGTTTTGGTAGATTCTTGTCAATGGGAACGGTCTTGTCAATCGTAAAGTTAAACGCTTATTCATTAGAGGTTTAACGATTACTCTAATCGCGGGCAAACCAAGGCTGAAAGGGAATTTTGAGCCTTCGATGTGGTATTCTCCGCCGAGATGACTACGCTGTCCGATATCGCCAAAGATCTGAATGTCTCGGTCGTGACGGTCTCGAAGGCGCTCCGGAATCAGGGCAGAATTAGCCTGCGAACCCGAGCCCGGGTGCAGAAACGCGCCAAGGAACTCGATTACCGCCCGAACCTGGTCGCCCGGAGTCTCGTGACTCGCAGGACGTTCACCATCGGCCTGCTGCTGCCTGATTTCACGCACCCGTTTTTCGCGGAGGTCGCCAAAGCAATCGCGGAAACCGTGCGGCCACGCGGTTACCATGTGATTATTTCTTATTTTGAGGAGGATCCAGAACTGGAGAGGGTCGAAGCCGACTCGCTGCTATCGCGCAGAGTCGACGGCATGATTCTGGCTTCGTCGCAATCGCCGGAGCGGCTGGATTTATTCGAGCAACTACGAATTCGCAAGGTGCCGTTCGTATTGATTGACCGTCCCATCGACGGTGTTCGCGCCAGCTTCGTGGGTGTGGACAACGATGCGATCGGCAAACTCGCGACAGCTCACCTGATCGAGCGAGGGTGCCGCCGGATTGCCCATCTGCGAGGGCCCGACATCGGACTCGCGACCAAACGGCTGAACGGATACTTGGCGTCACTGAGAAAACACAAGTTGAAGCCGAATGCCGCTTACATCGTGGACGCCGGATTCCAGGACCACTCCGGTTACCAGGCAATGAAAACTTTGCTCAAATTGTCTCCCGCGCCGGACGGTGTTTTCTGTTACAACGATCCCGTTGCAATCGGGGCGATGCGCGCGCTTTGCGAAGCTGGACTCAACGTACCCGTCGACGTGGCTGTAGTAGGAGCAGGCAATGTTCACTACTCCGACGCACTGGCAGTGCCACTAACCACGATCGATCAGAAAACCAGTCAGGTGGGAGCGAAGGCCGCCGAACTCCTGCTCGAGCAGATTGAATCCAAGCGCCCCCCGCGTGCGGAAAAGACGCTGTTCGTTCCGGAACTTGTGCCACGCAAATCCACGCAACGTTAACCGGCACGCTAACCCGCCGATGGACCTGACGTTGTGCCCATCAGGCGACGTCCTAGCTTAGGAAAACAAATTAGTGCGCAGGCGCCACAGGATTCGCGGGCGAAGCAGCTGGAGCCGATGACGGACGATTCTGCGGCAACGCCTGCGCGTTCGGCGGCGCAGGGGAGATTGCGGAATGGAGATCAAAGAAGCCCGTCAGGTCGACGTGTCCCGCCAGCGTGTCCACTTCCTGGCCATGAATTAGAATTTTTAGCCGCAGCAAGCCGCTGACGTTGCTTTCGAGTGTTCGCGCAATAGAATCCACAGCCAGTTTTTCGCTCAAAATGCCCGAAGGCATTCCGGAGGTGAGCGTATCCGAAAAGTCGGCAACCGCCGTTCCGTCCGGCAGAATATAGAAACCCAGCAGCGTAGCGTCTTCTGGCAGCGTTCTTTGCTCAGGAGTAGGAACCTGCAGAATCAAAGCGTCGATGACCTGTCTGGCGCGCTTCACTGGGTCGGCCGAGAGTGGCAATACCACTTGGGTGGGCGCAACCTTATCGGGCCCATCAGCCCAAAACAGCTTGGTTTGGGCCTCCACGTCGCTGGACGAAGACGTTTGAGTTTTCAGCAAATCGCGGCGGGCCTGCTCTTCCGTGGTTGGTGTTTGCACCAGGTGCTGCATGCGGTGTTGCAGGCTGCGCAGGCTGATCAATCCGAGAATCACGGCGACCGCGAGAATCGCAAGCGTGATTTTTAAATTGCGCGGCACTAATTTGCTCCCGCGATCGGCACTTTTACGCGGCCCAAATTGCTGGAAAGAGTAACCGGCGGCCGCAGGATCTGGATGCTGCGGACGAGCGCGCTCGCCAGCGGAGCGCCCATCGCAGCCAGCATATTTTGATCTTGTACGGCTACGCTCGATAGCTCCACGGCGACCGCCGGCGCCGACACAGACCGGAGTTCGCGTATCGCGAATGGCGTGGAAGTAAACGGCGATCCCGTGAATCGCTGGGCGAGTTCGGTCTGCAGCACGTCGGCCAAACGATGGCTGGTATCGAGGTAGGGCCGCTGCGCTTCGTCCCAGAGCACCAAGGATTTTGGCGCATCGTTGATTGCCGGGGCGGCTGCCGATGGTGCAGCGCTCGAGTATTGGTACGAATACGCGCGCGCCATTCCTACCTTTCCCGTGGAAGACACGTGGACCGTGATGAAAATTGCATCGCGATAAGCATTCGCAAGGGCGGCACGGTCTTCGTAGGAAGGATTCGAATCGTCATTACGCGTCATAACGGTGCGAAAGCCCTGCCGCTCGAATTCAGCGCGGATCTGACGCGCGAAACGCAACATAACGTCCTTCTCGACGGTACCGCTGGGGCCCTGGGCGCCATTGTCGGTGCCACCGTGCGCCGGATCAATAACAATCATGGGGCCGAGGTGCACAGGCGCCGCGGGAGGTGCCGCTGGAGGAATTGAATTTTGCTGTGGCGTGGGTATCTGTGCGGACGCCGCTTGATCTTGCGAAGCGACGGCTTC
>Ga0182024_10019701_pt1 | contig 12403 bp, 6 predicted proteins | sample P32metaG_FD_120480 | JGI IMG/M metagenome (GOLD analysis project Ga0182024, IMG submission 120480) | Permafrost microbial communities from Stordalen Mire, Sweden - P3-2 metaG (Illumina Assembly) | ecosystem: Environmental > Terrestrial > Soil > Wetlands > Permafrost | place: Sweden: Stordalen...
AGAATTTCAAAAAAATATGCCCGATTCTTCTGCAATTCCGGTGCGCCGTATTTATGAAGCGCGTCAGGCAAAAGCGAAGACCAAATCTGATGGAGCGAATCCATCGGTTTTGCCTTCCATAAGCCCGGCGGGTCCCCGCAAGCTTGTACGCCCACAACTGCCGGCCGGCACAGGGCGATATCCCGCCCGTGTATCCGCGATCTCTCCGGTTTTCACCAACCACACCCGTATGGACTCCGCAGCAGCGCGGGGCGAGAGTTCTCACGCTGAGGCGTTTTACTTTCAGAAGCAAATTCACAGCCGAACCGTGATGATTTTCGTGCTCGAAGATGGGGAGCAGATCGAGGGCACTATCGAGTGGTATGACCGCAATGCGATCAAAGTGCGGCACGGCGCTGTGCGCACGCTTATCTATAAGGCGGGCATCAAATATCTGTACAAAGCCACGGACACTAACCAGCTCAACGGGCGGCCTTAAGCAGGCGGTCGCGAATAGCGACGCCAAGGCCCTGGTCTCGCGGCATTGGGCAAACGATGACGGTCGCCCCGGCTGCGTCCAATTCCCGCAATCCCGCAAACAGGCGCCGGGCGAGTTTTTCCTGATCCTCCAGATCGCCCCATTCATAAACCAGGTAGGGCTCCTTGCTGGTAAGCGCGGTTGGCAACATCACGCCGACCGTCTCCCCTGCAGCATGCAGCTCTGCGGCAAGGCTGGATAACTTTTCGTTGCCGGCATTCTCCAGCAGCAGGAGCCGCGCGCGGGGAGAGTAGTGCTTCAACCCCAGGCCTGGCGAGGCCCCCGGTGAAGAGGAACCGTCCTGCGGCTCACGATAGGCAATCAACGATGGACATAGGGACCGTAGCTGTTGCAAGGTCACCATTCCCGGACGGTAGAGAATTGGCGGCTCCTCACAGACATCCACCACGGTTGATTCGAGCCCCAGGGTCGTGTCCCCGGAGTCGATCACGGCATCGATGCGACCGTCGAGGTCCTGCAGGACGAACTCCGCGCGGGTGGGGCTGGTCCTGCCGAAAGAATTCGCGCTGGGCGCTGCGACCGGTACTCCCGCGAGTTCGATCAATCTCCGGGCCACCGGGTGACGCGGCATCCTTACCCCAACCCGGGTGCGCCCAGCGGTCACGATTGCCGGAACTTGCAAGCCTTTCGGCAGCAATAAAGTTAATGGCCCGGGCCAGAATGCTTCCATCAACAAGCGGCCGTTGGGGGGAATGTCCACTGCCACCATCCCGAGCTGTTCAGGGTTGACGACGTGGACGATCAGCGGATCCCACGCCGGCCTCTGCTTGGCATCGAAGATAGCTTGCACGGCTGTGGGGTTGAGAGCATTCGCGCCCAAGCCGTAGACGGTCTCGGTCGGGAACGCTACTGTGCCGCCCTTGCGCAACAACTCGGCTCCCTGGGACAGGGATGCCATCGAGGCCGGCGAATCGACATCATTGGCATCAACGGCCAGGTGCAATGTTTTCTTAACGGTCACTGTGTCATTTTCCCATGGGGTGCCAGGCTGGTATAGACTCCGGCCTATGCAGGCCATGGAAACGGAAGTAAAGATTCGGGTGGCGGACCGCGAAGCGTTGGAGCAGAAGCTGCCGGCGCTTGGTTTTGCGCGTGTCACCGAGCGCACACTGGAACGAAACACTCTCTATGACACACCCGATCGCAAGCTACGCAACTCGCGCCAGATCCTGCGCATTCGCCAGTACGGAAGCAAATGGGTGGTCACGCACAAGAGCGTGCCCAGCGGCCTCGCAGAAGAGGGCCCGCACAAAAACCGGGTGGAAACTGAGACCCTGGTTGAGGATGGTCCAGCGATGGGGAAAATCTTCGAGGCCCTGGGCTTCGGTCCCGTGTTTGTGTATGAAAAATGGCGCACCGAATGGGCGGACCAGCAGGGCCATTGCGTGATCGACGAAACGCCGCTGGGGGTTTATGCAGAGCTCGAGGGTCCCAGCGAATGGATCGACGCGACCGCGCGACAGCTCGGTATCAGCGAGAGCGAATTTATCACGCTCAGTTACGGTCGCATTTTCGAGCTATGGCGGGATCAGACTGGTTCCAAGGCCACGAACTTCACGTTCGATGAAATACCGGAGAGTTTTCGACGCGGGAGTTTGTAGGGGTTAGCTCAAATTAAAGAGGACGGACTTTTACAGGCTGCGGGAAAACTCCGGACGAAGGCCACGGCTTTAGCCGTGCCAAAAATCGCCTCCGCAATCGACGGCTTTTAGCCGCTGAGGTACGCTTTTCGATACATAGAGGCGAAGTCATCTCTTTCCGCAGCTGAGAGTTCACCAAGAACGATCGGAAAGACGTACCTCAGGGGCTAAAGCCCTCATTAGCTCGAGTGGTGTGTGGCACGGCTAAAGCCGTGGCCTTCGTCCGGAATTTTTCTGCAGCCTTTGATTTTTCCGGCCACCCGGCCATTCAAGACAAGTGCTAAGCATCAACTCCGTGGCACTTCTTGTATTTCTTGCCTGAGCCGCAAGGGCAGAGATCGTTCCGGCCTACCTTCTCCCCGGCTCGGCGTTGTTGTGCAGGTCCATCGGAGCTTCCATTCGCGCCCGTCATCCTCGCTTGTTCGAGTTCGCGCTTCTTCTTGCGCTGAAACTCCTGCTCCAGGGCATCGATGGTAGTCGAAGGCGGCCGGATTGGCATTGCCGGCGGACGCGACGGCGGTGCGGCCGGTGCAGCGTGACTGCCGTTACCCTCCACTGTCGCCGCACTGCTTTGCGGAAGCGCACGCGGCGGCTCCGGAACAGATTGGCTGCTAATTTCGGGGGCCTGGCGACGAGGCAGTTCGGTTACCGGCTGGCCATCGGGTCCGACAATCTGCATCAGGAACAGGAAACGAACCGTGTCCTCCTGAAAGCGTCCCATCATGGCTTCAAACATATCGAAGGACTCTTTCTTGTAGGCCACCAGCGGATCCTGCTGACCATATCCGCGGAGGCCGATGCCTTCCTTGAGGTGGTCCATGCTCAGCAGATGGTCTTTCCACAAGCCATCGAGCACGCTGAGCATGACCATGCGCTCATGCAATCGCATGGTGGGGCCGCCCAGAATGGCTTCCTTCATCTCGTACTTTTCTTTCAACCGCTCAAAGATCGCCTCGCCCAGCTCGTGCCGGTCCAGGGTGTCGATGATAATCCCTTCCTTCTCGAGATCAATGCCGAACTGGGATGCGAGCTGCCCCTTGAGTCCGTTCACGTCCCACTGATCGGGATGCATCGCTTCCGGCGCATGCGCTTCCATCACTGCGCTGAGAAGATTGGCAACGTAGTCCTCGAGGATCAATTCCTTTTGATCGAGCCCTTCAAGCAGTTGTCCGCGCAGGCCATACACCGCCGTACGCTGCTTGTTCATGACGTCGTCATATTCCAGCAGGTGTTTGCGGGCCTCGAAGTTTTGCCCTTCCACCGCCTTCTGCGCGGCCTCGATGCGGCTGCTGATCATCCGCGATTCGATGGGCACACCTTCTTCCATACCCAAACGCTGCAGGAGGTTGGAGACCCACTCCTTGGCGAAGATGCGCATGAGGTCGTCTTCGAGCGAAAGATAGAAGCGCGAGGCGCCGGGATCGCCCTGGCGGCCGGCGCGTCCGCGAAGCTGGTTGTCAATGCGCCGGGATTCGTGCCGCTCCGTGCCTACGATGTGCAGGCCACCAGCGGCAATGACCTCGCCGTGCTCCTTTTCGGCGGCCGCGGCAAACTGGGCAAAAGCCTTATCCCAGGTTTCCTGCCGGGTTTCAAATTCCTGCCCCTGATAATAAAAGCGCACCATGCCGGGACCAGCCATGGGATTGATCGCTCCCTGAGCGGCGTTCACCGCTTGCGCCATGCCCCGCTTCAACAACTCCTGCTTGGCCGCGAACTCCGCGTTGCCACCGAGCACGATGTCGGTACCACGGCCAGCCATATTGGTCGCAATGGTGACCATGCCAAGCCGGCCCGCCTGAGCCACGATCTCTGCTTCACGCTCGTGGAACTTGGCATTGAGCACCACATGCTTCACGCCTTTACGCTGCAGTATCGAGGAAAGCAGCTCCGACTTCTCGATCGAAGTGGTTCCCACCAGCACCGGCTGCTTCTCTTCGTGGAGCCGGGCAATCTCGTCGGCGACGGCGAGGTATTTCTCCTTGGCGGTGCGAAACACTACGTCAGGATTTTCCTGGCGGCGCATCGGCATGTTCGTCGGAATGACCACGATCTCGAGCTTATAAATATTCTCGAATTCCGTGGCTTCCGTTTCCGCCGTGCCGGTCATGCCGGAGAGCTTTTTGTAGAGGCGAAAATAGTTCTGGAAAGTAATCGTGGCCAGCGTCTGGTCTTCGCGGCGAATGTTCACCTGCTCCTTGGCCTCGATCGCCTGGTGCAATCCATCGCTCCAACGGCGGCCAGGCATGAGGCGACCGGTGAACTCGTCGACGATGATGACTTCGCCATCCTTCACCACGTACTGCACATCGCGGCGGTACAGCGAATGGGCTTTGATCGCGACTTCCACGTGGTGCTTCAAATCCCAGTTCTCGGGATCGGCAATGTTGCCGATGCCCAGCAACTGCTCGATTTTTTCCCAACCCTCATCGGTCACGCTGATGGTCTTGTGCTTTTCATCGACCACGTAATCGCCGGTGAGAATCTTCTCTTCGCCGCGCTCGATCTCTTCTCCCTGTTCGAGCGATGGCAGGATGCGATTCACGCGGGCATATTTGTCTGTCGTCTGGTCGGTAGGGCCACTGATGATCAACGGGGTGCGGGCTTCATCGATCAGGATCGAGTCAACCTCGTCCACAATCGCGAAGTAGTGGCCACGCTGCACGCAGTCGGCGTTATCGAACTTCATGTTGTCGCGGAGGTAGTCGAATCCGAATTCGTTGTTGGTGCCGTAGGTGATGTCGGACGCGTATGCGGCGCGGCGCTGGGAGTCGTCGAGATCGTGCACGATCACGCCGACGGTCAGCCCGAGAAACTCGTAGATTTTGCCCATCCACTCGGCATCGCGTTTGGCCAGGTAGTCGTTGACCGTCACCACGTGCACGCCATGGCCTGCCAGCGCATTCAGATAACAGGGAAGGGTTGCGACCAGGGTCTTGCCTTCGCCGGTCTTCATTTCGGCAATCTTGCCCTGGTGCAGGACCATGCCGCCGATCAACTGCACGTCAAAATGCCGCATCTGCAGTACCCGGAGGCCGGCCTCGCGCACCACGGCGAAGGCTTCGGGCAGAATCTCGTTCAGTACCACCTTTTCTTCCGCGACGCGTTCTTCGGTGTCGTCGATGCCCTCCAGGCGGGCTGCGATCCGGGCGCGAAATTCCAGGGACTTGGCGCGTAGCTCGTCGTCCGACAGTGCCTTCGTCGCAGGCTCGAGCGACCCGGCCTGTTCGACCATAGGCGCCATCCTCTTGATCACGCGCTCGTTACTGGTTCCGAAAATCTTGGTTAAAGTGCTTGCGATCAATGGATAATTCCTTTACTGCCCCCAGGGCCACGTTTACTACTCTAGTTTAGTTCACCCCGGCTATTTGGTGCAGAATACCCGGCTCGCGGAAGGCGAGAATCCGTGTTTCCTACTACGCGGCGACAACACGGCCACGTATGCGGCTTTCTCATAAGGAAAGCCGCACGAAGGTCGCGGAACCGACCGGACGTGACAGGAAAGACGGACAAGATACCCTATGCCTAAACGATTTTTCCTATTGTTGGTGCTGCTGCAAGCCGGAGCCGCCCCTGGCCAGATGAACATGCCGATGGCGGATAGCGGAGATCCGGTACCTCCGGAACAGCTGCCAACGCCGCAACATATTGAAGGCGTAGGCAATGTGCGCTTTCCTATCACTGCCAATACCAAGGCCCAGATGTGGTTCGAGCAGGGCTACAACCTGCTTTACGATTTTTGGGACTACGAAGCGGATCGCGCCTTTGAAGAGTCCATCCGCGCCGATGCCAACTGCGCTATGTGCTATTGGGGTCTGTACCAGGCGGAGACCTTCAACCATAGCGAAACAAAGACCTACGCGCAGGCGTCCTTGGCCAAAGCTGTCGCACTGGAGGGGCATGCGACCCCGCGCGAGAAGCTCTACATTCAAGCCTCTGAGGCCCACGAGGCTGCCATTCGCGAAGCCGGCTCCGATGAGAAAGCAAAATTCGATCACGAAATCGAAATTCTGCGCACCCTGGTGAAAGAAAACCCCACCGATACCAACGCCCGTATCGCCCTCTCCGAAGCCATTAACGACGGCTATGACGACGCCGGAGAACCGCGCAAGGGCAAGAAGGAGGAGCTGGCTATCCTGCAGGGTGTATTGAAGGAGGAACCGCAGAACTCCGCCGCGAACCATCTGTGGATCCACGCTGTCGAAGCCGGCCCGCACCCCGAACAGGCCTTACACAGCGCAGAGATTTTGGGTTCCCTCGCACCGGCATCGGGGCACATGGTCCACATGCCCGGCCACATTTTTTACCGGACCGGAGATTATGCCCGCGCCCAGACCGCATTCGACGCTTCTGCGCAGACGGATGAGGGCTACATGCACCAGCAGCACATCGCGCCGGACAATGACTGGAACTACGTCCACAACCTGATGTATTCCATCGCCAATCTGCTGGAGGCGGGGCAGATGCAAGAGGCGGCCCAGGTTTCCGCCAAACTGGGCCATGCACGTGGCCATCTGGAAGACACGCTCTACCCGTGGTCGCCCCGCGATGCCATTGCCCGGCTTAATCCCGAGTTGCCGGCCGCTTTGCGCACAGCAGACTGGGCGCACGTGGTGCAACTGGTCAACGCCGCGAATCTCTCCCAGGACCTGCCGCATATGGAATTCCTCGCCGGCGGCCTTTCCCAGTTTGCCCTGGGGATGCAGTCAGTGGAAGCTCACGAACCTGATGTAGCCGAGCGCCATTCCGTGTTGCTTGACTCGAGCTTGTGGCGCATGTCGCAACAAATAAAAGATCAGGAAGAAAAGGACAAGAAGGCTGCTGCGCCAACGGGAAACCAAAGCATGTCTCCCGATCCCTTGCCCAAACCTCTGCTGCAAATGCTCTCCATCATGTCGCTCGAGCTGCGCGCTTCCATGCTGGCCACGCAAGACAACGTTCCTGAGGCAGAGAAGCTGTTTGCCGCCGCTCGCCAGCAGGAAAAGGAACTCGGCTATCACGAGCCTCCCTTCTATATCCGGCCAGTGGCAGAAAGTGAGGCGGCGGCAATGATGACGGCCGGTAAATGGACGGACGCGGAAGCCGCATTCCAGAAGGCACTTGTGGATCGTCCCAACTCCGGTTTCGCGCTCTATGGGCTTGCCCAGGTGAAGGAAAAGAAGGGGGATCCCGGGGCTACGACGGCGTCTTACCGGCAGTTTCTCAGCGCGTGGAAGACGGCCGACCCGGGATTGCCAGAGATGCAACATGCGCAGCAATGGATGAGCCAACATGCTGGGGCTGGTAGTTCCGGGTCTTACTGAGATTTCTCAGTGTCCGAATGGAAACCGCACTTAGCGACTGCGTAAGATGATTGGGCACCCTTCAGGAGGCATCTTGGACGAGGACATTCTGCAGACGGAGCCTTCTCCTCTGACCATTCAGCAACCGCCGAAGCATGGTGTGCGCTGGATTTTCATTGGCGCCAATGGCCTTCGGGCGGGCTGGGGTGTGCTGCTGTTCATCGTGCTTTATGTCGGCTTTTTGTTCCTCACGGGGCGGGTGTTGCGGCCGTTTCTTCGCGAGGCCCGCCATGTAACCGTCCTGCCCGTCCGACTAGCCTTGATCACCGAATTCGTACAATTCCTGCCTACCATTCTGGCCACGGCCATCATGGCATTTATCGAACGACGATCCGTTCTTGCCTACGGATATCAAGGCACGGCCAAGGCGGTGCGCTTCTTCTCGGGCTTGGTTTGGGGATTCATTGCCCTTTCCGTATTTGTACTTACTTTGTGGAAGGCCCATCTGCTGGCCTTTGACGGCGAGCTGCTGCATGGCGGCGCCATCTGGAAGTACGCCCTCGGCTGGGGACTGGTGTTCCTGATGGTCGCATTTTTCGAGGAATCAACCTTACGGGGTTATCTGCAATTTACGCTGACCCGCGGCATCGGGTTCTGGTGGGGCGCGCTGCTGCTCTCGCTGCTGTTCGGGTTTTCCCATGGCACAAATCCGGGGGAAACGCCCGTAGGGTTATTTGCAGCGGCAGCCGTCGGCCTGGTTTTCTGCCTCAGCCTTTGGTACACCGGATCGCTGTGGTGGGCGGTCGGATTTCACGCGAGCTGGGATTGGGCAGAATCGTATTTCTATGGCACGTCCGACAGCGGGCTGGTGGTGCGAGGACACTTGCTCGGCGAGCACCCCATCGGCCCACGGCTGTGGAGCGGCGGCACCACCGGGCCTGAAGGCAGTCTGCTGGTTTTGTTCCTGCTGGTCATTGCGGCCATCCTGATGCGGCTGTGGTGGGGACCCCGCGTCGAGTCCCCTTTCCGCAACAGCGGCTGGAAGCCATCCTGGCTCAGGAAGCCAGTAGAAACCGTTCCGCTATAGGTGGGCCGGATCTGCCGTCTCGGGATCCACTGCCAGTTCCGCAAATGCCTGCTCGGCCTTTGCCTGGTCAAACTTGCCCTCGCGCGCCAGGCGGGAGAGGGTCGCCGCTACAATCGACTCCGCGTTCACCTCGAAGTGGCGCCGCAGATACTCACGATTGTCGCTGCGGCCAAAGCCGTCCGTGCCCAGTGACACCAGCCGGGACGACAACCAGGGCGCGAGTTGATCGGGCACAACCTTCATGTAGTCGCTGGCCGCAATAATCGGACCCTCAGCCCCCTGCAGGGTTTGCAGGATGTAGGGAATCTTCTCCGGCTGCGCGGGATGGAGGCGATTCCAGCGTTCCACGCCCAGCGCTTCGCGCCGTAGTTCGTTGTAGCTGGTAACGCTCCAGACATCGGTCTGCACGCCATACTTCTCAGCCAGAATGCCTTGCGCCCGGACCACCTCGTTCAGGATCGGCCCGCTGCCAAACAGCTGCGCCGTGGCCCTGCCCGAAGGGGCTGCCTGGAAGCGATAGATGCCGCGCACGATGCCTTCGCGAACACCTTCCGGCATCGCCGGCATGGCGTAGTCCTCGTTGTACATGGTGATGTAGTAGAAGACGCTCTCGTTTTCCTGGTACATGCGGCGAATGCCATCCTGTACGATCACGGCCAGCTCATAGACGTAAGCCGGGTCGTAGCTGAGGCAGGTCGGAACCGTGCTGGCCAGTACGTGACTATGGCCGTCCTGATGCTGCAGTCCTTCTCCCGACATGGTCGTGCGGCCGGCGGTGCCTCCCATGAGGAAACCCTTGCCTCGCGAATCGGCAAAGGCCCAGATCATGTCCCCGACACGCTGAAAACCAAACATCGAGTAGTACATGTAGAACGGGATCGTGGGTACGCGGTAATTGGAGTAGGCTGTGCCCGCTGCGGTGAAGGAGGCCATGGAGCCGGCTTCGGTAATACCCTCCTCCAAAATCTGGCCATCCTGCTCTTCGCGATAGTAGAGCAGCATGTCGTTATCGTGCGGCGTGTACTTCTGTCCTTCGCTGGCGTAGATGGCCACCTGGCGAATGGCCGATTCCAGACCGAAGGTCCGCGCTTCATCGGGCACGATGGGCACGATCAGCTTGCCGATCGTCGGATCTTTGAGCAGATGGCGCAGGATGCTGACAAATCCCATGGTGGTCGAGACCGCCCGGCCCTTGGAACCTGCTGTCCACTCGCCGAATTCCTTCAACGGAGGAGCTTTGAACTCCAGCTTGGGCGCGTCCCGGCAAGGCAGATAGCCACCCAGGGCTTTTCGGCGCTCCTGGAGGTACTGGATCTCCGGGCTGTCCGGCGCCGGCCGATAGGGTTTGCCCAGCTTCGCCTGCTGCTCCGGCACCGGGATCTTGAAGCGCTTTACAAATTGCGCCAGTCCGCTGTCGGTGAGTTTCTTCTCCTGGTGGGTTGCGTTGCGGGCCTGGTTAGCGCCCATACCGTAACCCTTGACGGTCTTGGCCAGGATGACGGTAGGCGAGCCATGATGATTGATGGCTTTGCGGTAAGCATTGTAGATCTTCACCCGGTCGTGGCCGCCGCGATGCAGATTCTCTAATTGCTCGTCTGTCTTGTCGCTCACCAGTTCGAGCAGTTCGGGATATTTGCCGAAGAACTCCTGCCGCAGGTAGGCTCCGCCTTTGGCCTTGAACGATTGATAGTCGCCATCGACGCACTCTTCCATCCGCTTGAGCAGCAGGCCGGACGAATCGCGCTCGAATAGTTCATCCCAGTCGCCGCCCCAGACGACCTTGATGACGTGCCAGCCGGCGCCGCGGAAAATACCTTCCAGCTCATCGATGATGCGCTTGTTACCACGCACCGGGCCGTCCAGGCGCTGCAGGTTGCAGTTCACGACGAAGATCAGGTTGTCGAGTTTTTCCCGGGAGGCGACGCCGAGCGCGCCCAGCGTATCCACCTCGTCGGTTTCGCCATCGCCGACAAATGCCCAGATCTTGCGGTCAGTTTTTTGGATAAGACTGCGGTTCTCCAGGTAGCGCATGAAGCGGGCCTGGTAGATCGCATTCAGTGGTCCGATGCCCATGGAAACGGTGGGAAAGCGCCAAAAATCTGGCATCAGCCAGGGATGGGGATAAGAAGACAAGCCAGGCTTGCCCCGCAATTCGTGGCGGAAGTGCAGCAGGCGTTCGTCGTCAAACCGGCCTTCGAGGTAGGCTCGCGCATAGACACCCGGTGAAGCGTGCCCCTGGAAGTAGATAAAATCGCCCGGCTGATCTCCGTAGGTGGCGTGGAAGAAATGCTCGTAGCCGACTTCGAGCAGGGTGGCCAGCGAGGAGTAGGTCGAGAGATGTCCGCCGATGCCCGCATCCTTTTTATTCTGGCCGTGCACCATGGCCATCGCGTTCCAGCGGATAAGGGCTTCCAACCGCTCCTCAAGCTTGCGGTCGCCGGGGTAGGGCACTTCCTCATGCTTAGGAATGGTATTCAGGTAAGGGGTAGTCAGCGCGCTGGGGGTGGAAATGCCGGCCTCGCGCGCCCGCTGCCGCAGTGCGGCAATCAGCTCCGCAGCCTGTTCATGGCCTTCGCCGACCACCAGGTCGTCAAAGGCCTCAATCCACTCTGCTACCTCTTCAGAAAACTTCAACTGCGCGGGAATAGCGACTTTGGTTTCCATAGAAATTAGACCGTATCTGGCTCTTGTAGTATATCCGTCAGCAGAGAATCCGGAGAAAGTGCGCGCCAGCGGACCCACCCATGTCTACCTATTCGTTCCAGAGCCACAGCGACATCATTGACCTGCAGCAGCAGGTGGCTCGCCTGCAGGCTTTGCTGGAGATTTCCCGGCAGGTGCACGCGGCGGTTCGCCCCGAAGAGGTGCTGCAATCCGTTCTGCGCATCGTGGTGCGGGAGCTGGAAATGGCCGGGGCCCACGTCACGGACCCGCCGCGCACCGTGGGGGAGATGCCCCCGGAGCCCTGGGATGGCTGCACGCGCTTTGCTCTGCTGAGCAAGGATGGAGCGCAGCTGACCGAGCTGGTGGTGAATCCCGGTCCGGGCAAGACGCTTTCGATTTATGAGCAGGATTTTCTCGAAGGGCTGGTCCTGCAGGCAGGGGTGGCAGTCGAGAACGCGCAATACCATGAGCGTGCGGTCGAATGGGCGCGCGTGCAGCAGGATCTGGATGCCGCCCGCGCCATCCAGCGCAGCCTTCTGCCGCAGCAGATGACCGAAATTTCAGGCTATTCCGTCGCGGTGCGATCAAGCACCTGTTACGAAGTGGGCGGCGATTACGTGGATCTTGTCAGTCTCCCCGATGGGGGCGAGATCATGGTGGTGGCGGATGTCGCCGGCAAGGGCCTGGCCTCAGCCATTGTCGCGACTTCGTTTCGATCGGCCTTTCGCGCCATGGCGCTTGCCGGGCTGCCACTGGCCGAACTGGCCGCGCGCATGAACCAGCAGCACTACGGCGAAGGCCAGGAGGCGCGCCGCCGCTACGTGACCGCGATCTTTCTCAAGCTGGACCCGGCGAATCATACCGTCGAGGTGGTCAATGCCGGTCACAACCCTGGTTTTTTGCTTTCTGCAGACAAAACAGTGCATGAGATTGAGGCCAGCGGTACGCCGATCGGTCTCGTCCCGATGATGCAATACAGCTCGGAAACGCTCGTATTCCATCCTGGATCGCGGCTGCTCTTCTACACTGATGGGCTTACAGAAGTGTTCCAAGGCGATGACGAATTCGGTCCAGAGCGTTTGCTGGCAACATTTCGCGAGTGCAAGTCGGAGGATTGTACTGCTATCCTCAAGATCCTGTGGCAACAATTGGCTGAATTTTCCAGGGGAGAGCCGCAGCAAGACGACATGACGGC